>Ga0302320_10011329_pt1 | contig 18886 bp, 20 predicted proteins | sample Bog_T0_3_FD_202130 | JGI IMG/M metagenome (GOLD analysis project Ga0302320, IMG submission 202130) | Peat permafrost microbial communities from Stordalen Mire near Abisko, Sweden - Bog_T0_3 | ecosystem: Environmental > Terrestrial > Soil > Wetlands > Peat | place: Sweden: Abisko, Stordalen Mire...
TGAGGTAATCGCGACCTGGTAGGCGGGTGAGAGAATCTTGCTGTCGGGAAAACTCTTGACCGGGCGCGACGCCGCACATAAGCGCATCTGCGCTTTGCTCGATGCCGGCAAGCCGCTGCCCGATGGACTCGATTTCAAGGATCGGGTCATTTACTACGTGGGTCCGGTGGATCCGGTGGGTACCGAGGTGGTCGGACCCGCCGGCCCCACCACCGCCAATCGCATGGATCGATTCACCGAGACCATGCTCGGCAAAGCAGGACTGTTGGCGATGGTGGGTAAGGCGGAGCGCGGCCCGGAAGCCATCGAGATCATCCGCAAACACGGGTCGGCTTATTTAATCGCGGTCGGCGGCGCGGCGTTTCTGGTGTCGCAGGCAATCCGAGCCAGCCGTGTGGTCGGATTTGCCGAGCTCGGGATGGAAGCGGTCTACGAATTCGAGATTCGCGACATGCCGGTCACCGTGGCGGTGAGTTCGCAGGGCGAATCGGTGCACGACACCGGGCCCGCGGCTTGGCGCGGCAAATTTGCGGGAATTCCGGTCGCGGTCGAGTAAAGAGAGCCGGACTTTAGTATTTGACGCTGCATCCATACGGTCTCGTGACCGGGTGGGCAACGGGTTTGTTGTCGGCGACGGCCAGCATCGCCTCCTTCAAGTAAGGTTCGGCGGTCTGGATATCCGCGACGTCGGCGGTGGCGATGCTGTCGATGCCGCCCATGTAGCGCAATTCGCCCGATCCATCGATGACGAACAGGTGGGGGGTCGTCTTGGCGTGATAGAGCCTGCCCACGGTGCCCGAGGGGTCGAGCAGTACCGCGGCCGGGACGGCGTGGCGCGAGCGGCTGAGCTCATCGGCACCGGCGCCGTCCACGTAACCCTGCTTGCCGGGCGCGGAAGAAATCACCGTGAGCCACACCACGCCGCGATCTCGCGCTAGCGTCTGAAGGCTCTGCATGTTGCCGCTGGTGTAGTGCTTGCGGGTGTAGGGGCAATCCGCATTGGTCCATTCCAGCACCACGGTTTTGCCGCGAAAATCCTCCAAGCGCCGGGTTTTACCCTGGCTGTCGGAGACACTGAAGGCGGGGGCGGGCTGCCCGACCTGAAGCTCGTCGGCCGCGGCGACGGCGCCGGTCAAGGTCCCGAGGAGGATGAGCAGGACAAAGGCTTTTCGGGGCGCGGTTCGCATATCCGGTTAGGGTGGCGGGCGCTGCGTTGGTTCCCTTCCCTGGCGGTTTTCCAAAGACGGGTTTAGAGTACGCGGCCCACCAGGAAAAGCGTTGAGATTCATGACGATGCGGTTCGGGATCGAATTCGATGTGATCGTGATCGGCGGCGGCCACGCCGGCACCGAAGCTGCCCTTGCGTCCGCGCGGATGGGCAAAAGCACGCTGCTGCTCACCCACAACATCGAAACCCTGGGCCAGATGAGCTGCAACCCGGCGATCGGGGGAATCGGCAAGGGGCACTTGGTCAAGGAAATCGACGCGCTCGGCGGCGCCATGGCGATGGCGGCCGACGGCTCGGGGATACAGTTTCGCACCTTGAACGCGAGCAAGGGCCCCGCGGTGCGCGCGACGCGCGTGCAAGCCGATCGGCAGCTCTACAAAGCCGCGATTCGCCACCGGCTCGAGACCCAGCCGAACCTGAAACTCTTTCAGCAAGAGGCGGCCGATCTGACGCTCCAGGGGGACCGGGTGGTCGGATGCGTCACACTGAGCGGCATCGAATTCCGGGCCCGGAGCGTCGTGCTCACCGTGGGCACTTTCCTCGGCGGCAGAATTCACGTCGGTCTCGAGAGTCACGCCGGCGGCCGTGCCGGCGATCCGCCCTCGCTGGCCCTGGCCGCGCGACTGCGCGAGCTGCCGCTCAACGTCGGCCGATTGAAGACGGGCACGCCGCCGCGCATCGACGGCCGCAGCATCGACTACCGCGGGCTGCGTGAGCAGCACAGCGACGAGCCGCGACCGGTGTTCTCCTATCTCGGCCGGCGCAGCGCGCATCCACGGCAGATTCCCTGCCACATCACCTCGACCAACGAGCGTACGCACGACATCATCCGCGGCGCCTCGTCGCGCTCGCCGATGTTCACGGGGCTGATCGAAGGCACGGGCCCGCGCTATTGCCCGTCGGTCGAGGACAAGGTGGTGCGCTTCGCCGACCGCACCGCGCATCAGATTTTCATCGAGCCCGAGGGTCTGTCGACCCACGAGGTGTATCCAAACGGCATCTCCACCAGTCTGCCGTTCGACGTTCAGTGCGAATTCGTTCGAACCATCCGCGGCTTCGAGCGGGCGCACATCACGCGGCCGGGCTATGCCATCGAGTATGATTTCTTCGATCCGCGCGGACTCAAGGCGAGTTTGGAGAGCAAATTCATCGCGGGCCTCTATTTCGCCGGACAGATCAACGGCACCACCGGCTACGAGGAGGCGGCGGCACAGGGATTGTTGGCGGGCGCCAATGCCGCGCGCGCGTCGGACGGGCTCGAGCCCTGGTTGCCGAAGCGCAGCGACGCCTATGTCGGCGTGTTGGTCGATGATTTGATCACGCGCGGCGCGCCCGAACCGTATCGCATGTTCACCAGCCGCGCGGAGTATCGCCTGTCGCTGCGCGAGGACAATGCGGATCTGCGGTTGACCGCGTTGGGCCGCGATCTCGGACTCATCGATGATGAGCGCTGGGAGTTCTTCTCCCGCAAGCGGGACGGGGTGTTGCTCGAAGTCGAGCGTCTGTCCGCCGCCCTCGTGCGCCCGGAGCACGTCGGTCCCGCTTTGCTCGCCAAGCTCGGCCATCCGCTCGCCCGCGAGATGCATGCCTTCGAGCTGTTGCGCAGGCCGGAACTCACCTACGACGATGTGCGCTGCGCCGCACTTCCCGAAGCGTCAGCGGCGCGCGAGTGCTGGCGCGACGATGAGCGTCTGGCGGAACAGGTGGCACTGCAAGTCGACGTCCAGGCCAAGTATTCCGGTTACTTGAAGCGGCAAAATCAGGAGATCGACCGTCAGCTGCGCCACGAGCAAACCCCTTTGCCGGCCGACATCGATTATGCCCGGGTGGGCGGACTGTCGAACGAGGCGCGCCAATGTCTGCTCGCCGTGAAGCCCGAGACGCTGGGACAGGCGGCTCGAATTCCGGGGCTCACGCCGGCCGCCGTCTCACTGCTGTTGGTATATTTGAAGAAGCATGGCCGCGCCGCTTGAGCGCCGATAACCACGTGCTGGTGGTATTTTGGGCGCCCACTCTTTAACATCAGCGCCTGAATTGAACCTGAGCGGCTCGGAGAATTGAATGTTTTCTCGATTGAATGGACTGGCGTGGATTGCCGGCGCGATGGTGCTGAGCTTCGGTGTGTCGCAATCCGCCCGGGCGCAGGGAGCCGCCGCGGCGGATCCTGTAAAGGGCAAGAAACTGTTCTATACCTGCTACGGATGCCATGGCGTCGAGAACTACAAGAACGCCTATCCCGACTACAGCGTTCCGAAACTTCGCCATCAGAATGCGGCGTACATCATCGCAGCGCTGCGTGAATACCAATCGGGCGACCGTCCACACTCCACCATGCACGCACAAGCCGCTTCGCTGTCGACCGAGGATATGGCGGACATTGCCGCCTATCTGCAGGGTGCAGAGGCCGTGAAGCCGTCAACGACGAACGCCGGAACAGTGCCGGCGCAGGCCAAGGCCTGCGCCGCCTGCCATGGCGAGAACGGTCTCGGCGTGGATGCGCCGCTCGATCCCAAACCGCCGGTGCTCGCAGGCCAACATGTCGACTACCTCGAGCAGGCGCTCACGGCCTATCACAACGGCCGGCGCAAGAACGTGGTCATGAACGGCATGGCGGCGCTGTTGACGAGCGAGGAAGACATCAAGGTCGTCGCCGCTTATTTCGCGAGCCAGCCCTCGCCGCTCGATACGGCAACCGTCGACAGCAAGTAACGGGGCGCGCCCGAGCGCCGGCCTCGAGCCTACCGCACCGTCATCAGGAACTGCGCGAACACCCGGTAGTACGCATCGATATTCTGCCGTTTGGTGAAGCGATGGCCCTCATCGTTGGCCTTGAGATACCACACGGTGCCTCCGTGGCTGCGCAGCCGGTTGACCAGCTGATCCGACTGGCCGATGGGTACCTGCGAATCGTTCTTTCCTTGCACGATAATGAGCGGCCGCGTGATCCGATCCGCGCCGGTGAGCGGAGAGATCCGTCTCAAGAACGCGCGTGTGTCCGGATCCTTCTCATCGCCGAACAGCTGGCGCTGTGAATTCTGCAGATACGGGGCGGTGGTGCCGAGATAGCCGATGAAATCCGTGATCGCGCCCCTCTCGACGCCGCCGCGCAGCCGCTCGCCGTAATTGATCAGTGCCGCGAGCGCGAGATAGCCGCCGTAGCCGTCGCCGGCCACCACCACGCGCTTGGCGTCGAAGCGGTTGTCGAGGCCGAGCCACACCAAAAGTGCGCCCACATCCTTGACCGCATCCTCGCGCAGCGAGCCTTTATCCAGCGTGGAATAGCTCCTGCCGTACCCGGATGAGCCGCGGACGTTGGGCGCGAGCACCGCGAATCCCAGTTCTTTCACGACGTATTCGATCCAGGGATCGAAGCTCGGCCGAAATTGCGATCCCGGACCGCTGCGCAGCACGATGAGCACGGGATGCGGACCGCCCCCGGCCGGCTCATAGACGAAGAGCGGTATTTGCCGCGATTTCCCATCGGAGCGGTCGAAGGTCGGAAATTGCGACACGCGCGGAACCACGAACTTGGAAGGGTCCATCGGACCCGCTTCGCTCGAGGTCCACGCCTCCACGCGGTTGCTTTCGATTTCCAGGACGTAGGCGTCCCGAGGCTGGTTGGCGGCGCTCAAACCGAACGCAAGGCGCTTCCCCTGCGAATCGAAGCTCAGCGCGTCGACGACCCCGGCAGCCGGCAGCCGCGGCGGGACCAGATCCTGATGGGCGCGAAGGTCGACGAGGTTGAGTCTGCCCGTGCCGCCCTCGTTCAGCACGTACGCAAGATAATGGCCGTCCTTCGACAGCGCGAATTGCTCGACATCCCACGGAACGCGGCCCGAGAGGTCGGTTTTCTCCGCGGTAAAGAGATTCACGTAGCGAAGCTTCGCGTACTCGCTGTCGCGGTCGGAAACGAGGTACACGCCGGTGGCGTCGCGCGAGAATTTTGCGGCGGCAATCGACACTTTGGATGATGAGGGCTCCACTTCGCGCTTCTGCCCGGTGCCCAAATCGATGACGTATAAGTAGTCCTCGCCCACCGAAACGTGCTTCTCGACCAGGAGTTTGCGGTCGTCCGGCGACCAGTCGAGCGGATACCACTCCGCCCCATCCCCCGTGACCGCGAGGCGCGGCAGCGCGCCGCTCTCGGGGTCGACGACGTCGATGTCGTAGGAGACACCGTCCCGGGCCGTGGTGAAAAAGGCGATTTCCCGCCCGGCGTTGGACCATACCGGCGCCCCGTTCATGGATTTGCCGTCCGTGAGCCGGCGCGCGGCGATTTCGCCCACGTGCTGATAGTAAAGCTGCGAATTGCCGTCGCCCGACGCATCCTTGACGTAGACGAACGCGTTGCGGTTCGGATCCGGTTCGAATGCCGCCTCGCCGATCGGTTCGCGCTGGAACGTGAGCTGGCGGCGCTCGGCGCCCGCATGATCGACCAGGTGCAATTGATCGACATCGCCGAACTTCGTGGCGATGAGCAATTGGCCCTTGGGCGTGAAACCCAAGGGGGAGGCGTCGCGCCCGCTCAAATAGGCATCCAGCGTATCGGCGGCGTCGACGGGCTGCTCGGGAATGCCGTCGAACACCAGATTGCCCCGCACCACAGGCGGGGCCGCGAGCGCGGCGGCCGCGCCGAGCAACGTCGCCGCGATCAGCGGCAGCAGAAAAATGCGACTCATTATTCCTATGTCCCCTTGCCGCGCGGATAATGGCCGCGAGGATAATGGCCGCGAGGATAAAGGAAACGATGGCAGGCTTCGAGCACCTACTCAGCTCTTACGACGTCGGCGATTCGCTGGATGAGATCGCGAGCGCCGATCCGCCGGCGTATTTGCGGCGGTGTTTCGCAGAGGGCTGCTCCACCCCGAAACTGTCGTGGGCGCGTGTCCAGCAGCTGGCTCTCTGCGCCATGGTGCTCGACTCCATCGTCAACAACCGGGAGTACGACATCCTCGAGCCGGAGCTGATCGCCGACTGGCGGAGCCATTACGGCCACGCGTGCGCGCAGATGAAGGACGTTGCGTTGACGGCGCTGCGCCGTGCGCGGGAAGAGCCGCCGCCGGACTCCGACGCGGCCGCGGAGCTTCAGGAGCTCGAGCATCGCCTGGCGCCCGCGTAAATGCGGCAAACCTGCCAGCGGGCCGGGAGCGGCGTGTTTGTCGTCGATACCGAACACGTGCGGCCGCAGGCGGATGCGAGCTATTTGATCGTCGACAGCGGCCGCGCGGCGTTCGTGGATACCGGGACCGATCTGTCGGTCCCCCATCTGTTCGCGGCGCTCGAGGACCTCGAGATCGATGCGGGGCACGTGGACTTCATCTGGCTGACCCATGTCCATCTCGATCATGCGGGCGGCGCGGGGCGCCTGGCTCGGCTGCTGCCCCAGGCACGCGTGGTCGTGCACCCACGCGGCGCGGCGCACCTGGCGGATCCGTCCAAGCTCGTTGCGGCCACCAAGGCGGTGTACGGCGATGCGCATTTCGCTGCGCAATTCGGCGACAGCCTGCCGATCGCGTCCGAGCGCATCGTCACGGTGGAGGATGGACAGCGCCTGACATTGGGAAACCGCACGTTCGAGTTTCTGCACACCCCCGGCCACGCCTTGCACCATGTCAGCATCTTCGATCGCGACGCCGGCGAGGTGTTCACGGGCGACACCTTCGGAGTCAGCTACCGCGAATGCGATACGGCGGCGGGCGAATTCGTGTTCCCGACCACCACTCCGGCGCAGTTCGATCCCGCGCAGCTGCATGCGTCGATCTCGCGCATCGAGGCGCTACATCCGGCCGCGGCATACCTCACGCATTTCGGCCGCGTGGGCAGCATCGAACGGCTCGCGGCCGAGCTGCACTCGGACATCGACGCCTTCGTGCGCATAGCGCAGGACGCGGCTTCTGCCCAGAATCGGGTGAGGGAAATGCGCTCGCGTGTCTATCGGCATTTGTCGGAGCGCCTGGCGGCTCATGGGTTCGGCGGCGGCGATGAGGCGCGGCACGCGATGCTCGACGGTGATGTGGTGCTCAACACGGCGGGGCTCGACGCATGGCTCACGCGCATCGCGAATTAACCCGGTGCGCCGCGGCCGCGGCCATTCTCGGCGCGGCGATGATCTGCGGATGCGCTTCGACGCCCGGTCCCGCGCCCGCGGGGGGTCCTGCTCACGCGCCCGCCGCGGCCGCGCCGCAGCCGCCTGCCGCGTTCTACGACTGGCGCGGATTGATCCCCGCACCTTTCGGCACGTTGCTCAAGGACATGCCGATCGCGCTCACCGAGGTGTTGGTGTTCCATGACCCCGCCGCCGCGGGGGAGCACGGAAACGACGACGGCGACTGTTACACGACGCAGGGTATATCTCCGCCGCCGTTTCTCGGGCGCAGGCCCGACGGATACCTCCTGTGCTTCGAGCACGATCACCTGAGCCGGATCCAAGCTTCGGTGAGCATCCCGGCGTCCGACGCGCCGACGCTGTTCGCTGCGGCATGCAGGCAATGGCAACGCGGCCCCGGCGGCGCGGCCGACTCCGAGCCGAGCTGCACGGGCCGCGACGGCACGACGAACTTCGATGCGCGGCTGGGCGCGGGAGAGCCGCCGCAAGCGGCGGACGCGGCTGCGATGGTCTTGACACTCACACTTCACGATCATCCGCCGCAGTGACCATGGAACGAGACGCCGAACGCGAATTGCTGCGGGCGGGAGCCGGCGAATTCAGGCTGGTCCTGGGCGCGGCGCCGTTGGAAAAATTGCTGTGCCTGGTCGATGAGCTCGAAACCGCCAACGCGCAATTCAATTTGACCGCGATCCGCGATCGCACCGGCATGCTGTACAAACACGTGCTCGACAGTTTGAGCGTGCAGCCTTTTCTGCGGGGCTCGCGCATAGCAGATGTGGGGACCGGTCCGGGCTTTCCCGGCCTGCCGCTCGCGATCGCGAATCCGCAGCGGGCGCTCACGCTGATCGAAGCGACCGGCAAGAAGGCGAGATTCGTCGAACAGACGGCGGCGCGGCTGGGGCTGAAGAACGTCCAGGTGGCGAATGTGCGGGCCGAACAACTCCGCCCGTTCGAGCTGTTCGACACCGTGATCGCGCGCGCGCTGTCCTCGCTTGCCGATTTTGTCGCCTACGCCGGACACCTGTGCGCGCCGGATGGGCGTCTCCTCGCGATGAAAGGCAAGCGGCCGGACGATGAAATCTCCGCTCTGCCGAAATCGTTCCGGGCCGTGGCCGTGCATCGCGTCAAATTGCCGGGGCTGGACGACGAACGGCATATTGTGGAACTCTCACCGGCCGGGCGGCGAGATCGGCGGTGAAGCTTCGGACCCGCATCCAGGTAAATTCAGAGGTTCTTCGATAAATGAAGCGGGTCATCGCTGTCGCAAATCAAAAGGGCGGAGTCGGCAAGACCACCACCGCCGTCAATCTCGCGGCGTCTCTGACGGCGACCAAGCGGCGAGTTTTGCTGATCGATCTCGATCCCCAGGGCAATGCCACCATGGGTTGCGGAATCGAGAAGAATGCGCAGGCGCGCACGAGCTGCGATGTGCTGCTCGGCGATTGCGGCGCCCTGGAGGCGCTGGTTCCCGTCGAATACGGGGGCTTCATGCTCATGCCCGCCAACCAGGACCTGACCGCCGCGGAAGTGCGGCTCCTCACCATGATGGCGGGCCGGGAATTCAAGCTGCGCAACGCGCTGAAGCCGATTCTCGACAATTTCGACGTGATCCTCGTCGACTGCCCGCCGTCGCTCAACATGCTGACGCTGAATGCCCTGGTCGCCGCCGACTCCGTCATGGTGCCCATGCAGTGCGAGTACTACGCGCTCGAGGGATTGAGCGCCCTCGTGCAGACGATCGAGCAAATCAAAGCCACCATCAATCCGCCGCTCGAGATCGAAGGGCTGCTGCGCACCATGTTCGACCCGCGCAACAATCTCGCGAACGAGGTGTCGGCGCAGCTCATCGAGCACTTCGGCGACAAGGTGTTCCGCACCATCATTCCGCGCAATGTGCGGTTGGCGGAAGCGCCGAGCTTCGGCAAGCCCGCGCTGTTCCACGACAAGGAATCGCGCGGGGCGCTCGCGTATCTTGCGCTCGCCGGAGAAATGATCCGCCGCGGCGAGGTGCCGGCGCCGGAATCGGGACCCGTCCCGGAACAAGTGCCGGCGATACCGGAAATCCCTTCCTTGGAAGTGAAAGAATGACCGGCAAAAAACCGTCTTTGGGCCGCGGGCTCGCAGAACTCTCTCCGTTGTTGGCGCGCCGCGCCGAACCGTTGCCCGGCGCGCAACCTCTGGTGGGCGAGCGCATGGCCAATCTGCCGCTCGATCTGCTGCAGCGGGGCAAATACCAACCGCGGGTGGACATGCGCCCCGAGTCCTTGAACGATCTCGCCGAGTCGATCAAATCGCAGGGCTTGGTGCAGCCCATCATCGTCCGACCGCTACCGGGGCGAAACCCGGGCGAGTCGCAGCGCTATGAGATCATCGCGGGCGAGCGCCGCTGGCGCGCGGCCCAGATCGCGGGCCTCGCCGAGATACCCGCGGTCATCCGCGACGTGCCCGATGAGGCCGCGGTCGCCATGGCGCTCATCGAGAATATCCAACGCGAGGACTTGAACCCCCTCGAGGAAGCCCGTGCCCTGCAGCGCCTGATCGAGGAATTCGGTCTTACGCACCAGGCCGCGGCCGAGGCCGTGGGGCGCTCGCGGGCCGCCGTCAGCAACCTGCTGCGACTGACCGAGCTTGCCGACGAGGTCAAACAGCTTTTGGAACAGCGCAGCATCGAAATGGGCCACGCGCGGGCCTTGCTGTCCCTGACTTCGCGCCGGCAGCAGGTCGAGGTCGCGGCCCTGGTCGCGAAGAAGTCCTTATCCGTTCGGGACACCGAAGCATTGGTCCGCCGTCTGCTGAGCGCCTCTGCTTCAGGCGAGGCCCCGGCCGCTCCCAGGGACCCGGACATCCAGCGCCTGGAGCGCGACCTGGCCGATAAATTGGGCGCGAAAGTGGCCTTTCAGCACACGGCGGCAGGAAAAGGTAAATTGGTGGTGAGCTACAACAGCCTGGATGAGCTCGAGGGGATCCTCGCGCACATCCAATGACTTGAAGCACTGCAAAATGGTCTCTATAATGCCGCGCGTTTGATTCGGCCCCGTCCGCCGGCCGCGTGCGTGGACCCTTTGGGTTCGCGGGCGAAATGGCAGTAAGCCCCCACAAGCGGGATGTAATGTGATCGCGATCGACTTAGCCCTTGCCCGGCGGCTGGCTCTCAGCGTCGTGCTGGGACAGGCGGCCGTGACCCTCGTGTGCGCCCTCCTGGGCTGGTTGATTGCGGACTCTCACGCCGCAGTGTCGGCCGCGCTCGGGGGCGGGATCAGCACCGCCGCGAGTCTCGCGATGGCGTTGCTCGGGTTGACGCCCAGGTCGGCGGCCGATCCGCAGCGCGCGATGCGTGCGTTCTTCGTGGGCGAGACCGCCAAGGTTGCGGTGGTGATCGTGCTGTTCGTGGTGGTGCTGAAATCGATGAAGGTGGTGCCGCTGGCCATGCTGGGTACGTACGTGGCAACCTTCGCCGTTTTTTGGATTGCGCTGGCCAATGCGCTGCCGCCGTTGGGTGGGCTACCGCGGCGCCCCGATGCAGAGAAATAGTTGAATAAGCGATTGGATGAACACAGATAGAAGTTAATGGCAGCAGAACAGCCCACCACCGCGAACGAGTACATCCTCCATCACCTGACGTTCCTGTCCAACAAGGAACCGAAGGGGATCGTGGATTTTTCCGTCATCCATCTCGATACGGTGTTCTTTTCGATAACCCTCGCGATCTTGTTCGCCGGCTCGTTCTATTTCGCCGCACGCACGGCCACGTCCGGGGTACCGGGCAAGTTCCAGAACTTCGTGGAATTGGTGGTGGAATTCGTCGATCAACAGGTGAAGGACAGCTTTCACGGCACCAGCAAGCTGCTCGCGCCCCTGGCGCTGACGATTTTCTGCTGGGTGTTTCTGTTCAATGCGATGGACGTCCTGCCGGTCGATCTTCTGCCCTACCTCGCCCACGGCGCAGGCATCGCGCACCTCAAGGTGGTGCCGACGACCGACCTCAACGTCACGTTCGCGATGGCCTTGACGGTCTTCGTTCTCATCATTTTCTACAGCATCAAAATGAAGGGCCTCGGCGGCTTCATCGGCGAACTGACGCTGCAGCCCTTCAGTGCGAAGAATCCGTTCGTGAAGGCGCTGCTGGTCCCGGCGAACCTGCTCCTCGAGATCGTACCCTTCCTTGCGCGTCCCATATCGCTCTCGCTGCGCTTGTACGGCAACCTGTTCGCGGGTGAAATGATTTTCCTGCTGCTCGCCGCGCTCACGCTGCACGGCGTCGAACAATTGTCGAGCGCCGGCGGCTGGGCGCTGCTCGTCGCGCAGTTCGTGCTGGCATTCGCCTGGGCGGTGTTTCACTTGCTTGTGATCACGCTTCAAGCCTTCATATTCATGGTGTTGACGATTGTCTATCTGGCGATGGCGCAGGAACACCATTGATGCTTCGAGTTCGATTACGCAGCTATTTCGTGTTTGTTTTAGGAGAATAGTATGGAAAGTTTTGCACACGTCCAAGCCATGACGGTGCTCGCCGTCGGCATCATCTTCGGCCTGGGCGCGCTCGGCACCGCCATCGGCTTCGGAATCCTCGGCGGACGCTTTCTCGAGGGTGCCGCGCGGCAGCCCGAGCTGGCGCCGATGCTGCAGGTGAAGATGTTCATCGTCGCGGCCCTCGTCGACGCGGTCGCCATGATCGGCATCGGCTTCGCGCTGTTCTTCACGTTCGCGAATCCGTTCACGTCCGGGCTGACGCACTAAAGGCGCGGCCGGCGAACGCGCTGGTCAGGAGAGAACTGTGAACATCAATCTCACGCTGATCGTGCAGATGCTCGTGTTCATCGCCCTCATCTGGTTCACGATGAAATTCGTGTGGCCGATGATCTTGGGGCCGATGGAAGAGCGCAAGCAGAAGATCGCCGCGGGCCTCGCCGCCGCCGACAAGGCCAAGCAGGATCTGTCGAAGGCGAGCGAGAGCGCGGATGCCCTGGTGCGCGAAGCCCGGCAGAAAGCGGCGCAGATCATCGATCAGGCGGGCAAGCGCTCGAATGAAATGATCGAAGAGGCGAAAGGCACCGCCTCCTCCGAGGCGCAGCGCCTGGTCGCGCAGGCGCACGAGGAAGCGGCACGCGAAAGCACGCGCGCACGCGAAGGGCTGCGCCAGGAAGTGGGCAAGCTCGCGGTCGAAGGCGCCTCGCGGCTGCTCGGGCGTGAAATCGATGCGAAGACCCACGCGGAGCTGCTCGACAAGCTCGCCGCCGAGGTCTCGCGTGGCTGAGCGGGCCACCATCGCGCGGCCCTACGCGAAAGCGGCGTTCGAATACGCGCGCGATGCGCATGCATTCGCGGAATGGTCGCGCGCTCTGCAGCTTGCCGCCGAGATCGTGGCCGATCCGCGCGTCACGGCTTTGGTGAAGAATCCGGAACTGACCGTCGATGAGATCGCCGACTTCGTCAACGGAGTCGCCGGCGACAAGTTGAACGCGGGCATGCAGAATTTCGTGCGCGTTCTCGCCGCCAACCGGCGCCTGCTGCTCTTGCCGGAGATCGCCGCGCACTACGAAGTGTTTCGCGCCCAGGTGGAAAACACCGTCGACGTCGAGGTGGTTTCGGCCGTGAAGCTCGATGCCGCGCAGGCCGAGAAGCTCTCCGCGGCCATCAACGCACGCTTGAAGCGGCGCGTGAACATGCACAACACCGTGGACGCGACGCTGCTCGGCGGCGCCGTGATCCGCGCCGGCGATCTCGTGATCGACGGCTCATTGAAGGGCCGTCTGGAACGGCTCAGAACGGATCTGACCAGCTAAATTTCAAGTTAAGGCGAAGACCCCAAGAAGGCTCGCAGCAAGAGGGTTGATATGTCCATCAAGGCATCGGAAATCAGCGACCTGATCAAGGCGCGCATCGACAAGTTCCAGTCCGCGAGCGAGGCGCGAAATGTCGGCACGGTGGTGAGCGTCACCGACGGCATCGTGCGCATCCACGGCCTGGCCGACGCACGCTACGGCGAAATGCTGGAGTTCACCGGCAACACGTTCGGTCTGGCGTTGAACCTCGAGCAGGACTCGGTGGGCTCCGTGGTGCTCGGCGACTACAAGCACATCTCCGAAGGCTCGGAGGTCAAGACCACCGGCCGCATCCTCGAAGTGCCCGTGGGCCCGGAGCTTCTCGGCCGGGTGGTCGACGCGCTCGGCCTGCCGATCGACGGCAAGGGGCCGATCAATGCCAAGTTGAAGTCTCCGCTGGAGCGCGTGGCGCCCGGCGTCATCTTCCGCAAGAGCGTGTCGCAGCCGGTGCAGACCGGACTCAAGGCCATCGACGCCATGGTGCCGATCGGGCGCGGCCAGCGCGAACTCATCATCGGCGACCGCCAGACCGGCAAGACCGCCGTGGCCATCGACACCATCATCAATCAGAAGGGCACGGGCGTTAAATGCGTCTACGTCGCCATCGGGCAGAAGCAAAGCTCGATCGCCAACGTGGTGCGCAAGCTCGAAGAGCACGGCGCGATGGCGCACACCATCATCGTCGCCGCCTCCGCCTCCACGCCCGCGGCGATGCAGTACCTTGCCCCTTACGGCGGCTGCGCCATGGGCGAGTACTTCATGGACAACGGCGAAGACGCGCTCATCGTGTACGACGACTTGTCCAAGCAGGCGGTCGCCTACCGGCAGATTTCGCTATTGCTGCGCCGGCCTCCGGGCCGCGAAGCCTACCCGGGCGACGTGTTCTATCTGCACTCGAGGCTGCTGGAGCGTTCCGCGCGGGTCAACGAAGAGTACGTTGAGAAGATCACCAACGGCCGCGTGAAGGGCAAGACCGGATCGCTCACGGGCCTGCCCATCATCGAGACGCAGGCGGGCGACGTGACGGCATTCGTGCCGACGAACGTCATCTCGATCACCGACGGGCAGATCTTTTTGGAAACCGACCTGTTCAACGCGGGCATGCGCCCGGCCATCAACGCCGGCATTTCAGTGTCGCGCGTCGGCGGCGCCGCCCAGACCAACATCATCAAGAAGCTCGGCGGCGGCGTTCGCCTGGCTCTCGCCCAGTTTCGCGAGCTCGCCGCCTTCTCGCAGTTCGCCTCCGACCTGGATGAAGCGACCCGCCGGCAGCTCGAGCGCGGCCAGCGCGTCACCGAGTTGATGAAGCAGAAGCAGTACGCCCCCATGTCCGTGGCCGAAATGGCGCTGTCGCTGTACGCCGCGAACAACGGCTACTTCGACAAGGTCGACCGGCGCAAGGTGGTCGAAACCGAGGCGGGATTGCAGTCCTTCGCGCGCGCGAGCTACGGCGATCTCCTGAAGGGCATCAACGCGAAGCCCGATCTGTCGAAGGACGTGGAAGCGTCGCTCAAGAAGTGCTGCGATGAATTCTTCGCATCGCTGTAACCGAACGGAGCAGTAAGAGACCGTAATGGCAGGCGCTAAGGAAATCCGCGGCAAGATCGCGAGCATCAAGAACACGCAGAAGATCACCAAGGCGATGGAGATGGTGGCTGCGAGCAAGATGCGCAAGGCGCAGGAGCGGATGCGCGCGGCCCGCCCCTACGCCGAAAAGATCCGCAAGATCGTCGGCCATCTGCGCCAGGTGAATTTGGATTACAAGCATCCGTTCACGCTGGAACGGCCGGTCAAAGCTGTGGGCATCATCGTCATCAGCACGGACCGGGGCCTCGCCGGCGCGCTCAATTTGAACTTGTTCAAGGCGGCGCTCGTCGCGATCCGCGAAGCGCAGGCCAAGAACGCCAAGGTCTATGTGTGCGCCATCGGCCTGAAGGGGCTGCAGTTCTTCCGCCGCCTCGCCGGCATCGAGCTTTCCGCCTCCACCACCCACCTGGGCGACCGGCCGCACGTCAAGGATTTGATCGGGCCGATGAAGGTCATGCTCGACTTGTATCGCGACGCGAAAATCGACCGGCTGCTGCTGGTGCAGAACGTGTTCGTCAACACCATGACCCAGAAGGGCACGGTGTCGCAGCTCCTGCCGCTCGAGACCATCGACAAGGACGACCTGCAAGAGCGCTGGGACTACATCTACGAGCCCGATTCGGCGGAGATTCTCGATCAAATCCTGATGCGCTATGTCGAATCGCAGGTCTTCCAGGGCGCGGTCGAAAATGTGGCGAGCGAAATGGCCGCGCGCATGGTCGCGATGAAGAGCGCTTCGGACAACGCCGGCTCGCTCATCGAGGAGCTGCAGCTCATTTACAACAAGGCCCGCCAGGCCGCGATCACGAAAGAGCTTTCGGAAATCGTCGGCGGCGCGGCAGCGGTTTAGGCAAGAGGTTTCAATCATGTCCAGCGGCAAAATCGTCCAAATCATCGGCGCGGTCATCGACGTGGAATTCCCGCGCGACCAGATCCCCAAGGTCTACGACGCCCTCAAACTCGACGATGTCGATCTGACGCTCGAAGTGCAGCAGCAGCTGGGTGACGGCATCGTGCGCACCATCGCCATGGGACCTTCCGAGGGCCTGAGGCGCGGCCTCGCCGTCACCGGCACGGGCAAGGGCATCAGCGTCCCGGTGGGCACGGGCACGCTCGGGCGGATCATGGACGTTCTCGGCAAGCCTCAGGATGAGAAAGGCCCCATTCAAACGACGGAGACGCTGCCGATTCACCGGCCGGCGCCGGCGTATGACGAACAGGCGGGCGGCCAGGATCTTCTGGTCACGGGCATCAAGGTCATCGACCTGCTGGTGCCGTTCGCGAAGGGCGGCAAGGTCGGCCTGTTCGGCGGCGCGGGCGTGGGCAAGACCGTGAACATGCTCGAGCTGATCAACAACATCGCCAAGCAGTACAGCGGCCTGTCGGTGTTTGCGGGCGTCGGCGAGCGAACCCGCGAGGGCAACGACTTCTATCACGAGATGATCGAGTCGGGCGTCATCGACAAGGACAACCTGAGCAACTCGAAAGTGGCCATGGTGTACGGCCAGATGAACGAGCCGCCGGGCAACCGCCTGCGCGTCGCGCTCACCGGATTGACCATGGCGGAATTTTTCCGCGACGAAAAGCAGGCTTCCGGCAAGGGCCGCGACGTGCTGTTCTTCGTCGACAACATCTATCGATACACGTTGGCCGGCACCGAAGTGTCGGCGCTGTTGGGCCGCATGCCCTCCGCGGTGGGCTACCAGCCGACGCTGGCCGAGGAAATGGGCGTGCTGCAGGAGCGCATCACCTCGACCAAGACGGGTTCGATCACCTCCATCCAGGCGGTTTACGTTCCCGCGGACGACTTGACCGACCCGTCGCCCGCAACCACCTTCGCCCACCTGGATGCGACCGTGGTGCTGTCGCGCCAGATCGCATCGCTCGGCATTTATCCCGCGGTCGACCCGCTCGACTCCACCAGCCGCCAGCTGGACCCCTTGGTCGTCGGCGAGGAGCACTACGATACGGCCCGAGGCGTTCAGGCCGTATTGCAGCGCTACAAGGAATTGCAGGACATCATCGCGATCCTCGGCATGGATGAGCTGTCGGAAGAAGACAAGCTCATGGTGTACCGCGCACGCAAGATCCAACGCTTCCTGTCGCAGCCCTTCAACGTCGCCAAGGTGTTCACCGGCCAGGACGGCAAGATCGTGCCCTTGAAGGACACCATCCGCGGCTTCAAGGCCATCATCGCCGGCGAATACGACCACCTGCCGGAGCAGGCGTTCTACATGATCGGCGGCATCGAAGAAGCGGTCGAGAAAGCGAAGACCCTGGCGTAAGAAGGCTCAACTCATGGCCCACACCATACACGTCGACATCGTCAGCGCCGAAGGAGAGATGTTCTCCGGCGAGGCCAGCATGGTGTACGTGCCGGGAGCGCTCGGCGAACTCGGCATCGCGCCCCGGCACGCGCCGCTCCTGACCATGTTGAAGGCGGGCGAAGTGCGGGTACAGACGGCCGGGCAGGAAGAACAGGTGTTCTACGTCGGCGGCGGCGCGCTCGAAGTGCAACCGCATGTGGTCACCGTGCTCGCCGACACGGCCGCGCGAGCCAAGGATCTCGATGAAGCCGAGGCGCTCGCGGCCAAACAGCGCGCCGAGGAGGCCATGAAGGGCCGCGTCGACAAGTTGGAGCTGGCCCAGGCTCAAGCGGAGTTGGCGCGGGCCGTGGCGCAATTGAGAGCGATCGAGCGGCTGCGCAAGAAACGCTGAGAGTTCTACCGAAAGGAGCCGGCATGCCGCTTTCCGTCGTCATACTCGCCGCGGGGCAGGGCAAGCGGATGAATTCGGACCTGCCGAAAGTGCTTCAGCCCCTGGCGGGACAGCCGCTGCTTCAGCACGTGATCCGCACCGCCCGGGCGCTCAACCCCGCCAATATCTACGTGGTGTACGGTTTCGGCGGCGCGCAGGTTCAAGCCGCGCTCAAGCACGAGGACGTCGACTGGGTGCTGCAGGCCGAGCAGCTGGGCACGGGACACGCGGTGATGCAGGCCATGGCCCTCATCCCCGACGACCACACCGTCCTCGTGCTGTTCGGCGACGTACCGCTGATCAGCGCCCCGTCGCTCAAGAAATTGACGGCGATCGCGGGCGAGGGCGCACTCGCGCTGCTCTCCGTCAATCTCGACGAGGCTGCCGGCTACGGCCGCATCGTACGCAACGCCGCGGGCCACGTGAGCGCCATCGTCGAACACAAGGATGCGAGCACCGAAGAACTCGCGATCCGCGAGGCAAACGCCGGCCTCATGGCGGCGCCCGCGGGCCGCTTGCGCGAGTGGCTGCTCGGCTTGGGCCGCGACAATGCTCAGCGCGAGTACTACCTCACCGACGTGGTGGCGTTGGCGGTGGCCTCGAAGCAGCGGGTGGATGCGATCCTGGCTGCGAGCGCGGCCGAAGTCATGGGCGTGAACGACAAGATCCAGCTCGCGCAGGTGGAGAGCTGTTACCGCACGCAGAAAGCGCACGTATTGATGCTCGCCGGCGCCACCTTGGCGGATCCCGCGCGCATCGACATCCGCGGCGACGTCGAGGTCGAGCGCGACGTGTACATCGACGTGAACGCCGTGCTCATCGGCAAGGTGCACCTGTCGGCGCGCGTGAAGATCGGCCCGAATTGCGTCATCCGCAATGCACGAATCGGGGCGGACACCGAAGTGCAGGCGAATTCCATGATCGACGGCGCGGTGGTGGGCGAGCATTGCCGCATCGGGCCGTTCGCCCGCATCAGGCCGGAATCCGTTCTGCACCGCGGCGTTCACGTCGGCAATTTCGTCGAGATCAAGAAGAGCGAGATCGGCGTCGACAGCAAGGCCAATCATCTGAGCTATGTGGGCGACACGCGGATCGGACGCGACGTCAACGTCGGCGCCGGCACCATCACCTGCAATTACGACGGACACAACAAGTGGCCGACGGCGATCGAGGATGGCGCCTTCATCGGATCCGGGAGCATGCTGGTGGCGCCCGTCCGCATCGGCGCCGGTGCGACCATCGGAGCGGGATCGACCATCACGCAAAGCACGCCCGACGGCAAACTCACCTTGACGCGGGCGCGTCAGACGACGGTGGAGAAGTGGGATCGCCCGACCAAAGTCGGGCCCGAGGAATTCGGCGCGGCCGTCGAGAGCGCGATCA
>Ga0302320_10011331_pt1 | contig 18884 bp, 15 predicted proteins | sample Bog_T0_3_FD_202130 | JGI IMG/M metagenome (GOLD analysis project Ga0302320, IMG submission 202130) | Peat permafrost microbial communities from Stordalen Mire near Abisko, Sweden - Bog_T0_3 | ecosystem: Environmental > Terrestrial > Soil > Wetlands > Peat | place: Sweden: Abisko, Stordalen Mire...
AGCGGTTTGGCAGCAATCGCGCCCCGATCTTCGCGGCGCAATTGGGACGATTGGACGAGGAGGGCGCGACGGATGGCAAGGACAACACACGCGGAGCCGCCTGCTACAAACAATTCTTCAAGAACGACAGTTGCATTTTCGGGCCGGCCCCGAATTGGCTGCAAGGGGCCAAGGGGGAAGCCGGGCGCACGTTTAACGTGGCGATGATTGACGAGTGGACCAAGGTGGAAACCATGACGCCCAAGGACACCAAACTCACCGGCGAGGGCGGCAACCTGATCGGCGGTATTGACCAGCAAATCATCGGGCGGGTACGCGCGGTCAGCTTCAATCAACACCACATGCTGTGGGGCAACCACATCATTTTCACGGCGACGGCCGAAAGCACGCTCCACCCGGCGTATCAGCGGGTGAAGCAGTTTCAAAAGGAGATCGAAGCGGGCAACCCGAATTACGCGATGATCACCAGTTGCTTCAAGGATTTCTCGAATATCCGGACGGAAAGCAACATCGTCCTTGCGGACGGCCACCACGGCCACCGACAACTAACATCCCGCCTGGGCAAGCCGTTCAAGGAAGTGTTGCCCAACTGGAATACCATCAAGATGCTCAAGGGGCGGTCCCGTGCGCATTTCCAACGGGAAGGTCTGGGGCTGTGGGCGCGCGACACCAAGGGATTTTATGCGGAGGATGATCTGGCGCGTTGCGTGGCGGCGGGAATCACCGCAGGAACCGAAGTGGAATGCACACGCAACAGCAAGCTGGCCGAGGTGCATTACTTCGACGGGATTGACGCCGCTCCGGCGCAGAGCAAGCGGGCCGATGACGGGGCCAAGGTTGTTTTGCGGCTGCGGCCGCGTCCCGGTCTGGGACGCCTGCCAACCAGTGTCAGCTCTGACTGGCTGTTTGAATATGTGTGGGCTTACCGGGTTCGCGGCCAGCGGCCCAAGCCCGGCCAGGAGGACGCCCATTTCTTCGCGCAACGCACGGGGGATTGGTCAGGCCTGATCCATTTGAAACACCAGCATTTCAATTTTGACGGGATCATGATGGACAGCCAGGGCGGCGGCCAGCTCATCTGGCCGGAGTTAAACAAACAGGTGCAGCGGATCAACGGGGTGGAACAGGCGGTCACACCGATTGCGACGGTGGATGATTCGTCCGTGGGCAACGCGCATCTGATTCTCTGCCTGTTCCTGCGGGAGCATTGCGCCGTGTTGTGGCCGATCCTGAATCCGGGTGTGGATAGCATGTACACGGCGGCGCATAACGCGATGCGCGACATGGTGTCGCACGCAGAGCTGTTGTTTCCCAAAGCTTTCAACGACCGGCCGGCGAGCGAAACGGATTTGTGGCCGGTGGAACAAAAGTGGGCGTTGAAGATGCTGGATGAAGTCCGGCGGCAGTTATGTGTCGTCCATGTGGCGACCAAGGACAACGGCGAGTACGACCTGACGCGCAACAATGCCTACCGTTTTTCGGCGGTGGGCAAGAAAGACCTGGCCTATGCGGCGCTGTTCGCCCTGGTGCGGGCGTTGATCTGGCTCAAGGCCGGCGAATTGGAGTTCGCGGCAGCCGGCAACGATGATCCCGGAATCTATCCCCTGTAAGTATCTTCCCAAAAATTGAAAATGATGAAGCGAAAAATAAACACCGAACGCACCGAACGGCCAATACCGAAGCCCACACCGGGTGCGCCGGCCCAGATGTGTTCGGCCTGGGAACTGGATTCCACCTCCTTTGCCTGGGACAACCGTTGGGGCATGCCGCTGGAGGCGTCGGCGGTCGGGGCGTTCGCCGGGGACGACGTGATGCAACCGCCCACGCCGACGATTTTTCAGCAGGCGCGCCGCTGGTATCGGCTGCACGCCTTCATTCGGAATGTGATTCATTTGAAACTGGGTTTCTTCAATCACGGATTGTTGGGTGAACGGTTGGTGCCGGTGAATCCCAAGAAGCCGGACGGCGAGAAAAAGCTGGAAGCGCATCCGGGAATACGGGCCGTAAACCAGCGTGACACAGACAAGATTGATAAATGGAAGCAGGAAAACGCGGAGGAAATCGCCCGGGTGACGATTGACTGCTGGATGAGTTTTCTCATGTTACGAAACGTCATCTGTCTGTGGCGGAAATCTGGCCGGGTGATTATCCGCCCGCCGGAGAGCGTGACGTACAAGGATGAATTCGGGCAGGAAGAACTCACCATCAAGCATGGCCTGACCGGAACACAAATTGATGGCATGCCCGGATTGTCCGCAGCGGAGCGGAATTTGTTGCGCTCCACCCAAAATCTCAAGTTGACGCACACCAACCGGATTTTCTTTTTCAAGGTGCTCAAGGAGGAACCGGTGGGCATGGGGTTGGGTTGGCCTGATTTGGCGACGTTGTTTCACGCATGCAGCCTCAATGAAAGCCTTCTGGTGGGTGACCGGCAACTGGCGGACGCCTGCCGGACGGTCTATGAACAACATCTGCTGGGGCATGAGATCAAGGGCGGCCCTCATGCGGGCAGTCCGGCGCATTTCATGAAGAAAGTGCGCTCGGACGCGGTCAAGAAGGAGATTCAATCCAAGAAGGGCCATATCCAACTGGCCACGAATTTCGACCACAAAGTCTTGATTGGTGCGGGGCGCCCGGACCCGAACCAGTTTGACACGGCCCGCTACAAGCAGGTTGCCGACCAAATGGTCATCTGGGGATTGCCGTTCGCGCAAATGTTGAATGGGCAAATTAATCCCTACCTGATGACGCTCGCCCGACAGATGGGCGACACAGACCGGAAACGGATGCGGCCCTATCTGACCACCATGTTGCGGGAGGCGTTGCTGGCTCCGGCGGACATCACGTTGCAGTGGGATGACAGTTGCTTCTGGGACAGTCGGATGTTGCTGGACCTGCTCAAAACCGGAATGCAAGGCGGCCCGGTGTCACAAGAAAGTTTCCTGCGGCTGACCTTGGGCAACGCCACGGAGGAACGTGAGGCAAAAGCACGCGACGCGGCGTTGCCACAGGAATTGCTGGAACCGGCGTTTGACGCGGCGCATGGACCACCCAAGCCGGCGGGCAAGCCGGCGGGCAAGAACGACAAAAATTGATATGACGAATCTCCAAAATCTGACCGTCCAAAACGCGGTCACCCAGAACACGCCGGCAACGCAGGACAATCAACTGGTCACGCTGGCCCAGGTGCGTGCGTTGATTGCAGCGCTACTCTGCGGGCAATGGAACAAAACAACTGTTTACGGCCTGGGCGTGGTGTGTGGCAGCGGCAATGCCCTCTGGCAATCGTTGATCGCCAACAACCAGGGGAATTCCCCGGCGGCCAGTCCGGCTGCGTGGACTTTGCTGATGTCGGCACCCTCCGGCGGGGGCTTGGCGGATGTGCATATCCAGGTGGTGGCGGGCGGGACCGCCAACCTGGATGCGACGCTGGGCGTGGATCTCACCGGGCAGGCCGTCAATTTTGTTTATCAGCCGGTGATGCCCACCGGACCGACCAACAGCGGCTATGCCATTGACCTTTCGGATCAGGACCAGGAAACCAGAGCGGCGATCATTCTGGACGCGGCGAACGGGGCGGTGCGCTATCCGTTGACGGGCGACGACACGGCGACGCCAGGCATTTACCGGGGCCAGTTTCAGTATTCGCTGAACGGACAGATGCAGCTTTTTCCAACCGACGGATGGCTGGAATTTGAGGTTGTCGTGGCGGCGGCTTCAACCAACAACCTGTATGTGGCCTACGCCAGCGATGCCAGCGGTTCTGATTTCAGCCAGGTGCCATCCGCTGCACTGCCGTATATTGCCTTCCGGGCATCCAATACGCCGTTGACGCCGGTGGTCACGGATTTTGCGGGCCGGTGGGTGCGCTTTCTGGGGGTGGATGGCAACGACGGGGCCAACGGCACAAATGGCGCGAGTGCGTATCTCTACAAGGCTTATGCCTCGGACACCAACGGCACCGGGTTCAGCCTGACGCCCAATGATACACTGCCTTTCATGGCGCTGCTGACTTCCCCAACGGAACTGGCGACTTTGACGGCGGATGACTTCGCCGGCTTGTGGCAGAACTTGCAGGGACCGGACGGTCCTGCTGGCGCGGACGGGGCAGTCGGGGCTGTTGGCGCGCCCGGTGCGGTGGGACCAACGGGTGATACCGGGCCGGTGGGCGCACCTGGGGCGACGGGACCGGCCGGGGTGTCAGACCATGTCTATGTCGCTTGGGCCAGTGATGCCAAGGGCACCGGCTTTTCCACCGCGCCATCCCCGGGGCTGACCTATTTGGGCCTGGTGTCAGATACCGCCCTGGCCGCAATCACGGCGGATGATTTCGCCGGGCTGTGGACCAATGTTCGAGGTCCGGCCGGTGCGGCGGGTGCCCCTGGCGCAAATGGAGCGGACGGGGCCGGTGTTTACGGTTACGTCGGCTATGCCCAGGACACCAACGGCACCGGGTATAACAACATGCCTGGTGAGGGCTTGAATTACCTCGCCATCAAGCTTTCCACCGTTCCCATATCGAATCCCACAGCGGCAACTTTCGCGGGGTTGTGGAAACTGTACGCCACCTCGGCCACGAATAATAATCTGACGACCACGGACGATTTGGAAGAGGGAAACACCAATCTGTACTTCACTGCCGCCCGGGTGCTGGCCGTGGCGTTGGCGGGATTGGATGGAACCGCCTCCGGCGCCCTCACCACCAATGACACCGTCCTGTCGGGGTTCAGCAAGCTGCAAAACCGCCTGGCCAATGTGGAGAATGCCATGGCCAGTCCGAGCCAGGCATTGTTCGCGGAGGGAACCATCGCGGTGGCGGTGGGCGTGAAGGCGGGTACATTAAATACCTTGTCACTCGGGTTCGCGCCGTCGCGGTGTCAGCTTACGCTGTCCATTCCCAACGGGGGACCGGTGCTTTCGGCGGCCTGTGTGGGCCTTCCCACCGTCACCGGCTTTGGATGGACGCTGTCGGCGGCGGCTCCGACCGCCGGTTACCAGATTTTTTATCGTATCACCTGATCTATGAAACAGAAATCCTTCGGGCACGCCAAGGGCGTGCAATTGTGCAGCAGCGCGGATGCCGCTGTCTCCGGCATCACCATTGCCGGCGAAACCTTTGTGCCGGATGCGGCCACGGCCTATGTGGAGTTTTATTTAAGCCACGCGTTTCCCGTGTATTTGGACGTGGCGGAACCGGGGCAAGCACCCGACCGGACCACGATCCATCCCGCCACCGTGGCCAACAGTTTCCGGTCGTTGCGGGGCAAAGTGTTTAACTTCGCGCATTTGATGCGCAACTATGATCCCCAACGGAATTTCCGTGACCACATCTTCGGAACGGTGATGGCGGTGGACTTTCCGCCCACGCCAGCAGGCGGTTGGAAGGTGCAGGGCGATCCGGCACAGGCCCCGGGGATTCGGGCGGTGGCGGCGATGCACAAGAACGCCGAAGGGGTGCAAGGCGTGCTTGAGAGTTGGGCGGCAGGCAAAACGCCATTCAGCAACACGGATTGGACGGTCAGCATGGAAAACGAGGCGGTGGTGGAACAGGGGGGATTTCTGGTGAAGGATGAAGGCAGAAGTATGAATGATAAATGGACCCAAGCCACGCCGGATGATTTCAGGTCGCTGGGATGGACCTATGTGCCATGGGCGCTGGCCCCGGATAACCTGAAAGCCTGCCTCAAGCCCGGCGGGTATATCGGGCTGGCCAGGGACTATCGCGGCATGGAAACGCTGTTTCTCAACGGCGGTTTGAACGGGCGGATTTTCTATTTCGGCGTGGCGTTGACGCCGGCGGGCAAGGAATCACATGCACGGGTGGGACGCATCACGGCATCCGCCGACCCGGTGAGCGCGGCGGTGGCGGCAGGGTGCGATGCGATTTCGGAATTGTGCGGGAGGCTTTCATAAGCGTCCAGCGGTTCTCAAAAATATAACGCAAAGGCGGCGGTGAAGAACCACCGCCGGTGCCATCCGCAGACAGAGAGATTAGCGCATTGAGCCAACGCAGCCTGGCATGTTTGCATGGGAAGTGCATTCCGCCACGGCTTTCGGCGCGCCCTTCATTGTCTCCCGGCAAACGAAGATTGGATTGCTGCCGGTGTCCGTGCCTTTAACAGCAATGCTTTGATTCCCCGCTGCACGCGGCGAAAGCAACGCCGGTTGGGTGTCAACATGGGAAATGCGGATGCCAGGAGTTGTTGTTTGCCCGCTGATCTGTTTGATTTGATTGTCGGTCGCCCGGGGGGAAAGCAGCGGTTCAGCGGCCATGGACGCAAAGGCAAAAGCAGTAATTGCAGCACCAAGGAGGAGGGAGGAAGTTTTCATAATCACATTGTATTTGTTAATTTCCGGTTTCATTTGCGGCAACGTTTTGACTGGTTGCCGACATTGGTATTACCCCGAAGCGTGCAAAAACCCGCGAAATATTTTTCCGGGCTAATAGGCTGCTATTACTGCCCTATTGCCAAACCCTTGATTACTATTACACTGCTGTAACCATGAGTCTATCAAATCTAACAGCAGCGCAATTAAACAAAGCTGCCAACATCACTGAAAAGATCGAGAAACTGAACGCTGAACTTGCTGAAATTCTGGGGTCTTCAGTTCCCGGAGTCAAGGTTCCGGGTAAACGTGGTCCCAAGAAGGGTGGGATGAGCATTGAAGGCCGGGCTAAAATTGCCGCCGCTCAAAAAGCCAGGTGGGCAAAGGTTAACGCCGATAAGACTCCAGAGGCTGAGATTGTTGAGAAACCAGCCAAGAAAAAACGGAAGATGAGTGCTGAGGGCCGGGCCGCTATTGCCGCTGGTCAGAAAGCGCGTTGGACGGCGAAGAAGGCGGCGCAGGCCTAACAAGATTTGATTTTGGCAGGGGATGAAAAGTGCAGTTCCTTTATGGGCCTGCACTTTTTTGTTGGTGTGTCAGTGCGCACCCGCCAGCAATGTGAAGAAGGTGCCGGGCACTTGACTGGCGATTGGGTATTGGACTCCCTGGTTCAGTCCGTTTTTGCTAAAACTTCTTTCGTGTCGCGCCACAAACACATACTCTTCTTCCGCGCACACTACTAAAATATTTATGAAAGCAGAACTTTCATTGGTAAAACTGGCTCTCTGCGGCCCGGGCGACGTGGGGAAAGAAATCGCAATTGCCCAGGAAGTCGTGACCGAATGGAACCTTCAACATGGCGAAACCTCCGGATTTTGGATAAAGCACCAGCATTGGAGCACGGATAGTCATCCTGATTTGAGCGACCGCCCCCAAGGAATTATAAATCGGCAAGTCATTGATGATTCCGATCTGATTGTGGCAATTTTCTGGTCGCGATTCGGAACCCCAACCGGAATTTCTAGTTCTGGCACCGAGGAGGAAATCAGGCGAGGGATGAAACTCCAGCGACCGGTCATGGTATATTTTTCCGACTTGGAGCCAATCCCGGCAACTGCCGACCGTCAGCAGATGGAACGCCTGTGGACCTTCCGACAGGAGCTTTTGGAAAGAGGTTTGTGTTCGAGATTCGCGTCGAGAGATCAGTTTCGCCGGGACTTTTCCAGGCATCTTGCTCTCAAGCTGAATGATTTCCAAAAAGCTGCCGCGCCGCACGAAAAGGAGAAGGCTCAAAACATCGTTCAAACCATCAGCGGGGATGGAAATTTTCAAGCAGGCCGCGATTTGATCTTTAAGCAACCGCCGAAAATCAAAAATGTCATTGCCAGGCCGGCAGGAGGAGTCTCCCCTTCAGAACTTCGACAAATCAAGGCGTGGATAGAAGAATTGGCGGAGGGGGAAACGGGTGTGAGCCGACAAAGAGCGTTTTCCAAATGGGGTGCAATTTTCCTGAACACATTTGATTTGGACAAACGCGAGGAGTTGCTTTCAGAACAAATGGTCAAGGTCGAGGCTTGGTTTAAACAACAACGCGCCATTCAAACGAGGGGACAGAAGACAAAGGCCCCAGACGTGTGGAGAAAGAAGCGAATTGCGGCTATCAAGGCAGCCATGGGCAACATGGGGCTTCCTGAGGAAATTTATTATCCACAATTATCTGTGCGGCTCAAAATGAAGAAGTCTTTCACGTCACTAAAGGACCTCACAAAAACAGACCTAGATCGGGTTTATACCATGGTTCTAAGAGACGCGCGAGGTGCGTAAGTTTTACTTGTCGCGCACTGCGAAATAAATTTATGCCTTGTTGTGAGTGATAATTCGGACAGCCCACATAAATTAAACTCGGACCAGCGAAGGAAGCTGCGGGCGGATCAAGATCTTCGCCGACAGGCTCAAGAAGCAGGATGTTTCGGTCTGGTTAGAGGTTCAGCTTTCAGTGTTAGACTTCGACGAGACGTGTCTGCGGACGAGGCGACACATGCGGACGATCCGTTTATTTGCCGGGGGTGCCTATCGGATGCCGTGCTTCGGAAATGCACGGAAAAATGCCATCACTACGCCCATCATGCTGGAACGTCTCCAGCCATTGCCGCAGGTGAAACGGCGCTGCATCAAGGATGCCTTCGCGAAATTTGCGCAACCCTTGCGGCCCGCTATCCTGAAGGCAACTGGGCGATTAATCGGGAGATTCCGCCCAACAAGGAAAGGGGGGTTGGCAAAGTAGTTCCCGACATCAGCGGGCGCATTGGCGGTCCAAATGGCCAACGGCTTGTCATTGAAGCGCAGGTCAGTGATCTTTCGATTGGGGAAATCATCAAGCGATCCACCGTTTATTCCAAGCGGGGAATCCCGATTCTTTGGATAATCCCATTGAGGGATGAATGGACTGACAGCCTCTTCAGGCCGCGCCTTTACGAGCGTTATTTGCATTCGATATATTATGGCCGTGCCTATTATTGGAAAGCTGGTTTTGGGACAAATCTGATGCCTGTTCATTTCGGTGTCGCTGAACGTCATATTCCATTTTCTGAATGGTATGATAAAGAAGCTGAAGAAGAACGTGAGGCTGGTGGTTATGACAAACCGTATAAAGTCATCAGGCGACCGGTGCTGGGTAAGATCATTGACATTGTCTCGGAATTCGGTCGAAAAGAGCGGGAGGAATTCAGGCCGTGGAACGAACGAAAAACTGTTCCACCGCTTGTTCTCTGGAAAGACCTCTTGGAACCGTGGTGGGATCAATCGGAAGACGAAAAGCTCCGAAATTTTCGAGAAGACAACCTCCCGGAAACCGAGGCAAAAGACTTCCGGGCTGCTCAGAAAATCCTCAGTGAATGTCTCTTCCGTGCTTAATTTTGAGTGCGCTTTTGGCAGGCTGGAATGCCTTATACCCAATACATGGGGGACGAATTTTGGAATGCGACTAATCCCTGATAACTTTCGCGTACACACTCTCGTTGCGTTCGGAGTAGCTTTCGTAAACATGCTCGAACAGGGCGGAACACTTCTGACAGTAAAGGTCGGGCGTGTAGGCGCGCGGCAGGCCAGTGTCCAGAACGTCTTCAATGCCCGGCGAACTCCAGCGCCGCCGGGTCGGGTTTCACCGCACCGAAAAGAGTGCTGACCAACCGCTCGTTGCCGAAAAACTCGCGGCGCAACGGGTCAGGCGAAATAAGCGCGTTGACTGCATCGTCAATTCGCTACAGCCGCTCCAAGCTGCCGGCGTCCAGTTGCTCAATGGCCGGGAGAATTACCTGCCGCGTGGCGCAGAAGTTCGTCGCGGCGTCCACCGCACGGCGCAAATCCGCCACCAGCTTCGCTTTGTCCGTGACCGGATTGTTGCCGTCCTTGCCTGCGCCATAGATTGCCAGCGCCTTTTCCAGCGAGGCGAACACGTTGGCGTAATCCACACGTCCGGACGGTCGCAAAGCTGTTCCGGCGTCTGGAATTTGTGGATCAGGGTAAAAACGTAGCGATGATTTCCACTCAGCAACTCGCGCAAGTGCGCGCCGCTGGCGGCGTGGCACTCGTCGCCCTCCGCTTCGCTCACCGCGCCGACGGCCTTGAACGTCTTGGCAATCTGGTTGTCCAACTCCACTCGGTCGGTCACGACCACGAACGTCCAGTTGCCCGCCACCTTGCGCAGCACCTTCTGCGCACCTTCTGCGCGAAAAACACCATCGAGAAGCTTTTGCCGCTGCCCTTGGCACCGGGCACACTGGCATGGGGAGGTGGCCTGGACACCTGCCAACCAAGCTCCGCGAACAACCCGATGGCGGGCCGCTCGACAAGCTGGTCTTCGGTGTAGGCGTGGGACATGTCGGAAGTTGGGCGACTATTGGTCCCCGCCGACGTTCTGGCTGAGTTTCTGCGATACATGAACTCGGAGACTCTTCAAGGCCGGACCAATGTTCTCGTGGTCCTCAGACTTCTTCAGCAACTCAATACAGATGGCGGGGGTGAAAACACTCTTGGAGCCAATTTGGAGGGAAATGCCTTCCAGAGCGAAAGCGGCGAGGATGAAACTCTGCGTCGATGCAGAATCCACTAGCCAACGCGCTGCACTCCTCAAAGGGACAAACATGTTTGTAACACGAGCCCTGTGTTCGGGGAACACAAAGGCGAGAAGGCCAGCGAAGGCGAATTGGTGCAGCTTCTCTTTGTTCGGCCCCTTGGGCTGCAACCGGTTTTCCAGAATATCAAATAACAGTTCTTGCATCGTGTGGTGAAATGGCGCAGCAAAGCGGTGATCTTGACCACGCTCGTAGCACAGTGCTGCAATGCTCCATACAAACATAAGAAGAGGCAAGGTGTCTATGCCTTGACACACTCTCTGATCGAGAGAAAGCAAGACCTCCTCTAAGAGCCAACTTGCCTCCTTTTCGGGAAACTCGAAGGAACGCGCAAGCTCCAAGACCAGACGCAACACCGCTATCTCACCACGGTCATCTAACCAACTGGCGCGCGGAGGCAATATTCCACGGAAGTTCTTCACGATCTCGGCGTGGAGGTCTGGGCGTTTGCGCCAACAGCACACTATAGCATTAGCAGATTCACGAAGATCCAACCCGAAGAGATCCGTGATCTGAACCGCATCCATTCGAGTTTGCAACGCCTCGCGGAGGACAGCATTTTCCGACTCGCCAGTGGAAAGGCTTGAGTTAAGGTCGAACCAAGTCGCTCCTCTTGCCAAGGACGCAGCGCTTTTCGTTAAGGCTTCTTGAAAAGTTCTGCGGGCACATTTGGGATATCGGGGCAGTTCCATCGCGCTAAACTTGCACGCGTTACGAAACCAACCGCGCGAAATGATGCCTTGCCAGTCCGAAACGCAAACCCTAGTCGCCGCCGCAACAACAAGTGCGCTAAACTCAGGGTTCATCGCACGCGTGATATTGCTCAGACTGTTTAGGCTGGCGGTTCCGATGAATAAGATCCACCAACCATCAATCCCAAGTAGCGCCTCCAGTGTTGAGCGTTCCTCTGGACTCACAGTTTTGGCGGACAGGTGGAAATGAAGGCTTTCGATCCGGCGACCTTGGCCGACGGCCTTATTGACCAGTGATGCGGCTTGCGCGGGGTTTAGTTGATTAAGCAAGGCCATGCGAAACTCTGGAGTAAGATGCCGAATGACACTGAACAACTCCAGCACCGTGCCGTTCGCAACGATGAGACGAAGGAAACCAACCGTGCCGATAGCCTTTTCCAAAGAAACGAGCAGTTCGTCGCCGGCTTCGCCCAAATCACGCAAAGCAAAGTCAATCGTACAGATCGAGCGCCCGACACTGGCGGTGTTGTCGATCAACGTTTTGGCTTCTGTGGTTGTGAGGTGATCAAGCAACTCCTTTCGGAAGTCCGGCGTGGCGTGCCGCAGAAGCTTTAGAAATTCCAACACCGTGCCGTTTGCAAGGATAAGGCGGAGGAAACCAGGTGCTCCGATGGTTTGCTCCAAGCGACCGAGCAGTTCGCCATCGGTTCGCTGCAATTCACGCAAGGCAAAGTCAATCGTACCGATTGAGCGCCGGTCAGTGATGGTTTTGTCGATCAATGTTGTGACTTGTGCGGTTGTGAGCCGATGAAGCAGCTCTTTACGAAAATCCGACGTAGTGTCTCGCAAGACGCTAAACAACTCCAACAATGTACCGTGGGTGAGGATTACGCGAAGAAACGCCTCAGGTCCCTGTCTGACGAGTACGGCCACCCATTTGTCGGGGTCGTTGCGCCGCAGGGTCTTCAAGCCCGTGCCAATAGTAATTATCCCGTTGTCGCTGCAATCCCCGTTTGCTCGCTCAAATAATATTTCGAACCGATGTTCGATCAGATCAAGGTAGTCGGTTTTAGCTGGATGTTTTGCCTCCGCAAGCATCAAGACGCAGACCCCTAAGCTGGCGAAACTCTGATTTCGGAGGTCGGTCCGGACGGCGGCTTGAATTGCCTTGTCAGCGAGCAAAGCTGCCTTCATGAGAATTTCCCTTGGCTCGGCCAGTAATTGCAGCCTAACTCTGAGGCACTGCTGGATCGCGTCCATTAGCTCGCCAGAACCCGCTTTCTTGCCCGACGAATGTTCACTCAGATACAGAAGGTATTCACGCAGCACTCCCACCGTAGTGGTGGCGACAGCGTCGTCCAATCCATCATCGCCTGCATCAAGCTGGGTCAGCGCCCGGAGCACTAGCTCCGCCAGGGAGGAATGTAAAAAATGGTAACGGGGTGGGGCGAATAGCCGGGTCATCAATGGGTCCGCTAACTTTTCCTCGCCTAGCCGCCAGTGACCCTGGAGGAAACCCGTTCGTGGCATGAGGTCGAATTGGGCAAGGGCTGCCAACTTGGCGACGGTGGGCAGATCAGCGTTGCCGCCGAAGTAATGGGTCCGCACGTTGGCCAGCGCTTTGCGGATATCCAATGTGTCAATATCTTGTGGAGCCGAGAGCGTCTGCAAGATTTCATCCAACAGCAGCAAGTCGCCACCGCAAATATTGTGCAGGCGCTCTGTCCTCGATTGTGAGAGGTTGATGAAATCAGGACGTAAGCGGCACGCAACAGCCAAGGTGCGGGCAACATCGGCACGCAAGTCGATGATGGCATTCTCCTCTTTCAAGCGGTCCAGCCATGGCGAGGCATCGTCACGCTCAGTTGATGCACTTACTTGGTCCCTCAGGAGTAGGACAAGCTTGAGCTTGCCGCTTTGAAGCTCTGGGCCGAGTCGTTCCAGCAAGATTTCCGTTTCCTCCGGCTTGCGGAGATGGCAGTCATCCAACACAAAAAGGGCGGGCACGCTCAATCGCCGTCTTGCTGATTGCCAGAGCCGTTCGGTGGACGCAGGATCCTTGAAAGTAGCGTAATAGATGCGCCGAGGTGGGTGACGCAGCCGACAAGCAAGCTCAAGAGCCAGGAAGCTCTTACCCATGCCTGGCAAGCCGCGCAGGGCGACGGTGGAGCCTCGGTCAAGCGTTGCGAGGAAAAGAAGTTCGTAAGGTTCGGCCACGTAGATTGCGCTGTGCTCGTGCCTTTCGAGAAAGCGATTGATGCTGAGAAAACGCGCCGGGCCGCGCTGTAAGCGAATCCAAGGGTCGTCCCGCCATTCGTCGCGGCCACAGAAATGTTCGGCGTATGAATCCGAGAAAAGTGCGGCGACTAAATCTGGTAAGCGGCGGAGACGGGAATCAATGGCGTATCGATCCCAAAAGGATAGCACCACGCCTGTGCGCTTCCGGAAGGCGTCCTTGAATTTTTCCCAGTCAACGAGGAAAGAATTGTCATTAAGCGGCTGCGGACAACAATACACGAACTCTCGCGGCGCGGGCAGATTCTTGTCATTCAGCCATTCAGACTCGAATTTCGCGACGGCATTACGAACCTGCGGCCAAGTTGGCACGTCTGCGTAGTTCTTGCACTGGTAGATGTCCTGTCGCCCCGCAATTTCAGTGACAATGTCGATCCCGTATTGCGATTGACCTGTGCGACCGAAGAACCACGGTCGTTGACCTTCTACTTGGAGCAGTTCGTAAATGAGCCTTTCAAATCCTGGCCCTGATAGCTTGAAATATGGGAGCGCCGCAAGCCCACCTTGCTCGGGGTCAACGTGCAAATCCGCTGCAATAGGATCGACACGATCCCAGACTTCCATGAGGGGGAGTGGCTTAGGTCGAATGTCCGAGACAACTGAGTTTGGTTGGTTCGGCATAGTTCAATCCGTTGTGAGTCCGACCAGACCCGACAGCAGACGCGGCAGCAGCAGGTCGCGCGTCCGGCGGAGGTTTTGGATTTGCTCGCGAGATGCCGTCCCTTCTCGTGCAATTTCAACGGTGTTGGTCTCGGCCAACCTGATGGCGGGTCGCTCGACAAGCTGGTCTTCGGTGTAGGCGTTGGTCATAAATCACGAAATTGACGCGACGAGCTTGAGCGCCGAGTCGAACACAGCCTTGGCTTCGGGTCGGCTCCTTTGAAAAAGCACCCTAAAGCTTCGGGCACAATTGGTGTGCGCTGTTTTTGGCGATGTAAGACCATCCACAATGTTCTGCGCATCTGTTTTGGTGTTGCCCATCGCTCCTTCAGCGAGCTTTTCCAAATACGAGTACAACGTGACAATGATGAAAGCACGCTCGCGAATCAGGTTCTTTCGTTTCGTTTCGTCATCGAGTTTGAAGAACTCAATGGTCACCAATGCCCGCTCACGGTCGTGCCCGTTCGGTGCGGCGGCTTGTGGCGAAACGCCATGAAACCGTATTAAATCTTCTGGCGCATCATCGAAATCACCGACCGGACAAATGAGAAACGGCTTCTCTTTGAGAAGCTTTGCCGGGTCGTCTCCCGTCAGGTCATATTTGCCGGCGATGGGAAAGTAATCTTTCTTGAGCGCCGAGTTGCAAGGCTTGCAAGCCGCTGAGTAATTGAACGGATGATAGGGCAGGAGAAAATATCCACAGTCTTCATTGGGCACCGCAGTGGTCGTGATGCCCTGAGCCTTAAGGGACTTTGGCAGTTTCCATGCACGCACACTTCCCTTTGGTCGAAAGTGTTCAACGTCTTGCTCAATCGTGCCGAAATCGATGTCCTCTAATTTCCGTTCACAATACGCACACTTGCTGCCGCCTTGGAGGCGCATGTAAACCTTTTTGACTTCGCTCCAGATGGAACTGGTTTCTTCGTAGAAACCCTTCTGACGGAAACGATCCGTTCGCGTTTTGGCCCTTTGCTGCCACCCGGGGGATTCCGCTTCAATGAGCGCCTCCAATTGCGCCTTCGTGACCCGATACGCAATCATTTTGCCACCTCCATGCCACGGCTCATTTGTTCGAGAAGTTCTTTCGCTGCTTCAGTGTCCCCCTCGCGTGCCTTCAACGTAAGTTCCTTAAGAGTTCGTTTCTTTCCCGGCGCACGGGTGGACTCCATCCCGAAAAAGTCGGTTAACAACACTTGGTCCGCATCTAGTCCATGCACCGCCCATTCAATCCGCTCCGCTATGCTCGACTGCTTCGGGCCGGATTTCATCACGATGATGTTCATCCACTCCAGCGAACCGACTATGAGCGGGCTGTGAGATGTGACAATGAATTGGATATTCGGGAGTTCCTTCGCCAGCGTTTGAAGCACGGTCATCTGCCATTTCGGATGCAGGTGCAGGTCGATCTCGTCCACCATCACGATGCCTCTATTCTCTGTCAGTTTTTTCCCCGACGGGCAGGTTTCACAGACGTGATACAACAGGTCGCCTAACCACCCATGAAACGCGCGATAGCCGTCTGACAAAGCGGGGAAGGGCACTTCAGCGCCCTTTTTCCCAAAGAGGTATTCGCCCTCCTTGTCCTGTTTTCCGGTGAACTCCCAGCCGCCTTTTCCCACCAACCGGTTGAGCAAATTCACAACCTGAACGTAACGGCCTCGGAGTTGTGAGCTGCTCTCGTATTTAGGCAGCCATGTATTCAGCGGACGTAGGGAGTAATCATCTTCAAATAGTCCCATCACCCTTGATGCACGAGGCGAGGATTTTCCGCTTTGCTCCACTCGCGTTGATTTTGAAACTCGCCGAGTAGCACCGTAGCCCACCATGAAAAAGGCATCGGAGTCTGAACTGAACACAGGATGCCATGGCTTGGGATCTTTGTGGGTCCATTCGAGCAATTCCAAGTCACCCTCGGAAATTACTTCAACGCGTGAGTCGATTGCGCTGAACGGAGCGTGGTCCTGTGAATGGGTCGTAAAACTCGCCTTGAGCAAAGCGCGCTTCCGTCCGATCTGTCCTGTCTCGCGACGGATAAGGTGGTAGGGATAAATCCCAGATCGTCCGACCGCCGGGCCGAGAGCGGCCAAGGCAATAGCCTTCAGCAGTGAAGTCTTGCCATAGCCGTTGTTGGCGAGCAGCAAGTTCAAGTTCGGCAGTTGCGGCCTCGGCATCTTGGCGGCGGCGAAGTTTTGGTCCGCGTGACAGAATGTGATTCGGCTCTTCCGAAAGGTCCGGAAGTTTTCGATTTCGATATGATCGATATACATAGCGTTTGTCCGGTTCGTTACTTTAACCCGAACGGGAAGCGGCGGTTGGGGCCAACTTGATCCTTCAACCGTTCCTTGTCCACGGCGTTGACGTTGAACGGCGGATTGGCGAGGACGAAATCAAAGCGGCCCGTCGCATCATGCGGGTCGTCGTAATAGCTGATGGCCTGCTTGATGTCGCCTTCCAGCCCATGCACGGCCAGGTTCATCCGGCACAAGTCGCCGGTGGCTCGCTCCTCCGAATTGGCGCGCAACTGGTCAGCGGCATCCCAGAGGCGTTTTTCCAGCGCCGCGTTGTCCGCATTCTTTTCCGATGGAGCGATCCAGTGCATAAGGTTTTCCGCGTGAATACGATAAAAGGGTATGCCAAGCGGGGGCAAAGGCAAACCGGAAAACGGATCAAAGAAGGCTCTGGGAGCGTCCCGGGACCGGGTAAGTACGATGCGATTTTCGTCGGGGGCGAGTTTTTGAGGCCTTTTTTACCCAAAATAAAAAATATTTTAGTCGAAATCCCCTGTAAAGACGGGGGGTTTGTCATTTCACAAAAAATATTTTCAAAAATATAACGACTGTCCACGGAAGTCCCCTTTTCGTGTGCTTTAATAGCAGTGCTTCCCTAGTGAAACTAAAACCAAACAACACAAATACACCATACCATGCCATTACCAAAAAACACGAAAGACCTGAACGGGATACGGGAATTCTTTTCCCATCTCAAAACCCAGTTTGCCTCCGCCTCCGCCGTTTACCAGGGGCCGATCAAACAGCTCTTCGACGAAGTGACGGGACGTCTCCAAGGCGTGCTGGACGGGTTGCCAAAAACTGAAGGCGATGAACCGGTGATCAGTTCCAGTTCGTTGTTTGAAACGCTGGCGTCGGCCAACAACCTGGTCAGCCTGCTTTCGCTGGAGTTCAACAAGGTCAAGACGGCGGCGTCAGCGACCCCGGACACGTTGGCGGCCGCTCTGGCGACGGGCACACATTTGAGCAAGGCCGACCATGAAACGCAGGTCAAGGCGGCGGTGGACGCCGCCATCGCGGAGCGCACGGGCGACAAAGGGGATTTGGTGGCCAAGAGTACCGTGTCGCAACTGTGCAGCGCGGCCAAGGATCTGGGCCTCAAGGAAGGCCGGGCGCAGCTGCAAACCGAGGTTGATGCCAGACAGGCGGGCGAAAAGCTGGCGTCGGAGCGCAAGACGGCGTTGACTGCCGCCGGGTTGCCCCTGCCCGAAGCGGAGGCGGCCGCCATCCTGGCGGAGAGCGAGGAGCGTTACAACGCGGCCCGCACCACAACAGAAACGCGGGTCAAAGCCATCACGGCGGCGGGGCTGGATTTGCCTGCGGAACTGCTGGCCAATTGCTGGCTGCCCGATGCCGATTTCCAAAAGTTTCAAAAGACAGTGACCTCCATTCCCGCGCTCAAGGTCCGGGCTGCGGCTGAACCTTTCGCGTCGCCGCCGGTTGGCGGTGGCGGAACCCCAACCGTGCGGATGCTCGGTTAACCAGCGTGCCGCTGGACCCAATAAAAAGGACTCAATAAACAAGCACCAATCAACCAAAACAAATAAGAAACAAAGTATATGTTACCTAATCCAAGTACCTTCGAGGTCACGAAACGTTCCTCCCGGCCGATCCGGTCTTTGACCGGCGTTGCCGGGCTGAACGCCGCCCGTGGCATCGCCTTCATTGAAGACCCGGCCCATCCCGGCACCGCCAAGCTGGCGGACGGCACCCTGCCCATCGCGGGTTTCGTGACGCGCAACTGCCAGGTCGGCGGCCCAACCATCAGCGACGCCATCCTGCCCAACCGCCTTGCCCTTCCGTTTGCCGACACCGATTTCCAATCGTTTGAGCCGGCGGAGGAAGTCCAGGCGGAAGGCTACGGCGATCCCGCCACCCTGGCCAACGGCGCCGTGCAAGGGGGCGCGTTTTTGTATAGCGACCAGGCGAATGCCGCATTAGTCATCACCGACAAAACCCCCATTGGCACCCGTGCCAGCTTTCGCAACGGTCAATTCAGCGCGGCCGCTGCCGGGGATGTCGCGGAATATTATCTGGCGCAAATCCTTCCCCCTTCGCGCCCGGACCTGAACACCTTCCGCTGCCGGTTCGTGCTCTTCACGGGGACCCTGCAACCGGCTGCCTGATTCAACCCCCGATTTATTGAACATGAAAACTGATTATCAAACACGAAAAGTTCCAGGCAACGGCCGCATGGTGACGCGCCGGGTGATCGAACTGGCGGGCAACATGGAATACTCCGTGGCGGAAGCGCTGCGCGCGGCACGGCTCAACCGCAGCCGGGCACAGTTCATGACCGGACGCACCGTGGCCGGCTTGCCGCTGTCCGACGCCACCATGTCGTTTTACGACGGATTGATGGCGGGCTTGAAGGATGTGGACACCCAGAAAAAGCGGGAGCAACTCCTGATCAACGCCGCCAGCAAGAGTCCCGAAGTGGCGGCAATGGCACGCAAACAGCTCGCCTCGCTGCGCGTGGAGGTGTTCAG
>Ga0302320_10011337_pt1 | contig 18879 bp, 20 predicted proteins | sample Bog_T0_3_FD_202130 | JGI IMG/M metagenome (GOLD analysis project Ga0302320, IMG submission 202130) | Peat permafrost microbial communities from Stordalen Mire near Abisko, Sweden - Bog_T0_3 | ecosystem: Environmental > Terrestrial > Soil > Wetlands > Peat | place: Sweden: Abisko, Stordalen Mire...
TTGCGTCATCGACATGACGCCCGCGATGGGCGCCGAGAGTCGTTTTTTGCGTCGATTTCGCGGCGAGCGACGCCGCGTCAGCCTTGCGTGCCGGATAAAATCATATTTCTCAACAGGATGTCAGACTGTCTCGCGGCTTCGCGCGCCGTGTCGATCAAGCCTTAGCCGGCGTGGGTCTGCATGGGTTGACAGGGCAGCCCTGCGCTCCGTCGCCTTCCCGGCGGCATGGCTCGCAGGCGTCACTTTCGACGATGATCGACCTGACAAGTTACTCGTCTGATATTTCACGTGTTTTCACAACACATGTTGATACTGGACACCCCTGCGCGATGGTGCGACCGTAAGGCCGAAGGCAAAAGTGTCATCTGTTATTGACAACTAGAACCGTCCTAATAAGATTACAGCGTCGTATATGACAGCGAATGTGCGGTGGAAGGAGGGCGTGCCCTCGCCAAGCTGCACCTTGGTGCCCGCGTGCGGGATCAGCACGAATTCGAAAAGCGGATATCCGAAGGAGATACGCTATGGCAGACGATCCGAACCGGGTCTGGCCGACTGGCTTGACCATCGCAGAGAGCGAAGAATTGCATAAGCACGTGATCGACGGCACGCGAGTGTTCGGCGCGATCGCGCTTATCGCGCACTTCCTCGCCTTCGTTTACTCCCCCTGGCTGCATTAAGGGAGACCGATCATGAACCAAGGTAGAATCTGGACCGTGGTGAAGCCGACTGTCGGCCTCCCCCTCCTCCTCGGCTCCGTGGCGATCACGTCATTGCTCGTTCACTATGCGATTCTGTCGCATACCACTTGGTACCCGGCCTACTGGCAGGGTGGACACTCAAAGGTGTCGATGTCCGTGCCGGCGCCGGAGGCTTCCGGCCTCGCGATGATCACCAAGTCGACGACCAACGAATAGTCTCGCTCGCAGAGGGGGACCCTAGGATCGGAACCCACGGGGTTCCGGTCCTTTCGGGCATTCGGGGGGGCATGTCGGTGATCCCCGGGCTCGAATGCCGATGTGCGCTGTTCAGATGGTCGCGTTCCCGATTCCATTGGACTTAGCTGAACTCATGAACCCCATCAGCCGGAAAGTGATGCGAACCTGGGCCAATCTCGGTCCACGCTTCCTGCCCTTCGCGGATGCCGCGACGCCGGACCTTCCGCTGAGCCGCCTGCTGCGGCTCTCGCTGTTTCAGGTCTCGGTCGGCATGGCGTTGACGCTGCTGGTGGGGACGCTCAACCGCGTCATGATCGTCGAACTCGACGTCCCCGCTTCACTCGTCGGCATCATGATTTCACTGCCGCTGCTGTTTGCGCCGTTTCGCGCCCTGATTGGCTTCAAATCGGACACGCATGTGTCGGCGCTCGGCTGGCGCCGGGTGCCGTTCATTTTCCGCGGCTCCATGGTCCAGTTCGGCGGCTTGGCGATTATGCCGTTCGCGATTCTGGTGCTGTCGGGAGGCGGCAACGCTTCGCACTATCCCCACTTCATCGGCCCGCTGTCGGCCGCGCTCGCCTTCCTGCTGGTCGGCGCGGGGTTGCATACCGTGCAGACCGTCGGCCTCGCGCTGGCGACCGACCAGACCACGCCGGAGTCCCAGCCCAAGGTGGTCGGCCTGATGTATGTTATGCTGCTGGTCGGCATGATCGGCAGCGCGTTCATCTTTGGCGCGGCGCTGGCGGACTTCCTTCCGGTGAAGTTGGTGGGAGTCATTCAGGGCTGCGCGGTGGCGACGATCGTGCTCAATGGCGTGGCGCTGTGGAAGCAGGAAGGCCGCGGCGCGTTTCGTAACACCCCCGGCCGCGTGGCGCCCACGTTCCGCGACTCCTGGGAAAGCTTCATTTCCGGCGGCAACGCGGTGCGCCGCTTGACGGCCGTCGGGCTGGGCACGCTCGCCTTCAGCATGGAAGATGTGCTGCTCGAACCTTATGGCGGGCAGATCCTGCATCTGACGGTGGCTTCGACCACCAAACTCACCGCGACGCTCGCCTTGGGCGGCCTGTTCGGCTTCGCCCTCGCCTCGCGAATCTTGAGCCGCGGCGCGGACCCGTTCCGGATGGCGAGCGCGGGGGCGCTGGTGGGTCTGCCGGCATTTCTCGCCGTCATCGCGGCCGCGCCCTGGCAATCGGCTTGGGCCTTCGGGCTCGGCACCTTCGCGATCGGCTTCGGCGGCGGCCTGTTTGGACATGGCACGCTGACCGCGACGATGAATCAGGCGCCGAAGAACCAGACAGGTCTCGCGCTCGGCGCCTGGGGCGCCGTGCAAGCCTCGGCGGCGGGGTTCGGCATAGCGCTCGGCGGCATCATCCGCGACGTCGTGGCGACCCTCGAGATGCGCACGACGATGGGCCCCGCCGCCGGCTATATTTGCGTCTACGTGCTGGAAATCGCCTTCCTGCTGGCGACGCTGGTCGCGATGTTACCGCTGCTCCGCCCGAACCTTCGCGAGCCGATCGAGGCCCGCCGGGCGTTGTCCTGAAGGCTCAGAAACTGCTTGCCCAGAGCACCGCGGTGACGGCGCCGACGGCGCCGCAGGCGACGTGCGCGACCAACATGGCTTTGGACCGCGCAGGGTATTCCTTTGCGACCAGGGGGCTGATCAGGCCGATGAAAACAGCCAGCGCGAGCAGCCCCGCAGCAATGTTTCCATAGGGGCCAGCGGCAATGCCTTCGCCGCCGTTGATGTCCTTGAGAAAGTACACCAGGACTTCGAGCCCGCCGATTCCCAGCAGCAGATGAATGCCAATCAGAACCGGCCTGCGCTCTCCGCGCAACCGAAGCCCGAGATTGGCGGCGCCCAGCGCCACCGCTCCGCCAAGCATCGCGACAATCGGAAACGCCGTCATGCTGCCTCCTCAGCGCGCCCCAACAAGACGCATCATCATCAATGGACGTTCAATATGGTGACTGTTCGCACGGCGGCTTGCAAGGCCGACATTGCGCACGCCGGCACGCCGCGACAATTTCTTGCAATGACAGAGGCGCCTGCGGCGCACAGGGCTTGCCACGATCCGGTTTATGTCGCAAGTTTGAGGCAGAAGCGGAGCGGATTCCGTGAGAATTTGACAACGCGGCGAGCAGCGGCGAAGTTCGAGGGGCGAACGCGATGAGCACAACGGTAGCGAGACTATACGAATCCTACGGCAACGCGCTCGAAGCATCGAACGGACTAAGGAAACGCGGCTTCAATCGCGACGAGATCGTTTTGATTTCGCGAGCCGCCAATAACGAAGCCGGCGAGATCCCGGATCTCCCGGCCGAGATTTCGCAAGCAGGAATTCCCGCCGATGACGTAGCCTCATACGTGGCCAGCATCGATGGGGGGAAGTCACTCCTGGTGGTCCGCGCCGCGTGGGGATCCGCGCAAAAAGCAATTGGGATCGTGGACAATCACGGCCCCTCCGATACGGACGTAGGCAATAGGGAGTACTACGTTTCCACGACCGAAAATCCGGCCAACTTCTCCCTCTCTTCGTACCTGGGGTTTCCCGTGTTGCTACTTGAAGCCGCGCCCTTCTCCAAATTCTGGAACCTGCCCGTCCTGTTCGCCAATTCGGCGCCGTTCTCGTCGTTCTTTTCGTTTCCGCTGCTCTCGAAGGGCTTCACGTTCGGCGTCCCGAAGCTGATCAGCAACGGTTCGGCCTTCTCCGACGAGTTGAAAATTCCGGTGCTGATGAAGGACAAATGGGAAAAATGACGCGGGGCGCGCGCGCCGCATGATCTTCAGAACGAACCCGCGTCCGCCCGCTTGAGCGCAGTTGGCCCGTAGGATCGCCTTGGGCCGGCTGCCGTCGGTGAAGATAGGGTCGGTGTTTTGGTTGGGGTCGCTAGGCCAGCGGCGTCAGGGCCGTTTCCGTTCAAATGGAAACGGCCCTTGTCATTCCCGCCAAAGCGGGAATCCAGAGCCGCCGCGCGTCGCGTCCTTCTGGATCCTCACTTCTGAGCTTTTCGAAGAACGCGAGGATGACAAGAGCCAATCCTATTGGATCGGATTCCGCTCTGGCGCTCATGGGGACCGATCCCGGCGCGCCGATGCGCATCGGGTTCACCTGCAAAAGAAGACCCATCTCCGGTATTTTCGAAACATGAAAAGCATGATATTCTGAAACAGGATTTATGACGTTGCGGCTCCCTGCGCCCATCGTCTGGGCGTCCCAGGTGGGTAAGAAATTCGGAGAAAATGAAATCTGGCTTGATGGGCTTGCAAGTTATTGAAATTGCTCAATATCGCCAAAGAAACGTTTGGAATAGCTTGCAGAAAAAAGCGCTGGATTTGCGGAAAGCTGCAAAAAAGTTGCAAAAGGCTTGGACGAGAGGGGAGGGGCATAGGCCCTAGGATAGACCGACACTCTCCGTCATGCCCGCGCTCAACCAAGCGCCTATGCCGCTTCGGGACGCCTCAGGATCAGGGGCGTGGTGGCGGAACGCCAAACACGCACTAAACCCGCGCTTAAGGGGCCGACGCCTCTCCCTTCGGTCATGGCCTGGACGAAGTCACGGCAAGACGAAACGAGCCGGCTTGGCCGTTGCGCCCTGTCGGCGACCTCGGGGAAGCCGTTGGCCTCGCCAACCACCGCGCCCGAGCATGGCCCTGCCATTGACGCAAGGGCTCTACCGTTTCCCCGGCTTCGGCTCACGGGAGAATACGTAGACGCCGAGGGCGAGCAGCAGGAGGACGCCGAAACTCATGTGCAGCCTGGCGAAGGCGGTCGCGGCGGGATCGCCGAGCATCGCGTTCATATAGGCGCCCGAGATCGGTTGCAGAACTCCGGCGCCGCCGATGAAAAGCACATTCATCGCCGTAATGCCGCGGCCCAGCAGGTGATCGGGAAAGAACGCGCGGCCGTGCGCCATCAGCACCCCGTAATTGATGCCGAAGAATCCGATCGCCGCGATCACCGCCGTGGCGGCGCTAACGGAAAGGTCCAGCGAGCCGAGCGCGAGGAAGGCCGCCGCGGTGGCCGTATTTCCCGCCACGACGATCCATTTGCGCGTGCCGAACAGGCGATCGAGCGGGCCATAGGCGAGCGCGCCGAGCGACATCGCCGCCGCCATGGCGAGGATCGCGTTGCCGCGCTCGATCGCGTTCAATCCATGAACCTGCGAAAAATACGGGCCCGCCCATAGGCCGCGCTCGGCGAGCAGGACGGAATAGCTGACCGCGGTGATCGGCAGAAGCGGCCACAGCCCGCGAAGCGAAAACACCGAGACGATGCCTCGCCACAGGCCGGTCGCGCCGTGGCTGACGACCCGCGGCGGGTCCCGGACCAACAAGACGATCGACAGGGCGGAAACCGCCGTCGCGCCTGCGATGATCGCCATGGCGGCGCGCCAGCCAATCGCGCTCGCCGCCCAGCCCATCGGCGAAGCCGCGAGCAGATTGCCGGCGGCGCCGAGGCCGAGCAACGTCGAATTGAAGAAGGCGAACCGCCCCGGCGGGTAGACGCGCCCGAAATAGAAGATCGCCCCCATGTAGATCGCGCTGCAACCGATGCCGATCAGGGCCATGGCGATGTAAAGTTCGAGCGCGCTGGCGGCGCGGGCGAACAGCGCGGCGCCGACCACCGCCAGCGCCATCAGGCTGGAGATCGTGCGGCGCGGGCCGATCGTGTCCAGCGCCCAGCCGACCGGAAATTGCATCACGACGAATCCGGCGATCCAAAAGCCTTGCAAATTGGCAAGCGTCTGAGGATCGAGGCCCAGCTCGTGCGAAAACTCCGGCGCGATGACGGCGAGAAAGGCGCGATAGAACTGGCTGAGAACATAGGCGGCCAGAAACGTCAAAAACGGCTTCACGCGAGGCGGCCCCTCCGGCGGCGCTATTCCCGCACCACCAGCACCGAACATTGGGCGTGGCGGACGATCGTCTTGGCGTTGGAGCCCAGCAGATAGTCCGCCATGACGGGCCGGTGCGAACCCACGACGATCAGATCGGCGCCCCACTTGGTCGCCTCGGCGAGCAATTCGTGATAGACGCCGCCGCTGGCGACCACATAGGAGAGCTTGACGTCGGGGGCCTCTATGGCGGTGACGATCTTGTCCAGCCCCGTCCTGGCGCGCGCTTCCTGCTCGACGTCGAAATCGGCCGGCACGTATTCCATGAACGTCGCCGGCAGCATCGGCTGAACATTGACGAGGCGAAGTTCGCCTCGGCTGGCCTCCGCAAGCTCCAGCGCCTCGGCCAAGCCTTTCGGCTTTGGCGAAGAATCGGCCAGATCGACGGCGAGAACGATTCGACGATACATGACGACCTCCCGTTTTTCCAAATGGCTCATGCCATTGTTGCGCGCTTGAAATGCAAGCGCAAATGCGACGGATCAAAATTCGCCGACGCAACGGACAGGAAAACGCCGCCAGTCATTGTTCCGAAAGAATGAGATGGTTATAAGGGCGCCAACTTTACCGTAGGGGCGTGAACTCATGGGCGTGATGAGCGTGTTTTCGGCGGACTACAAGCCCACGGACGACGAGCCCTTCATGAATGAGCGGCAGAAGGAATATTTCCGGCGCAAGCTCATTTCATGGCGTGACTCGATCCTGGCGGAAAGCAGGGAAACGCTGGCCGCATTGCAGAACGAAAACGAGAATCATCCCGACATCGCCGACCGGGCCTCATCGGAAACCGACCGCGCGATCGAACTGCGCGCCCGCGATCGGCAGCGCAAATTGATATCCAAGATCGAATCCGCACTGGCTCGCATCGAGGACGGCAGCTATGGCTATTGCGTGGAAACGGGCGAACCGATCGCGCTGCGTCGACTGGACGCTCGCCCGATCGCGACGCTTTCCGTCGAAGCCCAGGAGCGGCACGAGCGCCGCGAGCGCGTCTACCGCGACGAATGAACTCGCTAGGGGCCCCGCGCTGGATTTTGCGCGCTGTTCCCCTCCCGCGCAAAGCGCCGGCCCCTTGGGCCCGGCGCTTTTCTTTTGCCCGTTCAGGCGTCGCGCCCAAGCAGACGCGACATCTCGGCTTCCAGCGCGTCGAGATCCGCGAACGGATCGGGCTTCTTCGCCGGTGGAAGCTGAACCGCTTCGGGCGGCTTGGCGCGCGGCGCGACGATGACTTCAGGCGGCGGCGTCACAACCGGCGGAACGAAGGGCGCGTGGAACTGCGGAGCTGCGGCTGGCGGCGCCAAGGGCGCCGCGACCAACACGGGCCTAGCGATGGGCGGCGCTTCCGGCGCCTTCGCCGGCGCCGGGGACGCCTCCGCGACCGGCGGAGGCGCGGGCTTCGGCGGTTCGGGGGCGGGAGCCGGGTTCAACGGTCGCGATCCGCCCGGCACGATCGGGCGCGGCAGCGGCGGGCGCGGCAGCGGCGACAGCACGGGCCGACCGGTCAATCGGTTCGGCGCCGCGGGCGCGGCAGGCTCGTAACGCGGCGCCGGGGCGGGGCTAGGCCGATTCGGCGCGGCGGGCGCGACCGGCGGCCCCGCCACGGGCGGTCGAACTTCGGCGACCGCGGGCTGCGGCGGCTGCGGGACCGGGGGCTGCGGCGCCTGCGGCTGCGGCGCTTGCGCCTGAGGCGGCGGGGGCTGAGGCGGCGGGGCCTGAGCCGGCGCCTTCGACGGTTTTGCGACGGGCGCGGGCGTGGGTAGCGTCGGCGCGACCGCGACGGTCTCGCGCGGCGGCGGGGCGGTCGGCGCGTTCATTCGCACGATCTGCGACTCGATGAGGACGTCGTTGGGCCCACCGATCATGATCAGATGTTCGACATTGTCGCGGCGCACCAGCACCAACTGGCGCTGGCCGTCGACCGAGAACGCATCGACCAGTCCGAGACGCGGCTGACGCGCCCGCCCTCCCCCGGGCACCCGAAGCCGATGCCCCAAAATAGCCCGGTAGAGAAAGAACAAAATGAGGAGAGCGAGCGCGATGGACGCGATGGTCAGGGCGCTCCCTACCCCGCTGCCCATGTTTGACCAAAAGTCCTTTAACGTTTGCGGCATAGGTTAACGTCCTGGCGGCCCCTGCATACACCCCGCGCGCCGCTCCGCTGGCCGCTCTTGGCCGGCCACTTATTTCAAACGGGTTGAACGACGAGAAGATTGGCTTTGGTATCAAATCGCGCACGCGCTGCAAACCACGTATTCAAGACTAAATCGAGCGCCGACCCAGAGTTTCGGGGACGATCGGTTTCCTTGCCAATCGCCGGTCCGCGAAGCATTGTCTCCGGCGACTTCGGAGTCGCGCGCCAAGACGATAGCCAGCCGCCACGAAAACGCTCTCAGCGCCCGCCAAAAAAGGACGCCAGCCTATGACTGAAGCGCCGAAGGCCGCCGCCCTCGACCGCACCGATCGAGCTTCCAATCCAGGCATGCTGGCGCTGGTGTTGGTTTGCCTCGTCGCTTCCGTGACGGCGTTCATTTTTCTGCCCGGAGACTGGGGCCACAAGGCCGTTTCCTGGACGATCGCGGGCTTCGCGATCGTCGGCGTATTCGCCCTTCTCACCTATGCCTTCGGCGCCTTGCAATTCGCCGGGCGTACGCGTCGTTTCGACACCGCCCAGGCGATCGCCGATCAGAACGTGGACGGTCTCATCGTCACCGACGCGCATTCGCGGGTGATTTACGCCAACGAGACCTATCGCGCCTTCAGCGGCGGCGACAGCGCCGCCGCGATTCGCCCCGTCGAGCGCTTGTTCGCCGGCGCACCCGAGACCTCGGAAGCGATTTACCGGCTCGCGCAGGCGGCGCGGGCTGGAAATCGCGCGGTCGAGGAGGTCCGGCTTTCGCCGCCGCTGGCGGGCGACAGCGAAGCGGCGTGGTATCGGATTCGGGTGCGCCGCCTCGAGGGCGCTTCCGACGGCGCGACGCTGTGGACGGTGACCGACGTCTCGCGGGAACGCGAACGCCATGAAAGTTTCTTCCAGGATCTGCAGAGCGCGATCGATTATCTCGATCACGCGCCGGCCGGATTTTTCTCGGCCGCCCCCGACGGCTCGATCACCTACATGAACGCGACGCTCGCGGGTTGGCTCGGCTACGACCTTGCCCAGTTCGCGGCGAAGAAACTGATGCTCAACGACATCATCGCCGGCGACGGCGCATCCTTGCTTTCGGTGGTCTCCGGACGACCCGGCGAGCTGACGACCGAGACCTTCGACGTCGACCTCAAACCGCGCCAGGGCCGCCTCGCGCCGGTCAAACTCCTGCACCGCGTCGCCTTTTCGAGCGAAGGCCTGCCGGGTCCCTCGCGCACGCTCGTGCTGGAATGCGCTTCGGTCGCGGCGACCGGCGACGATTCGCGCACCGCCGAGCAGCGTCTGACGCGCCTGTTCAACTCGACGCCGATCGCGATCGCCTCAATTCACGCCGACGGCCAAGTGCTGCGCTCCAACGGCGCCTTCGCCCGGCTCGCGCAAGGGGCTACGCGGGCGCCCGACGGCGAGACGCGGCCCTCGATCTATCGCGGCGTCGTGGAGCGAGACCATGCGGCCCTGCGCGCGGCGATCAAGGCCGCCAGCGAGGGCCAGGCGGACATAGCCCCAATCGACGTGACGATCGAGAACGATCCGCCGCGCTCGGCGCGGCTGTTCGTCGCCGCCGCCGACCCGAACGCCGAAGACGGCGCCGGCGCGATTCTGTTCGCCCTCGACACCACCGAGCAGCGCACGCTTCAGGAGAGCTTCGTCCAAGGCCAGAAAATGCAGGCGATCGGTCAGCTCGCCGGCGGAATCGCCCATGATTTCAACAATGTGCTGACGGCGATCATCGGCTATTCCGATCTGCTGCTCGCCAACCACCGGCCCACCGACCCGTCCTTCCAGGACATCATGCAGATCAAGCAGAACGCGAACCGCGCCGCTGGCCTGGTGCGCCAGTTGCTCGCCTTCTCGCGCCGCCAGACGTTGCGTCCACAGACCCTGCTGCTCTCGGACGTGCTCTCGGAGCTGCAAATGTTGCTGCGCCGGCTGGTCGGCGAGAAGATCGAACTCGACGTGGTGCTGGCGCGCGACCTTTGGTTCGTGCAGGCCGATCTCAACCAGTTCGAGCAGGTGATCGTCAATCTCGTGGTGAATGCGCGCGACGCCATGCCCGCAGAGGGCGGCCGAATCGCGTTGCGAACGCGCAACGTGGCCGCGGCCGACTGCGCGGCGTTCAACGAAAAATCGCTGGTCCCGGCCGATTACGTCCTCGTCGAGGTCCAGGACACCGGTCACGGCATTCCTGCCCACGTGCTCGACAAGATTTTCGAGCCGTTCTTCACCACCAAGGAGGTCGGCAAGGGCACCGGCCTCGGCCTGTCGATGGTCTATGGCATCGTCAAGCAGACCGGCGGCTACGTGTTCTGCGAGAGCGCGCCGGGCGCCGGCGCCAGCTTCCGCATCCTATTGCCGCGCCACGTCTCCGCCGAGATCGCGCTGCCGGAGAAGAAGAAAGAGGCCACCAAGCCGGCCACCGATCTGACCGGCCAAGGGGCGATTTTACTCGTCGAAGACGAGGAAGCCGTGCGCGCCTTCGCCTCGCGCGCCCTGCAGTCGCGCGGCTACACCGTGCTCGAGGCAGAATCGGGCGTCGACGCGCTGCGGGTGTTCGAAGAGGTCGACGGCAAGATCGATCTGATCGTCTCCGACGTCATCATGCCCGAGATGGACGGCCCGACGATGCTCACCGAATTGCGTAAGAAGGGCCTGACCGCGAAGATCATTTTCGTCTCCGGCTACGCCGACGACGCCTTCGCCAAGAACCTCCCCGAAGGCCAGGAATTCATCTTCCTGCCCAAGCCGTTCTCGCTGAAGCAACTCGTCGAGACGGTGAAGGGGGCGATGAGCTGAGGACTTTTGGGCGCTCTCGCCCGCGCCGCCATCCGGGGACCGCTGGCTGTGACGATATCCGTCGGCCTTCGCTTTGAGACTTCCATATTGGTAACATATATGATACCAAATGGTAGAGATTGAGCTTCTGTTCTATGTCGAGGCCCAAGGCGGCGCCCCTTTCGAGGCTTGATTCCGCGACTTGGACGTGAAGGCGCAAGGCAAGGTCACGGTGGCGTTGGGCCGGCTGAAAAATGGCGGCGCCGCGAAGGTGGCGGGCGTGGGCGACGGCGTATTTGAGTTCAAGCTCGATTGGGGCCCGGGCTACAGGCTCTATTTCGGCAGAGACGGGGAACAGATCATCCTGTTGCTTTGTGGTGGCACGAAGAAGCGGCGAGGCCACGACATCGCCAAGGCGAAGCGCTTTTGAGTCGTTTACAAGGCGCGAAAGCCGAGGCGGCGAACTTGAAGAGGAATGAGCCATGCCGTTGACGCGCAATTTCAACGATCTCGTCAAATCCCGCGTCGAGGCCGACCCCGCATTTCGACAAGCCCTGTTTCAAGAAGCGGTGCAGACGATGCTCGAGGGCGACGTTGCCACCGCCAAATCCGTGCTGCGCGACTACATCAACGCCACGGTCGGTTTCGAACGCCTGTCGGAAGCGACGCAAACGCCCGCCAAGAGCCTCATGCGTATGTTCGGCCGACACGGCAACCCGACGGCGGAAAATCTGCTCGGCGCGATCAGCATGCTGCAAAAGCAGACCGGCGTGCATCTCGAAGTGTTCGCGGTTGCGGACGCCGCATAGTTCATCCTGCGATGAACGACACAAAAAAAATCTTGTTCAACACATCAGATCAGAGAATGTCGTCGTGCCGGACACGGCCATGAGCGGTAAAGATGTCGACGTTCCCGCCGCGCTAATGTAAAGCTCTTTCACATGAGCTGGAGTAACGAGCCTCGCGGCTACCACCACGGCAATCTGCGCGAGGCGCTGATCCGCGCCGCGCTGCAACTGATCGCCGAGAAAGGTCCGGGGGGCTTCACCTTCGCCGAGGCCGCTCGGTACGCCGGGGTCAGTCCCGCCGCTCCGTACCGCCATTTCCGGGATCGCGACGAGTTGATGTCCAGCGTGGCTTTGCGCGGCTTCGAACAGTTCGCCGCCGCGCTGGCCAAGGCCTGGGACGAAGGACGACCGGAACCCGTCGCCGCGCTCGATCGTCTCGGCAGAGCTTATCTCGATTTCGCTCGCACCGAGCCAGCCTATTATGCCGCGATGTTCGAGGCGGGCGTGCGGCTCGACAACAATGCGCCGTTGCGCGAGGCCGGCGACCGCGCCTTCGCCGTACTGCGCGCGGCGGCGGAGAAGATCGTCGCCGCCATGCCCGCCAGCGCTCGGCCGCCGGCGTTGATGGTGGCGTTACATGTCTGGAGCATGGCTCATGGCGTGGCCGCGCTGTTCGGACGGGGTGACAGCGCGCGGCGTCCGCTGCCGATGGCGCCGGGCGAACTGCTGGAAGCGCAGACGCTCGTCTATCTGCGCGGCCTCCGAGCGAACTGATCTCAAAAACGGCTGCGCGAACCCGCCTTGACAGCTTCGATTTGTCATGTAAATGTTTATTACATTCACGAAGGAGGTTGTCATGCATGTCGCCTTGATGATCCTGGGTTTTCTCTGGTGGTGGCCGCTGGGGCTAGTCATGCTCGGCTTCATAATCATGCGGCGGAGGCGCTGGCGGCAGTTTGGCGCGGCCGACGGAGCCATGCTCGACGGTAACTTTGGGATGCAGCGTTGGGAGCGTAAAATGGCGCGCGCCCAGGAGAAGGTGGACCGCGTGCGCGGCCGCATGGAGCGCTATGCGTCGGCGGGCGGCTGGTTCGCGCCCTCGACCAGCGGCAATGACGCGTTCGACGAATATCGGGCCGAGACGCTGAAGCGACTCGAAGACGAGCAGCGCGAATTCAAGGGTTTCCTCGAACGCCTTCGCGTCGCCAAGGACCGCGCCGAGTTCGACAACTTCATGGCCGACCGCCGACGCCGCGCCGAGCCCGAGGCGCCGCCGGCGTCCGCCGTCGCTCAGGGTTGATCGGCGCGCCGAAAAGCGCGATGAACGTCTTCAACTCCTGAGGATTTTCATGCGCTTTTCCGGCACCGCGACCTATATCGCCAGCGACGAACTCAAAGTCGCCGTCAACGCGGCGGTGACGCTGGAGCGTCCGCTGCTCATCAAGGGCGAGCCCGGCACCGGCAAGACGCTGCTCGCGCAGGAGATCGCCGCCGCGCTGGGCGCGCCGCTGATCTCCTGGCACATCAAGTCGACGACGCGGGCGCAGCAAGGCCTCTACGAATACGACGCCGTCTCGCGTCTGCGCGATTCGCAGCTCGGCGACGCCCGCGTGTCCGACATTCGCAACTACATCCGCAAGGGCAAGCTGTGGGAGGCGTTCACGGCGCCGGCGCGGCCGGTGCTGCTGATCGACGAAATCGACAAGGCCGACATCGAGTTCCCCAACGATCTGCTGCTCGAACTCGATCGCATGGAATTCTTCGTCTACGAGACCGGCGAAACGATCGCCGCCGTGCGCCGCCCGATCGTCGTCATCACTTCCAACAACGAGAAGGAATTGCCCGACGCGTTCCTGCGCCGCTGCTTCTTCCACTACATCCGCTTTCCCGACAGCGAGACGATGCAGAGAATCGTCGAGGCGCATTACCCCGGCATCAAGGCCCGGCTGATCGAGGAAGCGATGAAGATGTTTTTCGCCGTGCGCGAAACGCCCGGACTGAAGAAAAAACCGACCACCTCCGAGTTGCTCGACTGGCTGAAGTTGCTGGTCAGCGACGACATCTCGCCCGAGACTTTGCGCGAACGCGATCCACGCAAGCTGATTCCGCCGCTGCACGGGGCGCTGCTGAAAAACGAGCAGGACGTGCATCTGTTCGAGCGGCTGGCGTTTCTCAATCGCCGCGAAAAGACGACCTGACCGGGCTTGCCAGCGCCTCGCGGGCCGCTAGACTAAAGAAATGAAACGGCTGCTTCTTCTGCGTCACGCCAAAGCTACGCCCGGCAACGGGGGCGACGATTTCGAGCGCGAGCTGACGCGAAGCGGCGAAATCGACGCCTCCCGCATGGGAGATTTTCTCGCCAGCCAGGGCCTCGCCCCCGAAATCGTGTTGTTTTCCGGCGCGCGACGCACCCGCGAAACCGCGGAAATCGTCATCGGCCGGTTGGGGAGCCCCGTCGAGCGCCACCAGGAAAACGCCCTCTACGAAGCGACGCGACATCTGATCCTGGCGCTGCTGCGCCAACTCCCCGACAAGGTCGGCTCGGCGCTGCTCGTGGGCCACAATCCCGGCATGAGCGACGTCGCCAACGTGCTTGCCGGCAAGGGCGACAAGCCGGCGCGCCTGCGGCTGGCGGCCAAATATCCGACCTGCGGCCTCGCCGTGCTCGAATTCGAAGGCCCCAGCTGGGCCAACCTCGCCGCGCACGCGGCGCGGCTTGAGGGATTCGTCACGCCGGCGGATTTGGGGCTGCGGTAAAGGACGCGGCAAATAAATCTTCGCGTCGCGTTGAAACTTTCGCCCCCCGGGCCACGTATCTCCTGCAACCCGCGGAGTTCCGTGATGACGCGCAGTCTAGCCCTTGGCTTGCTCCTCAGTTTGGCCACCGCCCCCATCGCCCTCGCGCAGGACGCGACGCCCGCGGCCGACGCGCGACACATCATCGAGCAGCAACTCGCCGCCTTCGAGCGCGACGACGCGGTCGAGGCCTATTCCTATGCGGCGCCCGAGATTCAGGCTTTGTTTCCCGACCCGAATCAGTTTCTCACCATGGTCGATTCGGCCTATGCCCCCGTGCACCACCACCGCAGCGTAGAATTCGGGCCGACCGCCGAGCAGGACGGCATGATCGCCGAGACGGTGATCTTCACCGACGGCGAGGGCCAAGTGTGGACAGCGCTTTACAAGCTCCGCAAGCAACCCGAGGGCGGCTGGAAAGTGGCGGGCTGCGTGCTTTCGAAGTCGGATCAGAAGGGGCTCTGAGGCAAGGGCTGCGACAGAAGCGCCTGTCCTCCGGCCTACCCGACCGGCCCGCGACACCCTACATAGGCGCTCGTTCGACCCCTCCGTCGAGAGCGTGCTTTGTCCTATTTTGCCGATCTTGCCTTTGAAGCCGAAATCGCGGCGCGGTCGCTGTGGGAATACGTGCAAGGCGGCGCGCTTCGCCTGGGCGTCACCGGGCTTTCTCGCGCCGGCAAAACCGTGTTCGTGACGGCGATGATCCAGAATCTGATCGCCGGAACGCGGCTGCCGGTCCTGGCCGCCTCGGCGGAAGGGCGAATCGCGCGGGTGGGCCTGGAGCCGCAGCCCGACGACGAAGTGCCGCGTTTCCCGTACGAGGAGCACCTGTCGGCGCTCGACGGCCCCGAGCGGCATTGGCCGCAATCGACGCGGCGCATTTCCGAACTCCGGCTGACGATCGAATTCGAGCGGGTGAAACGCTGGGGCTCCGGCCCGTCGGAGCTGCGCATCGACATCGTCGACTATCCCGGCGAATGGCTGCTCGACCTGCCGCTCCTGGAGAAATCCTATGCGCAATGGTCGCGCGAGACGATTGCCGCGAGCCGCGAGCGCGGTCGCGAGGCGCTTTCCGCCGATTGGAACTTCCATCTCGCCACCCTCGACCCCAAGGCGTCCGCGGACGAGGACGAGGCGCGTCGCAGCGCCGCTTTGTTCACCGATTATCTTCGGCGCTCCCGCGAGGATTCCTACGCGCTTTCGACTTTGCCGCCTGGGCGATTCCTGATGCCGGGCGAACTCGAGGATTCGCCCGCCCTCACCTTCGCGCCGTTGGACCTGGCCGAAGGCGCGACGCCGAGCGAGCGGTCGCTGGCGGCGATGATGGCGCGCCGCTACGAATCCTATAAGGCGCATGTGGTCCGGCCCTTCTTTCGCGACCATTTCAGCCGGCTCGATCGGCAGATCGTGCTGGTCGACGCGCTGAGCGCGCTGAATTCCGGCCCCGCCGCGCTGCGCGATCTCGAACGGGCGCTCGGCGAAGTGCTCGACGCCTTTCGCGCCGGGCGCGCGTCGATGCTTTCGACAATGTTTCGCCCCCGGGTCAACCGGATCCTGTTCGCGGCGACCAAGGCGGACCATCTGCATCACACCAGCCACGACCGGTTGGAAGCGCTGCTGCGCCTGCTCACCCAACGCGCGATCGCCCGCGCGGAAGGCTTAGGCGCCGAGATCGACGTCATCGCCCTGGCGGCGGTGCGGGCAACACGGGAGGCCGAGATCCGCAGCGGCGGCCAGACCTTCAAAGCGATCGTCGGCACGCCCGAACGCGGGCAGTCGCTGGGCGCCGAAGTGTTCAACGGCGTCTCCGAGGCCGCCGTTTTCCCCGGCGAGCTGCCCGCCGATCCGAGCACGCTGCTGGAGGGCGATTCGCTCGCCTTGCCGGAAGCCGAAAACGACTGGCGTTTCATCAAATTCCGCCCGCCGATCGCCGCGCGCGGCGAACCGGCGCCCCACATCCGGCTCGACCGGGCGCTGCAATTCCTGCTCGGAGACCGGCTGGCATGAGCGAAGACCGCCCGCGCCCGCGCGCCTTCCGCCTCGACGACGAGCGCGTCGTCGTCGATGACGCGCCCGCCCCCGCGCGCCCCGCCGCCGTGATCAAGACCGAGGCGCCGACCTTCGACGAGAGTTCGCGGGCCGGCGCGCTCGACGAAGCGGAGCGCGGCGTCGAGGCCGCGCAAGCCGCGGGCTTGAAGGGCGGCCGCCGCTTCAACGCGACGTCGCTCGTTCTTTCCGGCCTCGGCGGCCTGATTTCGCTGGCTTTCGGCCTGTGGACGACCTCACTGATCGAGGAGCTGTTCGCCAAGGCGACGGCGCTGGGCTGGCTCGGCGCCGGATTCCTCATCGTGCTCGCGCTCGGCGTGATCGTAACGGGCGTCCGGGAAACGCGGGCGCTGGCGCGACAGCGCCAGATCGTCGATCTCCACGCCGCCCTCGCTCGCGCCCGCGCCGACGACGATCGCGACGCGGCGCGCAAGGCGGTGGCGCGGCTCGTCGCGCTCTATGCCGGGCGCAGCGAAACCGCCAAGGCCCGCGCCGACGTCAAGGCGGCGATGCGCGAAATCGTCGACGGACGCGACCTCATCGACATCGCCGAACGCGCCCTCCTGAAGCCGCTCGACGCCAGGGCGCAATCGGAAATCGCCAAGGCCGCCAGGCGCGTTTCGGTCGTGACGGCGATTTCGCCGCGCGCGATCCTCGATCTGATCTTCGTCGCGGCGCAGATCGTCCGGCTCTGCCGGCGCGTTTCGGAGATTTACGGCGGGCGGCCAGGCTGGTTCGGCTTTCTCAGGCTCGCCCGTTCGATCGCCGCGCATCTGACGATCACCGGCGGCATGGCGGTCGGCGATTCCCTGCTGCAGCAGGTGGTCGGCCACGGCATCGCGTCGAAAATTTCCGCCCGGATGGGCGAAGGCGTGCTCAACGGCCTGCTCACCGCCCGCGTCGGCTTGTCGGCGCTGAACGTCTGCCGCCCGGCGCCGTTTGGAATCCAGCCGGCGCCGGGCGTTTCGGAAGTGGCGCCGTTCCTATTCGGCGGCGGCAAGGGTGCGTGAGGCGCGGCGCCGCGTCAGGTAAAGCCGGCCGAGAAGGACCGCAAGTGCGACGGCGCCGACGACGGCGACGGTAAATGCCGGCCGCGGGAACATGTCGGGATCGACATTGGCGGCGAGCACCTCCCAGAAATCGTAATGGCGGCGGAAGAAATACCAGGTCGCCTCGAGGAGCGCGGTCAGGCCGACGCCGAGGACCAAGGCTGCCGCCGTCGCCGCCCATACCGGCGCCCGCTTGATGGCGAATCGGTAGATCATCAGTTCGAGATAAAAGCCGGTCATCATGACGGGCTCGGACACGTCCGCCTTGGATTGCAGGTAGAAGTGGAAGATGCCGAGCGCGGCGAGGACGTAGACGATTTTGTGCAGCTTGTTCCACCGCGGCGCGCCGAGCCGGCGAATCATCGCGTCGGTCGAAGTCGAGGTCAGCACGGCGAGGCCCAGCAGCGCGACGAAGCCGATCGTCAGATAAAAGCGCAGCGCGATCTCCGACGCGACGTGAACGAGATCGTAGTGCTGATCGACGATATAGAGCAGGAAATGGGAGAAGGCATAGGCGAAGGCGGCGACGCCGACCATGCGCCGGACCGCGATCAGCTTCGGCCAGTCGAGAATCTTCCGTAGCGGCGTGATCAGCAGCGACAGCAGCAGCAGCCGGATGGCCCAGTCGCCGCTGCGATGGATCAGTTCCGTTACCGGCTTGGGGTTCAAGCCGCCGGTCGCAAGCTGAAACAGGATATAGGCCGCCGGAACGAACAGACCCGCGAATACGACCGCCTTCAAAGCCGAGAACCGGCCGTTGCGCTCCCGCCAGGGGGACTTGAGGACTGTTTTCAGCATCATCGTCTCGCTCCTTCGGCGCCGGGCTCCTTGGGGATACGCGCCAGAAGGCGAAAAGTTACACGGCGGCATTTTTACTTCGAGCGAAGGTTTGACCGCGCGGGAAGGTTGCAGGATAAGAACCGGATTCGCTGCGCGGAGGCCAAGGGCGCGGTTTAGCCGGAGAGGAAGCGATTTTATGACGGAACCCTCGCTTGACGCCATCGGGATACACTTCGGCACCGACAAATCCTCGCGGCATCACGATTACCTGAATTTTTACGAACAGACCTTTGCGCGGCGGCGCCACGAGCCTTTGACGCTGCTCGAAATCGGCGTGTTCAACGGCGCCTCGCTGCGCACCTGGCGCGAATACTTCCCCAACGCCAGAATCGTCGGCGCCGACATCGAGCCCATGGCGCGCCGTTGGCGCGGCGACCGGATCGAAATCGAATACATGGACCAATCCAACCTCGAAGACCTCACCAGGGTGGCGATAAAGCACGGTCCGTTCGACATCATCATCGAGGACGGCTCGCATTTGTGGGAACATCAGATCACGACGCTGAAGACGTTGTATCCGTTCCTGCGCGCCGGCGGCCTCTACGTCGTCGAAGATCTGCAAACCAATTACGGCGACATGCGGGCGGAATATCGCGGCGTCGCGA
>Ga0302320_10011338_pt1 | contig 18879 bp, 16 predicted proteins | sample Bog_T0_3_FD_202130 | JGI IMG/M metagenome (GOLD analysis project Ga0302320, IMG submission 202130) | Peat permafrost microbial communities from Stordalen Mire near Abisko, Sweden - Bog_T0_3 | ecosystem: Environmental > Terrestrial > Soil > Wetlands > Peat | place: Sweden: Abisko, Stordalen Mire...
AGCGCGGGCGGCGAGCCCCTTCGCAGAATAGGCTTCGTGGATGAGAACATCGGCTCCAGCCGCGTGGGCAATAAGGTTCTCGCAGTAGGTCGTGTCTCCGGAATGGACGATGACCCGATCCGGGGTCTCGAAGCGAAATCCGAAGGCATGCCTCCATGCTCCGTGGATCACGCGAAACGCCGTCACTCTTAGCTCGCCCTCGGTCAGGACCGAGCCCTCGCCAATCTCATGAACGGTCGTTTCGTAGGCATCCGGTAGAGATGGCTCACCGCCATGAAGCCGCACATCACGGTCCTCTGACCAAGCGTCCCTGAGCGCGGTGACCATCCGGTCGGTGCCCGCCGGGCCCCAAATCTCGATTGCGGATGTTCGCCCGGTCACAGCGGGGGTGAGCATGAGATCGGGCAAACCCAGCGTATGGTCAGAGTGCAAGTGTGTGAGCAACACGCGGTCAAGTCGCTCAACCGCAAGCGCTTCCACTCCTTGCCGCTGGGCAAGAGTGGCCCTTCGCACAACGCCGACGCCGCAGTCGACCAAGTAGGGCCGGTCGCCGGCAATCATAGCGACGGCCGGGCCGTAGCGGTCTGGGTCGGGGTTCGGCGTGCCCGTGCCCAGGAAGACGATTTGGGTTCCCATCCCATGCATGATGGCGCGGGGGCGCTTGGCAAGTTCAGCTTCGCCTGATTCATAATGAGCGCGTTATGAGATTCGCACTTGGAGTCGCACTCCTATCCATTGCCACATTTGCTGCCGCCGACCAGTCCGTGTATTCCACCAAGTTTGACAACGGTTGGCAGAACTGGAGCTGGGCCAAAACCGGCCTGACCGGCAAAACGATCGCGGTGAAATCGGGCGCTTGGCAGGCGGTGTATCTTCACCATGATAAGCAGAAGGGCTCTTCCTACTCGGCGATCACCTTTAATATTAAGGGTGATACCTGGGCAGGCAAGAAGGTCCAAGTCCTTGCCACGATTGACGGCAAGGTCCCGAAAGGCTATTTCTACGTGATCACGCTGTCGAAGGGCTGGGAGAAGGTCTCGGTGCCGACTTCAAAGCTTGGCATCGCCAACGGGACGTTCGACGGCTTCTGGATTCAGGCTCAAGACGAGGAGCGCTACTCTTTGTCTGGCATCGCCCTGAAGAGCAAATAGGCTTTGGAACCTCCCTTCTTTGCGTCAAACTAGACGGGATGGAGGATTCCTTCGAGAACCGAGACGATGTGCGCATCGGGGTTGCCGCTGCCTTGGGTCGGCAGTTCGCCGCCGATGCGCGCGGATTCTTGCCGTTGTTATGTGGCCTCCTGCGCCAATGGCTGCCCGGCGAGACAAAGGAGATCACGACCGGCTTCTTCAAGAAGATCACCGTTGGCGTGGAAGTGACGCTGGATGACACTTGTTATAGGATTTCAGACCCAGGAAGGGGCCGCCCCACTGCGGAAAGGGTAAAAGTAGTGCGCGGCATCGCTCTCAAGACGGAAAGCATCTCCATGGAACAATGTCTGGCCGAGATAGCCGAGACCATCGAGGTGCGGGCACAGAGGACGACAGAAGATCGGGCCGCGATGGCGCGCATGCTGGGACTCAGCTAAACATGTCTTATAACGACTTTGCCTCGGATGCCGAGCGGCAGCGATTTCAGGAAGCCAGCCAGGAAAGCATCCGTCGCGGCGGTTTGCCCCTGAACGCCATTGCGCGGCTGCAGGATCAAGAGAAGCGCAGCGGAACGCCCTCTGAGTTTTTCACTTCCGATTTGAGTGCCAACGAACTTCTGCTTACCCACGAGTGTGGGTTTGCCCCGTTGGGGCAAGTAATGGGGAGCGCCGTCTATAACGTGGGCTACCAGTATTTGCCAACGGGTTGGTACGGCGTGGGGTCCCAAGAGTTGGCGGTCATCACGCAGGCGCACTACGATGCGCGAAACCTCGCCTTCGGACGGCTGCGCGATGAAGCCAAGCTTCTCAAAGCCGATGGTGTGGTTGGGGTTCGATTCCTGATGAAGGGCGGCGACTGGGGCGGCGAGATGCTGGAGTATCAGGCCATCGGCACCGCCGTGCGTCGCACCGGCGCTCCGCCGCCTGCGCCCGGACGGGAACCCTTCGTCTCAAACCTGACCGGCCAAGATCACTGGATGCTTCGCAAAGCGGGATTTCGACCGGTCGGCTTCAGCTTCGGCAACTGCACATGGCTGCAGTATCCGGACTGGCGATCGATGAGTTGGTACAACACGGAACTGCCTAACTTGACCCAGGCGATGTACACCGCCCGGGCCCTCGCCATGGAGCGGATGGACGCGGAGACCCGGCGGGTCGGCGGCACCGGGATCTTGGATGTCAAGGTGGATGACAACATCCGTGAGATCGAGGTTGACAACGGCAATAACTCCAGCCAGCGCTACTACATCATTACCTTCACTGCCTATGGCACCGCCATAGCGCCCGACGTTCCCGCCGACGACCGCGAGACCAAATTGGTGGTTTCGCTTGCGGATCCCATCCAAGGATCGATAAACCTATGAGCTCAACCCCTTACCAACCCGGATCATCCCAGGGCCTTCCCGAAGCCGCCGTCGCCCGACTGCGCGACATGCGGGGAACGTCCGACAAGCCGAAGCTTTTCACGAGCGACCTCTCGGTCAACGAGTTCCTCCTCATTCGCGAGGCGGGTTTTGAGCCACTGGGCTTGGTGATGGGCAGCTCGATTTACCATATCGGCATCCAGATCGCGGGCATGTTCCAGAACCAGGAAATGGCGGTGCTGACCCAGGCCATGTACCAGGCGCGCGAACTGGCGATGACCCGAATGGAGGAGGAAGCCGATATCCTTGGCGCCGACGGCGTGGTGGGCGTGCGGCTCAACGTGAACAGGCAGCAGTTCGGTCAGGATTTGGCCGAGTTTATGGCGATCGGCACCGCGATCCGCCACCGGTCGGGGGAGAACTACCGGACGGTGCAGAACCGCCCCTTCACTTCCGAACTGAGCGGGCAAGATTTCTGGACCATCCTCAAGTCGGGCTACCGGCCGGTCTCCATGGTGATGGGCACCTGCGTTTACCATGTGGCCCATCAAGGGTTCCTGAAGACCCTTCAGCGGGTTGGCCGAAACGTGGAGATGGAGAACTTCACCCAGGCGCTCTACGACGCCCGCGAGCTCGCCCTCTCCCGCATGCAGGCAGAAGCCGAGACCGAGCAGGCCTCCGGCATCGTCGGCGCCCGCGTCGAGGAGAGCAGCTACGGCTGGGACACCCACGTGATCGAGTATTTCGCTGTGGGCACCGCGGTGAAGCCCATCAGCGACACCCACGAGGTGCCCGAGCCCAGCATGGTGCTGCCACTCAGCTAGGCGGCATCTTCGCCGAGGTCTGTTGCGCGACTCCTCGCCCAGGAGATGTTTGCCGGGAGAGGGCTACCTTGAAGCTGTCCCTTCATTACTTAGATGGAGGGTCGTCGTCGGTTTCTTCCTTGCCCCCTAGCGCGGTAAGGGAATCCTTCACCGTATCGGTCGCCTGATCAATGGGCCCCTCGACCCCTTCGAGGGGATTTTGGAACTTGCCGGGGGCGTCTTGGGACGCGGAATCCAGAGAGCCGGTGGCATCTCCAAGGTCATGGAGGGCGTCGTTGCAAGCGTCGATTTCGGCTTGTCGCATTTTCTTGTACTTCGGCAGATCGGCCTTCACGGTGGTGAGGTCGGGTTGGGCGCCGATGGCGGCGGTGAGCGTACGGCCGGCGTCATCCAGGGAATCGCTCACGTCGGAGAGGGCTAGGCCCAGTCCGTTCGGCACCCCCCGACGACCGGCAAGCTGCTTGGCCGCGCTGTGGGCCGCTTGAATCTGGTCGAGGGCGGGGCTTATTTGAACGGCCGCCGACCGCAACTGCTCTTGCAACACCTGATCGGGGTCGGTTGGAGTTTCGACCTGACCGGTCGGGGCTGCCGTAGATGCAGACGGCGCCGTTGATGGGCTCGAGGGGCCACATGCGCACATGACGAGGGCCGCAAGGAAGGTGAAAACGCGGCGCATGGCGTTGAGCCTACCGTAGCTTGCCCGATGGGATTCCCTCTACTCCTTGCTTTGAAGGAGGAAAATGCTCCTAAATGAACACATGAGGCCTCGGCTCGCCATCGCCATGCTCTGCGCCCTCCTGGTGGGCTGCAGTCCCAGCACGATGACGGGGGACTGGACGGCGACCTTGTGGGGGATCACGTTCGATGATATCAAGTTCACATCCGATAACCAGGTTGTCCTAACCGGCGACTACAAAGGGGGCGCGCTCAAGATCACCGGAAACTACATCTACTCCAACGATCAACACACCCTGACGATGAACTTCACCGATGTCGCGGTGAGCGATCAGAACCAGGCCCTTCAGATCGACCTCGCCAACGAGCTTCAGACCGTTATCCCGGCCAAGGTCTCGGGCGACCTGGACATGGAGGTGGCAAACGCCACCTTCACTCCCGACGCCGTCTACCCCCCCACCCCCATCGTTTTCACGCCGAAGAAAAGCTGAGCCAGGGTATAATGCGCCTCCGGCGGGCGAGAGGGACAACCCTTTGATCCCCCACTTCGGAGGACCACCATTTAGCATGCCTGGTATCGGCAAAGTCACACAAGTTTTGGGCCCGGTTGTGGACATACGGTTCACTCCTGGCAATCTGCCTGAGATCTTCAACGCGATCGAGATCAATTCGCATGGAAATATCGTCACCTGCGAAGTTGCCCAGCACCTGGGCGACGATATCGTTCGCACGATCGCACTGGCATCGACGGACGGGCTGATCCGCAACATGGATGCGGCGGACACCGGTTCTCCGATCACCGTTCCGGTCGGCGAGGAGACGCTGGGGCGGGTGTTCAACCTGCTTGGCAAGCCGATTGACAACGGCGCCCCCATTCCTGCCGATACCCCTCGCGACCCGATCCATCGCCAGCCGCCATCATTCGAGGAGCAGTCGACCAAGGTTGAGATTCTCACCACCGGCCTTAAAGTGGTCGATCTGATGATCCCCTTTAACAAGGGCGGAAAGATCGGTCTCTTCGGCGGCGCCGGACTAGGCAAGACGGTTTTGATTCAGGAGCTCATTCGAAACATCGCGGTGGAAGCTTCCGGCGTGTCGGTGTTTGCCGGCGTCGGCGAGCGCACTCGCGAAGGGAACGACCTCTGGATCGAAATGTCGGAAGCGAAATTCAAGGACGTGGATGGCAGCGAGAAGCGCGTTATCGACAAGACCGCCATGGTCTTCGGCCAGATGAACGAGCCGCCCGGCGCTCGCCTTCGCGTCGCCCTTGCCGCCCTCACGATGGCCGAGTATTTCCGCGACAAGATCGGCACCGACGTGCTTATCTTTATCGACAACATCTTCCGCTTCGTGCAAGCCGGTTCCGAGGTTTCGGCGCTGCTGGGCCGTATGCCCAGCGCGGTCGGCTACCAGCCGACGCTGGCTACTGAAATGGGCTTCCTCCAAGAGCGCATCACCTCCACCAACAAGGGTTCGGTTACCTCGGTGCAGGCGGTGTACGTGCCTGCTGACGACCCCAGCGACCCCGCTCCTGCTACCACATTCGCTCACCTTGACGCGTACGTCTACCTCGACCGTTCGATCGCTTCCAAGGGCCTCTACCCCGCGGTGGACCCCCTCGCCTCGACCTCGAAGAACCTGGACCCACGCATTGTCGGTCCCGACCATTACGCGGTCGCCCGACGCGTCCAGCAGACGTTGCAGCGCTACCGTGAGCTCCAGGACATCATCGCGATCCTTGGCATTGACGAACTCTCCGACGACGACAAGCAGTTGGTGGCCCGCGCCCGCAAGATCGAGCGCTTCCTCTCCCAACCGAACTTTGTGGCCGAGCAATTCACCGGCAACCCGGGACGCTTCGTTCCGGTGGATGAGACGGTGAGCTCGTTCAAGGAGATCGTGGACGGCAATCTGGACCACTATCCGGAGCAGGCGTTCCTGTACTGCGGAGGCTTGGAAGACGTGCACGAAAAGGCCAAGAAGCTGATGGCTGCGACCGGGTAATCCAAACGATGGCAGCAGAATTCCAGCTATCCGTGGTTGCTCCCGACCGCTCCGTCGTCGATGAGCCCATTCAGTCGGTGGTCCTGCCAGGTACCGAAGGCTACTTGGGAATCCTGGCCGGGCACGAGCCGGCAGTGGTGGGGCTGAAGGCGGGGATTTTGGAGTTCCTGGACCGATCTTCCAACCGGCATTACGTCAGCGTGACCGGTGGCTTTGCCGAGGTGACGGGCGCCAAAGTGACGATTCTTGCCGATGCTGCCGAGCGGGCGCAGGACATCGATGTAGCCCGCGCCGAGCGGGCATTGGAGAACGCCCGCGCCGCCCTTCGCGGGGACGGAGCGTCCGGCGTGTCACGGGATATTGCGGTTGCGGAGATGGAACGGGCAATGACGCGCATCAAAGCCGGTCGATTGCGCTGATCGCCAGGTAACCTGCCAGGCGCAAATGCCCCGGCCCATCGTTCTCGCCAATGACCAACTCTACATTGGCTTCGATTCCCGACAGCGCATCCGCGAACTTCACTTTCCGCAGCGTGGCCTCTATGACCACCTGAGTGGCCGCATGGTCCGCATGGGGGTGTGGGCGAACGGTGCGTTCAGTTGGTGCGACTCTGAAGACTGGCGTCGAACTCAAGGCTACCGAAAGCGCTCCCTGAACGCGGTCCAGGTCTGCCACTGTGAGCGGCTCGGCATCGAAATTCACTCCGAGGACGCGGTACCGCAGGAACTACCGGCGCTGATCCGGGTGTTCAAGGTTCGGAACCTGGCTTCACATGCCCAGGATGTGCGCCTGTTCTTCAACCACGACTTGATTCTCGCTGAGAGCGATGTCGGCAATACCGCGCTCTACCATCCTGGCGGCCCGGGCATCGTCCACTTCAAGGGTCACCACGCGGTTCTCTTTGGCGGGGAGCCTTTCTTCCAGTTTCACACCGGGGTCAAATACGGCACCGAGCATGGCACCGCGCTTGACGCTGAAGACGGTCACCTGAGTGGCAAGCCGGTTGAGCAGGGAGCGGTGGACTCCACCATCAGCCTTCGCCTCCGCATTCCGCCAGGGGAGATCGCTCAGGCTCATTACTGCGTCGCTTGTAGCGATTCGGTGGAGGCGTCCTTGGCCGTTTACGACCACATTCGGGTTCTGGGCTGCGAGGGGTGGCTTGAGCAAGCGGCGGCCGAAGCAGAGCGCCACGCCGACACCAGCCAGCGGCTGTTCAGCTCTTTCAATGGCCAGGTCCGGGAGAGCCTTTGCCGGTCCTTGCTCATTCTCAACACCCAGATTGATCGAGAGGGCGGGATCACGGCGGCCAACGACTCCGACATCATGGTGGGTAACCGCGGCAACTACAGCTATGTTTGGCCGAGGGACGGAGCCCTGGTCGCCCAGGTTCTCGATCTGGCGGGCGAGCATGCGGCGGCCAAGAGGTATTTCGATTTTTGCGCTCGGCTGGGGATCGGGGAGCGCGGGACCTTCCTTCAAAAGTATCGAACCGATGCGACGCTTGGCGCGACCTGGCATCCGTGGACCGACTGGCCTGTCTTGCCGATCCAGGAGGATGAGACCAGCCTGACCCTGCTCGCTCTGCACGACCATTTGGCGGCGACGGGAACGGTGTTGGAGGCCCCAGAACATTGGCGAGAGATGGCCACGAACATGTCGGCCGCCCTGGTTGGGTTTCGCAACCTCGAGACGGGTCTGCCCCTGCCTTCCTACGACCTGTGGGAGGAGCGGCTCGGGGTTCACACGTTCACGGTAGCGGCGACGATTGCCGGCCTTGAGGCCGGAGCTCGGCTCTTGAGCGCATGGGGTTCAAAGGGCGCCGAGCAGGCTGTGGTCGCGGCGGAGGAAATGCGGGGCGCGTTACGCTCGCGACTCTTCGATGCCCATGTGGGCGGCTTTGTTCGCATGCTGCATCCCGATGGCACCCCGGATACCACCGCCGACTCGTCCACCCTGCTCATCGGCGTGATGGGGGCCCTCAAGGTGGATGACCCCCTCGTGATCGCGAACCAGAATCGGGTCCGTAAACGCCTGACGCTGCGGACGGAGATCGGGGGACTCGCCCGCTACGAGCACGACTGGTATTGGCGGCTATCGCCCAATCACACGGGCAACCCTTGGATCATCTCGACGCTCTGGATGGCCCAACTCCGCATCTTACAGGCGGGGACGGTTCGCGACCTGCGGGAGGCCGTTCATGCCATCCAATGGGCGCTCCGCCTCGCGGGCCCAACGGGCGTTCTTGCCGAGCAATACAACCCAGATAATGGCGAGCCCCTCAGTGTGAGCCCCCTCACTTGGTCGCACGCGGAATTGATTCGCACCGCAATCATGTTGAACCGACGTAAGGCGGAGTTGGCGGAGACCCTGTAATCGCGAATCTTGGACCAATTTGGCCGACTTCGGAGGGCCCTGCGACCCCTCCGGGGACGATTTATTTCGACGCCCGGGTTCCTGGGGACGATGCCTTGCGGCTATGATCCCCCTGTCACCAGCTGGGACCACTGCCGTGGTCCTTTAGTCCCGTGCGAAATCGGCGGAGCTCAGCATTCGCATTTGGCCGACGCCCATCGCGCTGAGGTCCATGACGACGCAGGTGGTCACCTGTCCGGTTTGCAGGTCGCCGTCGGCGGTGTTTAGGAACAGATCGACAATTTCGATGATGTCGCCCTTGATCGGCCCCATGCCCGTCGGCATCGATTTGCCCGTTGACTTCATGGCCCTCGCCATGTCGATGTTCATCGTGGTTTGAAGGTGGTAGCAGGGGGTGTGGCCAATCATCTCCACACCCAGATACTCAACCTTGGCGCCTGCCGCAAAGGCCCTTAGCTCACTGCTACCGCTGCCGAAGGGCGACCATTCCTGGCCGCACTTCACCGGACCAAAGGGGAGCGGAGGGAGGCTGGGAGCGACGTTGGACATTTGCATCGGCATCGTGGCGCTGAGTGAAGGAATAGATCCGCCGTCCCGGTTGTCAAGCACCAGCGTGTAGGCCGGAACGGTGTTCATCATCGGCATGCCGCTCATGGGCGCGCCCGACATCTTGAAGTCGCGCATCTGCGTCGTGATTTTCGCTTTGTTTTTGCCACGGATGGGGGTCTGATGTTCGATCAAGGTGAAGGACATCGACATCGGCTTCGTGGGCGCGCCGCTCCCGCCAGCCATTGCAGCCAGCGCCGGGGGCATGTGCATTTCCATCGTGACATGGCCGGCGAACTTGCGGACCGCTGCGGTCGCCACATTTCGCCGGATCACCACCGCCGGTTGTTCGAGAGGCGGGATGGTGACGATTTGAGCGGGCGGCAGGGGAAACATTGCCGATGTATACCTGTTGCCTACATCCTAACGGGACCTTCGGAGTGGCGCACCTCCTCTCCTCACTGGGTGACGGGGATACAATAACCTCATGTCAACGCCGATCCGCCCCAACGTGCTTAATATGACCCCCTATGTTCCGGGGCGGCCCATTGACGAGGTCAAGCAAGAACTCGGGCTGGATCGTGTCATCAAGTTGGCGAGCAATGAGAATCCGTTTGGGCCTTCTCCCAAGGCGGTTGAAGCCCTGAAGCAGGCGGTTGGGGACCTGCACCTTTATCCTGACGGAGCAACGGCGGCGCTGAAGAAAGCGCTATCGGCAAAATTCGACATTGGCGAGGAGTCATTGGTCCTCGGAAACGGCAGCGACGAGCTGATTCACCTGCTCGGTTTGGTCTTCTTGGGTCATCCAAGCGACGAGGTGATCGTGGGCGAACCGTCATTCATCCGCTATGACGCCTCCGCCGAATTGGCGGCGTGTCATCTGGTGCGTGTGCCTCTGGACCGAGACCTCGCCTATGACCTGAAGGCGTTCTCCGATGCGGTGACCGACCACACGCGGCTCGTTTTCCTCGCCAATCCGAACAATCCCACCGGCGGCATTGTTGGGCGAACGGACCTCGCCCACTTCCTGAAAGATCTTCCCCGCGCAGTGACCCTGGTCTTGGACGAAGCCTATTATGAGTTTGCGGCCGATGACCCCGAGTACCCATCAAGTCTCGAATTCATTCGCGAGGGCTACAACGTGATCGGACTGCGCACGTTCTCCAAGGCGTACGGCCTCGCCGGCATCCGTCTCGGCTACGGCTTTGCGTCGCCCCGCGTTGCGGATGCGTTCAATCGGGCGCGCGAACCGTTTAACGTCAACTCGCTAGCCCAGATCGCAGGAATTGCCGCGCTTTCCGATGATGAGCACGTTCGGACGACCGTTCAGATGAACAGCGAAGAACGAAGGCGCATGGCCGAGCAGCTCACGGGACACGGCGCCAGGGTCTTTCCAAGCTGGGGCAACTTTCTCTTTGCCGACTTCGGCAGGCCTTCGAAGCCGATCTATGAAGCTCTCCTGGCGCAAGGAGTGATCGTGCGGCCAGGCAGCGCCTTTGGTAAGCCCAGCTTCTTGCGCATCAGCATCGGAACGCCCGAGGAAAACACCGCCTTCGTTACAGCGCTCGATCGCGCCGTTACGGCCGTGGTGTAAGGCCAAAGTGACGGCGATAGGCAGAACGGTCTGGGATGCCTGCCTCGTTGGGGTAGGGTTTGGATCACTCCATGCAAGCCGTTCACGAAATCGAAGTGCTCATTCGGGCGAAGTACCCGATCCTGTCCATCGTGAGTTGGGAGGAACAGCGGGTCGAGGAAGCGCTGGGCGCAGTGTGCAAGTCGCTCAACCGCAAGCTCTATACCTGGAGCCTGACCCAGGGCATGCGCCCCGAACTTTCGAAGCGGAAGTTGGAGCTATCTGCGCCCCTTGATGCTCTGACCCAGGTCCGCGAAGCTCCCGAATTCACGGTCTTCCTGCTAAAGGATTTTCACCCCTTTATTCGGGATGCCAGCGTCATCAGGCTGCTTCGCGACATCTCCGGCGAGCTGCGATCCAAGGCTCAGACGCTGATCTTGATGGGTCCCATTTTTGCCTTGCCCACCGAGCTTGAGAAGGATGTGACGGTGGTCGACTTTCCGCTGCCGGGAATTGACGAACTCGAACGGAAACTTGACCAGGTCCTGTTGGCGGTGCGGAGCAATCCGAACCTCAAGACCGAGCTCACCGACGAAGAGCGGGAGCGCTTGGTGAAGTCGGCCCAGGGGCTGACCCTAGATGAAGTCGAGTCCGTGCTTGCCCGCAGTTTGGTCGAATACAAGCGCTTGGACGTAGATGTAATGATGGCGGAGAAGCGCCAGATCATCCGCAAGTCCGGCATCTTGGAGTACTACCCAGCGGAGGGCACGATGGGAGATGTGGGCGGCATGGGGATCCTCAAGGAGTGGCTTGAGCGCCGGGCCGAGAGCTTTACGGACCGGGCTCGCGACTTCGGGTTGCCAGCGCCAAAGGGGGTGCTCATCTTGGGCGTGCAAGGGTGCGGAAAATCGCTCATCGCCAAGTGCATCGCGGCGGCTTGGCATTTACCAATGCTTCGGCTTGACGTGGGCCGAATCTTCGGCTCGCTGGTTGGCCAGTCCGAGGAAAACATCCGTAAGGCAATCAGCGTCGCCGAATCGGTCGCACCCTGTATCTTGTGGGCCGATGAACTTGAGAAAGGGTTCTCCGGCATGTCAGGAAGTGGGGTGGGTGACAGCGGCACGACGGCGCGGGTGTTTGCAACCTTCCTGACCTGGATGCAAGAGAAAACCTCGCCGGTGTTTCTCATCGCGACCGCCAACGATGTCACCAAGTTGCCGCCGGAAATGCTTCGCAAGGGTCGCTTTGACGAAATCTTCTTCGTCGATCTTCCCGACGCGACGGAGCGCGAACACATCTTTGCGATCCATTTGAGGAAGCGCAACCGATCTCCTGGCGACTACGACCTCAGAAAGCTTGCGGATTTGACACGGGGATTCAGCGGGGCCGAAATCGAACAGGTAGTGGTTGGTGCGCTTTTTTCTGCCTTTGATGCCAAGGAGACCCTGAAACAGGAGTATCTGGAGACCGAGGCTGCCACTCAGGTTCCTCTCAGCAAGATGATGGAGGAGGAGATCAACGAACTCCGGAATTGGGCTCAGTTAAGAACACGCCCGGCGAGCAATCGAGAGGACGACCCCCGAAAATAAAGCCCCTATTTGGGATCGGTGGTGTCGAACTGGTCGGTAATGTCCCGCACGATGCAGGTGACGATCAGACCGTTGGGGGTGGTGGTTGCGCTGAGAGCGATCGCGACCGGGAATTCGGTTCCGTCCTTACGGACGGCAAACGTCGCAGTGTGTTCGCCCATTTGTCGCTTCACCGGGCGTTGGTGATAAGACATTCGGTTGACGGCGTGCTTGGAACGGAATCTAGTGGGCACAAGGTCTTCCGCAGTGGTGTGGAGGAGTTCTTCGCTGGTGTAGCCAAATAGTTTGAGTGCCATATCGTTGGCCAATTCCACTTGGCCGCGCTCGTTTACAAGAAGTATTGCATCAGGCGCGGTGTCAATGAGTCCTCGAAAAATGGAGAGACTGGCCTTCAGCATCGTGACGGCCTGGGCCTGCAAATGCACTTGCTCAACGAGCTGCTGGTTTTCGGTCTTAAGTTGATCTATCGTCGCATTCGCTTGTTCCTGCAAGTAAATCGCCACCAATTCTGTCCGATTCATTGGACCAAGCTTCATGCGAATGCGAGTCCAATAAGTGCTGACCGTGGGAAGGCTAATGGAAAGGCGATGCGATATCGCGTTATCGGTGAACCCCTGTGCGGCCAGATTCAGCAGTTGCCGCTCGCGTGGCGAAAGTCCTTCAATCGAGCGCGCCAATTCACGTTGCATGGATAACTTTAGAATACCCGCGTCGCAGGAGGTCATAGAAAAACACGACAGGCTAAGCGACGACTTCATCAGCCAAGCTTGAACACTTAGACTATGTGGGTGGCCCTGTCAACGGCGCATCGAGGTTTTTATGAAAGCGATTATTGGAGTCGACTCTAACGAGTACACAGATGAAATCCTCGGTCTGCTTGCACGGCTTGAATTCCCGAGCCCCCAGATTGAGCTCTTAAACGTGGTCGATGCGACCCTGCCGGTTCTTACAGGGGACTTGGTCGGAGCGGCGGCTGCTAGCTTTATCGATACCCGAAGGCGACTCGGAGAAAGCGTTTTGAAAGAAGCCGAGGATTCCGCCGAGAAGCTTGGATTCAAAGCCATGACATCGCAGGTTTACGGGCCGGTGACGACGACGTTAATGGATCACGCCACCGAGCAAAATGCCGATCTCATTGCGGTCAGGGCCGCCCTGCGCGGTCCCCTCGATTCGGTTGTCTACGGCAGCGTGAGTCGCGCTTTGGCGATGGGATCCAAGCAATCGGTGTTGGTGGTCAAGGGTGGTCACTGGAAGGACGGCCCTGTGCGCGCGGTGATCGCAACGGACCACTCTGAGTATTGCAATCGCGCCATTGAGCACTTTCTGCAGTTGCATGCAGGCGGCATTGAAAAGGTCTGCGTGATGACGGCCTACCAGGTGGATGACGAAGAGTCCCATGTGCTTCATATCAACCTGGCCAAGTTGGGTGGCCAGGTGGACAACTGGATTGAGGAACACCTCACGGAGAAAACAGAAGCTATAGCGGCAAAGTTTACGGCTGCGGGGATCGAAGCCGAAGCTCGCGTCGTCAAGGGGCACGCGAACGATGCGATTCGCGAGACGATGAACGATTTCGGCGGCGAGTTGCTGATTCTTGGCGCTCACGGTCACGGCTTCCTGGAGCGCTTGATCATTGGGTCGGTTGCCTTGCACCAAGTAGTTGGGGAGCCTTACTCAACGTTTCTTGTTCGCGCCTGAGGTCGGGGTTTCACATAATTCTGAGATTCGCGTTATGATAGGCGAATGCTCTCGTATCTTTTTGCTGCGTCGTTGATGCTCGGCCATCAGGGCCAGGGGCCAATCATCCTACCGACGCCTTGGGTCTTTCTGAGGCCCGTGGGGACGGGAGTCCACCCGCCAGCCAGTTCAACCAAGGAGTTTGTGGCATCACCCAAGTTGAATGTGACCTATACCGTCAACTTCACCGACACTGGTCTGGACGATGCCGACGAGGACTACGGGTTCTACTGTTGCAACGACTGCTTCGGCGAGAGGCACGACGATCACGAGGATTGCAACTTTTCTTGCGATGAACGGGATGATCCGGCTTATCACGCGGACGTAGTGCCCGCCGATTTTGAGGATTCCGGGGCCCTAAACCAGGGGAGTCCCGGGATGAAGGACATTGGTTTTGATTTCTCGCTTGAGCCTGATGCCGCGCCGCTTTTCGTGAGTGCGATTCAAAGGACGGTTGACGATGCACTGAATAATTCAGACACCTTTGTTGACGTCCCTTGTTGGAACGATTACCCCTGCGAGCATAGTTTCCGACCGGTGGTCGACGAGCTGTATAGCGTTGATGTCACGTACGTCGACCACGTGGGCATCATGCGGGGCGGTCAGCTAGTTTTCGACGACGATCCGCCACGTACTCTGCACTTGGGAACCGCCTCAATCCCGACCGGCGAACTCGCAGACGCTGAATACACGGTGGACTGCATGTGCGATCCTCATTTCTTCGCGACCTCAACGGAGCCGGTTGGATACCAGGAATGGCGGCCCACGCTTTTGAACGCAGGAGCATTGCAGGCCAATTGGACCAAGACAACCGATGCCGACATGGGCCTGAAGTGGACGTTGCCCACGCCGTCAATCGACTTGAAGTTGTCGAAGGCGCTTGACCTCACCGACCGCTACTCGACCGGGCTGTATTTGTGGAGCGGATCGCGCTGGAACGTGTGTGGCTTGCAAGACCAACTGAAGCTGGGGATCAAGACGGACATTCCTGATATGAACCATATCAACGTTTCGGTCATGAATCCGTACTCCTTTCCGATCACCCTCGCGATTCCCCCTGGCACCCTTTTCAAGTGCAACAATCACAGCGCCCAGAACATGGTCTCAACCAGCGGAGGATGGCTGAAAGCAGGGCCTTATCAGTGGGCTTCCACAACGCTCGGGGTGGGGCAGTCGCAGGCCGATGCCAAGGGCTTTTTTGCCCTAGACGGGGCTTGCACTCAATTGCACAAGCCGATGCCTCAGAGCGGGTTGCAATACACGATCTTCCCCGATACCAACTATGCCCTCTGCCGACTGGCGAGATCGATCAACCAGGAGCACTTTAAGGGGCCATGGGATCAGGTGAAGGTCTGGATATTGACCGATCAGCCGACGCTTGAGGAAATCCGCAAGGCGGTCGTTTTCAAGCCTAATGAGGATGCCTATTTAAGGGCGCTCATGGCCGACGAATCGGTCGCCAAGGCCGACCTTCTCAATCCGAAATATCGTCGTTGTTTTGAGCCAAGTCTCATCGTCGCAAAGGGCGCCGAACTGAAAGCGGATGAGTGGCTCGTCCGCAAATTCGAAATGTTTGGACCGACCGACCTCTCGGCCTGGGTGACTGCGCACCTTGATCAGTTTCATCCCGAAGCAGGTGCCGATGACTTGCAGCATTGTGCGAACGTGGCATCCGCCCTCTGCGAAAGCTCGAGTCCAGATATTGAGAAGGCGGGACTGGCGTTCCTGAGTGCGGTGCCAAGCGATCAGCGCTCGGCCTTCGCCAAAGCAGGTGGCTTGGCGGGGCTCAGCCTTCTCATCGAGGGTTCGGATCCCAGTTTGGTCGGACAAGGACTTTCCGTTGCCGAGGCCTGGGTCGATCCGGCCAGCCGCCTGGGGTTGCTCAATCTTGCACCTTCGATGCCTCCAGATCTGAAAAGTCGAGCGGCAGCATTGCTGCAAAAGATCGCCGCATGATTGGCTAAGAGCGAACGGTCTTGCCGCCGCCCGGCCATCGAATATCGACCAGCGTGGGTTGCGTTGCCCGGATAGCGACGATAGGTTCGTCGGTTGGGGCGGAACGCCGCTCGCAGAAGAGGGACACCTCGTTGGCCGGACCAAGCGGGTAGCGTTCGATGCCAAAGGCATCGGTGAGATGAATATCCCAGGTTAACCGGTTTCCAAGTGGGTCTCGCGGTCGCAGCCCGAAGATGTATTCGATGAGCACGGAAATGGGGGTGATGCAGGCGCCACCGGCAACATCCGGCTCTGCGTTTCTACCCGGTTGGCTGCTCTCCGGCGAATAGTAGGTCCAGAGTGCTCCAGTATCGCGGAACACGTCGAGCACCCGTCCCAGGTGGTTGCGGGCGATCGTGAACGCCATATCGTCCATTCCAACCTGCGTTAGGCCGCGCAGCACCATGTATGACGTTTGGGGGAATACGCCGCCGTTCCATCGTTCGCCAGCCTCCGCCTCGTAGCCTTCCTCGGCTGCGCTCAGGCTGGGCACCCGGTGGTGCCGATTGAATCTGCGTGGATCGCTCAGGTTGTCGGCAAACGCTTCTACACGACTGGGGGGCACAGCGCCAGCAAGCAGACCCCAGAAAGACCCCACATGGAACACGGACGATAGCTCGTCGTTCGCCAGGAGATCGAAGTAGAAACCCTTGCGCCCGTGCCATAGATGGTCGTTGGCCCATCCCGTAAGGCTGATGACCTCGTGTCGGACTTCCTCGGTTTCTTCTTCTGGCCGCCCGAGCAGGACTGAGGCTTGGGCGAGCACCTTCGCGGTCAGGGCAGCTTGAAATGTGGCATCCACCCATGTCATTCCCCCGTGCTCAAGAGCCGCATCGCAACCCGGCGAAAGCCGGGGCATGTTCTCCATCGCGGAGGCGTGCCCTGTCGTCCAATAGGATCCATTGGGCCAGGAGCGGTTCTTGCGCATCCATCGATGCAAGGCCAGCAGCGGGGAGTAGACCGACTTGAGCCTATGGAAATCTCCAGTATTGAGAAAGTGATCCATCTCGGCCCACGCGAAGATTTCAGGGCCGGTGGAATAGGGGGAATGCCGATGCCAATCACTTTGGCCATCCAATTGGCGAAGTTCGCCGCCGATGAACCCGTCCGCCAACTGCTTCGCATAGAAGTTATCGAGTGCGAGTTGGAAAGGGAACGCTCGGTTGCCGTATCTTCCAAATTGGGCGGTAAACACCGCATCCCACATTGAGATGCAGCGCTCTCCGGCGGGACTGACATAGCTCGACACAAATCCATTGGATGGGGTTGGCTGGCGCAGATTGGCAAATGCGGTTTCCCAGGCTCGCCAAAACGCCGTAATCGCAGGGGGGTTCGCATCCCAGACCGGGTTGGGAAGGACTCGGCGTGCTTCGGAAAAGTCGGGAAGCCGACCATCCTGCGCCCTTCGGGATAGGAACGCGTTTTCACGCACCATTGGCTCAGCGACAAATCTCTCTTTGGCTTCGCTGAGGGCTGGCGCTTTGAGTTGATTCGCCTTCTTGGCCGCAGGTTTCGTCGGGATCGTCTGATCCGCACGTTTTAATGCCATATCCCGTCGTGGTCCGGCTCGTCTGCCCAGACGAACGCTCTCCACATGGGATTATCGGCGCATCAACGATCTTGGGCAGGGCAAGAACACGGGGGTTTTCACCTTATCCGACCGAGCCCTCAAGGCTCACTCCGAGAAGCTTTTGAGCCTCGACTGCGAACTCCATGGGCAACTCGCGGAACACATCCTTACAAAAACCGCTGACAATCATGTTGACCGCGTCTTCGGTTGGAATTCCGCGTTGGTTGCAGTAGAAGATCTGGTCCTCTCCAATCTTGGACGTGCTGGCCTCGTGTTCCACGGTTGCCGTGGGGTTCTTCACTTCAATGTAAGGGAAGGTGTGGGCGCCGCAGCGATCTCCCATGAGCATCGAATCGCATTGGCTGTAATTTCGTGCGTTCTCGGCGCCGGGGTTGATTCTCACCATCCCTCGATAGGTGTTTTGGCCGTGCCCGGCCGAGATGCCTTTGCTCACGATCGTCGATTTCGTGTTCTTGCCGATGTGGATCATCTTGGTGCCGGTGTCGGCCTGTTGTCGGTTGGCGGTCAAAGCGACGCTATAGAACTCGCCGATGCTGTGATCGCCCTTGAGAATCACGCTGGGATACTTCCAGGTGATGCTCGATCCCGTTTCAACCTGGGTCCACGTGATCTTGGATCGGGCTCCCCTGCAAATGCCTCGCTTGGTGACGAAGTTGAAGATGCCACCCTTGCCATCCTTATCCCCGGGATACCAGTTTTGGACGGTGCTGTACTTGATGGTGGCGTCATCGCCGGCGGCTACAAGTTCGACGACGGCTGCATGAAGTTGGTTCTCGTCCCGCATGGGCGCGGTGCAGCCTTCGAGGTAGCTAACGAAGGCGCCTTCTTCGGCCACGATAAGGGTCCGCTCAAACTGACCGGTGTTTTGGGCGTTGATTCGGAAGTAGGTGGAAAGCTCCATCGGACAGCGGACGCCCTTAGGGATGTATACAAAGGAGCCGTCTGAGAAGACCGCCGAATTGAGGGTCGCATAGTAGTTGTCGCTATAGGGCACGACGCTCCCAAGGTGCTCTCGCACGAGTTCGGGATGGTCCTTGACCGCCTCTTGGATGGAGCAAAAGATGATGCCGACTTCCTTGAGTTTTTCCTTGTAGGTGGTGACAACCGAAACCGAATCGAAAACCGCGTCAACCGCCACCCCGCTCAGACCGCTTTGCCGCGCTTGAGCTGCCGATTCAGGTGCACCCTTCACGTTCAGCAAGACCTTCTGCTCCTCGACCGGAATGCCGAGCTTTTCGAAGGTTCTTAGAATTTCGGGATCTGCGTCCTGAAGGGAGTTGAGAAGGGGCTTGAATTTCGGCGCCGAATAGTAGCTGATAGATTGGAGATCAACCGGCGTGTAATGGACGTTGGGCCATGTCGGCTCCTTCATCGTCAAAAGGTGGCGGTACGCCTTGAGTCTCCACTCGAGCAGCCACTGGGGCTCTTCCTTTTTGGCGGATATGGCCCGTACGACCC
>Ga0302320_10011339_pt1 | contig 18878 bp, 10 predicted proteins | sample Bog_T0_3_FD_202130 | JGI IMG/M metagenome (GOLD analysis project Ga0302320, IMG submission 202130) | Peat permafrost microbial communities from Stordalen Mire near Abisko, Sweden - Bog_T0_3 | ecosystem: Environmental > Terrestrial > Soil > Wetlands > Peat | place: Sweden: Abisko, Stordalen Mire...
GTTCCGTAACTATACATCCCACCGGCAGCGGTGGTCCCGTAGAAGTTGCCGCCGCTGTCTGGAACCAAATTGGCGCTCGGATTAGCCCCGTTGGTGGCGGCAAACGAAACCAAGGTGGTCAACGTGCCGCCGGGCGTGACCGCAAACACCGTGCCCACTCCCCCCGTGCCGCCATTGTACGTCGTGCCATAGAAGTTGCCGTCGGCGGCTTGCACCAATCGGGCGTAAGGATTGGCCCCATTGGTGGTGCCAAACGACACCAGGGTGGTCAGCGCTCCGCCGGGCGTTACCTCAAATACGGTTCCCTTGCCCGCCGTGCCACCACTGTACGTCGTGCCATAGAAGTTTCCGGTGCCCCCTTTAAGCAGTCCGGCAATCGGATTGGCTCCGTTGCCGTTCGTAAAAGAAACCAACGGGGTCAGCGTCCCGGTAGGCGTTACCTGAAACACGGTTCCTTTGCCCGCCGTGCCACCAGAAGAGGTTGTCCCATAGAAGTTGCCGTTGTCGCCTTGAATCAGTCCGGCGGAAGGGTAAGCCCCGTTGCTGCTGGCAAACGAAACTAACGTGGTCAATATCCCGTTCGCCGTGAGCTTGAAGATGGTTCCAAGATTACTTGTGCCGCCAGCATAGGTCGTTCCGTAGAAGTTGCCGTCGCCCGCTTGAAACAAACCGGCGGCGGGAGATGCCCCATTGGTAGTGTTAAACGAAACCAACGTCGTCAACGTCCCGTTGGTCGTGACCTTGACCACCGTTCCCTGGCCAAAGGCGCCGCCGGAATAGGTCGTTCCATAGAAGGCCTCGTCGCTGCCTTGAATCAGCCCGCCACTGGGACGACTGGGGGTGAGTGGAAAAGAATAAAGTTCTTCCAACGTCGCGCCGCGCGCGAGCGGGAGAATCAGGAGTAGAACAAGCAGCGAGAGTTGCTTCCAATTTTTACCCGCTTTCAGGTCGTTCATCGTTGAGCGCCACAATAAACCCCCCTCGCCCAGTCGCAAGAATAAACGCCCGCCGCTGCCGCTCTTAACGATCGGCGCGCGCAAACGCACTAATGATCGGTCAAGCTGCCGAGTTCTCGCGAAGCGTCCTGGAGTGCGGTAGCCTTCCTACCGCTGATGGGGTAAACCATTGCAACTTGTGCGCTCCACGTTCGCAAGCGGGAGATCGCCTCCGCGCGAAGCGGTATCGTTCAACGATTCAGCTCACCAACCGCCGCTGGCAACCACAGCCGATAGCCCTTCCCTGCCCGGGAGCCACAAAGATCTCCGCCGTTCAGTTGCGCCCTTATGGCGCAACGATTTGTTGGAGGATTCAGGGGCGGTTCCGGCCTTAGTTTGGTTTGTTTTTCGCTTTACCAAATGGGGGTGAAAATTCGGGAATGGTGGTCATGTCACGGCAAATACGGAGTGATTGTCCCGGAGCGAGTCATCCTCCTCCTTCGCTCTGAAGCTACGGAGGAAGGCTCCCCCTTCGCTAAGGCGGCGGCGGGACGTCTTCCTCTTGCTCTGAAGTTACGGCCGGACAGGTGTGATGAGTCGCGGGGAACGAATGAATCCCTTGAAAAGCAGTCCAGACTATAGTTTGACTCCTTTTCCGACAAGGACAAATATCCAGCCGCACGCCCGATCCACCGTCCGTATCCCACTTACGCACGTCTGCCGCAAGGACACGATTAAAGTTTTCTCGCATAAAAAACGACAACAGCGCCTTCATAACTTGACGGGTTCGTATAGGTAATCTCAAAACCTTTTTCCTGCAACCAGTCTTGATAATCCTGGATTGAATAACGCCTCGCAATCGTGGCGTCTATATCCATGTTAATCTCATATACTCGTTGATAATGTTCTTCATACAAATCCCATTTTCCTTCTGCAATAAGCGAATTCTTGATTGACGCCAAAAGTGGGGCTAATTCTGTTTCCGTGTGCGTTGTTGAAAAAGCGAATGCTCCGCCCGGCTTAAGGACTCGCGCTACATTACGAATACAACCAAGAGGGTCGTCTAGAGCATAAAGAACATTGACCGCAACCGCGGCGTCAAAGGTTTCGTTCTTCAATGTTTCAAGCCCTTCCGCCGAATCTTTACTAAGTGCGAATTTTCCGGTCGCGTCCAGTTTTTTCGAAAGTATTTTATCGACCATTGATTGATTATTCTCAATTGCGGTGACACGGTGGCCTCGGTTTAACAGATTCTTGCTTACATTGCCTGTGCCGGCTCCGACATCCAAAACGTGTTTGGCGTTCTGGGGAATGCCCTTTAACACTTCGTTGATGAGTGTTGTATATCCCGGAAATCCCAGCAAAATAGTGTCATATGAGACAGAATAAATGTTCCAGCGTTTGTGTTCCCTTAAACGCGTATACAACTCCGCCGTAAATGCATCCCAATTTATTTGCTTAACCATTAGACAGACGGTCCACGCCTGAAAATCACTGTTCTGATCATTCAATTGGCAGGCTACTTTCTCAAACTCGACGACACCATAAGCTTCCGATCGGTAGATTAAAGGTTCGATATCAACCAGGGGCAGTTCACCTTCCCGCTTTTTCTCGGTAAAATCACGCGCGTGATCAAAAACATCTTCGGAATTTAACAGTTCAGCGATAAAGTAATTTACGTGACGAGACCGAATTCGGTTGAGAATGGGCTTGAAAATGACCTCAAACGCCACATTCCAGTCAATAACATTAAGGTTAGCGTCAAGATAATATGTAGGTGACGAATATCGTGCGGCTTGATGAAGGACAGGGCGGAGTTGCTGGAGTTGTTTTGCCAATCTATCGGTTGTAAGTGGTGGCGCGTCTCCGCCATCAACTGCCGTTTTATTTACTTCGAGCAATTCTTTCTTTTTAACGTCCGTCAAAACCTCCAGTGCATAGGGTTTGGTCGCCTGGGTCCCATTTGCTCTTAAAAGGACCGGGTTTTTGATCGCTATGGTCACAACAGCCACTATCACGGCACCAAGTAGAACGATCATCGCTGCAAAAACAAAAGGTTCAGAGGCCGTAGGCATCCAAACCGCTGTTGTGGTGAGCATGACTTCTCCAGTCAAGACAATGAGAGCAAACAGTCCAAGTACGCTATTACGAACCGCCCTTATAAGTTTCGGCCATTGGGCCGTGGACGACTTTTTATCGCCGCCGGCGGTCCCTGGCCGGACACGTTTTGTGCCGGAAGTCTCATCTGTTTTAGCAATGGGTTCAGATATGGAAGCCCTCATAGAGTGTGTGAGTAAAAGAATGGACTTAACTATATCTGAGCCTTGTCAGATTCGTGGTTTGAAAATATCCTAAAAACATGTTCGTGAACATTGACATCTTGGTATGTCGCGCTTTTACGCGGTCATCTGATTTGGTGGAATCTGAGTGGCCTGCTGGCCAATTCGAGAAACGGCTCCGTGGCGAAGCTCTTCAATTAATGTAGGGTTCAACTCCATGGCAATCATCGTTCGACGAACATCGATAACTGTACCTTTTATTCCATCAAGTTTGCGAAAACCGTGTCTTTCATATATTTGTTCATGGGATGGCAGGCACTCAAGAAATAGTCGATTCACGCCTGCGCGTGCTGCGGTTTGTACTGCGAGGTCAACCAGGCGTCGGGAGATGCCGTTGCCTCGATATTCAAGATCAACAATTACTCGACTAAGTTCGCCACACACTTGGTCCTTTTTTAATATTTCGGTCATGATGCCAGTCATACGTCGATGTGACTGAAAAACCGGCAAAGTCAAGTCATAGGGAGTGTCGAGCCTTTTCTTTAGTTTTCTATCCTCTCCAGCCATGGCCCGTAACATTTCCCGTATCGATTCGTCTACCTCCACATTCGTCACTATGCGTGCGGTGCCGATCAACGCTTCTCTTACCTCATCTTTTAAAAACGCGCCAAGATGAATTGCATGAGTGTCGGCTTCGTTTGCCTCCAAACCACTCTTGGTGTGCTCTGTTTCTTCATCTAAGTATCCCATGATTGTGTAAATCTTTTGGCGGAGCTTAAAATATTTCCGGAACTCAGCCTCATTGGAAGGTTTTAATGGTCTAACCACGACCTGATGCGTCAAAAGTTGTGCACGCTTTTCGGGAACGCCTAGATAATCCAACCGAGCTAAAATCAGAGACAGGACGTGCTCCAATGCATTTGCATTACAAGTTGGAGTGATTGTGCGATCAATATCTTCTCCGCGGCGAGGATATTGGGTAACAGCAATAGTGCCAACCCGATCACAAGGCAACTGCGCAGCACAAGCTCTCGCAAACGGTGTAGGCATCGCTACACGCTTACCGTTCAACAATAAGTCTGAAATGAGAATTGCCTTGTCCATTATATTCTCGCTCAACGCCGCATCTATTCTTTCAAGCACTTTCATCTCGGACGAGGCCTTTGGCAATTCAATTACTTCCGAGGAAAATGGCCAAGATTCGGAAGGTGTTTGCTTTACGACGTTTGAAATCACTTCACGAAGCGCCCCCATAGAAGCATCTTGGCGTATGTGCAGAAATATTAACACTCTTTTGCTCACAAAAGCACCCATTTTGACGGAATCTTATACCTATATAATATTATGGCCGGATTGTCAAGCGTGTACAATCTGATGGAAATGCTTTAATTCTTTTTTCTTGGGAAAAGATGTCAAACTCTAGTCTGGACACTATTCGGCGGGGGTAACAGCGCAGTTTCGATGCCGCGCAAGGTGGGAGTAAAATATTTGGGAGCCATTTGGCCTGGGCTAGGTCTTTATCTGTTTTGTCTTTGGCATTACGGAATGATTGTCCGGGAGCGATCCTCGTTCTTGCTGAAGCCCCGTTCTGGCACCGCTTCCGGGTGCTGTTTTGTTTCGGATTTTTTTACCGAAGGTCTGCGCTTCGCTTCGACCTCCGGCTACTTTCTGACAAACCTCCGGGTTGCGGCTGGAACTTGGCGTCGGGAAAGCATCCTCCTTCGCTAAAGCTACGGAGGAGAGGCTTTCTGGCAACCCTTCAGGCTTCCGGAACTGCCCTATCTCAACCAGGAAAGGGCGTCACTTGCCGGCACGTTTTCGCGTGGGACTGGTGGTGACTGCGAAAAAGCGGCGGGGGCTCCGCCGCAGTCCAAAACGCTGCGCGATGCCGAATGCTGTCGCTGGATGCGGCCATCGCGGGGTTGAATGCGAAAGATTGTCGTGCATTACCGAAGATGCCGTTCCCTGGGGGGTAAGGGCTTCAATCGCGGCCGATCCCGAGTGCGGCCATGCGCCATTTTAAAAAGGGCGAACAATGCAGCGGCGTCGCTTTGTTTCGCTGCGGCCAGGCGGCGTTGAAATCATGCTCCAGCTTTCTCAGCGCCTTGATTCGCTGTTGGGCGCGGCGCTTGGCTTCGGCCTTTTTACCGGCGGCGCCCAGTTGTTGCCAAAGCATGTAATGGCAGGATTCCGCAGCCATGCGCGCAGCCAAATCCAAGTCGAACGACATGGCTTTGGCCGCCAAAGAATTTGTCTTTGCGCGCGCCAGAAGGGATCTTTGTTTCTCAATTTCGGCCAAGGTTGCCCGGATCTTTTGGGCCGGAATTTTGGCGAACCATTTCAGGCCGTTGCGGCAGAACAATTCCCGGTCGGCGGGTTTCGGGGCGGCAATCACGGTGCCCAAGGGCGTCTCATTGGGAGCAGTGACGCCGAGCTTAAGATGGGCCACGCCGAGCTGACAGGCAGCAGCGGCAATTTTACCGCTGGGTTCTTCATAGATATCCCGGCTTAAAACGGTTTCGACTTCAACTTGGGAAAAATGGCGGGCATTCCAAGCGAGTCCGGCCCCAGCGGCGAATAACGGCCAGCTCACGGCCAATGGTTGCGGATGACCGCCGTCGCCCCAATCGGTATTGAGAAAACCAAGGGCGCCATATTGCTTTCCGACTCGGGCGGCGGTTTTCAGATTGGCCCAGGCATTGTCGTGGCGGCCGACCATCGTTTGCCACGTGGAAGTTCCGGGGCAGACGTAAAACGGGATGCGTGCTTTGGCAAACTGCGCGGCTTCCCTGGCAAACGGATGATTGGCCTCGTATCCCCAATTCAAGGCGATCACGTCTTTCGGCAATTCCCGCATGAGTTCCGGATATTTCAGGATAATGTCGCCCCAGAACATCATGGTTTTGTGTTGGGCGGAAACCTTTCGCTGGATCTTCTTTAGAAAATTCAAGTAGACGCGGCCTTGGCCCAGACGGTCGCAAAGCTTTTTGCTTTGTCCGCGACCAAGATCCCAGGTTTCATCGCAGCCGACGTTGAAAAATCGGCTGGAAAAGTTTGGCAACAGCTCGCGATACAATTCGCCCAAGAAGGGTAGGGTTCCGGAATGGTTCGGGGCCAGGGTGGTCGGCCGACGGACAAATTCTTTGCTCGAGTCCTCATAAGGCGCAGGAATCTCAGCCAGACTTTTTAAGCGGGGATCGGCGAGAAAATAGCGCAAATGGCCAAATGAATTTTGATTGGGCACGAGGTCGATGCCCAACTCCTGGCAGCGGGCATCCAACAGTTTGATCTCTTCGCCGGTAAGGGCGCCCCAACTTTGCCAGATGTTGGCATACTTTTTATAGGCGAACGTGTGCTCGGTATACAGCTGAAATTCGTTGATCTTGAGGTCGGCGAGTTTTTCGACCAGCTCCAGCAACGTCTTTAACCGGGGGACACGACCGCGGGAAATATCGAGCATCACGCCCCGGCGCGAGAAATCCGGCCAATCGCGGATGGTGACATGGGGCAGTTTCCGGCCATATTCGCGCAGGAGCTGGCGCAGGGTGGCGGAGGCGGCGCGCAGACCGGATTTTTCCCGAAACCGCAATTGGACGCCGTGCCGGTCAATTTTTATGGTGTATCCCTCCGGATGATTCGGTCCGGAATTGGTCTTAATCACCTGGATCGCGGCGAGCGGTTGCTGATCCGGCAAAATAAAAAACCCTACCCCGCGCTTTAAAACGCGAGGGTAGGGGAGGAGATTCATGGAAAAACTATTTCGCGATCATGCCGGTCTCGCGGGCATAATTGAAAATGCCGCCCGCATCCACCACGGGACGAACGTCGCCGAGCGGTTTGAAGGAATAGACTTTGCCGGTCGCCTGCACTACCACGGTCTGGGCGTCCAGATCCACCGTCACAACATCGCCAGTCCGCAAAATATCGCACAGGCGCTGGGTCAGTTCGCACGGATACAATTCGCCGGTGGCGACACTGTTGCGGAAGAAAATGCGGGCAAAGCTCTCGGCGAGGACAACCTGGCAATTGGCGGAACCGAGGGCGATCGGGGCGTGCTCGCGGGAGCTGCCGCACCCGAAATTCTTGCCGCCGACGACGATGGGGTACTCGCTGTCCAACTGGCCTTCCTTGACATAGCGGGTGGGATAAAGGGATTCCGGCAAACCGCACAGGGCGTAGCTGCCCAATTTCTCATATTCCTCGGCGATGGTCGGCACCAGGTTCAAATATTGCGCAGGAATGATCTGGTCGGTGTCGATGTTGTCGCGCACGACGTAAACGGGTCCGGTAAAAACAGATTGCATACTGGAGATAATGTGCCGCGCAACGGGCAACTTTTCAATTAGATTTCAGCTTTTTAACTTCCACGCCGATCAGGCAGACATCGTCCTCAAATTCCTGCCGGCCGGAAAAGCGCCGGATTTCCCCCAGGGTTTCGGAGAGCATTTCATTGGTCGGCTTGTCGGAATGTTTAATAATGGCTTCGGCCAGCCGCTCCTGGCTGAAGATTTCTTCACCCTGGCCCTCGGCTTCGGTCATCCCGTCCGTATAGAGAATGATGACATCGTCGGAATCCATGTGCCGCTCGTAGGTGGGAAACGTGCCTTCCTTGAAAAGGCCGAGGGCCGGACCTTTCTTGCCATTGCCCTCCGGACTCAGCACCTCGACGGTGTTGTGGCACCGCTTCAGTTGCAGCGGATTGGGGTGGGCGGCGCTGGCGTAGGAAAGCTTGCCATTACCGATATCGGCGATCATGTAAAATGCCGTGGCATACATGGTGGTGCCGGCTTGTTGAAAGACGCTGAACAACTCCCGGTTGATCGTCGACAGCAGGTCGCCCGGATTGGCCGCTTTGGTGCTGAAATCCTCCACGAGCGCCCGCAACATGGCGGTTACCAGGGCAGCCCGGACATCGTGGCCCATGACATCGCAAATGAACACCCCCACCGAATTGTCCGTGAGGGGAATGACATCAAAAAAGTCGCCGCTGACGGCGCCGCTGGGCAGGAAGAAGCTGAAAAAATTGAGGGCGCTTTCGTGCGCGTTACCGTTGTGCGGCAGGGTGGGGAACGTTTGCGGCAGCATGGCGAGTTGCAATTCCCTCGCCATTTTTAACTCCTCTTGAATCTGCTCGTTTTTCTTCTGCAACTGCTGGGTCCGCTCCGCCAGCGCCACTTCGGCCACCTTGCGTTTGGTAATGTCGCGGGAGATGCCGAAGGTTCCCACAATCCGGCCCGCCTGGTTGCGCAGCGGCATTTTGGTGGTGGAAGCCCACGTGACATGCCCGTCCGGCCAGGTTTCGCTTTCTTCCAGGTCCCGAATGGGAATCCCGGTGCGCATGATCTTCTGCTCGTCCAGCAACGCCTGTTGGGCGTGACTGCCCGCAAAGAAATCCGCGTCCGACTTTCCCACCGCGTGCTGGGGATCCTCCAGGCTGAACAACTTCGTCATGGCCCGGCTGATCATGAGAAACCGGCTGCGAGTATCCTTAAAATAGATGGCGTCCGGAATATTATCCATGAGGACCTGGAGCAGAAAGCCTTCATGGTTGTGGGTCAATTGACAGCGATGCCGGTCGATGGTTTTGTGAACGGTGGTGGCGAGGACCGTGGCGGTGACCTGCGATTTCATGAGATAATCCTGGGCGCCCATCCAAATGGTGCGGGACGCGAGGTCTTCCTCCCCGGCATCCGCCATGACGATGATGGGCGTATGCGGGGTGATCGCCCGCACCTGGCTGAAGGTGTTAAGCCCCTGGCTGTCCGAAAGCGAAAGCTCCAGCAGAATGAGATCGATGGAATGGTTGCCCAATTGTTCCAGCGCGGCGGCCAGCTGGTTTACATGCGTGGTTTCAAACTCACTGGGCGGGAGCATGGCACTATAACTCGTCACCTTTTCGATGATCAGGAGCTTCGGAAGCGCTTTATTCATAACAATTTGAGCTGACAGCAGAACCTCGCGAACTTCTGAGGGTCGCGATACCCATTAGGATGGCAACGTCTTGAGCGTGCGAAATTGGCGCCGGCGAAGGGCCACGACCGCAATCACACATGCCGTCCAGGTCGGCAAATCGTCCAGCACGGGAACCAACTCAAGCACAAAACTGGGAAGCAACAGCCAATGAAAGCCGATCAACGGTATGAGCGCCAACATCACGAGCAGATCGATGATCTGGTCGGGGCCGACCCAACCGAAACCCGAAAGCGCCAGTTGCAGGCAATCGGCCGCAATGGCAATGCCCAAGGCCAGAAAAATCCGCCGGCGCAGCAATGGCCGCGCTTCCCAAATACTGGTTTTGTTGGCGGGATGGATCATTTTGGCATGGGCCAGTAAAGGATCGTTTATTTTCCCTTTTTATTCAAACCTTTATGTTGCGGAAACATTTTTTTAAAAAATCCCGTTGATTTCTTTGAACATTTCAGGAGAATTAGCACCCTAATTTGCAAAATATGAAAAACTCTTTTTTGGCTACAGTTCTTTCTTTGGCTATGGTTGCGCCGGTTTTTGCTGATGGCACGAATAGTGTGGTCAGCACCAACGGCGCCAGTTCTATGGATGAAAAATCGAAGGTGAGTTATGCCTTGGGCATGAATTTCGGCAAGGGCGCGCGGCAAAATGACATCGAGATCGATGAAACCGCTTTCTTGCAAGGATTGCATGACGGCCGCAACGGCACGGCGCTCCTGAGTGATGCCGAGCTCAAGCAGGTTCTTTCGGAATTCCAGCATACCATGCAGGCGAAGATGCAAAAGAAGCGCGCGGAATTGGCCACCAAAAACAAGGCTGACGGCGAGGCTTTCCTCAGCACCAATAAAAACGCGCCGGGCGTCATTACGCTCACCAACGGGTTGGAATATAAAGTCATCACCGAAGGCTCCGGCCCGATTCCGTCGGCAAATGACACGGTGAAGGTCAACTATCGCGGCACGCTGCTGGATGGCACCGAGTTTGACAGTTCTTACAAGCGCGGACAGCCGGCGCAATTTGCCGTCGGCGGCGTGATCAAGGGCTGGACCCAAGCCCTGGAACAGATGAAAGTCGGTTCGAAATGGCAGTTGTTCATTCCTTCGGACCTGGCTTATGGCGAACAAGGCAGCCGCAGCATTCCGCCGAATTCCACCCTGATTTTTGAAGTTGAACTCTTGAGCGCCCAGGCCCCGGCCGCCGCCGCGCCGTCTCTTTCCAGCCCGCCCTTGACCAGCGACATTATCAAAGTGCCGTCCGCCGAGGAGATGAAAAATGGCGCCAAGATCGAAACGATCAAGCCGGAGGACGTGCAGAAGCTGCAGAATCAAAAGTAAGCTTGATTTGAACGAATAACAGCGGTTATTGTCAATTTCTGAGTTATGAAGTTGATTGTTAAATCGTTTGTGGGTTTTGTGTCCGTGATGGCTGGCGTGTTGATCGCCCTGGCGGTCTTCGATCACCTGAACATCACCTGGGGAAAGGAGCCCACCCCGAATTTCACCATTGATTCGACTCCCATAAACCGGGATGCGAAACAGGGAAACAGTTACGCGCGGGTCGTCAAAAAGGCGGCCCCGAGCGTGGTTAACATTTACACCACCCGCTTCGTAAAGATCGCCCGCAATCCCATGCTGAGCGATCCTTTTTTTCGCCAGTTCTTCGGCGGCGGTGGCGAGGACCAGGATCAGGAACGGACGCACCGTGAAATGAGCCTGGGGTCGGGCGTGATTGTGTCCCCGGACGGCTATATTCTCACCGCCAACCACGTCGTGGCCGGGGCGGATGAGATCAAGGTCCGCACCGCGGATGAGAAAACGGAGTTCAACGCCCGCATTGTGGGCCGCGATGAGGCGACGGATGTCGCGGTGGTAAAAATTGAGGAAACCAGCCTGCCGGCCATCACCTTGGCGGACAGCGACCAATTGCAAGTCGGCGATGTGGTTCTCGCGATTGGCAATCCCTTGAATGTCGGACAAACCGTGACGATGGGAATCGTCAGCGCGTTGGGCCGCGGCATCGGGATGAGCCGGTTCGGGTATGAGAATTTCATTCAAACGGATGCCGCCATCAATCCCGGCAACTCGGGCGGGGCCTTGGTGGATGCGGAAGGTCGTTTGATCGGCATTAATACGGCCATCAAGTCGGAGACGGGCGGATATCAAGGCATTGGCTTTGCGGTGCCGATCAACATGGCGCGAGACGTCATGCAGAAATTGATTCTGAACGGCCGGATCTCGCGCGGCTATTTGGGAATCAGTATGCAGGACGTCACGGCGGCGATGGCGGACCAGTTTAATTTGCCCAATCAAAAGGGGGTTTTCGTGGACGATGTCATGCCGGGGACGGCTGCCGCCAAGGCGAATATTCAGCCGGAGGATATCATCGTGGAGCTCAACGGAAAAGATGTGGCCGACGCGAATGGCCTGCGGTTGGCCGTTTCGGAATGTTCGCCCGGCACTTCCGTGACGATGAAGCTCTTCCGCAACGGCCGGCCGAAGGATGTCTCGCTAACGTTGGGAGAAATGCCCGGTTTTATGAAAGGCGAGGCCAACGAAAACAGTACTTCCGATAGTGATACTTCCAAGACGGATGCCTTGGACGGGGTGACGGTGGCGGACTTGGATCAGGACATTCGCCGCGAACTCAAGGTGCCGGATCATGTGCAAGGCGCCATCGTGGCGGAGGTGGACGAGGACTCCAATTCAGCCCAGGCTGGATTACGGCAGAACGATATCATCACCGAGATCAACCGGCATCCCGTGACCGATTCCGATGATGCCGTCAAATATTGCAAAGAAGCCAAAGGCCAACAGATTTTGGTTAAGATTTGGCGGCGCGACCGGACCGGGGGCATTTTCACCCGCTACCTGACGGTGGATAATACGCGGACAGAGCCCGGCAAGAAATAGCCATCCAAAAAATAACTCTCACTTTGCCCGCTTGTGGTTTTGACAAAATCCTGCAAGCGGGCAAATTCATTCCTGTGATTGCCGGTTAACCATTCTATGTCAGTCCAATTTAAAGATTATTATGGCATCCTGGGCGTGGCCCGTACGGCGACGGATGCTGAAATCAAGAAGGCCTTCCGCAAGCTGGCCCGCGAATTCCATCCCGACGTTGCCAAGGACAAGAAACGGGCGGAAGAAAAATTCAAGGAAATCAATGAAGCCTATGAAGTCTTGGGCGACCCGGACAAACGGAAAAAGTACGACGAGCTCGGCGCGGGTTGGAAATCCGGCGCCGAATTTCGTCCGCCGCCGGGCGCCGGCGGTTTCGGCGGCCACCACCATCGTGGTGGCCGGCCCCAGGAAGAGACGTTCGAATTTGGCGGCACAGGTTTTAGCGACTTTTTCGAACAGTTATTCGGCTCGCGCATGCGCGGCGGATTCGCGGGCCAGGACAATAACATTGCCGAACGCGGCAATGATATTGAAGGCGATATCATGGTCACGCTGGAAGAAGCCATGCACGGTTCCGTCCGGACGGTGAATATCCGGCGCCCGGAAGGTCATTCCGAAAAAAGTGAATCGTATCAGGTCAAGGTGCCCGCCGGAGTGGCCGAAGGGCAAAAGTTGCGGGTGGCCGGCCGGGGTGAAGCGGGGAGCGGCGGTGGCCAGGCGGGAGATTTATTCCTGCGCGTCCGTCTCGCGAAACATCCGGATTTTGAGGTGCAGGGACACGACCTGATTTTTGAAGCCGAGCTCGCGCCCTGGGAAGCCGTGCTGGGAACGGAGCTTTCGATTCCCACCTTGGACGGCCGGGTGAACATAAAGATTCCAGCCGGAACCCAAACGGGCCAAAAACTGCGGGTGCGTGGCCGCGGTCTGACGCTGCACGGCGGCGGCGTGGGGGACTTGTACGTGATTACGAACATCCTCACGCCCACGAATATCCCCGATTCCGAAAAGAAACTGTGGCAGCAGTTGGCCAAAGAATCGCATTTCAAGCCGAGAGAGTGACAGCCGGCGGCTGCGCATTTTTGCCAGCCACGGATTGAACACGGATTAGACACGGATCAAGAGAGCAGCTTTTTGAATTTCACGTTCGTCGAGCCACGTTATTTTGATTGCCGCGGCGAGCCAAGGCGCGAATTTTATTTCCGTGTTTAATCCGTGTTTAATCCGTGGCTAAAAATCTACTGCCGTGCCAGAGGGAGCTACTGCGTAATCTCGTTGTGAGCCGTCTGGCTGGCGGTTTGGGCGGTGGGCGCCGTTGTGGCGTATTTCGCGTTCCAACCGCCGCCCAGGGAGTTGATCAATTGCACGCTGGCGGTCATTTGTTCCAGCTGCAAATTCAGCTCGGTACGCTTGTTGCTCAACAACGTGGTTTGGGCGGTGATGACATTCAGGTAACTATCGACCCCCAGCTTGTAACGGGTCGTGGCCAGACTGAGATACCGTTGCGATGACGCAACGGCGGCGCTTTGTTGGCCGAGTTCCTGCGATAAAACCCGCAACGAGGCGAGGTTATCCTCCACCGCTTGAAAGGCGGTGAGCACCGTTTCGCGATAGGTCGCCACGGTGCTGCGGTAATTCGCCCACGCTTGTTCGGTGACTGCCTGGCGTTTCCCGGCATCAAAAATGGTCTCAGCCAGGGTGCCGCCAACGGACCAGATGAAAGAGGGACCGGTGATCAGGTTCGCCACGCTGGTGTTTTGGTAGCCAGCGGAACCGCTGAGAGTGATCGTGGGAAAATACGCGGCGCGGGCGACCCCGATTTGCGCGTTGGCTTGAGCGACGGCGCGTTCGGACGCGGCGATATCCGGGCGGCGTTCCAGCAATTGCGAGGGGACGCCAAACGGGATGGCCGGTGGCTTAGCCACCAGTTGATTCGTCTTGATTGAGTAAGTGGAAGCCGGCTGGCCCAGCAGCAAGGCGATGGCGTGTTCGGTTTGCGCGCGTTGGATGCCGAGATCGGTGGCCTGCGCCTCCGTGGTGTGCAGTTGCGTTTCCGCCTGCGCCACATCCTGGTCGGAATCTATGCCCGTCTTGTTGAGCACACTGGTCAATTGCAACGAATCACGATAGGCCGCCACCGTCGAATCCAACAGCGCCTTCTGGGAATCCACGGTTCGGATCGTAAAATAGTCCAGCGCCAGTTCCGTTTGGACCGTCAGCCGGGTGTTTTCCAAGTCCGCGAGCGACGCTTGGGCCGCGTATTTGCTGGCGAGGAAAGTGTTGCGAATGCTGCCCCAAAAATCGGGCTCCCATGAGGCGTCCACCGGCAGTCCATACTGGGTGTAAGTCGAGGAAGTGGAGGAATTGATGGACTTGGTTTTGGCCCGCGTCACCGAGGGATTAATGCTGGCCGTCGGAAAAAATCCGGATCGGGTCTGCTTGACGACCGCCCGGGCCGCGAGAAAATTATTCAGCGCGGCCGCCACGGTTTGATTGGAAATGTTGACCTGCTCTTCCAGCGCATTCAAATTGGTGTCGCCAAAGGTCTCCCACCATTTTCCGCGGATGGCATCATCCCTGGGCTCGGCGGTTTTCCAGCCGTCCGTTTCCTTGAATTGAGCCGCCGTCAGTTCCTTGAAAGCGGCCGGAGTCGGGACGGACGGCGGAGCATATTTTGGCGCAAAGCTGCATCCCCCCACGAGCAAGGCCAAGCCAGCGATGATTATGATGGTGGCGGGCTGCCACGCGACACCGTGCCGCTTTTTTCCCCTCCCGGAGCGAGCCCACCACAGCCGAAGGCGGTCCAGGTACAAATAAACGACCGGGGTGGTAAACAGCGTCAGGGCCTGGCTCATGACCAACCCGCCCACGATCGTAATGCCCAGCGGGCGGCGAAGCTCCGAGCCGGTGGCGTTGCTCAGGATCAGCGGCAACGCGCCAAAAATGGCGCACATCGTCGTCATTAAAATCGGCCGGAAACGCACGACGCACGCCTGATAAATCGCGTCGCGCGAGTTCTTTCCCTGTTCGCGTTCGGCGGCGAGCGCGAAATCCACCATCATGATCGCGTTCTTTTTCACGATGCCGATGAGCAGTAATATTCCAATAATGGCGATTACATTCATATCTGTTTTAAAAATCAGCAGCGCCAGGAACGCGCCGACGCCGGCGGACGGCAGGGTCAGGATAATTGTTATGGGATGAATCAAACTTTCATAAAGAATACCCAATACAATGTAAACCGCGAACAAGGCGGCGAGAATAAGAAACGGCTCGGTTGCCAGGGATTGTTGAAACGCCTGGAGGGTCCCCGAAAAGCTCCCGTGCACGGTGGTGGGCATTTTGATATCCTGCTCCATTTGTTGAATGGTCTTCACGGCGTCGCTGAGGGCGATCCCCGGCGTCAGGTTGAAAGAAATCGTGACGGCCGGAAACTGGCCCTCATGATTGACCGAGATCGGCGCGGTGGTCGGAGTGTAATGCGCGATGGCAGCGAGCGGCACCATCGAGTTATGGTTGGTCGCATGGAGATAGATGTAATCCAACCCCTGCGGGTTTTGCCAGAATTGGCGCTGCACCTCCATGATCACGGGATATTGATTCATCGCCGTGAATGTCAGCGAAACTTGCGCCTGGCCAAAGGCATCGTACAGAGTGTTATCAATCATCGCTGTGGAGACGCCCAAGCGCGCCGCCGTTGGCCGGTCGTAAACCAGCGACGCTTGCAAGCCGCTGTTTTGCTGGTCGCTGTTGACTTCGGTGAGACCATGAAGTTTTCTCATCTGGTCCAGCAGAATGGGGCCCCATTTCGTCAGGTCCTCGAGGTTCTCGCTTTGGATGGTGTACTGGTATTGTGCGTTGCTCTGGCGCCCCCCGATGCGGAGATCCTGGCCGGCCTGCAAAAACATGGAGGCGCCGGGAACGGAATTTAGTTTCGGCCGAAGACGCGCCAGCAATTGGTCCGCCGTAACCTTGCGTTCTTCGAGCGGTTTGAGCGCGAGAAAAACAAAGCCGCTGTTGGCCGCCCCGCCGCCGCCGGTAAAGGCCACGGCGTTCTGCACGGCAGGATCGTCCTTCACGATATTTATAAACCGCTGCGTGGCCGCTTGCATGGCGGGAAAGGAAATGTCCTGCGAACCCTGGACCCCACCGAAGACCGTGCCGTTGTCCTGCTGCGGGAAAAATCCCTTGGGCACGACGACGATGAGAACAAAGTTCAAGACGATCGTGAGGCCCAGTGTGGTCAGCGTAATCGCCGGATGCCGGAGCACCACTTGCAAACCCCGCTCATACCAGCCGAGCAACATATTGAAGAACTTCTCGGTGGCACCGTAAATTTTGCCGTGATCTTCCGGTTTCCGATGCCGCAGCAAATACGCGCACATCATCGGGGTGGTCGTGAGGGAAATGACGAGGGAAACGAGAATGGTGCTCGACAGCACGACGGCAAACTCGCGGAACAACCGGCCGACGATGCCGCCCATGAGCAGCAGCGGAATAAAAACCGCCACCAGGGAAATGCTGATCGAGAGCACCGTAAAGCCGACTTCACGGGCGCCCACCAAAGCGGCCTGCATGGGCGTCAGCCCCTTTTCCAAATGGCGGGTGACATTCTCGATGACCACAATGGCATCATCCACCACAAAACCCGTGGAAATCGTCAACGCCAGCAGGGAAAGATTATCCAGGCTGTAGCCACAAACATACATCACACCGAATGTGCCGATCAGGGAAACCGGAACCACAATCGCGGGAATAATCGTGGCGCGCGGACTGCGCAGGAAAATAAACACGATCAAAATCACCAGGGCGATGGAAATGAGCAGCGTGCGTTCAATCTCGCGCACCGAAGCGCGGATCGTCGTGGTCCGATCCAACACGACGTCGCATTCAATGCCTGCGGGAATGGAAGCTTTGAGGGAGGGCAGGGCGGCTTTGATGCGGTCGACAGTCTCAATAATATTGGCGCCGGGTTCCCGCATGATAATAATTGGAATGCTTGGCTTGCCGTTCAAGAAACCCGCCGTGCGCGAGTTGGCGACGCCATCCTGCACGTCCGCAACGTCCGACAACCGGACGGCGCCGCCGTTATGATAGGCGACCACGAGCGGCTTATAATCTTTGGCGTGGAACATTTGGTCGTTCGCAAAAATGTCCGCGGTGGTATTTCCGTCTGACAACTGTCCCTTGGCCAGATTGGCGTTTTGCTGGCTCAGCATCGAGGCCACGTCCGTGAGGCTGAGGCCGAAGCTGTTTAAGAGTGTCGGATTAACCTCCACGCGCACGGCGGGCAGGGCGCCGCCGCCGATGTTGACCTGTCCAACACCTTCGATTTGCAGCAGCTTCTGCTGCATGATGGTCGAGGCCGCGTCATAAAGCTGGCCGCGATTATAGATATCGGAGGTGAGCGCGAGAATGATGATGGGCGCGTCCGCTGGATTCACTTTGCGATACGTCGGATTACTCGGCATGTTCGCGGGCAGATTCGCGCGCGCCGCGTTAATCGCCGCCTGAACGTCCCGGGCCGCGCCATCAATGTTGCGGCTCAGATCGAATTGCAACGTGATCGAAGTGGTCCCCAAATTGCTGCCGGACGTCATCTCGTTGACGCCCGCGATATGGCCGAGTTGACGTTCAAGCGGGGCGGCCACGGAGGACGCCATGATTTCCGGGCTCGCTCCCGGCAAGGAAGCCCCGACCGTAATGGTCGGAAAATCCACCTGCGGCAAAGGCGATACCGGCAGTTGCAGGTACGCAACGATTCCCGCCATCGCCACCGCAGCAGTCAGCAAGGCAGTCCCCACCGAACGGCGAATGAATGGTCCGGAAATATTCATGGCGATTCCGGCTCTCCGATGGGTTCAGCCGCGGTGGATTCGCGCGGGCGGAAAACGCGGGCCGCGAGCCGGCCAAAGAAAAGGTAAATGACCGGGGTGGTGTAAAGCGTCAATACCTGGCTGACGATCAAGCCGCCGACAATCGCTATGCCGAGCGGCTTGCGCAGTTCGGAACCAACACCATTTCCCAGCGCGAGGGGCAGGCCGCCGAACATCGCCGCGAAGGTCGTCATCAGAATCGGCCGAAAACGCAGCAGGCACGCCTGATAGATGGCTTCCTCGGGTTGTTTTTTCTCGTTTCTTTCCAGGGCCAGCGCAAAATCGATCATCATGATGGCGTTCTTCTGCACGATGCCGATCAGCAGGATTATCCCGATCAAGGCCACCATGCCGAGCTCCGTTCCGGTCAGCAACAATGCCAGAATTGCCCCGGCCCCTGCGGACGGCAGCGTCGAAAGAATAGTGATGGGATGAATGTAACTTTCATAAAGAACACCAAGGATAATATAAACGGTGATGATCGCGGCAAGAATGAGCCACGGTTCGTTGGCCAGCGACGCGAGAAATGCCTGGGCGGTTCCTTGAAATGAGGTTTGCACGCTCAAGGGCATGTTCAGATCTTGCTGCGCCGCCGTGATCGCCTTGGTCGCCTCACCGAGCGAGGCGCCGGGCGCCAGATTGAAGGAAATCGTGACGGCCGGAAACTGCCCTTGATGGTTGATGGCGAGCGGCGCGGTGCCCGATTCAAAATGAGTGAACTCGCTCAACGGGACGGCTTTGCCGGAAGTCGAAAGCACGTAAATATCATTCAGCTTGGAAGGATTGCGCTGAAAATCGGGCATCGCTTCCAAAACAACGTGATATTGGTTCAACTGGGTGAACAAGGTGGAAATCTGCCGCTGACCAAAGGCGTCGTATAGCGCGTTGTCGATCGCCTGCGGCGTGATTCCCAAACGGGAGGCG
>Ga0302320_10011341_pt1 | contig 18872 bp, 9 predicted proteins | sample Bog_T0_3_FD_202130 | JGI IMG/M metagenome (GOLD analysis project Ga0302320, IMG submission 202130) | Peat permafrost microbial communities from Stordalen Mire near Abisko, Sweden - Bog_T0_3 | ecosystem: Environmental > Terrestrial > Soil > Wetlands > Peat | place: Sweden: Abisko, Stordalen Mire...
AATGGTGCGCGGAAAAGTTTCACGTGACCTCGGAAGACCGGCTTTCCAATCATGCGCCGCTGCACTTCGATCTTTCTGTGTTCGATGTTTACAACGCGATGGAAGCGGGCGCGACGGTGTATCTGGTGACGGAAGAGATTGCGTTGTTTCCGACGACGCTGCAAAAATTTATCGAGACCCATCAGATTACGGTTTGGTATTCCGTCCCATCCGCGCTGGTGCTGCTGCTGCTGCACGCGGACCTGAAAGCGGAGAGACTGCCGCATCTGCGGACGATTTTGTTTGCCGGCGAAGTCTTTCCCATGAAGTATCTCAAACAGTTGTCCGAACTATTGCCGGCGGTTGAGTTGGATAATCTCTACGGTCCCACCGAAACCAACGTCTGCACCTATTACCGCGTGGATCGCGAACGCCTGGCCGGCATGGATAAATTACCGATCGGAATTGCCTGCGAGAACACCGAAGTGTTTGCGGTGAACGATCAGGATCAGATTGTTACGAAACCGGGCGAGAGCGGCGAACTCTACGTGCGCGGACCCGCGGTTACTTACGGCTACTGGGGTGATGAGGAAAAGACGAAGAAGATGGTGGTGGCGAATCGCTTTCAGAAAAACTTTGAAGAGAAAATGTATCGCACCGGAGACCTGGTCACGCTGGCGGAAGACGGCAATTATTATTTTGTCGGCCGCCGCGACAGTATGATCAAGAGCCGGGGGTATCGCATCGAGCTGGGAGAGATCGAAAGCGCGCTGCTGAGCCATCCCGGAGTGCGCGAGGCGGCCGCGATCGCAGTGCCGGACGAAGTGGTCGGCAATCGCATCAAGGCCTTTGTGGCGGCTCACGAACGCGAATCGCTGCTGGCGGCGGAGTTGCAACAGCACTGCGGCACCCGCATCCCAAAATACATGATTCCCGAGTTCATCGAGTTCCGCGAAAGTTTGCCGAAGACTTCCACCGGGAAAGTGGATCGGGTAGGGCTGGCAAGAGAGAGCCAGCCGGTCACGGTTTAATCACAGATTTCAGTAATTCATTTTTTCAATTCAATTCCCACAGGAGCAGCAATGACGACTCAAGAAACCACAATCAAAGATCAGATCCGCCAATTCGTCAACGACGAACTCGCCGCCGCCAAAGGCGTAACCGTGACCAGCGACGATGAATCGCTGATCGACAACGGAGTGGTGGATTCGCTGGGCATCTTCCGGCTGGTAACTTTTCTGGAGGAAAATTTTGGAGTGAAAGTGGGCGACGAGGAAATCAGCGCCGAGAACCTGCAGAGCGTGAACGTGATCGAGCAACTCGTGCTCAGCAAGGCAAAAAAGAAGTAGCTGAAATTGCCGAATTCACGTCGTCGAACGTGCAATGTGAAATATGTCGGATGAAAGCCAGCTACAGCGGAGCGTGACTGAGAGCCGTCCCGGCGCAGAGTATTATTCTGCCCGGACGCTTGTGCGGGAGGACCATTCTCGCACAAACTCTACCGCTGTTTCGCGAACCGTCGTAGAAATGGTTGCAGCCCAGGCGGCGGCAAACCCGCCTGCCACCGCGCTGGTTGCGGGCTCCGAGATAGTGACTTACGCAGAATTGGACCGGCGTTCCAACCAGATCGCTGCTTATTTGACGTCTCTAGGCGTGGCTCCGGATCAATTGGTGGGCCTGAGCATGGAGCGATCACCGCGAATGGTGATCGCAGCGCTGGCTATTCTGAAGGCTGGCGGAGCCTACGTTCCACTGGATCCGGCGCTGCCGGCGGAGCGGCTGAAGTTTATGTTGCGCGATGCCGGGGTTCAGGTGCTGCTTACAGAAGATGGTTCCGTGACTGGGCTTCCGGCCGGTAACTGGCGAATCGTGGATGTGCTGGCCGACGAGATTGCCAGCTTTTCCGCGGCAAGCTTTGCTTGTCCAGCGACGGAACGAACTCTGGCGTACGTAATCTACACCTCGGGTTCGACAGGCCAGCCCAAAGGCGCGGAGATTACGCATGGCAGTTTGGCGAATCTGATTTCGTGGCATCTCCGCGCGTTTCACGTTACGGCCCATGATCGAGCCAGTCATCAGGCCGCAATTGGCTTTGACGCCGCGGTATGGGAAGTCTGGCCTTATCTGGCGGCGGGGGCGAGCGTCCACATCACGCCGGATGCGTGCAGGAGCGATCCCAAAGCCTTGCGCGATTGGCTGGTAGGCGAACGCATCAGCATTACTTTTCTGGCAACGCCGTTAGCCGAGAGAATGCTGGCGCTCGCGTGGCCCAGCGAAACAGCGCTGCGCGTGCTGCTGACCGGGGCAGATACTTTGCATCGACGGCCGTCGCCAACGCTGCCTTTTGCGTTGATTAACAATTACGGTCCGACGGAGTGCACGGTCGTGGCGACTTCGGGGGTGGTTGAGCCCGCTGACCTTTCTGCTAACCCAGCCAACGACTATTCCTCCACGCATCTTCCAAGCATTGGTCGAGCGATCGATAACACGCAGACTTACATCGTGGATGAAAATCTGCGTGAGGTGCCACCCGGGACCGCTGGAGAATTATGCATCGCGGGCGCTGGGTTGGCGCGGGGATACCGCGGCCGCGCCGATTTGACCGCGCAGAAATTTGTTACGAATCCATTCCGAACTCGCCTGCATTCGCATGGCGAGAGCAGTACTCCTGATACCGATCGGCTGTATCGCACCGGCGATCTGGCGAGGTTCCTGCCGAATGGCGAAATCGAATTCCTGGGGCGCATCGACGAACAGATCAAGATTCGCGGATTCCGCATCGAGCCCAACGAGATCGTCAGAGTTCTCGACCAGCATGCTGTGGTGAGCGCCAGCGCGGTGGTGGCGCATGAGAATCGAGACGGCGCTCGCGCTCCTAACGATCAGACTCAGGCTGGTGTAGATCAAGTTGGATCCGAAGGAGCCGCAGAAAAATCGCTGGTTGCTTACATCGCGCTGACCGACGGGGCAACGATCAGTTCGACAGCCTTGCGCGAGTATCTGGGTCAGAGGTTGCCGGAGTACATGATTCCGGTTTCGTTTGTGCGGCTGGAAGTCTTGCCCCTAACCACGAACGGAAAGGTTGACCGTGCGGGGTTGCCCGCTCCGGGCCCCGGCAATCTGCTTCCCGAAGACAATTTTGTAGCGCCCAACGGCCCCATTGAGCAGCGACTATCCGCCATCCTGGCGAATCTTCTTCATCTGGAACGGATCGGAGCCAACGATAATTTCTTTCTGCTGGGCGGACATTCGCTGCTGGGCACACAATTAATTGCACGCGTCAGCGAGACGTTCGGAGTGGAGCTTCCGCTGCTTGATATTTTCGATCATCCCACGCTGGCCGATATGTCGGGCGCGATCGAACGACTGATTCTGGCCAAGCTGGAAGTGGCAAACGCAGACCCGCCACTTCCCAACCAGCCACAACCCGATCAACTCCGCAAAATCCCGGCGTAACTTTGTTCCCGCCTCCCACCATCGTTCCCGCTCGTCCATCTGGCCTTCGCCGTTGTATGCTGGCTTATCGCCCTAAGATCCGGTTTACCGGGGCCCGATCCAGCGAAGTCAGGCTTCTGTTCCGAAGCGAGAAATTTCTGTAATGCCTCCTGCAAACAAACCCGTTTCCCGAGTGGACAGCCCCGGCGCTGTTCTCAGTCTCTACCATTTGCTGGATCCCCAAGTCCTTGCCGATCCTTACCCGCTGTTCGATCGCCTGCGCAGCGAAGCGCCGGTGCACTGGGACCCTTTTCTTCACAGCTGGATCGTGACCCGCTACGCCGATGTTCTGGAAGTGTTGCAGACCTTCTCCGCGGATCGGACTCCCACTCCCGAGCAACTGGCGAGCATGGGCCTACCGCAACTGACTCCCATGGCGGAGTTGATGGTCAAGCAGATGCTGTTCATGGATGCGCCGGGGCACACCCGCTTGCGCAGCCTGGCGTCGAAGGCCTTTACTCCGGCTCGCATACAGGTTCTGAAAGAACACATTCGCGGAATCGTCGATCGTTTGCTGGCCGAGGCGCAGCCTCAGGGTGGCATGGACATAATCGCAGATCTGGCCGAGCCGCTGCCGGCCATAGTTACCGCCGAGATGCTGGGCGTGCCGGTCAGCGACCATCGCAAGTTGAAAATCTGGTCGGCGAATTTCGCCGAGATGCTGGGAAACTTTCAGCACAATCCCGATCACGCGGGTGTGATGGTGCGGACCGTGGAAGAGATGACGGCGTACTTTCGGGACGCGATCGACGAGCAGAAGCAGCGTCCGCGGGAAGGACTGATTCAATCGCTGCTGACGGCTGAGATTGACGGAGACCGCCTGACCGATGAAGAAATCGTCGCCAACACCATCATTACGATGGTCGGCGGACAGGAGACCACCACCAATCTGATTGGGAACGGAGTTTTGACGCTGCTGCGACATCCCGAGCAGCTGCGGAAGTTGCGCGACGACCTGTCTTTGATTCCGTCGGCGGTGGAGGAGATGCTGCGCTTCGAGAGTCCCAGCCAGCATACGGCGCGGCTCGCTCCCGACGACCGTGAACTGGGCGGCAAACTCATTCGAAAACGGCAGGCCGTGATGGCAGTGATGGCGGCAGCCAATCGCGATCCGGAAAGATTTATCAATCCCAACCAGTTCGATATCGCGCGGCAGGATAACCGGCATTTGGCCTTCGGGTATGCGGCGCACTTCTGTTTTGGCGCGCCTTTGGCGCGCATGGAAGGACAGATTGTTTTTGAGGGTTTGCTGCGGGCATTTCCGAATTTGCAGCTGGAACCGCAAGAGCTGACCTGGCGCACCAATCTTGGCCTGCGCGGACTGCGGTCGTTGAAGGTGAAATTCGATACGAGTGGGATGGGCGGATCGCCGGGAGTCAGCGGCCGTTCCGGTGAGATCGCTACTCTAAGCGGTGACCGGCAGTCTAGTGAGAGCGTGCTGGATTCCAAGGTGGAATCTACGCCTGGATCTTTCGAGCCAAAGATGGAGAAAAGCGATGATCCGTCCCTTCAGTGCGTTCATGATCTGGTCGCCGATCAAGCGGAGCAATCTCCGGATTCAATTGCCGTTGTGCACGGCGAGCGCCGGCTGACGTTCAGGGAACTGAACGAACGCGCCAATCAGCTCGCAGATTATCTGTGTAAGAAAGGCATTAAAAGAGATGTCCCGGTTGGAATTTGTCTGAAGCGGTCGGTGGAATTAACCGTTGCTTTATTGGGCGTGATGAAGGCCGGGGGCGCGTGCCTGCCGCTTGATCCGGATTATCCCGACGAACGGTTGGCGTACATGCTGGAGGATTCTCAAGCCCCGGTGCTGTTGACCCAGCCTGGGCTGATGCCCCGACTGGGAAATGCAAATCCCGAAGTCGTGCACTTCGATTCGGAGTGGAAAATTCTGGAGGGCTGCAGCCGGGAAAATCCGCAGCGGCCGTCGGATCCGCGGAGTCTGGCGTATGTCATCTATACCTCCGGGTCCACCGGCAAACCTCGTGGAGTGATGCTGGAACATCGCGGCCTGGTGAATCATCACTTGGCGGCGATTGGGTTGTATGATCTTCGCCCCGACGACCGCACCCTGCAATTTTCTTCCCTGAGCTTCGACATCGCGATCGAGGAAATTTTCCCTACGTGGGTGGCGGGTGGAACTCTGGTGATGCGCACCGAAGAGATGCCGCTCGCGGGCGCCGACTTTTTGCAATGGATTGGGCAGCGCGGGATCACGGTGCTGGATCTTCCGACCGCCTACTGGCACGAACTGGTGCGAGAAATGACGGAGACGGGAGCCCAGTTGCCGCGCCGCCTGCGCCTGTTGATCGTGGGCGGTGAAAAGGCTTCCGCCTCAGCGTTTGAATCCTGGGTGAAGTGCGGCGGTGGCCGCGTGCGCTGGGTGAATACGTACGGCCCCACCGAGGCGAGCATCATTGTGACCTCTTACGAGCCGAATCCCGCCGAGCCCGTTCCGCACACGCTCCTCATCGGCCGGGCCATCGCGAACACTCGGCTTTACGTGTTGGATGAGCAGCGAAAACCGGTAGCGGCGGGCGCGCCCGGCGAGTTGTACATCAGCGGTCCGGGCGTGGCTCGCGGTTATCTGGGACGGCCGGAATTAACCGCGGAAAAGTTCACGGACGATCCTTTTAGCGAGGATGGTCTTACTAACCCGGTACGCATGTACAGGACGGGCGACCTGGTGCGTCATTTGGAAGATGGCAATATCGAGTTTCTCGGGCGAGCTGATTTTCAAGTGAAGATTCGCGGCTTTCGCGTTGAGCTGGGGGAAATCGAAAGCGTGTTGGAGAAACATCCCGGGGTCGCCGAAGCGGTGGTGGTGGCGCACGAAGCGCAGGGAGAAAAGCGATTAGCTGGATATGTGATCGCGACTCATCCCAAACCCAGCGGCCTTGAACTCGGCAAATATTTGAGGAGCCGGCTGCCGGAGTATATGGTTCCGTCCGACTTTGTTTTTCTGGAAACCATGCCGCTGACCCCGAACGGCAAAGTGGATCGGCGCGCCTTGCCGCTGCCCGAGGGGGGAGCAGGCGCGAGTCGCGAGAACTACCTCGCGCCGCGCGATGAGTTTGAGTCGATCATGACCCGCCTCTGGGAGCAAGTTTTAAGGAAGCAAGCGATTGGAGTGCGGGACAACTTTTTTGAAATTGGCGGACACTCTTTAGCCGCGGCGCGTTTGATGGGCTCGGTCGGAAAGGAATTTGGCAAGAAATTGCTCTTGACCGACCTGCTGCAGGCTCCGACGATCGAAGAACTGGTCGCGCTGGTGCGCCTCGAAGCGCCGTCCAAGGCCCGGACTGCGGTGATTGCTTTGCAGCCGCTGGGAACGAAGCCTCCATTTTATTTCGTGCACGGACTGGGGGGCAGTGTGCTGCGCTTTCGCGATCTGGCGCGCCACATGGCGCCCGATCAGCCTTTTTTCGGCATACAAGCGCAGGGACTGGACGGCACCGAGCCCTGCCTGCAACGCGTCGAAGATATGGCCGATGTGTATCTCGAACATTTGCGAGCGGCGCAACCCGAGGGTCCGTATTATCTGGGCGGATATTCCTTCGGCGGGTATGTGGCCATCGAGATGGCTCGGCGGTTGCTGGCGATGGGCGAAGAGATACGAGCGCTGGTTTTACTCGATACTTATGCCGGCGAATCGAAATCCGTGGTCGGACGGTTTCTCACGCTTTCGACTGCCCAGAAGCTCGCTTACATGAAGAAAAGAGCGCAGCGTTACCGCAAGGGATTGAAGTGGAGAATCCGTTTCATGTTTCTTCCGCCGGCGGTGAAGAAGGTGCGCAAAGCCTTAGCGGACGCGGAGGATCACTACCGGGTGCAGCCCTATCCCGAACGGATTGTGTTGTTCCGCGCCCGCGAAAAGGGTTTGCGCGGATTGGATGACCCGACCGGCGGATGGCATCGCTATGCGGCGGCGGTCGATGTGCACGAGATCGACGGAGATCACGGCGACATCCTGAACGAACCCAACGTGCGGCTGCTGGCACAGGATTTGCGGAAGTGTTTGGATCGTGCCCAGCCTGGGGCGGATTTACCGCTTCCGGCGCGAATATCCAAATGCGAGCATGTGCGACAACCCGATCTGCAACTCAACTGAGCGCCATCATCCTCATTCCGAGTCTTAAACTTCATGAATCCGACTAACCTATCAAGAGAGCCGTCCGGCGTTGATGACAGCACTTCTCCGCTTCACTCCAGCGCTCAGCAGGGTGCGCAGGCCGTGGCGGAGCCGCTTGTAGATCATGGCCAAAACGTCGAGCACGGCGAAACTGTTTTTGCCATGCTGCGTAAATGGAGCGGCAAGGGTGGCCTGGCCATCATCGATTACGGACTGATCTCGGGGTCCAACTTTTTGCTGGGAATTTTGCTGGCGCGCTGGCTGACGCCCAAGGAATACGGCGCTTATGCGCTGTCCTTCAGTTTTTTCATACTGGCGGGATTTCTCTATCAGTCTCTTCTTCTCGAACCCTTGTCGGTTTTCTCGGGCACGCAATTCCGCGAGAACTTGCGCGGTTATTTAAAGACTTCGCTATGGATTCACTGGGCGATCTCGCTGGTGATGTGCCTGGCATTAGGCATTGCCGCCATCGTCACGGCGACCATCGGACACTCGCCCGTGCTGGCGGTCGCGCTCGCCGGCATGACCATCGCGACCCCTTTTATTCTGGTGCATGGTCTGGCGAAGCGCAGCTTTTATCTGCGGCTGTCGCCGGGCCCGGCCGCGTTCGCTTCGCTTTTCTACTGCGCCATGGTGACCGGCGGAGTCTTTTTATTTTTCCGGCTGGGAAAACTTTCATCGTTCACTGCGTTTCTGATAATGGGCTCGGCGGCGCTGGTCAGCTGCGTCGTAATGCTGATCCAGTTGAACGCCGCGCTGGCCCCGGAGACCGGCCGTCCGAACTTGCGCGCCACCTGGGGGAAACATTGGGAGTACGGCCGCTGGGCGCTGGCGACGTGCGTGGTGGGCTGGATTCCCAACTATTTTTATATTCCGCTGGTCAGCAGTTTCTCGGGGATGGCCGCGGCCGGTGAACTCCGCGCCTTGATGAACCTTGCGGCTCCGGTGCTGCAGACTTACGCGGCGCTCTCGATGTTGTTTCTGCCCTATGCGGCGCGAGTCCAGAATCAAAATGGACGGAAAGCGGCGAGGGCGTTGAATCGACGGTTGGCGTTTTTATTCGTTGCCGGTTCGATGGCGTACTGGGCCGTGCTGATTCCGCTCAAACAGCCGTTGTTTCATTTTCTATACAACGGGAAGTATATGGAGTCGGCGTATCTGATCCCGTTGTTTGCGCTCGAAACCACGATCTGGAGCGCCAGCCTGGGGCCGGCGATTCTGCTGCGAGCCATGGAGTCTCCGCGCTCTCTTTTCGTCGCGAACGGAGCGGCGAGCCTGGTGGCAGTGCTGATTGGTATTCCAGCGACACGATTTTTCGGATTGCAGGGAGTGATCTGGAGCATGATTGGCGCTAACTTTCTGTATGTCGTGGTCGCCTTCATTTTATTTGGACGAAAGATTTCGGAACTGAAGCCGCCGGACAACAATCTTCAGGAAACTCTGTATGCGCAGTAGCCAACACTTCCCCCAGAATGCGCTCGCAGGCGCTTAGAATAACCGCCATGCCGAATGTGTTCGTGACCACCAGTTGGGACGACGAAGATCGTAGTGGCTTGAAGGTTGCTGAGTTGCTAAGCCGACACGGGCTGCGCGGAACGTTTTATGTTCCTACCGGCAGGCTGGGGCAAGAATCGTGTTTTACAGCCGAAGATCTACGCACGCTTTCGGCGAGTGGATTCGAGATCGGAGCGCACACCGTTTCCCATGCCATTCTTCCCGACCTCGCTCCGAAAGAACTTGACCGCGAGGTGAGCGATTGCAAATCGCGGCTGCAGGAGATTCTGGGAGCAGAAGTAACCATGTTTTGTTATCCCAAGGGCCGCTTCAATCGCGAAGTGGTAGGCGCGGTCCGGCGTGCCGGCTATGGAGGCGCGCGCAGCACGCAGATGCTGAATTCAAGCGCAACTTTTGAACGGTTCGCAATTCCGACCACTTTGCAAGCGTATCCCCATCGCCGATCCAATTATGTGCGCAACCTGCTTCGGTTGAGAGCGGGCGGAGCTTTGCTGCGCTCGATTCCGGAATTGATTTCGTTCTCCGGGTGGCTTGATCTCGGCAAAGCCAGATTCGACCGCGTTCTTCGCCAGGGTGGGGTGTGGCATTTGTATGGTCATCCCTGGGAAATTGAGCAGTTAGGGCTATGGCCTCAGCTGAACCAGATGCTGGAATACGTGAGCGGTCGCGCAAACATGCAATACGTGACGAATGGAAAATTGCTGAGCTTTGCGAAAGACGTGGAGATGCGCGACCCCGAGCTTACAAATCAACCGCCGCAGAGCGTGGCGCATTAGGGTGATGGCTGAGACTCTCGCAATCTCGGAGCAGAAGCGAAAGCTGCTGGAGGACTATCTGCTGCGGCGGTCGGAAGAGTCGAAACTTCCGGCGACGATTCCGCCGCGTCCGCCCGGCGCGGTAATTCCCCTGACCTTCGCGCAGCAACAAGTCTGGCTGCACGCCCAAATGGCTCCGCACGAGCCGGTGTACAACGAACCGTTTACGGTGCACCGCAAGGGTGCGCTGGATGTCGGCGCACTGGAGCGAAGCTTCACTGAAATCATTCGCCGCCACGAAGCTTGGCGTACCACATTCTCGATCGTTGATGGACAGCCGGTGCAGGTGGTGCATCCACCCTTCGAAATCAAGTTGCCGGTGGTGGACCTAAGAAATCTTCCGGAGAACGAACGGCTGGACGCGGCACTGCGCCTGGCCACAGAAGATGCCCGCCAATCCTTCGATCTGGCGAAGCTGCCTTTGGTTCGAGCCCGCCTGGTGCGGTTGGCGGAGGAAGAATACCGGCTATTCGTCAACTGTCATCATTTAATTTTTGATGGCGTGACTGGATACCAGGTATTTCTGCCCGAACTAATTAAGCTGTATCAGTCTTTCTCTGTCAGGACGCCTTCGAACGGGTCGTCTCACAGGATGTCGACGCCACCGGAGTTGCCCGTTCAGTATGGCGATTATGCGGTGTGGCAGCGCGAGTTATTGGCCAGCGAAGATGCGAAACGGCGCGTATCGTATTGGTGCCGCCAGTTAAGCGCAACGTTGCCGGTGCTGCAACTTCCAGAGGATCGGATTCAGCCCGGAGTCGCGAGTTTTCGCGGGGCGATGCAGCCTTTCGCGTTGTCGAAAGAAGTGAGCGAAGGTCTGCGGGCTCTGAGCCGAAGGCAGGGCGTGACTTTGTTCATGACTCTTCTGGCGGCTCTCGATACGCTGCTGTACCGCTATTCCGGCCAGGAAGATATTTTGGTGGGAAGCATTACGGCTGGCCGGAACTATCCGGGCACGGAGAAACTACTGGGGTTTTTCCTGAATACCGTGGTTCTGCGCACTGACCTGACCGGAGATCCTACGTTCTGCGAATTGCTCGAGCGGGTCCGCAAGACCACGATCGACGCCCTTTCGCATGACGATGTCCCGCTGGATCAGGTGATGAAGGAGCTTCATCCGGACCGTGCGGCGGGGCGCAATCCCCTGTTCCGGGTTCTGTTGTCACTGGAACCCGTGCTGCCGGAGATTGAGCCGGGATGGAATCTGACTCCCATCGACGTAGAGACAGGCACTTCGAAATTTGACCTGTGTATGGTGCTCGACGATCGCAGCGATGGATTGAGCGGACGCCTGATCTATAGCACCGATCTCTTCGACGCAGGGACGATCGCTCGGTTTGTGGAGTGCTGGAAGACCCTGCTGCAGGCCGTCGTAGCGGATCCAGCGGCGCACATCAGTAGGATTCCAATTCTGCCGGAGAGCGAACGGCACAAGTTGCTGGTGGAATTCAATCAGACTGCGAAGGCGTATCCGGCAATCTTCGCGCACCGACGATTCGAACTTGAGGCCGAGGAAACTCCGGAAGCAATTGCGGTGAAGTGTGGCGAGCGCAGCCTCACTTATCGGGAACTTGATCGGCGCGCCAATCAACTCGCGAATCATTTGCGGAGTATCGGAGTCGGACCGGACGCATTGGTCGCGCTCTGCGTTGAGCGGTCGCTTGAGATGCTGGTTGGAATTCTAGCAGTGCTGAAAGCGGGTGGCGCGTATGTCCCGCTCGATCCCGCTTACCCGCAGGAACGGCTGAAGTTTATGCTCGGCGACTGCGGAGCGTCGGTTCTCCTCACTCAATCGCATTTGCCGCCGCTGGGAGAAGTCTCCGAGAGTGTGCGCGTGGTGAATCTGGACGCTGGCTGGGATGAGATCGCGAGGGAGTCGGTGATGGCTCTGGAAGTCGAACTCCTGCCGGAAAATCCGGCGTATGTCATCTACACCTCGGGTTCGACGGGTTCGCCAAAGGGCGTGCCGATTACACACCGTAATCTCGCGCAGTCCACCAGCGCTCGGCTTGACTATTACCGCAGTGAGACAAGCAAACAGAAGAGCGCGGAAACGTTCTTGTTACTTTCGTCGTTTGCCTTCGACAGCTCGGTGGCGGTTATTTTCCACGCGCTGTGCAGCGGATCGAGCCTGGTTTTGCCGGGAGCGAAGTTCAACTGGGAAGCGCGCCAGATTGCAGAATTAATTTTTAAGAATCGAGTTTCCCACATCCTGTGTATACCCTCGGTTTACGCCGAGCTGTTGCAAAGCTGCGATGCGCAGCAGCTGGCGTCCCTGCGCACGGTAATCCTGGCGGGCGAAACCTGCGCGCGGCAGCTGGTGGAAACCCACCACAAAATGTTGCCGGGCGTGGAACTCTTCAATGAGTACGGGCCCACGGAGGCAACCGTTTGGAGCACGGTGTATCGCTGTGAGCTGGAAAGCTTGCCGCAACACGGCTCCGTTCCGATCGGGCGGCCGATCGCGAACACGCAACTCTACGTGCTGGACCGCAATCTGCAACCGGTTCCTATCGGAGTTCCCGGTGAGCTTTTCGTTGCGGGTGAGAATGTCGCACGCGGCTACCTGCATCGGGAAGAACTCACGCAGCAGAAATTTCTGCCCGTGCCGTTCGGGGAGCACGCAAAAGCGAGAATGTATCGAACCGGAGATCAGGTGCGCCATCTGCCCGATGGCAACCTGCAATTTCTCGGCAGGATCGATGAACAGGTAAAGATTCGCGGAATGCGAATCGAGCTGGGCGAGATCGAAGCGGCGTTGTGCGAGCATCCCGATGTGAAAGAAGCGGCGCTCGCCGTCGAAGCGGAAATGACCCTGGTGGCTTACGTGGCGGCGAGCGAGCAGCTGGCCACCTCCGCCGCTGAACTGGGTTCCTTCGTGAAATCGCGCTTGCCCGGCTATATGGTCCCCTCGGCCTTTCGATTTGTTTCCGCGTTGCCGCGCACTCCCAATGGAAAACTCGATCGCCAGGCTTTGTCGCCGGCTTTAGCGGCGGTGAATCCCGAGAGCGGCACGGAATCCGCAGTGCCCCGGCCGATCCAGCCTCGCGACGGCATCGAAACCCGCTTGCTCATCATTTGGCGCGACGTGCTGCAAAACGATCGTGTCGAAATCGGCCAGGATTTTTTTCAACTAGGCGGACACTCGCTGCTGGCGGCCAAGCTGCTCTATCGCATCGAGCAGGAATTTAATCAGTCTCTGTCATTGGCTTTCGTATTTCAGGCGCCAACGGTGGAGTTGATGGCGGACTGGCTGCGCAGTCCAAACCAGAGCCTGCGGGCGCGCACCATCGTTGAGATTCAGCCGAAAGGTTTGCAACCGCCTTTATTCTGGGTTCGCGCCGGTCCACGCTTTCGCCTTCTCGCCGAAAAACTGGGACTCGACCAGCCTTTTTTGGGAGTCGACATTCCGTTTTCGGATGCCATGAAGCTCCCCACTCCCTACCGGGTGGAAGACATTGCCGCTTTCCTGGTGAAGGCCATGCGCGAGGTACAACCCCACGGACCCTACCGGCTTGCCGGACTTTGCGTCAACGCCGTGATCGCCTACGAAATGGCGCGGCAGCTTAACCAACAAGGCGAAGAGTTGGCCTTGCTCGCCATGTTCGATGCGCATAATCAGGCGTATTACAAGAATCCACTTCGCGACGGCCGTTATACCGGCAGGATCAAATATCATCTGGCCAACCTTCTGCATTCCGACCTGCGCGAGGGCTCGGCTTACATTCTCAGCCGGTTCGAGGAAGCGAGGCGCAAACTGGAAAGAACCATGTGGCAGTTGTCTTCGGACCAGGGAACAAATTCCAAAGCGAGCAAAATGCACAACGCCGATGCCGTCGTTCATCCCGCTTTTCATCGTTACGAGCCGGGAGCTTTCCAGGGCAAAATAGCCATGTTTCAGTCGAGCGATTGGCCCCAGGGGGATTATTTCGACTTCCCGCTGGGCTGGAAGGATTTGGTTCAGGGAAGCATCGATTTCCATCGCATCCCCGGCGACCATCCCTCGATGTTCACCGAGCCCAATGTGGGCTTGGTGGCGGCGGAGCTTCGCGAGCATCTCGATCAAGATCGCCAACGAAAGTGATGACAGCGTCAGCCATTGGACCGACGCGGCTTTTACTGCGAGCGCAGTAATCACAAAGGGCTAGTCCTTCGATAGAGACATTAGTCTCCATTTGCCATGAGCCTATTCTCTCTGTAATTAGCCGGGACGGCTAAACTTTTGTCAGTAGGGCATTTGGCCCCTTGCAAGAATCTGTAATCCCTTATATCTTCGCACTAGTCATATCGGCCACTCACCCGCGGTGTCGTGGCTTCCCCCCAAAGGCATTTGGCAACATCAACGTTCTGAACCAAAGCACTGGCATGCGAATCGTTGCGACACCGATTTGTTTATGGCCAAAGTTCTTCCCCGAAGTTTGAATGGGGGCGTTGTGACTCAAAGGGCAGGCCCCAAGTGGCTTCCCGGTTGCTAACAATTTGGAATACGACGAACTTCAGAACGGAAGCTCGGAACTCGAATTTTGCATGAGGTGGGTAAAGAGAATGCTCATGATGAAACGCACGTTACTGGCCCTCAATATTTTAACCTTGGTGGGTGCCACGCTGAGCTGGGGGCAGAACGCTCCTCAAGCCAATATCGTGAACGCGAATGTGTCCGCCCCATCGGCAGCGCCTTCGGCCATGCCTTCTACGGATGCGAACAGCCAGGCGCAATTCCAGCCGCGAACCCAGCGCTACAGCATTACCGCTGGCGATACCTTTGACGTCAACTTCGAACTAAGTCCGGAGTTTAACCAATCGGTTACGGTGCAGCCGGATGGCTTTATTACGCTGAAGGGCGTTGGCGACGTTTATGTCGCCGGGCAAACCGTGCCGCAACTCACGCAGACCCTGCGGAGCTCCTACGAAAAGATTCTGAATGATCCTCTGATTTCGGTGGTGTTGAAGGATTTCGAGAAGCCTTATTTCACGGCGAGCGGCCAACTGGGCCGGCCCGGGAGATACGACTTGCGAGGAACCGTGACCCTTACCGAAGCCATCGCCATGGCCGGCGGTTTCAATTCGGACGCGAAACATTCCCAGGTTTTGCTGCTCCGGCGGGTCAACGACCAGTGGCTGCAGGCCAAGGTTTTCAACGTGAAAGAGATGATGCGGAGCGGAAAGCTGGGAGAGGATCCGGTGATCCACCCCGGAGACCAGCTCTTCGTGCCCAAGAATTTGCTGTCGAAGGTCAAGCCCTTCATTCCCAATTCCGGCGTAGGCGCATACGGAAATATTGCCCCCTAGCGGGTTGAACTGTCTTTCAACCTTGAGCTCCAGGAGACGACCATGACCAATCAAGATTTTAGTTCGACAAAAGGTACCGGGCCCTTCGCCTTCACTTTGCGAGATGTCTTCGCCATCGCCTTTCGCCATAAGCGTGTGCTGGTTCTGTGCTTCGGCGGAGTATTGCTGGGAACCCTGCTGGCAGCCCTGCTGATGCCGCCGAATTACCGGGCGGAAACGCGCATCCTGGTCAAGCACGAGCGCGTCGACCCCGTGGTTTCCTCGGAACAGAGCATGCCGGCGCAGGGCCGCGACGAAGTCACGGAAGAGCAGTTGAACTCCGAAGCCGCGTTGATCACCAGCGACGATGTGCTGCGCCAAACCGTCGTGGCCTGCGGCTTACAGAAGAAGCACCACAGCCTCACCGGATGGTTGCTTCACAAGACGGAAGCGGAGAAAGTCGCCAAGGCTGTAGACGCTCTGAAGTCGAACCTGAAAGTGGAGCCGGTTCGAAAGAGCAACCTGATCAGCATCAGCTACGAATCGAGCGATCCCAAGCAGGCTGCGAACGTGTTGTCGACCCTGTCCAAAGCCTATATCGACAAGCATCTTGAAGTTCACCGCCCGCCCGGACAGTTGAAGTTCTTCGAGCAGGAAACCGAACTCTATCGCCAGGATCTCGACAAGGCGGAGGATCAACTCAAGCAGTTTGCGCAAGAGCAGGGCGGCGTTGCGCCGCTGTTGGCAAGGGATATCACGCTGCAGAAGCTGAACGATTTCAATGCCAGCTTGCAGCAGACCCGAGCCGACATGGCGGCCACCCAGCACCGCATCCAGGATCTGGAAAAACAGGCGGGCAGCACCCCGGAGCGCGTGACCACACAGGTGAAAGAGTCCGACGACGCCAGCGTTCTGCAGGGACTGAAGAGCGCCCTGCTCACGCTCGAATTGAAGCGCACGGAATTGCTGACCAAGTACCAGCCCAGCTACCGCCTGGTGCAGGAGGTCGACAAACAGATCGAAGACACTCGCGCTTCGATTGCCAGTGAAGAAAGCAAGCCTCTGCGCGATTCGGTGACCGATCAGAATCAAACCTATTCGTGGATCGGCACGGAACTCGCGAAAGCCAAGGCCGATTACAGCGGAATGCAGGCCCGCGAAGCGGCGACCCAAGCCATCGTGTCCATGTATCAGGGAAATGCGCGCCAGTTGGAGGAAAAAGACCTGGTGCAGCATGACTTGGCCCGGACCGCGAAAGCGAGCGAAGACAACTATCTGCTTTATTTGCGCAAGCGCGAAGAAGCCCGCATGGCGGATGCGCTCGACGAGCAGCGCATTCTCAACGTCGCTATTGTGGACAACCCGGCGGTTCCCTCTCTGCCGACCGGCAGCCGCATGCAGTATGCCTTGATCGGACTGCTCCTGGCGGCGACTCTGAGTGCGGGCGTGGTCTTCACCATCGAATATCTCGACCCTTCGTTGCGCACCCCGTCGGAAGTCATGTCGGAGTTAAACATTCCAGTGCTGGCTGCGGTGCCGCAGAGAGGCGCCCATTTCGGAAAAATGAGCATGGGCCACAACGGAAATGGGAACGGCAGCAACGGATCGAACGGATTCCGCTCCCACGCCGGCACAGCCAGCGCCGTGCTGGACGACGAAACATAACCTCGGTTGTGCTTGCCGAACAACTGAAACCGCAGAGTGAATTCCTCTGCGACCCCCAATTGAAGCATTTTGAAAGCGATTTGGAGGTTTCCCAGGTGGGTACCGATCACCGCAAGACGCTCTCGAATTTGGTGAAGCTATTCGATGTTGCGATAGTCCTGCTGTGCTTTGGCCTGGCCACGGTAACGGTGTCGCACATCTTTAGCAAGCGAGTCTCCTTCGCAGAATTCCTCGAGCTCAGGATCAAGATTCAGAATTTCATCATCTTCTCGGGGATTTTGCTTTTGTGGCATCAGGTATTTCGATTTTTCGATATGTATCAGTCGCGGCGTCTTTCCCGCCATCGCGACGAAGTATTTGACATCCTCAAAGCAACTTCTGCGGGAACGATATTGATGTACGCGGCCTCGCTGATTCTCCACGTGCAAATGATCAACTGGGTGTTTGCGCTGGTGTTCTGGTTTTCCCTTTCCACGATTACCATCGCGGACCGCCTGGGAGTGCGCTTGGTGCTGCGGCGGCTTCGAATCAAAGGGAAGAACATGCGCAATATCCTCATTGTCGGCAGCAACGACGCGGCCGTTCAATTTGCCCGCAAGATCGAACAGACGCCCTGGCTCGGCTACCGCATCCTGGCTTTCGTGGACGAGCCCTGGCCGGGGATGGCGAAGTTCGAGGAGCAGGGCTATTCCGTCAGCTGTGACTTCGCGAACCTGCGCAACTTTCTTCGAACCAACGTCGTGGATGAAGTGGTCGTGACCCTGCCGCTCCGCTCCCTTCACTCCTATGCCTCTGAAATCGCCGAACTATGCGAGGAGCAGGGCATTCTGGTTCGTGTGGTTTCCAACATTTTTGATTTGAAGAGAGCCCGCTCCAAGGCCGAAGACTTTGAGGGCGAATCGCATATTACCCACACCACGGGCACGGTCGTGGCCGGCTGGCCGGCGATCGTGAAGTGGGCGCTCGATTTCACCGTCTCATTGGTTCTGATTGTCTTTCTGTTTCCGCTTTTCCTGGTCACCGCCTTGCTGATCAAGCTGACTTCGCCGGGCCCCGTGTTCTTCCTGCAGGAGCGGCTTGGCCTGAACAAGCGCCGCTTCAAAATTTATAAGTTCCGCACCATGACCGCGGATGCGGAGAGCAGAATGAAAGAGATCGAGCATCTCAACGAACTGAGCGGACCGGTATTCAAGATTAAGAACGATCCGCGCATTACTCCCATTGGAAGATTCCTGCGCAGCACCAGCATCGACGAATTGCCCCAGCTGTTTAATGTTCTCAAAGGCGATATGAGCCTGGTCGGTCCGCGCCCCATGGCGGTGCGCGATTACGAAGGATTCAATGAAGACTGGCAACGCCGCCGCTTTAGCGTGCGGCCGGGAATCACCTGTCTCTGGCAGGTGCTGGGAAGAAACTGTATTCCCTTCGAACAGTGGATGGAACTGGATCTGCAATATATCGACCGCTGGTCGCTGTGGCTGGATTTTCAAATACTGGCGAAGACGATTCCCGCGGTGCTGAAGGGATCGGGCGCCAGCTAAAGTTCCAGGGCGTTAAACGAGCAAGCTTTGCTATTTGGCTTAATGATGAAATCGGCTCCAACACAAGTCGCGACTCAAGTGAAACCCGCAGGCATGGGCCGCGGAACCATCGCGCTGATTGCCGTCCTGGCCATCGGAACCGTAGTTGCGCTTACCGTCGGCAAGGAATTCCTTCTCGATCCCAGCACTGCTACTGTGGCTCTGGCTTCCTTGTTTTTCTTTGCCGCGCTGGTTTTTGCAGCAGGCTATGGACGAGCGCGCCATGAGCCGGTGAAGTGGCTTATTTTTGCCGTCTGGTGGGGCCTGCTGGTCTCCGAGGAAGTCTTCTCCTATCGCAGCGACAACCTTGGCAGCGTGAGCGGCGCGAACTTTGCCTCCCAGGCTTACGATCAGGCCATCCTCTGGTTCATCGCCTTGATCGCGCTCATGGTGCTGGTGTTGAAAAATCCGCAATCGCTG
>Ga0302320_10011342_pt1 | contig 18867 bp, 10 predicted proteins | sample Bog_T0_3_FD_202130 | JGI IMG/M metagenome (GOLD analysis project Ga0302320, IMG submission 202130) | Peat permafrost microbial communities from Stordalen Mire near Abisko, Sweden - Bog_T0_3 | ecosystem: Environmental > Terrestrial > Soil > Wetlands > Peat | place: Sweden: Abisko, Stordalen Mire...
ACCTGAATAGAAATTTTAGTCTATTTAGGTAGAATTTGATAGACTTTTGCGCATGCCGTCCAGAGGAAAACCCGGAAGAAAAGCGCGAGCACGAAGTGCATCAGAGAAGCTCTGGATGAACCAGTTCTCGGTACAATTAGATAGCCTGATGAGCAAGCGCGGATGGACAATGGAGAGGGTAGCGAAGGAACTTCGCGTTAGCCGAGCATCGCTTTACAACTATAGGAAAGAAGAAGACTTGGCGAGTTTCGATGTGTTAAAACGTGCACATGAGAAGCTAGGATTCTCCTTTTCGTACACGGACTTTAAGGTCACTCCCCGATCCAAGCAAGGGATCAAAAATCGATCTGAACTCCAACAGGTACTCCCCTTCCTTGAGAGCGTCCATCAAGACGATATCCAAGTGGTGGGGAAGAAGACGGTCGGCCGCGACACCCTTGAGCTTACCGTTCAGATTCGATTTGCCGGGTAACCCGGAGCACTAAGCGCGTTTCAGGGGGTTGAGATAGAGCTGGTAATCCATCCCATCGAGGAAAAGCAGCCTAAGATTGCCTTAAACCATCCTTCACGAGCAGGGATACAACCACGAGCATATTAAGCTGCAACTAGCCCACGAACCACGCAACGAGGTGAGCGCCGCCTACAATCACGCCCTCTACCTGGAGCCCCGAGCCAAGATAATGCAGGGCTGGGCCGATTTTCTGGAGCGGACGCAGCGCGGAGGTAAGGTGTTGCCCTTCCGTGGAACAGCGGCATAGGCATTCGGTCAACTCGGCGGGCAGACAATCAGGCCATGCCTTGCAATCCAATCCCAGACGGATGCCAGGGCGGAATCCCACTCCGGGCGTTATCTTGACGACAACGGATTCACGCCAGTACGTTGCCCCCTGATTTCCCGGCTGACCTTTATCTGGCGGGCAATCCACTCCTCTACTTCTGTTTCGATCCAGCCGACGGCCCTGGCCCCCAATGACACGGGCCTTGGGAACCTTCCTTCAGTGACGCGCAGATAAACGGTACTTCGTGACAGGCCGGTGCGATCCAACACGTTTGGTAATCTCAGAATTCTCTCGGGCATCCTCCTACCTCCAGGTCTGCAAGTGATCGATCATTCGTACTGCAATGTACATCGCTTTAAGTGTGCCACAATCGTTTGCGGTAGGCAAATTAGCCATCGGGTAGAATTCCGAGAAGAAAACCAAATACCGCGACGTGCATGGCAGTTGAGGCGTGTCATGATAGATGAGGTAGCCCCCCGGCGCATCTAGTGAATGGGGGCGGACAGAACCCACGGGCCTTTTGAAGGCTCAAGGGAACGCAGTATGAAAACGAGAGGTCCATTTGTGGCAGTAAAGAAGAAAACCCGGACTGCGATCAAAAAAGCGCAAGAGGTGGCTGATGACAGGCCAGGAATGACGCTCCGGCTTCCGATTGATTTGCGGGAAGCGATCACGGAGGAATCGCGCGTGAAGGGCGATCTGGCGCGGATTGTGCTCTTCGCCCTGAGTCAGGTTAATCGGGAAAAAGTGGAGATTCAGCAAACCCGCAAGGCAGGCCTGGAGCTTTCCAACCCGCAACTCCTTCATGTCGGCGCAGAGGCCAGGACGGCGCTAAAGGAATGGGCAGAATCCGAGGGGGTCAGTATCAACGCGATTGTCGTCAGCGTCCTCGAAGAGTTCTTCAAGCGCCTCAAGAAGAGCAAGGCGCTCCAGAAAGAACTGAGGCTTGAACTTCGTGCTCATCGGAGCTTCGGTCCGCAATGAGCCTTCATTAAACTCAAGGAATCTATATCGAAGAATCTTCCGGAATGCCATCCCGGCTCAGCGAGTATCGGCCTGGCCAGCTCCGCGTCAAGGCTAAACCGCGCAGAACGCGGCGCTCCGCGGCCTTGACCCAGAGCTCCAACCCAGGCCGGATTTCCCACTATCCGGGCATGAGCATGGAAAAACAAAAGCAAAAGCAAAAACCTAGCTTTTCCGCTTTCGTTGTCGGAGTCTGTGTTAGCAGATCAGCAACGGCGGCGAAGTAGGCGGCGCTCATTCCTCGCCCCGTCCAACAAATGTGCTCGGAATGAATACCTTCTTAACCTGGAGCCGTGTCTCCCGTTGACGATTCAATTCCGCCTCGCGATCAAGCCGCGCCATTTGCTCTTCTCTCCGGATTTGCCATTCCGGTTTCCCCTTGCTCTCTGCGCTCAGGCCGTTTGTTTGGGCCGTCGGCTGTTGAATCTCTTTCCCCATCACAGGGGGCGGGAGGTTCTTGCGCTTTTGAGGTTTGTGGGCAGATGTGTCTGTCAGGCGCACGGCCATCCGCCAGAACTGGCGATAGCTTCCCTCGTATCCACAATCCGCCAGCGCACGCCAAATCTCAACCCACGGCAGTCCAATTCCATAGGCGGCCTCCAACTCAGCCGCCAGTCCCTTCAAGGCCCGAGCCTTTAGCGGCATCAGTCCCCGCCTCTCTCGGAACCTGTCCAGCAACGTATCAAGTTCGGGAATCCCCTTCTGTACAGCAATGCGCATTGCACTAGAGTATGACAACTATGGGCCGATCTAGCAAGCCTCGCGGGGCAGATTATTACTCATCTATGCTCAGAAAGGCTTATAAACGCTCAACAAGCCTCATTTTCGTATTCCGGTCAAGACGATGCGAGTAAATGAGGCTTAATCTGGCTTTATGAGCCTGTTATTGCAGCCGCAGGCTGCGCTTTCCGACGGTCGAAGACCGCCGGGAGGTTGGCTGTTTTGCAGCCGTCTTCATTGGGTACTGCAGTAGTGGAACATAAAGCGCAGACGCACTTTGAAGATTTTCTCCATGCATCTCGTTTTCTATCAACGGAAATGTGTGACGCACCGGCGTACTTTAGAGAGGGCCGTGTGCGTCACCTTGCTACTGCAATGTACAGTGCGTTATAGTGTTGCCATGTCGAGACCGAAGCCACCCCATACCGTTCGCTACACAGTTCGGCTCAATCGCGTTCAGGGGGAGCGCGTTGCCGCCTTAAAGGCCCAACTCCACGCCAGGAGTGATAACGAGGTTTTCGACTACTTTGTCACGGTGGGCACCAACCAGCGCGACGACCTTGAGCAGCTCGTCTACTCGCTCTTTGGGGATCTGGCGGACAGCCTTGCCCATAGGTTTCGGAGTCTGGAGACCCTCAGCCAGCTTCATCTCGCCTTGACGGACTCTTACATCAAGTACGCGCTCACGGCTCTTCCCGAAGTTCCCCAGTCGCTCATGGCCCGAGCCAAGGCGCGGGCAACCGAAATCTATGAGCAGGTCAACATCACCGCCGCCCGGGAGTTCCAGCGCCGGAGAGAATCGGACGCCTATTCCGCCGCAGGGCTGGGACTTGAGGAAGAGTAAGGTTGCCGCTGCAATATGGAAGATCCAGACGGCAGGAGGCCGACTGCTTCAGCGGGTCAGACCTGCTTTTGCTGTCCGAGCTGGCCGAACAGGCGCGCACCGAAACCGAAGAACTTAGGAAGGCAGATGGGCAGACCTGCCCTCCCTAACTCTCAAGACTGCACGAGCGGGTGATCATTTCCGTTCAGCGCATTTGCCGGACGGAACGTATGTAGTGCAGATTGTCATCGCCCCAATCTGCAAATTACTTCACGGTTATCGTAAACGTCTCCGTACTCTTGCATCCGCCGGGATTGGTGTACGTGGAGACATATGAGTCTGTGCCAACAGTCAAGGGAATGCTGTTGATTTGACGCGAGGTCGATGTGTACTTGTTGGGTCCGGTCCAGCTCCATGATCCGCCGGTGCTTGGCTGCGGGCCGAGATCTACAACCGTTGACGGCGAGTTCACGGTCGCGCTGGATTCCTGCGTCCAGCTTGAACCTCCATTGATTGAAATATAGGGAGTGATGGTGGTGGGCGTGCAACTGACCGTTAGGGCAATCGTGGTACTGGCAGTTAGGCTGCCCGAGGTTCCTTTGATCGTAACTGTCGCCGTTCCGGTGGTGGCGGTGCTGCTTGCAGTCAGCGAGAGTACGCTGCTTCCCGTGGTTGGGTTAGTGGCAAAGGTCGCGGTGACGCCGCTAGGCAGACCGGAGGCGGCAAGCGTTATGCTTCCAGTGAAACCGTTCTGACCGGTCACAGTGATAGTAGATTTTCCCGAAACGCCTTGACCAATGCTCAGTGAGGCAGGCGAAGCGCCGAGTGTGAAGCTCGGTGCTGGATTGACTTTCAGCTGTACGCTACCGGTCGCTGTCGTGTAATTGGTGGTGTCGGTGGGCGTGAAGGTTACAGTCAGAGTGTCCGTGCCAACCGCTGGCACGGTTCCCGCTGTTGGATTGTAGACAAGCGTGCCAGTCACGCTCGACTTCGCGTTCAACTGCGTTGCGCCCAGCGCCGTCCCGAAAGTAATTGCGGCCGGCGTCGCCCACGAGATCGTTGGAATAGCCTTGTTTACCGTCAGCGTAACAGTTGCCGTAGCTGTGGTGTAGTTCGTTGAATTGGTGGGCGTGAAGGTTACGGTCAGAGTCTGCTGTCCGGCAGTCAGGACCTTTCCGGCTGCAGGCGAATAAGTAAAGCTGCCGGCCACCGCAGCGCTGGCATCCAGTTGTGTCGCGCTCAAACTCGTTCCGTAGGTGATCGGCGCGGGTGTTGCCCAGGTGATCGCCGGCGTGGCTTTGTTCACCGTCAGCATGACATGTGCCGTTGCGGTCGACGTAGTGTAGTTTGCTGCGTTGGTCGGAGTGAAAGTCACAGTCAGCGTATTGGTCCCAACTGGTAGCACCGTTCCTGCTGCTGGTGAATAAACGAAGGTACCGGCCGCCGTCGAGGTAGCATTCAACTGTGTCCCGCTTAGTGCCGTGCCGTAGGAGATCGCCGCTGGTGTCGCCCAGTTAATTGTTAGAGTCGCCTTGTTTACCGTCGGCGTAACAATTGCGGTCGCCGTAACGTAGTCCGTCGAATCGGTTGGGGCAAAGGTCACCGTCAGCGTCTGCGTACCCGCATTCAGTACCGTCCCGGCCACCGGTGAATAGGTAAAAGTTCCGGCCACTGGCGAGCTTGCATTCAACTGCGTCCCGCTCAGCGGCGTCCCAAAGGTGATCGGCGCAGGCGTTGCCCAGGTAATTTTCGGCGCTGCCTTATTCACAGTCAGCGTCATGCTTGCCATCGCCGTTGTGTAGTCTGTGAAATCGGTTGGAGCAAAGGTCACCGTCAGCATCTGCTGTCCGGCTCCAAGCACCATACCGGCTGCCGGTGAGTAAGTGAATGTTCCGGCCACCGTCGAGCTGGCGTTCAGTTGCGTTGCGCTTAGCGGCGTGCCGTAGCAGATCGGCGCAGTCGTTGCCCAGGTAATCGTCGGCGTGGCCCTATTCACCGTCTGCGTGACGCTGGCCAAGGCTGTTGTGTAGTCCGTGGCATCAGTGGGTGTGAAAGTCGCAGTCAGCGTCTGCTGTCCGGAGGTCAGCACCGTCCCGGCGGCAGGCGAATAGGTAAAGCTTCCGGCCACCGTCGAGTTGGCGTTCAGTTGCGTTGCGCTTAGCGGCGCGCCGTAGGTGATCGGCGCCGGCGTTGCCCAGGTGATCGTCGGTGTAGCCTGGTTCACCGTGAGCGTCACCGAAGCCGAGGCTGCCGTGTAATCCGCAATATCGGTAGGGGTGAAGGTCGCAGTCAACGTTTGTTGCCCTGCGGTCAGCACCGTTCCGGCTGCTGGCGAATAGGAGAAGCTTCCGGAAACTGCGGAACCGGCATCTAACTGCGATGCGCTCAGCGGCATCCCGTAGGTGATAGGCGCAAGGGCTGCCCAAGTGATCGGCGGCGTCGCTTGGTTTACCGTCAGGGTTACCGTCGCTGTGACTGTTGTGTAGTCCGTGGTGTCGGCTGGGACGAAGGTCACTGTCAGCGTCTGCTGTCCGGCTCCGAGCACCGTTCCGGCTGCCGGTGAGTAAGTGAATGTTCCGGCCACGGTCGATGTGGCATTCAACTCCACTCCGCTCAGCTGCGTGCCATAGGTGATGGCAGCGGGCGTGGTCCAAGTGATCGTTGGTGTGGCCTGGGTACCCGTGCCACTCAGCGAGATGTTTTGCACGGCGTAGCCCGGTGCAGCGGCGCTCAGGTTGTTGTCCGTCAGCGCTAGCGAGCCGGTAAGAGCGCCCGCCGCCGTTGGCGTAAAGCTGATAGGTAACAGGCAAGATGCGCCTGCGGCCAGCGCGCCCACCGTTGAGGAATCAGTATTGAGCAGCGGGCAAGCCGAGGCTCCACTGCTGTTGAGTGTGAAGTTCACACCAATGCTCGGGTTGTTGCCGGTGGAAGGAATCGTGAAGTTGAGCGCGGCGTTGCCGATGTTCTCGACTGTGACTCCTTGAGGGCTATCCGCGCTAGTTGAGCCTACAGCTGTGCTTGCGAAGGTAAGGCTCGGCGCATCCGCTAAATCTTCCTTCAATACCCGCCTATTTGCGGCATCGGGGATATAGACATTCCCACCACCATCCACAGCTACAGCATGGGGAAAACTTAGCTTGCTAGATGAAATCGTACTTTGAATGTAAGTTCCACCCGACGGCGTCTCCTTGATCACCTGGGTGCCGGAGAGATCGGCAACATAGACGTTCCCGCTCGCATCGACCGTGACACCGAACGCCTGAACCATCCCGATGATTGGCAGAGTACTTTGAACATAGGCTCCTGCAGACGGTGTTTCTTTGAGCACCTGATTATTTCCGCTATCAACGACATAGACGTTGCCATTTCCATCCACTGCGACGCCGGAGAGTCCATAGGCATTATTCAAAGCACCAGGGGTCGGTATAGTGCTCTGCGTGTAACTTCCCGCCGACAGAGTCTCCTTGTACAAGCTGGGTGGTAGATCTGTGGTGAAGTAGACATTCCCGCTGCCATCCACTGCGACTGCCCCAGGGAATATTTGGCCATTGGAAGAATCGGCGATAACACTCTCGGTGTAGCCGCCGATCGACGGGGTTTCTTTTAATACGCTGCCAAGGCCGTTGTCCGCTACATAGACGTTTCCGCTGCCGTCCACAGCGACTCCTTCAGGCGAGAGCAGTTCTCCTGTTAGCGTGCTCTGGGAGTAACCGCTAGGCGTAAGCGTCTCCTTCAATACTCGGTTATTAAAAACATCGGCGATATAGAGGTTTCCGCCTCCATCCACCGTAATCCCAGCAGGGGAAGAAAGCCCGTTGGATGCAGATACGATTGTGGTTTCGGTGCCCGGCAAGAAGTTGATCTGCGGTCCCACGCCGGTGCCCTGCAGGTATGCGGTGGCAATCATGGTTCCATTGTTGTCATTGAGCACCACTGCGCCATTGCGTGTCCCGGCGTACATGGGCATAAATGTTACGTTCACAGTGCAACTTTGGCCGATGGCATATGCTGTGTTCGCCGTGCATGTATCTGCGCCGGCATCGGCAAAGTCCAGTCCGGTTGCGCCCTGCGTCAGAACGGCCATTGAGCCTAGTGTGACAGCGGAGCTGAAAGCGTAGGTCAACGTCTGCACAGGGCTTGCAGTTCCGATGTTCACGGATCCGTAGCTCGTAGTCGGGGGTGCAAATCCCGGTCCAATAATCGTCAGAGCCACATTGGTGGTCGCGGTCAACGAGCCCCACGTTCCTGTCACGGTCATGTTGTACGTTCCGGCTGCAACTGAACCGCCGGCGGATAGAGTGAGTGCGCTGGTCCCGGTTGTGGGGCTCGGGTTGAACGATGCTGCTACACCGGCCGGCAGGCCGGAAGCAGCCAGACTCACGTTGCCTGTGAAACCGTATAAGGGATTCACCGTGATGGTGGATACGCCGGATGCTCCCTGAACAACAGTCAGGGCCGAAGGAGAAGCCCCCAGGGAGAAGCTTGGCGGAGGGGGGCCGACATACACAGACATTTCAGCAATGGCAGTATGCCCGTTATCGGTTCCCGTGATGATCACCGTGTAAAATCCGACAGTTGCAGAGTTGTCTGAGGCCAGTGTGAGGATGCTGGTTGAGGTTGCGGGGTTCGGCGAGAAGGATGCGGTTACGCCACTCGGAAAGCCCGATGCCGAAAGAGTCACACTGCCGGTGAACCCGGTGAGTTGAGTAATGGTGATCGTGGATTGCAAAGGAGAGCCTGGGTACATTCCACCGGAGTAGACAGAGGGACTGATGGTGAAGGTTGGAACGACCACCGTAAGTGCAAATGTTGTATTTACGATCTTCGAGCCACAGGTGCCTGTGACGGTCACGTTGTAGATTCCAGTTGCGATAGTACCTGCAGCGTACACCTGAAGTGTGCTCGTTCCGGTTCCGAATACGGTGGAAGGATTGAAGCCGGCACTGACGTTGCTGGGAAGTCCGGATGCTGTCAGATTTACGTTGCCTGCGAAGCCACTCGGGAAGGTTACTGTAATTGTGGATAGGCTAAAGGCTCCCGAGATTGAGTTGAGAGTAGAAGGCGTGGCACCTAGCGTAAAGGTTGTCGCAGGATTGAGATTAATCGTCAAAGAAACATAGGTTGTTGCAGTAAGAGTGCCAGAGGTTCCGGTGATTGCCACGCTGAAGTTCCCGTTTGCAGCCGTGTTGCTTGCGGTCAGCGTGAGCACACTGGTTCCAGTTGTGGGGTTAGTGGCAAAGGACGCGGTTACACCGCTCGGCAATCCTGATGCAGTCAGATTTACGTTGCCCGTGAAGCCATATTGGGGAGTCACTGTGATGGTTGATGTACCAGCCGCGCCTTGAGTTATGGAGAGAGAGGCAGGCGACGCTCCAAGGGTAAACTTCGGCGGGACGACTGTAAGACTGATCTGCGTCTTTGCAGACAGTGTGCCACAGACTGTCGGAGTGCTACAGGTGCCCAGGACCGTTACCGTCGTGCTTCCTATAGCGGCAGAACTGCTCGTATTTAAAGTGAGCACGCTGCTTCCATAAGACGGGTTCGGCGCTACGGACGCGGTCACTCCACTCGGCAAGCCGGAGACGGTGAGATTTACATAGCTTCCGAAACCGGTAACGCTATTTACAGTGATGGTGGAGGTTGCGGAAGATCCTTGGCCCATCGTCAGATTGTAGGGGGAGGCCAACAAATAGAAGCTCGGCATTTGAACATTGACAGTTGCCTTTCCAGTTAGAGAGCCCGAGGTGCCAGAAACGGAAAAGGAGAAGGATGATGCTATGGCAGAACTGCTGGCAGTGAGAGTAAGGTAACTGGTTCCTGTCGTGGAACTCGGAGCAAATGATGCCGTTATTCCACTTGGCAGTGCAGACGTGACAAGGTCGACACTTCCAGCGAATCCATTTTGACCGGTCACTGTGATGACTGTCGTCTTCGAGGTGCCTGGGTACAGGGTCACAGTCGCAGGCGAGGCTGCGAGTGTAAAGCTCGGTGATACGGTGACCGTCAGCGAAAGAGCAATTGAGGAACTCAAGTTGCCCGATGTTCCGGTGACAGTGAGGTTGAACGTTCCCGTGTAGGCGGTAGTGGCAGTGGTAAGTGTCAGCACGCTGGTACCGGTGGTGGGGTTTGGAGTGAACGATGCGGTTACACCGTAGGGCAACCCGGACGCAGCTAAAGTGACGTTACCGGCAAATCCGCCGATCGGGTTTACCGTAATGGTAGAGGTACCGGAATAGCCTTGGCCCACTGACAGAGAACTGGGCGAGGCTCCAATGCCGAATCCAGCCAATCCGGTGCCGCTCAACGCGATGCTCTGCGAGGTGTAAGCCGGCGCGACAGCATTCAGGTTGTTGTCCGTGAGTATCAGCGAGCCGTTGAGGGCGCCCGGCGAGGCTGGCACAAAGCTGATGGGCAACATGCAGGATGCACCGGCCGCCAGCATCCCCGCCGCCGAGGAATTGGCGCCAACAAGCGGACATGCCGATGTCCCACTACTGTTGAGCGTGAAGTTTCCCGCAATGCTCGGGTTGTTTCCGGCAGACGGAACCGGGAAACTCAACGCGATGTTGCCGACGTTCTCGACAGTCACCGTTTGTGCAGTGCCAATCGCGCCCACCCCGACGCCAGGGAAGCTCAGACTCGGCGGGTCGGCGAAGTCCAACTTCTGTATTCTGTTGTTCCCAAAATCGGCGATGAAAGCGTTGCCCGCTCCATCCGCCGCGACGCCGTAGGGAGAGCTGAAGGAGTTGCCAATCGTGTTGATGGCAGGCGATGAGGGAGTACTGCCATCGATTGCAAGGATCTCTTTTATCGCATTGTGACCTAGGTCGGCGACATAGATGTTGCCGTTGCCATCCACTGCTACGCCATAGGGAGAGCTGAAACCACTACCCAGGATCTCTATGGTGGGCGAGGTCGGGATCGCGCCATTGACTGCCAGCATCTCTTTCACTGCATTGTTGCCGGAATCGCTGACGTAGACGTTGCCGCTGCCGTCCACCGCAACGCCAATGGGATGGTTGAAGCCGGAGCCCAGCGTGTTGATGGCGGGCGAAGCGGGAATCGTGCCGTTGACTGCCAGGATCTCTTTCACCGCATTGTTGCCGTAGTCGGCGACATAGACGTTGCCGCTCCCGTCTACCGCTACGCCGGCTGGATTGCTGAAGCCGGAACTCAAACTATTGATGGTGGGCGAAGCGGGAATTGTGCCGTTGACTGCCAGGATCTCTTTCACCGCGTTGTTGCCGTAGTCGGCGACATAAATGTTGCCGGCGCCGTCCACAGCCAGACCGAAGGGTTGAGTAAAGCCGGACCCTAGTGTATTGATGGTAGGCGAAGCAGGAATTGTGCCGTTCACCGCCATAATTTGTTTTACAGCATTGTTGGACGAGTCGGCGACGTAGACGTTGCCGCTGCCGTCCACAGCTACGCCGGTAGGCCCGGCAAAGCCACTTCCCAGCGTGCTCTGCGAGCCGGGCAAGAAGTTCACTTGCGGACCGAGCCCCGTCCCTTGGAGGTAACTGGTGGCAATCGGGTTTCCATTGGTGTCCTCGAGTACAACCGCGCCATAGCGGGTTCCGGCGAACCTCGGTGTGAAGGTCGCGTTCACGGTGCAGGATTGGCCAGTGGAATAGGTGGTATTCGGTGTACATGTGTCCGAACCGGCATCGGCAAAGTCGATCCCGGTTGCGCCTTGTGTCAGGATGGCTATGTTTCCAAGCGTTTCAGCAGAGGTAAAGTTGAAGACTACGCTTGATGGCGAACTGGTGGATCCAACATTCACGTCTCCGAAGATCCCGGTCGGAGTCGAAAAAATTGGCGCGGGATTGACAGTGAGGTAGAAATCGGAGTAACTCCACAGGTTGCCGGAAAAGCCATCAATCGCGAGAGGATATATGCCGGCTGGAGTGGAACCGCTCACAGACAAGGTAAGGACACTGGTTCCGCTTGCTATGGAGTTTGGGCTGAAGGACGCGGTCACGCCGCTGGGCAAATTCTGGGCGGTTAGATCCACACCATAGCTGAAGAATCCGTTCAGATCGGTCACCGTAACGGTCGCTGTGCCCGAGGAGCCTTGTGTCAAAGCCAGACTCGTGGGTGAAACGCTGACGGTGAACGTTGACGTCGGGGCGGCTGTGACGTTGATCTCATACTTCAGGTACGAGGAAACGCCATTAGCGTCGACACCGTCTAGTTCTATCCAATTGTTTCCCTGGGGCACTGAGTTGTTTGCGGTCAGCGTGAGCACGCTTGACCCAGTGGTCGTTGGATTTGGATTGAAAGTTGCAGTGATTCCGGAGGGCAAGACTGGCGCGCTTAAAGTAACTGGGGCGGTGTGATTTCCATAGGGATTCAGCGTAACTGCAGTTATCAAGGAGCTGCCTTCCGAGATGGTCCAGAGCATCGGCGAAATGTCGATCTGGAAGCCGGGCTCAAAGACCGCAAGCGAGACGGTGACGGATGCGCTCACATTCCCAGAGGTGCCCGTGATGGTTACCGGGACGGCATCAGCTGTGTTATTGACAACGGCCGCGGAATCGCTCGCGATTAGCGTGAGCTGGCTGCTTCCGGTTGTGGGGTTTGCGCTCCAATATGAGGTCACACCCCTTGGCAGGCCGGAGACGGATAGATTTACGTTGCCCGCAAATTCGTCGTAGTCGGCAATCGTGACGCTGATGGCATTGGAGCTTCCTTGCCGCATCACGATCAAGTGGGATGACGGAGTAATGCTGAAACCCGGTGCATTTACCAGGAGCGCAACGGTGGCAGTTGCGGTCAAGGTTCCCGAGACGCCTGTGATGGTTAGACCGTACGATCCACGGTTAGCGGAACCGCTCGCGGTCAGCGTGAGCACGTTGTCTCCGGTTGCGGGGTTCGTACTCCATGCGGAGGAGACACTGTTGGGCAAGCCGGAGACGGAAAGACTCACATCGCCCGTGAATCCGCCCAGCTTCTGCACCGTAATTGTGGTCGGGGCAGAGGCCCCCGGATCGATGGTCAGGCTGGCCGGCGAAGCTATGAGCTGAAAGCCAGCCGATGGCGGTCCCGCCAAATCGTCGATCAGGTTTTGCCCGGCCGGGCTTCCCCACCCGGTCACCAGATCGTAACCAGCAGCCGCACTAAACGATACTTGTTGACCACAACATTCGTTATTCCCGCTGAGGATGTCGTGAAAGTCGTCGTTGTAGCTGGTGCCTTCGCCAATCGCATACACTGCCGGGTTCACAAAGCCCGCAGTAGGATTGCCCGCAGATACTGCCTGCTGATTGACGAGCGCCATGAAGCCCGCCCAGCGCGGCGCCGCAAAGCTGGTGCCGCCCCATGTCCCTTGACAAGCCCCCAGATCGCAGGCGTAGTTGTCAAAATTGCCCTCCGCAGCCACATCCGGGACGTTGCGCAGGGTTGATGCTCCCCCAGCTACTCCGGCTACCCCGGCCTGCCAGTTCGGAACTGGAATGTCATCTGGACTGATGCCGCCCCCACCATAGTTCCACGCCGTTTCAGAACTCCACGAACCACCCGCGCCATTCGTGATCAGGTCAGTTCCGCCAACCGCCGTGACCCAGGCGTCTTCTGCCGGATATGTCGAACTTCCAGAGACGTATGCTCCGCCATCACCAGACGCGACAAAGACACTCTGTCCCTGCGCGGCAAACTCCTGGAAGAATGGATCGTCCGTTGCAGGGTCATCTGGACTCCATGTCCAAGAGACGCTGATCTGTTTGGCGACGTTTTCTACCGCAATAGCATTGAATATGTCCGCATCGTTGGCCCCAATGTACACGCGCACCTGGCTCAGGCCGGGTGCCATGCCCACCGCCTGAGCAATATCCAATGCCTCTTCGTCATCGCCGCAAGTGACAGATGGGTTGCCGCACGGAGCCCCGGTTGCACTGTCCAGCAGCACATTGTTGACGGGGATGCTGTAGGACGTTCCGCCAGCCGTTGGCGTGTAGGTCAATATAGAGTTGCGCCCATTCGCGCTCGATGTAGCAGCTCCGTACAGGTCCAGGACCACATCGCTGATGTTGTAGCCGTCAAACTGCGCCAGCCCGACTGCCTGGCCGCTGCCGGTAAGCGAGCCTCCACCGTAGTACGCAGCCCGCATATCGCCGGCGAGATAGGCTCCGCCCGGGCCCGAGCCCTGAACCGCCGTGCTGGCGGTCGATTGCTCTGTTGTCGCCTTGGTCGACATGGGGCGCGGTATGGAGAAGTTATTTAGACCGACAATGTGCGCCACCGGTATGTTTACAGGCAGCGAAGGCTCGCGATCCGGGGAGAAGAAGGTGCGCTTCTCAGTCGGATGCTGATAGTTGTTCATCCGCAGACTAAATGCGGCTTCGACCTGCATGACAGTGCCGCTGATCGGCACGACCAGGCGATTGGAAGCAATTCCGGTCACGGTGAGACCGTTGGCTTTGGCGAAATCAACCACAGATTGGTAATCCTCTGCCGTGGGTCCAAATTGCTCTGTAAATTGACCGACGCTTAGAAAATGCCTGTAATTTGGACTGGATGAGTCGTAGATTTGTCCCAACAGACTCGTCAGTGAGCTTTGATTGCGGAGTGGCAGCACAATGGAGAGATTCATCCGCTGATCAGACGGGAGTGATCCGACTTTCGCCGCTTGCCTATTGGAAATCTCGGGCCGGACATGATGATGCAATACTTGTAGCGACTGTTGCGCGAACCCTGGAACCGCGATCAGCAGCACAATGCATGGAACGAACAGCCTGCGTAGCGTCCGTTGAAGACCGGAAACACGGCACGAGGTAGCGGCGGAGGCCGTCTGGCAGACTAACCTGAAGATTGAGATCATGGCTGAATCGCTCCTGGAAGGTTGGGGGGGTGGACTTGCGTGCCGCTGCTGAGTGTGTGAGCAACTAACGGCGGCCAATGACACCACGCGGACGACCTGCAGGAATTGCAGGCTACCGAAATTTTTCTCAATTGGAAGCGACAAAAGCTTATCACAATTAATTCCGATGAGCCATCGTAAACAAAGGAGAGGTCTGGACAAGTGATTCCTATCTTCGAATGCAGGGCTGTTTATTGCAGAATGCGATTGGTACGGCTTGATGAGATGCCAAACATTTTATGGAATCACTCTGTGAGATTGCGCTATCCGTTGGCCCAGCAAGACCGGGTCGGATGATTCGGAGAGATTTCACGGATCGCAATCTCGCGAATAGCGTAAGACGGGCTTCCCCGTTTCATATAGTCAGTGCTCAGTTGTGAAAAGGTCATCGGCGGCGAGGAGCCAACAGGAAGAACTTGCAATTTGCCCAGATTCCACATAATGCATCGACCGGGTAATCTCGCAAGAGAGACTATCTCCCCTAGCACCGTTTGCTTGGGGGTACCTTTGGGGGTATTTCCATTGGGCTAAGATTTATCTTCAATTAAATGATGTGTTTGCATTATGATTCGAGTCCCTCACTGCACCAAGATACTTTTCTGCACCCTTTATAATCAACGAAATAGACTATAAACTAAAGAAAATAAGCAAGGTAGAAATTTGGAAGATTATCTGTATATTCTGGATTTTTTTCCTCTGTAGACCCCCTTCTCCCTTTTTTCTGTACAAAACGCGAAGCACTGTACAAAAGAAAACCCCGCTCAATGGCGGGGCTCTCGTGTCTCAGCGGAGGAAACTGTACAAATCGGATGGACTGTACAAAAACAGAAGAACGGCACAGGATTTACGTCAGGCGGCTTCCTGTAGACGGAGCCACCCGGCGATGCGAACAGGGTCGAACCGGATGGAGCCAGCAATCTTGTAGTACGGGATGTGCCCCTTCGACACCTGTTCGTATATGGTCTTGCCTGACAGGTTCAACTCCTCGGCAAGTTCAGCGACCGTGAGAGCCTTCCGCCGTCGTTCCAACCGCGCCGGGATGTCGAGTATAGGCTCCATGTACAGTATCCAATCTCTTCTCTTTCACTTCCAATACGCTGTTTCTGTCCAACTGCGTGGTGGACTTTCCTGCTGCTGCCATCGTGCCGACCGTCCCTTTGATATGAGGGGCCGGGCACTGGCATGTGAACGAACTCTGACAAGTATTCGATGACCCCCGATGAGTGAGCCTCGCGGATTACGGGGTGCATATTCCGCTTTGCTGCGATGGACATTGCACCGCAGTGCGCTTCAAAAAGTTCTCGCAGGTGAGTTTGAATTCGAGAGAGTGGCACGTTAGCCTTGCGGCATCCGGGCGCAGTTAAATAAGTCTTCTTTTTCCGAAATGTAGTACCGGATGGAGCCACTTTGCTTTCGACCAAAACACGAAGCTCATCGTGATGGAGTGCGAGGACTCCCACCCTGCCAACGTTCAGCCAGATTCTATTCTTGAAGAGCGTAATGCCCCATCTGTCGCCGTAGTCCAGCGAAAGGAACTTGATGGAGTCGTACAGAAAAGTCAGGTAGCTCCGCATCGCCGCAGGAGGAAGTCCTTTAAAAATATCCGTGACGACTGATTTTGCCTTTTCGGAGTCTGCTCTAAATGTTGCGTTGATGCTTTTCACGGTTCTCCGTTCCCCACAAACCTGCAACGAGCGGTGGTTGATTGCGACAATCATACTCCGGGTATCTCCTTGACGAAAGGCGGTATGAAGGGGAGTGGATAGCTTGGAACAGCCGTCAATACCCCGGCAGCGAACCGAAGCGTCGTCGCATGTAAACTTATAAGGGAGGATTTTGAATGAGCACGAAACAACTACTGGCTGAAATCGAGCGCGGCGTCAAAGCATTGCAGAAGGCACATGCCTTGGTATTGAAAGCTGAGACCGCTGCACCGAAAGCCAAGGCGACCGCAGCGAAGGCAGCAAAGGTACGAGCAAAGAAGGCCGCGAAGGGCGGCATGAGCGATGAGGGTCGAGCCAAGATTGCCGCCGCTCAGCAAAAGCGTTGGGCTAAGGTCAGACGGGCTAAGAAAAAGGCGGCTAAGGCCGCTCTGGCCGTCTCCGCCGCGAAGTAATCCGCTCTCATCTATACGCATCGAGACCCCGAGGCTATCAATCTCGGGGTCTTTCTGTTTTCAGCGGCGGACTCTTTACCGTCGAATCTGGTGCGTGACGAACTGCACAGTCCGCCGAACCTTATTTCACTTCGTCGCCATGTCGTCAAGCAGGTTGCGCCCTCCACAGTTTCCGTCTGACTTCTGCGAAACGCTGGTCATAGTGAACGGCCCGTCTCCGGCAAGATGGAAGTAGTATGAATGCTCGACATTGAAGTTCTTGCCAGTCTCCTCAATCACTTCGACTTGATAAGAATCTCCTCCCGAGCATTTATACACGGAACCGTATTCGAGCAACCGATTGGTCGATTTCTCGCGACGTGACATCATTTGGTGCGCTTGCCTCAACATATCGGCGGATGAACTGGAAGACCACGCCGCCGATTCTGACCAAGGCGAGATAATCCACTCATCAACAAAATCGCGGGGCGAGACCGCCACTGGCTGGATGCGTCTGATTCTGTCACCCTTGACGGAGTAGTGGCGGATGAAGACCCGGTTGTGGACGCCAGCGTCGATGCTGGACGAATGGAATCGCAGGTCGAACTCGTTGCGTCCGACTTCAACCTCGCCGTAGTCGTCATTGCCCCACCACATAAAATCTGAGTTGGATAAGAGTTTTTGAGGATGTAGAGGGTCGGCAGAGGGTCGGAAGGCAGCATAGCGTATGTCAGACCATGTTGAACTGCACCAAGGAGAGATGGTGTGAACGACGACATACCATCGTCCTGCATCGTCGGGCGGCGAAATCGCATAACCGAAAGCCATCGTGCCTCCTCCGACTGTTTTGTATGGCTCCGTTTGCCAATGCAAACTCTCCTTCCACGATTTGCCTTCGGGAGCGAAAATTAGCAGCACGGTGTCACCGCCGCACTCAATTGAAAAATCAGCGGTGATGCTGACCAGTCGGGGTGTGTCCGTGACCCGTACGCGAAAATAGAGTTCGAAGCCGTACTTGCCAAAGTCGGGGGGAAGTTGGTCGTTGTTCATAACCTGACCGGGCTGAACCTTGAACTCGAATCCATGCACAAGTTGCAAGAGCTTCTTTTCAATTTCAGTCGGGTCTGGGTTGGAAGATACGCATCCCATGTAAGAGCGAATGAAGGTCGTCAGTGCTTGCTTCATCAATGTGATTGAGTTTTGGGCGTCGGGAGACACATCGGTGTTGAGCCCATCGCCCGTTGGAATCGAGAGCAACGTCTTGCGTGCGGCCTCCACGCGAACTGCTGCACTTGTTAAATCCGGAGTGGAGCACGAATCGAGCGTCGGCTCCGCCTGCCCCGACACGCCGGAAGGCAGAGCGAAAGCAAAAGCCGCAAGAAATGCAACAGCGAGATGTCGTCCGAGCATCCTCAATCACCTTCAAGCTTCGTCGTGAATTCCGTTCGTTCAAACCACATAATCGAGTGCATGGGCAACCTCAGTTCCGCTCCGCGTCCGGGTGCTGGAGTTAGCTGCTGTACTCGGATTCGGAATTCTTTACAGGCACGAAGGAACGTTCTTTAGGGTCGAATTTCCTGAAAATGCCAACGCTCCGCTTAATGCCAAGCTCGTCTGCGTACCGAAGTTTACCGACAAAATAGACAAGCTTCGGCCAAGCACTTTGGATTTCATTTTGGTTTAAGACTTGCTCTCGAAGTTCCTTCACCAAGTCGAGGCTGATTGGAACCTCTGCTGTGCGGCCTTCACCCGACTGAAGGGTGACCTCGCCAATGGAGGCGGCTCCTTCAAAAAGGTTGAAGGTTGGGATGTCATAGTCTATGACCTTAGCAACAAATTCGCTATTGAAAATATGGGCTGGCGTTCCGCCCGTGTTCATCACTACGAATTCGATTCTTCCACCCAACGGCTCTTTTGTATCTGAATTCTGGATTCCCTCAACATACCCACCTTTGATGACAACGCGTGGACGGAATTCAAGAATGAGCGTCTTTTGCATAAGCTCAGCTTGCCTCTGAATCGCTGTGCGCATTTCCGCTGTGGCTTTGGAACTTGTATCGGCGGTACCAGCGAGCCTTTCCAGATGCCCAGCATGAGTTGTCATAATTTCGGTCTGCCGGTTCATAATCGTTGCTTGTCTCAGCACAACAAAGAGAGTTCCACCCAAAACTAAAGCTTGGAGAAATCCGACAAGAACGAGCAACCCGGTGTAACGCGTTAGTTCTCGTTGTATCTGGAGATTCTCACGGGACTCCTCGCCATCGCTTAGTTTGGTGCTCGCTTGCGGGATAACGGATGGTGTTTTTGGGGTGCCGTCGCTGGCTTGGGCATTTGCGTGTTGTTGTGCACCTTGAATGTGACCAACCTTTGTCTTCTGCTGTTGTTCTAATGTGCTTTGACCGGAGACAACACCTGTCGTTGCCAATAGTCCAAACACAGCTAGTGGAGTGTCTCAGGCAGATCGTCTATTATTCAAGACTGCCTTTGCGCGGGTAACTTTTTCCAGGATGTCGGTAGCCTTGGCGGTCCAGATGAAGGGTTTGGGATTCTGATTGTGTACATCGATGTA
>Ga0302320_10011347_pt1 | contig 18864 bp, 20 predicted proteins | sample Bog_T0_3_FD_202130 | JGI IMG/M metagenome (GOLD analysis project Ga0302320, IMG submission 202130) | Peat permafrost microbial communities from Stordalen Mire near Abisko, Sweden - Bog_T0_3 | ecosystem: Environmental > Terrestrial > Soil > Wetlands > Peat | place: Sweden: Abisko, Stordalen Mire...
GGGACGGCTCGTCCCCACAACCGGCCACCGCCTCGTCCCCCCGGCCCTTCGGGTTTGCCGTCCAGCGATCTCCCCCCTATGACTGGCTTGCAGGCTGGGCCCCACCCGGCGCAGCGTTTGCTCACGTTCCGACTTTGTCGATAGCCTTACCGCCTCCAGGTAGGGACAGCGCGCTGAACTGTCCCCCTCGCCGAGCATCAGGCGACGGACTTGTCGCGCCAAAGCGTAGCGGCGGCGGGACCGAACCCCGGCCGTGACCGAGCACCAATTGGGGCCTTGATTTCTCGGGCTTTGCCATCTCTCCTCATCTGCGGTCAAAAACCCCTTCTTTCAATTTCAGCTTTACAGCATTCCACATTTCCCCAATATCCGTGCCATCCGTATTCCGTGGTAAAAATTCATAATTTATAATTTACACTTTATGATGTCCCCTTTCCCCGTCCCCATCTGCGTTCATCTGGGTCCATCTGCGGTTGAGGATGTTGGTTGAGGCTGCGGTTAATTTCTTTTTCAACTGCCTGGTTCCCGATAAGCCTCCCGCCGGACCGTGTTCAACGGATCGGCCTCGGTTCGCGGCACGGTGCGCGCGCGCAGTTCCAAGGAAAACTTCTCTCCGAAGTCGTGCAAAAATAACTGCTGCTCCTTCTGCCCCGGGGCGGGGTTGATTTCACTGCGGATGATTTTGGAGTTCTGCGCCTCCTTGGAAAACCAGATCCCGTAACTGTAACCGTTGTCCAGGGAGATGTAATACATCAGGGAACCGGCGGCGTTCCCGGTTTTGGTCAGCAGGGTCGCGCTGAGGATGCCCCGGTTGCGCTTCTCCTCCGCTTTGGCCGTCAGGTGGAACGTGCCCGAATCGTCCGCGGAAATCTTCCCGTCCTTGCGCACGATGACGCTGACGATCAGCTTCGTGTCCACGGGCAGGGAGTACTCGAAATCCTGGACATAATGGCCGGCCTCGTTTTCCAGGGCCTTGATCCGGCGGTAGGCAAAATCGAGCCGGTCCGGCTCCACGGCCGGCCGGATGAAATCCTGGGCCCGGCCGGAGTGGAACGGCGCCAGCGCCAGCAACAACACGGCGGTTCTGATCCAGTAATTCACGACATCTTAAGGTTTGGCTGTCATTGGATGGTGCGGTCATGCTTTTCCCAAGGCATCACCAGCTATTTTATTCCGTGGCTTGTGGCTGTCCAGCCTGATCTTCGGACCAGCTATTGTTTCAATTCCGCTGAATTCACAGGAGCTGATGATTCCGGCGGGCGTTCCGACCTTCTCCCGGCCAGAGCTTTTCGGGCCGGTTCAATAGCCCCGAATGGAAGATTGGACGAGGCCACCCGCTGCACGAGATCCAACGGCGTGTTTGGATTGGAAACCAGGTTGGCCAGCCCGGTGTAGGATATGTTTTGGCAGCGCTGATATTCTTCATCAAAATGCCTGACCAAAAATTCCTTCGAAGCTCCCCGGCTGCAATAAACAGAATCCCGTAGACCGGGGTATTGCCGGTGAAATTTTTCAAGCAAATCATCGTTATATTTGACTTTTTGGTCGGAGAAGGAGGCGATGATGACCTCCCACCAAGGGGATAGTTCAAGGTTCCAGCCCTCCTTGAACGCGATTCCGGGATCGTTTTCCAAGGAGGACAGCAGGCGCTGCTTTTCGGCGACCGCCTGCGACGCCGGTTTTTTGCTGACCGTCAACGGCGAACTGACGGCATCCAGCAAATAGAAAGGCGTTTGAATGGGGGCCGTGACCACGTCCAGCGTGGTGGCGGTGGCCCGGGCCGAGGTGGTTGCGCCTCCTCCTCAGGCTTCACCCCCACGTTCAATATTGGTGAAGCATCCCGTGAGGCAGGGCAGCATCACAGTCAACGGAACGAGGAGGGTGATAGGTTTCAGCGTTTGGCAAAAGGCGGTGGATCCCAACCACGGCCTCGACCGATTCGTTTGCTGGATGGTGGTCACATTCATGACCGCAATTTATCGGACCCGGCCCAAACCCGCACATTGATGTTTTTTTCAGGTCATCGTAATCCTCAATGCGACCACCGGGTTTCGACCGCCCGAAACGGAGGGCCAAAATATTTTCCCGGTGAAACCACTGGGGCGGGCGCGCCTCTTCACTTCGTTTCCACCCCGATCTTCTTGAGGAACGGATTGATGGAGCGCGGGCGGCCCAGAAATTTCTCAATCGAAATGTTGATGTCCCGCGAGTCGCCGACCTCGTAAATCTCTTTGCGCATCCTCATGCCGGCCGTGCGGTCGAAGAACCCGTCGGGCGAATTCTCAAAGACGGTGGCCATGTCCGCCGCAATCGCGTCGGCCCAGGCGTAGCCGTAATAGCCCGCGCCGTACCCGATGAGATGGCCGAAGTAGGCCACAAACGCGGTGTCCGGCGGCACCGGCAGCGAAACCTCGCTCAAGATTTCGTTGGACAGCGGCAGCACCTGGTCCGCGTTGGTGGCGTGAATCTGCGTGTGCAGGGCCATGTCGGTCAGCGCAAAGGAAAGCTGCCGCCGGTAAAACGTGCCTTCCGTCGCGAAGCGCGCCACCTTGAGCTGATCCAGGATGGCCGACGGAATTTTCTTGCCGGGATCGCGGTAGTCGGCGGCAAAGCTATCCAGTACACGCTTGTCCCATGGCCAGTTTTCCAGCATCTGCGACGGGGCCTCCACAAAGTCGCGCGGCACGCTGGTGCCGGAGAAGCGGGAGTATTGGGCGCGGGTCAAAATGGTGTGCATGGCGTGTCCGAACTCGTGGAAAATGGTCACCACTTCATCATGCGACAGCAGCGACGGCTTCTCGGCCTGCGGCGGCGGGAAATTGCAGATCAGCGCGCACACCGGGCGTTGGTAGGTGCCGTCCGGCAGGCGTTTGCCCTCGATGATGCCGAACTGGGCGAAGTGGTTGTACTTGCCCTCGCGCGGATACATGTCCAGATAGAACAGGCCCAGCGGCTCGCCCGTTTTGGCGTCGGAGACGGAGTACATCTGCAGGTCGTCAATCCACTTGTACGGCGGATCCAAGCGTTCAAATTTCAGCCCGAAGATGCGCTGGTAAATGGTGAACATGCCGTCCAGCACGCGCTGGTACGGGAAATAAACGCGGAGCTGCTCGGCATCGACGTTGTATTTGGTGATCCGCAGTTCATTGGCGAAATAGCGCCAGTCCCACACGTTGATGATGGCGTTGGGGTCGCCGGTCTCCGCGATTTTCAACTGCCGGAACTCCTCAAGTTCGGCGTTGTATTTCGGCTGCAGCCCGGTTTTAAGGTCCTCCAGGAACTTCACCGCGGTGGCGGCATTCTTGACCATGCGCGTTTCCGTGGCGTAATCCGCGTAGCTGGCATAGCCCAGGCGGTGGGCGATCTCATCGCGCCGGACCAGGATTTTTTGCAGCAGCGGGATGTTGGCCGCCCGGGCGAGATTATACTGGGCCACCAGCATGCGCTTCCGGGTGTCCTCCCGTTTGGCGTTGTCCTCCACCATGATGTAATGGAAGGTGATGTTCGCTTGGAGCGTATATTCATCCGGCCCGGTCTGGATGCCCTGCTGGGACAGGAAATCCTCCGGCACCCCCGCCAGTTCGGCCTTGGTGAATTTCAACGACTGCTGCGCCTTGGTGACGTTGTTTTCAAAATCCGTCTCCAGCCCGCTCAATTCCTTGCGCAAACTCTCCACCGTGTCGCGCTGGTCCTTGGGCAGCTCCAGCCCGGCGCGGCGGTAATCCCGCAGCGTTTCCTCGAACAGCTTTTTGTCCTCGCCGGTCAGGGTGGCGGCGGCCGGCGTGGCGGCCCACGCTTTCAGCACCTGATACACATCGTCGCGGTAATCAATCCCCACGGACCATTCGTCCAGCGCCTTGAGGGCCTCCGTGGCGGCGTCGCGCACCGCGGCGTTGGTGCTGGTCTGCTCGATCAGCGACAGCCGGTTGTCCGCCGTGGTCATCTGGTAGCTCATGTCATCCAGGGCCACAAACGTGTTGGTGAAGGTGGCCGCCGCCGGCGTGATTCTCCCAATCTGGTCCAGCGCGGCGTTCCCATTGGCGATCACCCCGGCCAGTGACGCCTGGATTTCGTTGGTCGTGGTTTCAAAGGTCGGCACGGTCACGACGGCATGATACGCCGCCGCCCGGGCCTGAAACGCGGACAGGTCGCCGGTGCCCGCCGCGGCGGGCGGCCGGACGCTCCGGCAGGCGGTCAGACTGATGGCCATAATAAGAATGGTGGAGGTCTTCCAGTACATGGCGTTAAGCTACCCCGCCGCCGGCCACATTCAAGCGTTTTAGTTCGCACCCTTGACAACCGGGGCGGGGACGGGGTCGTCCTCGCATCTTCAATGTTATCAAACAAACACTGCGCTTCTATTGCTTGGTTACGGCTAACGAACGAAGGGGGGCCAAGCAGGGGAGTTTAAACCACGGATGACGGATGGCAACCGGGAGAAAAGGTGGGGATTTTTCACCACAGAGGCACAAAGCCACAGAGATGAAACAGGCGCGTTCTTGAATCCGCCCTGGGGTGCAGGGTTGAATCAGGCGGCGGGGAGGTGCTGGGCGAGTTGGGCGGCGAGTTCGGGGGGGATGCGTTTGGGTTTTTCGGCGAGACTCGTGCAGGCGTGGAAGGTTTCGGCCTCCAGGATGAGGCGGCCGGCCTGGTTGAGGATGCGGTGGCCGAAATTCACGCGGACGCCCCGGACGAGCGCGGGCCAGACCTCAATGGCCAGCAGGTCATCGTAGCGGGCGGGAGCCGCGTACCGAAGGCGGGCTTCGATAACGGGGAAAGTGGTGTCGCGGGCCTGCCAGAACTCGACGGGGGTGCCGAGGGCGCGGAGTAATTCGCCCCGAGCGGCCTCCAGAAAATCGAGGTAGCGGGCGTGGTAAACATGGTTGCCGACGGTGCATTCGGCGTAGCTGACGCGGTGCGGGTGGCGGAAACGTGCGGCCATGTCCGAAGCGTAAGCGGCCGGCGGGAAAGTTCAATGCCTAAAATTCCCGTTTGCACATTCCGATTTTGCGGTTATGTTTCTGTTGTGAAGACACAGCAGCGTTTTGCCGGCCGGATCGTCGGGCGGCAATAAAATCAGGAATTATCATGGCCGTAACCAAAATCAGTTCAACCGTTCATTTTGTTTCCCGCGGCACAGGGGTCAGCAGTCACGATGGCGCCGCCAACGGGCGGTGGGTGCCCAACACGGATGTATATGCGACCGGCAGCGGGCTGGTCATCAAGGCGGAGCTGGCCGGGATGAAGAGCGACAGCCTGGAGATCACGATTGACGACCGGCGCGTGCGCATCGCGGGGACCCGGCCGGATTGCTGCCGGGAACATCAGTGCAATTTTCTGGTGATGGAAATCACCTACGGTCCGTTTGAGGCCGTGCTGGACCTGCCCGACGGCTATGATCTGAGCCAGGCGCGGGCGATTTACGTCAATGGTTTTCTGCGGATTGACGTGCCCAAGGCGAGCCCGGGGCAGTCGAAAACAACCAAAATTCCCATCCATTGAGGACCGGGGAGGAAGCCGGGCGTGAATTTTTTCCGCCCCCCAGCATCTAACAGTTGTGGACACGACGATCACATCGGCGGAGACGGAGTTTATCAGCATCTTGGGGGCGGACAAAGCCGAGATGCCCCCGCGCATTTCCTCGCGTTCGCTGCCGGAGAATCTGCCGATTCTGGGGCTGTCGGACATCGTCATTTTTCCCGGGGCGGTGGTGCCGCTGTTGGTGGAGACCGGCCCGAGCCTGAAACTGATTGATGACGTGGTGGCCGGCGACCGCCTGCTGGGGGCGGTGCTGCAGCGCAAGCCGGAGGTGCTCGAACCCGCCGCAGAGGACTTGCATAGCATCGGGTGCGTTTCCCGCCTGTCCAAGATGGTGAAATTTCCGGACGGCACGGTGCGGTTGTTGGTGGAGGGCCTGTGGCGGATCCGGGTGAAGAATTTCCTGCCGGCGGCGCCCTACCTGCGGGCGGGCTATGAGCTGCTGCGGGATGAAACGGAGGACACGGTGGAGCTGCAGGCGATGCTGCGGAACGCGCACAAGCAGTTTGAGGAGATTGCCCGATTGTCCAACGCCCTGTCCGAGCAGGTGAAGATCGCCGCGCTGAACACGGAGCACCCCGGCCATTTTGCGGACCTGATCGCCGCGAACCTGAACCTGTCGCTGGAGGACCGGCAGAAACTGTTGGAGACGGTGTCGGTGCGGGAGCGCCTGCAACGGCTGCTGCCCCTGCTCAACCGTGAGCAGGAGGTGCTCACCCTCAGCACCAAAATCCAGAGCGACGTCAATTCTTCGTTTGCGAAAAGCCAGCGGGACTTCTTCCTGCGGGAGCAACTCCGGGTCATCCAGCGCGAGCTGGGCGACACGGACCCCAACGGTGGGGAGATCAAATCGTTGCGGGAGAAGATTGAGCAGACGCCGATGCCGGCCGAGGCGCGGCAGACGGCACAACAGGAACTGGAACGGCTGCAGCAAACCCCGCCGGCGGCGGCCGAATACGGTGTGACGCGCAATTACCTGGATTGGATTGTGAGCCTGCCCTGGGAAAAGGTCACCGAGGACAAGCTGGATCTGGCGGAGGCGGAAAGGATTTTGAACCGGCAGCATTTTGGGCTGACGAAGGTCAAGGACCGGCTGCTGGAGTTTCTGGCGGTGATCAAACGGCGGAAGGAAATCAAGGGGCCGATTTTATGCCTGGTGGGCCCGCCCGGGGTGGGCAAGACCTCGCTGGGCAAAAGCGTGGCGGACGCGTTGGGGCGGAAGTTCGCCCGCATCTCGCTGGGCGGCATGCGGGACGAGGCGGAAATCCGGGGGCACCGCCGCACGTACGTGGGGGCCATGCCGGGCCGACTGCTGCAGACGCTGCGGCGGGTGGAGAGCCGCAATCCGGTGATTTTGCTGGATGAGATTGACAAGGTGGGCGCGGATTTCCGGGGGGACCCCGCCGCCGCGCTGCTGGAGGTGCTGGACCCGGCGCAGAACCACACCTTCACGGACCATTACCTTGACCTGCCGTTTGACCTGTCGCGTGTGCTGTTCATCGCCACGGCGAACTGGCTGGAGCCCATCCACCCGGCGCTGCGGGACCGGCTGGAAGTGATCGAACTTCCGAGCTATACCGAATCGGAGAAACTTCAGATCGCCCGGCGGTTCCTGGTGCCGCGGCAGTTGGAGGAGCACGGGCTGACGCGGCAGGAGGTGGCGTTCACCGACGCCGCGCTGCGCAAACTGATCCGCGAATACACGCGCGAGGCCGGGGTGCGCCAGCTCGAACGGGAAATCGCCGCGCTGGCCCGCAAGGCGACGCGGAAGCTGACGGCCCAGAACGGCTCGGCCGCCCCGCTGAAGCTGGAGCCCGGCGAATTGCAGGCCATGCTGGGCCACGCCCCGTTCATTGCGGAGGGGGCGGAGAAGATCACGGAAATCGGTATCGCCACCGGCCTGGCGTGGACGCCGGTGGGCGGGGACATCTTGTTCATCGAGGCCACACGGATGCGCGGGCGCGGGCACCTGCTGCTGACCGGTTCACTGGGGGAGGTCATGAAGGAAAGCGCGCAGACGGCGGTGAGTTATCTGCGCAGCCACTCCAAGAAGCTGGAGGTGGATTTGGATGACTACGGGAAATATGATTTGCACATCCATGTGCCGGCGGGCGCGACGCCCAAGGACGGACCGAGCGCGGGCGTGGCCATTGTGGCGGCCCTGGCCTCGCTGCTCTCCAAACGCCGGGTGCGGTCGGATGTGGCGATGACCGGTGAAATCAGCCTGCGCGGACGGGTGCTGCGGGTGGGAGGCATCAAGGAAAAGGTCCTCGCCGCCTCCCGGCACGGTCTGAAACAGGTGATCCTGCCCGAGCAGAACAAATCCGACTGGCTGGAGGTGCCCGAGGAGGTGCGCAACCGGTTGAAGGTGCATTTTGTCCGCCAAATCGCCGAGATTTTCCCTCTGGCCTTGGAGGACAAATGAGAATCCCTCTGATCGTGGCCCTGCTGCTGGCGGCGGGTGGCGCCCCGGCGGCGGAACCCACCGACGCGGAGATTCAGGGCCGGCAGATTGTTCAACAACTGCTGGAGCAACGGGCGACGGAGAATTACACCAACACCGGCGTCCTGCAGATCCGCGGCGCAGACGGCAAGACCACGAAGATTCCGGTGCGGTGTGAAATCCAGGTCACGGACATGGGCTGGCAAACCGCCTACCTGGCGGGCGGGACCAACGCGACCGCCCGGCTTTATATCATCCACACTCCCGGTCGGGCGAATGAATATTATTACAGCACCACTCAACAGGAGGGGCCGGTAAAGGGCAACCGCCCCCGCGGCCCCCAATTGACCGCCGGGGAAACGATGACCGCCTTTGCCGGCTCGGACTTTTGGATTGCGGATCTGGGCCTGGAATTTCTCCAGTGGCCGCAGCAGAAATTGCTCAAAAAAGAGGTGAAGCGCAGCCAGGGTTGCTGCGTGCTGGAAAGTTCAAATCCGAACCCGGCCGCCAACGGTTATGCGCGGGTGGTGTCGTGGATTGACTCCGAAAGCGGCGGCATTGTCCAAGCCTTCGCCTATGACGCGAAGGGCCAATTGCTCAAGGAGTTCTATCCAGAGGATTTCCAAAAAGTCGGCCGCCAGTGGCGGGTGGGCACGATGGAAATGGACAATGACCGGACCGATTCGAAAACCCGATTGAAATTCAATCTCGACGACGGCTCACCAAAGAAATGACTGCTGCGCGCCGAGCAGCCGGTCGCCGGACCGGACCGTGGCCCGCCAGGCCACCACGGTGCCCAGGTTCCGATAGTCGTTCCCGGCCAGATTGAACGAAATCCAGCGACCGAAATAGCCGGTCGGCGGCGCGTTGGTTTCCAAGTTCTTCAGCACGGGGCGGCCATCGGTGGCGACGGCCCGCAGTTCCAGCCGGACGGTCAGGTTGGTGGCCGCCGCCCCGGAGGCTTTCCACAACACATCATAGCGAACGGTGGAGATTTCGTTGGTGTGCTGGCGCAGGTAATTCTGGTAGGCGTCCCGCTCAAACAGGCTGGGGGACAGGGCGTCGTGGCCCTGAAGGTTGAGCAGCAGGGGAAGCACTTTGAGGACCCGGCCGGAGACCGCCGGCTCCGCCGCCGGCGCGGTCCGCGCCATCACCCAGGAGACCAGCAGCAGCAAGAATATCTGTCGCATGGCGGGATGATAAGTTTTGACGGGGCGAATTCAACCCCCATTTGCGGTCTTGTTGATCCAGTAGAAACCAACGACCTGGATGTCCGAGGGGGAGTTGCGGAGCAGCAGGGCGACGTATTCGCGCTGGTAACTCCCGATTTGCGCGGTGATGTGAACCTCGAAGGTATGGCTGCGGACGTCGCAGAGCTGGTTCATTTGCCCCACCACCTGCGGGTTGAGGCCGGCGGCCTGGAGCTGGCCGACGTTGCGATAGGGCGTGCCGTCTCCGCCGTCGAGTCCATTGCGCTGATTGATGATGTCCTGCGCGATCTGGGCGTCCACGCCGGGGAGGGATTGGAGGACGTTGGCATCGGCGGTGTTGATGTTGATGCGGCCGGTGGAAATGGGCGTGAACACGTCCTTCAAGCCGAAGGGATAAGGCCCATCGTCGGATGATCTGCTAAAACCCAGTTTATTATGAAAGACCGGCTGGGTTTGGTTGCCTTCGTCGTCCCCGCCTCCGCCATTATACATGTTCCATGTGACCCCCTTCACCAGCAGCAGCTCCGACAAGTCATCCATCGGCGCGTTCTTGGCGTAATAGGGCGGAATCAGGCCCTGGTAATAATCGCTCTCCGCCCCGGCCGGCCGCGCGGCGATCTCCGGGTTGACCCAGTTTTCAATGGAATCCACCACCACGGAGCTTCTGTCTGCAGACACGCCCATCACGGTCAGGACCTGCTGAATTTGCATGGGGCTGGCGGTGTTGATGTTCACCATCCGTTCGCAATCAATGATTTTGAGGGAAATGGTGCCCCCGCCCTTCTGCGGGTCGCCGACGGGAATGTTGTCCAAGGAAAAGCCTGACAAGACGCTGTTGGTCTCGCCCGGTCCGCCCTGCCCCCCCGCCCAAACTTGGTCGAGCGAGTCGTACGGCGCGCTGCCGTTGGCCAGCTCCTGGGCCAGGAGCCAGCGGGCCGTTTCCACGCCCGCCCGCCCCAGCCACAACATTTGCTGCTCGGAATCCGCATTTATCGCCAGCCGCGTTTCGATCTTCATGGCAAACGCGAAGCGAATCGCCAGCACCGACAACCCGGCAATGGCGATCATCACCACGATCAGGGCGATGCCGGCGTTTTTGTTGGAAGGCAGCAGCTTCATCAGGGGCGGCGGGAGGCCATTTCATTCATCATCAAAGTTCTCATCGTGTCCCCGGACGTGTTGTGGCCGGGTTTCGGGCCGGGTTGTTTCCCTGACCGGCGCCCTGACCGGCGCCCGGACCTGGCCCCGGCAGCGCCCCCGGGGCCATCCCGCGGGGCGTTTGCGCGGAGGCGGGCAGCGTGTTGCAGGGCAGCGCAATCAGGCGGGTCAGGGTCAGCGGCGGCGCTTCGGTTCCGTCCGGCAGGCGGCTGCCCATGGTGAAGGTCAGCCGCACCAGCGGCGGGATGGAGTTGGTGTTGTCCCATTCCGTATCCCATTGAATTGCATTTGTGTCCCAGCATTCCACGAGAAAATCCTTCACATCGTGCGCCAGGACGAGCGGCGTGTTCCTTTCAACCTCATCCAGGTCCATCAGGATTGGGCTCTGGCGCAACACCAGATCTTTCTGCTGGTCGGCCCCGGCCTCAAGACTGAAGGTGACCCGCCGCACACAGTAGTTTATCTGCCGCCCGTTGCTGTCAACGCCTTCGAACCGGCCGCTGCGGGGAAACACGTCCGGCAGGCGGGAGGTGAAGCTGAAGACCGGCTCCGGGCCGTTCTCGACATAGAAACTGTAGTATTTCATGGACGCCTGGAACGACTGGACGCACATCAGCGCGTTTTCGACCGTGTGAACGGCCACACGCTCGCGCTGCACGCGCGCTGCCGTGTTCTGGGCGACCACGGCGGAACGGACAATCAGGATCCAGGTCGAATAAATGGTCGCCACAACGAGGCAAAAGATGGACATGGCCACCATGATCTCCAGCAGGGTGAAGGCGCGGCGGCCGGTGGCGGCGGGGAGTTTCATGGCGATTTCAGTGAAGGCCCAGGCCGGAGTCCAGGCTGCCGGCCGGAGACTGCGGGCGGTAGAGCAGCGTGCTGATGCGTGAGAACACCGGATGACCCGGTACCGGACTGTAGATGGTGAAATCCACCCGGAACAGCTTGTTGGACTCCACCTCCACGCTGGTGGATTCAAAGGTATATCCGCGATAACCATCGCCCAGCAAATCCCCCAAATCGCCGCTCTCGGTGCCCTCCACAATCTTGTTGGTCTGCGAATAAATGCCGGCCACGGCCGCCGCATCCACCTGGGGCCGCTCCAAATAGCGCGCATTGGCCAGCCCGCCGGAAATCAGCGCCAGAATGGCGAAGGCCGCCCCGAAGAAAATGGCCAGGGCCACCATCACCTCCAGCAGGGAAAACGCAGCCGCAGACCGCTGCACCGGACATTCACCTTGCGTGGCCGATGGGTGCGTGGCCCCGTCCGTCCCAACTGCCGGCCGCGAGGGCGCGGCCAGCGACACCCGGGGCGGGCGGGCTTCCCAACTTCGGATTTCTGGTGGCAGCTTCATTTGTCCACGTCGCTGAGGATTGGAATGCCGGTCGAATACTCCAGCGTGATTTTTTTCCACTGGTCCTTGGCATGGAGCACCACCGTCATCTCATCACTCGTGCCATCCGGGAAAAAATGCACCCAGGCCGGGTCCGACGCGCCGAAGTCCATCAGGTTGATGTACAGCATGTCAAAAAACACGCCGTCCGGCAGCACGGACGACGTCACCATGCCGCTCGAACCCGCCCCTCCCCCGTCCGTGGAAAAACTCCGGTCCAGCGGATGGAACGTCACTGTCACTCTCCGGTTTTGCATGATGGCTTGGGCGCGGGCCTGGAAGCAGACTTCCTGAAGGTCGTCGATGGCCTTGCGCATGCCCTCCTTCTTGAGCGACGCCAGCACCGAAGGCACGCCCATGGCCATGATGAGGCCCATGATGGCCACCACCACCATGATCTCGATCAGCGTGAAGCCGCGAGGCGACGTGGGTGGAACCGCCGTTTTCATCAGTGAATCTGGCCAATCAGCTTGAACATGGGCAGCAGGATGCTGATCAGCAAAAAGCCCACGACCAACGCGATGAGGATGATCATGATCGGCTCGATGAGCTGGGTCATCACGCGCAGGCCGATCTGGAGTTCGCTTTCGTAGGTGTCGGCGATGTTGTTGAGCGCTCCGGGCACGTCGCCCGTCTCCTCACCGATCCGCACCAGGTCCACCATGAGCTGCGGGAAGACCTTGCTGGCCGCCAGCGGTTGGGCGAGCGTCTTGCCGTCCGTGACGGCCTCGCGAGTTTTGGCGATGGCCTCGCGGATGATGCGGTTGGGGAGGACCTGCTCGGTGATTTTCAAGGCGGTGAGCACGGGCACGCCGTTTTGGAGCAGCGTGCCCAGGGTGCGGGCGAACTGGCCATAGACGTTGAGCTTCACCACCTTGCCCACCACCGGCATGTTCAGGCGCATTTCATCCAGCTTGCGCGCCCCCGCTTCGCTGGACTGGAAGCGTTTGAACAGGATGACCGCCGCCAGCGCCAGAAACCCGAGCAACCACCAGTAGGCCAGCAAGAAATTGGTCAGGCTGATCAGCATTTTCGTGGGCAGCGGCAGATCCACGTTGAACCCCTGGAAGATGTTCATGAACTTCGGCATCATGAAGAACATGAAAAACGCAATGATGCAGCCGCCCACCACCACCACCAGCAAGGGATAAATCAACGCCGACTTGAACTTGGCCTGCACCTCCGCGAATTGCTGCAAATGCCCCGCCATCCGCCGCAGCACGGGCACGAGCGACCCGCTCTGCTCCCCCGCCTTGACCATGTTGACATACAAATCCGAGAAGATGTGCGGCTGCAGCGTCATGGCGTCGGACAGGCTGCGGCCCGAGGTCACCTCCTGCTTGAGATCCCGGCTGACTTCGTACGGGATGCCTTTGCTCTCCAAATGCGTCATGCTGGTCAAGGCCACGGTCAGCGGCATCCCCGATTGCAGCAGGTTGGCCATTTGATTCGTGAAGGTGGCCAGCTCCTGCATCTTGGGTTTGCGCTTCTCTTGGAGTTTGGCCCGCAAGGCCGGCGGCAGAAACGCCATCAAATCCAGGCTCTTGGCCATCACCTTGCCGTCCGCCGTCACCACCGTTCCCGCGCGCACGGCGTCGACTGCCACCGGAAACAGCCCCAGCCGCTGGATCTGGGTCAGCGCCGCCGTGCGGTCGTTGACCTCCAGCGCGCCTTCCACGAGTTCGCCGGACCGGCGCCTGGCTTTGTAAGTAAATTGCGGCATATGCCTTTGGTTGATAACCGCCGGCGGGCAAAAGTTTCAGCCGGCCTGTTTCAATACCTCGTTCACACTCCCGCGCCGGTAGCCCTGCAAATCCAAAGTCACATGTTGATACCCCAGCTTCTGGATGGCCGCCGTCACCCGCGCCAGCACGCCGTCCGCCAGCAATTTCCCGATTTCCGCCGGCGCCAGCTCGATCCGCGCCAGCGGCGTCTTGGCCGTGCCCGATTCATGATGCCGGACGCGCACCTCGTAAAAACCGGCGTCCCGCAACACATTTTCCGCCCCCTCGATCATGGCCAGCTTTTCCGGGTTCACCGCCTCCCCGTAGGGCACCCGCGAACTCAGGCAGGCCATCTGCGGCTTGTCCGCCGTCGGCAGTCCTAGTTGCGCCGATAATTCCCGAATCTCCGCCTTGGTCAACCCCGCCTCCTTCAACGGTGCCCGGATCTGGAATTCCGCCGCCGCCTGCGCCCCCGGCCGGAAATCCCCCGCGTCGCTCGCGTTCTCACCATAGGCGATCACCGTAAACTGTTCCGCCCGGGCAATCGGCGTCAGATGGTCAAACAGCTCGTGCTTGCAGAAATAACAGCGGTTCGCCGGATTCGCCAGATACTCTGGATTGTCAAACTCCGCGGTCTTGACCACCCGCACGGGGAAGTCAAACGTCGCGCCCAGCTCCAGCGCCTCCGCCAGCTCCCGCCGCGGCAGGCTGGGGGAATCCGCGATGACCGCCAGCGACCGCGCGCCCAAGACCTCCCGCGCCACCTTCGCCAGCAACACCGAATCCACCCCGCCGGAATACGCCACCAGACACGAGCCGTAGCCCTGCAGGATGCGCCGCAATTCTTCATGTTTGCCGTTCGTCACGCGCCCAAGGTCGCACTTTTCCGGCCCCTTGTCGAGCGCGGCCAACGCCCGCCCGGCTCTTTTCCCCGCCCACGAACCGTGGATCCTCCGGCCGTTGGAGTCATCGGATAACTCACCTGGACATGCCTGGACTCAGCGCGACTCAGCTTGACTGTCTCGGCCAAATCCATCGGCTCTCGGCCATCAGCGATTCTGCTCCACCTGTAATAACGATCAGAGTGATCGCGAATTGCATTTACAACAAATTCAACCCCATCCACTGATTGAAAGGTTGGATTCAGTTGGATTCTGACGGATCTTCAGGCTAAAAGGTCGGACTCACCCGGACTCCCCCCGGGGAGGGCGGTGCTGCCGCGCCGCCCGGACATCCGTCCCGGTCGCCGACCGCCCGGACCCACGCGGCCATGCCTGGACTCAGCCGGACTCAGCCGGACTCAGCAGGACGGCCTACGGCCAACACTATCAGCAATTGGGTATCGGCTTTTCGCGGAGGGCCAACGGCCCAGTTTTATACCAGCCTTGGGCAATGCCCATGGTTTTCCACCCCCATATCGGCAAGGGCTGAAAGCCTGCCGCCTCTGGCGGCCATGTCAAAGAACCCGGATGGCCTGAATCCATCCGCCGTCGGCCGCCTTCAGCCTCCCGGCCCCGGTCCGCACCAGCAAACAGTTTCTATATTACACCATCTGCCCAAGCTGTCAACCACCACTTTCCACGTCCGACCTTCATGGACTAATGCCGGTGGCTGCCCTGATAGGAATGGCGGGCCGCGCTGTCCCCGTCGCCGGGCGAAGAGTTCAACCGTAGCGGCAATCCCTTGAAGTGATAGAAGTTTGTCATTTCCACACAATCGCACATTATCGCCTTCCTTCCGCCGCTTGCAGCCGTTTCTCCCGGCGGTCGCCCGGCAAAAGGCCCCGCCCGGCCAATGCCGCTATTTGCGGTTCAACCCCTTGCCGCTTCCTCCGTTTTCTTTGCGTTAAATTCCTTTCCCAATCTTGGTTTGACACATCGGCGCAGCGGCGATAAGTTCGCCCCCGACCACGGGCGGGCCGGCATCCATGATGCGGACCCCGGCTCTGGAACTGCTGCCAAATGAATGCGCAAGGCGAATTCGATTTCGACGCCGGGAATGCGGGCCGGGGTTACACCCGCTGGCTTGCCCAGCGCCAGCAGGCGCTTGTCGAACTGGCCCGGCAGATCAATCTGCCGCTCAATCACCCCGTCGAAGTGTGGCTGACCAGCGGCATCCGCCTGCGCGGCAAACTGCAATTGCAGGAGGAAAAGCTCTTCCTGTCGGAAGAACACCTGGGCCCACTCGCACTCAGGGTGGATCGGGTGCCGTTTTTGATTCACGAAATGGAATCCTGCGTCCGGTTGGACTGACGGCACCGGGCCGGAAGCCCGCGCGCTGCCGGTGGGCGGGCCAGTGTCCTCACGTTCGAAATATTCCAAAGAAGTGCAAGCAGTGAGGACGCCTGCCTGACACTTGCGTTGACACTTGTTGGTGGTTAAACTTCAGAACTGCCCATTAAAATGAGTGGACTTCGGAAAGCAATGGCTGCGTTGCCCGCCGTCGGATGGTTGGCCGCGCTGGTGTTTTTCATCATGGTTGCCATTTATGTTCGCCCGGAAAATGATCCCCTGCCCATCCGGGATTATCATCCGCAAACGCCGCCGCGCCGGGTGGTGATTGCCGGCTGGCAGGGCGACACCATGGAACCCTTCGTCACGCGCGATGGCCGCTACCTGCTCTTCAACAACTTAAACGAGCCGCCCGTCAACACGGACATTTTCTACGCCGAACGGCAGGACGACTTCACCTGGCTTTTTCGCGGCCCGGTCCAGGGAGTCAACACGCCGGCCCTGGAAGGCTGCCCGACGATGGATCACAACGGCCGGATGTTTTTCATTTCGCCGCGCGATTATCCCCGGACGCTGGGCACGATCTACACCGGCCAGTTCAAGGACGGCGCGGTCACCAACGTGCATCTGGTCGAGTCCATCTCCCGCAAGCAACCGGGATGGGTGAACTTCGACGTGGATGTCAGTCCGGATGGCACGATGCTGGTCTTTGTGGACAGCCGGTTTCAGCCTGGCGCCGGGCCGAAGTCCGCCGTTTTGGTCATCGCCCGTTGGGATGGCCGGCAGTTCGTCCGCGCCCCGGAGAGCGCCCACCTGCTGGCGCGGGTCAACCAGCCGGGGCTGAACTACGCCCCGACAATTTCTTCCAACCAACTGGCCTTGTACTTCACCCGGTTCGACCCACATTCCCGTTTCCGGGGACCGCAAATTTTTCGCGCCGGCCGTCTCTCAGCGGAGGCACCCTTTGATGAGCCCGAGCATGTGGCCGGCTTGGGCGAATTCGTGGAGGGCACCGCCTTTGGCCCCGACGAACGCCTGCTCTATTTTCACCGCAAAGACGGCGCAAGATTTGACCTGTATGCGGTCCAGGTCCGGTAAGTCTGTTGCACGACACCAAGTCCGGGCACGCGCCACTCCTCACTTACGACATTTTCCCGAAAAGGTGAAAATCTTGAGGACTGAGGACACTTGCCTGAAAATGAATTTTTCTCTTTCTCTGTCCGATTTGAGCGGCGGCGGTTACTATTATATGAGTGAACCATGTGACCGACCCACAGCTTTTGCGCGATTACACCGAGCGCCGTTCGGAGGCGGCGTTTGCGGAACTGATGCGGCGGCATGTTGACTTCGTCTATTCCGCCGCGCGGCGGATGGTTGGCGCCGCGCACCTGGCCGAAGACGTGACGCAAGGCACCTTTGTGGCGCTGGCGCAAAATGCCCGGCAACTGGCCGGCCGGCCGGTCTTGTCCGGCTGGCTCCATCGCACCGCGCACAACCTCGCCGCCAACACCGTCCGCGCCGAGGTGCGCCGCCGCGCCCGGGAACAGGAGGCCGCTGACATGAATGACTTGCTTTCCACCGAATCGGAGGCCCCTTGGGAGAAGATCGCCCCGCTGCTCGATGCCGGACTGGGGGAGTTGGACGAAGCCGACCGCGACGCGCTGTTGCTGCGTTACTTTGAAGGCAAGTCCGCGCGCGAAATGGCGGAAATCCTCGGCACGAACGAAGAGGCCGCGCAAAAGCGCGTCCATCGCGCCGTGGAACGGCTGCGCGACTATTTTTCGAAACGCCATGTGACGATTGGGGCGGGCGGATTGGTCCTGTTGATTTCCGCCAATGCCATCCAATCCGCGCCGGTGGGACTGGCCGTCACGATTTCCGCCGCCGCCGCGCTGGCTGGGACGGTCGCACCCGCTGCAACCGCAATGGTCGCAACCAAAGCCCTGGCCCTGACCAGCTTGCATAAAATGCTCATCACCGCCACCATCGCGGCGGTGGCCGGGGCGGGAATCTACCAAGCCCGCCAGGCGGCGCAGTTGCGCGAGCAAAACCAGACTCTCCGGCAACAGCAGGCGCCCCTGGCCGAACAAAACCAGCGGCTGCAACTCGAACTTGATGCCGCGACCAACCAGGTGGCGGGCCTGCTGGCCGAGAACCGGCAATTGAAATCCAGTTCGAACGAAACCGAACTGCTGCAACTGCGGGCGGAAACCACGCGATTGCGCGGCGATTCGCAGGCCCGGGCCGGTTTGAAGGCGGACCCGGCCGGCGCCGCCGGGCGCGTGGCCAAAATCAAGGTGCGGCTGGACCAAATGCCGGAGTACAAGATCCCCGAGCTGCGGTTCCTGACCGATCAGGAGTGGGAGATGTACACCGTCCGGGCCTTTGGCCAAAAGGAAACTGACGAGGACTACCGCTAGGCCTTCAGCCTGCCGCGGCAGCGGGCCAAGTTGTTGTTCGCCGGCTGGCTGGGTCAGGCGCTGCACAACTACGCCAAAGCCAACGACGGACGCTTGCCTGCGGAGCTTTCGCAGTTGAAGCCCTTCTTCACGCCGCCGGTGGCTGACGCCAATTGGAAACCCGGAGACCCTCCGCACTACGAACTGCTGCCGGTGGAGAACGCCATCCTGCAACGTTATCAACTGGTGCAAACCGGGAAATTGAGCGAAGTGCCGATCGTAGGCGTGTACCCACCCACTGACCCGGGTGATGCGGAGCAGAACGTCCCCAACACCGGCCAAAGAGGGTGGTTCGGGTCCAACTTGCCTTGGACCGAACCGGTGGTGGTGGAGAAGGCGCCGGTGGATGATCAATTTGACTCCTTGTTTACCGTGACCGTGTATGGCTACTCGTACAAGACCTTCGGCCGCGGCGACGGCCACGGGGCGGGGATGTTCGCCAAGGCCCAGGTGGGCACCAATGGCGTGCCGGAGCTGGTTGACCCGGCGCCCGCTGTGGGCCGGAGTTGGACTGGCGGCGGCTCTTTCGGTGGCGGCTCCGGCAGTGGTGGTGGCGGTGTTTCCTTCGGCGGCAGTGGCTCCGGAAACTGAAGCGAATTCTCCAAGCAGATAGGCGGAAGGTCAAAGGCGGATGGGGGCTCTGAAGAAAATAATTGTCTGCCGATGTGTTTGGCGGCAGTTAATAGACAGATGCACGATCTGA
>Ga0302320_10011348_pt1 | contig 18864 bp, 13 predicted proteins | sample Bog_T0_3_FD_202130 | JGI IMG/M metagenome (GOLD analysis project Ga0302320, IMG submission 202130) | Peat permafrost microbial communities from Stordalen Mire near Abisko, Sweden - Bog_T0_3 | ecosystem: Environmental > Terrestrial > Soil > Wetlands > Peat | place: Sweden: Abisko, Stordalen Mire...
GGGCTGGGGTAGGCCGGCGGCTGGCATTGTACGGGGGCTTTCGACCTTGGGCGACGACGGGGGGGGGTGGGCCGGGGCGGCAAAGGCTGCGGGGCGCAGGCGCTGGGACGTGCATCCGGCCGCCAGAAAGGCGGCCAGAAAGGCTGCTGCGAGCCGAATGTCAATTTGCATTTTTCTGCGCATGATCGGGGCGGTTTTCGGTTTGCCGCGCCGTCGCGCCGCGCCCGGGCGAATGGGCGGCGCTCAGGTCCAGGTCCGAATCAAGCTGGAGGCAGCAGGCCGTGCCGGCCGGTATCAGGTCATAGGCGGCGTAGCGCTCCTCCGTCTCCCTCAGCCGGGCCTGCGTAAAGTCCTGGATCGCCTGCTCCGAAGCCTGGAGCGCGGGGCCGCGAAGCCCGTCCGGGACGGAGGCCTGCACGCTGAGCCCGTTCACGCCGACGGCAACCTGGGAAGCTGCGCGCGAGGCCAGCAGCCCCATGGTACCGGTGAAAAGCTCCGAGACGTACGGCGCCAGTGTCACCCATTCGGGCGGCGGGACATGCCTCGCCGCGAGCCCCGGATGAATATTGCACCCGATATCGTCGGCCTCGACGGCGCTGGCGCTCGCCGGCAGTTCCAGTCCGTCGGGGTACAGGAGCGTGTCTGCGATCAGGTTCAGGCGGCCCCGCATGGGGCGGCCGGACAGGCGGCCCAGGAGCCGGGTGCCAAAATCCAGTTGGCGGTGCCTGTTGAACACAACGTCGCGCGCAACGGCAAACTCGATCACAGCCGAAGGGTTGCTTGTATCGACCGTGGTCAGAAGACAGGCCCGGATCAGGGTTCCCTTCGGGACGACGTGGGCAGTGAGACCGGGTGCAATCTCCCTTTCCACAGCCCCCTGATTGCCCGAAGGGACGTCGGCCGCAGGATCCCGGTAGCCGAGTAGTTCGGGATGACCTGCGCTCCCGGACGCCGGTGTCCCGCCGCGCGCAGTCTCGGTTGGGAATGCCGGCGGCAGCGCAGCGTACTTCGAACCGCGCGACTGGGAGTTTCCGCCCTCAAGATCGAGCGGCGTGGCAGCGGCGCCCGGGGCCTGGCCGCCCTCCACGGGCGCGGCATTCGCAAGGGCGGCCCCGATGGCATTAAACGCGTCCCGGGGCCTCGGCGTTCCGCTCTCCGGGGAGCGGGTGTCCGCGGAGCCGGTGGAAGGCAGCCGGAAACTGCGCTCCTGGGCCGACGGCTGCCTCTTCTCAACCCTTACCGGAGACATTGACGAGGCTGCCTGGGTAATCGGCCAAATGCGGGCGCCGCGATTCTCCAGGGGTCGGGGCGGGCTGCCCTGCCCAAGGCGGTTGTGCACGAACGCAAACGTCGCCAGGATGGCAGCGCCCGCCAGAAAATAGACGAGATAGCCCGGCGCGCGGCGGCCATCCCGTTTTTCGCGCACGAATGGGTTCATGGCGCGGGTTTGCGGCCCAGTGCCGCGGCATCCGGCGGGAGGCCCAGTTCCCATCGATTGTGCCGGCCCAATCGATAGCCCTGGACGGCGAGATACACGGTCTCCACCTGCCCAGGAAGAATGAGCGGCCCCGCTCCGATCTTGTAGCGGGCCGTGATCGGGATCCGGGTTGCCCCGGCAAACAGTCCGTATTGGCACGCATCCAGATAAAGCGCTTCCGCGGTCCGGTTGACCCAGCGCACTCGGAACACCAGCAGATCCAGGTCGAGGAACTGCGCCACCGCATTCAGCGACACGAGGCAGTCGTTCCAAAGGTAGAGCCGGTCCAGCGCCTCCACCCTCAAGGCGGGCCGGGCGCGCAGAAAGATGGGATCGGTCTCCGCCCGCTCCAGACTCTCGGCGGCTCCGACTAGGTCGATCTCAGACGGCTTCAGCGGCCGGGCCTGGCCAAGGGCCGCTTCCTCGTCCGCCGCCGGATCCTCCTCCAGCCCGAAATCGCGCAGATACTGCGCCCTCACGTCGTTCACAACCCTGACCAGGAGGACATACACCTCGGGGCCGATCCGCAGGTTGAGGTTGGTTTCAACTCCCGGGGATCGTCCGGTCGGAGTGATCTCCAGCTGGTTCAGGGCCTTGTCGTACTTGTACGAGACGACCGGCGAGGCGAGGGAGATCGCCGCGACCTTGCTGCTGGTGTGCAGGAGAATCGTGGTCGCCCGTCCCGGCGCGATATAGACCTCCTCCGGGACTCCGGGCCTGAGCAATTCCCTGGAAGGCGTGGGCGCGGGATCCGCGCGCAGCGAAATGCCCGCCAGGAAGGCGATGAGCAGGGGGCTGGGACATCTCATGGTGTTCCCTTCGGCGGCAGATCGAGCGCCTTCCGCACCACCCGATCGCGCTCGTCGCTGTAGAATTCCTCGCGGCTCATGGCCTCCAGGCGGATCAGCCGCCAGCCGGTTGCGTTCAAGGCGCTCGGCGCCCCGATCATGAACACCGCATCGAGATAGACCGGGCTGGCCTGCGCCCGGTCGACGGAGCGCGATGAGAGAAGTCCGCTGTACCGCATCCGCCGGTAGCCCGTTCGCGCGGTGACGACCCTGGACTCAAGGATGGCCAGCGTCTGCACGTAGCCTGCCGGGTACTCGGCCGCGGAATCCCGGTAGGCCTGGTCGACCGCCGAGACGACCTCAGGCGCGCAGAACTCGCGGATCGCCGGCGGCAGCCCCTTCTCGGTCCGGCCGAACAGGACTTCCACCGTGTCCGAAAGCTGCCTGTCAAAATCCTCGTCCTTGACCGAGGACAGGGGCTGCGGAGCTCCGGTGAAGATCAGGCCGTGGGCGATTCCGACGAAGATCGGCGGGGCAAGGGCGGCCTTCTGCAAACGGAGCAAGCCCGAAATCGTGAGGACAAGAAGTCCGGCCCCGACCGCAACCACCCCGTGGAACAGGGCGCGAAGCCGGTCCTCATCGATGAAGAACCCGTCGGTCTCCTCCACGCGCGCCCAGCGCGCGTTGGCGATCCGCCCTGCCGAATCGCGCGACTCCTCCGGCTCTTTCTCGGGGGAGGCCTTCACGGGACAAGAAACCGCCGGTTGTCGTGCGCGGAATCCCAGGCAGGCGCGTCCGGGCCCGTCCGCTCCTCGCACCTGAGGATGTAGAACGGATACGGGTTCAGGCGGCTCACCGGATTGATCGCGAGGAGAACCTGGGCCCGCCACGGGAAGAACTGCGCCTCGGCGTGGCGCACGGTCACCGTCAGATATCCGCGCACGTACGCCGCAGCCCGCCCGCTGCGGGCATCGGTCACGACGTCGGTGACCCCCGTCAGGGCAAGGCCCTGCGTCATCCGGTTTGCCTGCACGTCGGGCCCCGACGCGCCCAGCCGCCGCTCCGCATCGCCGTAGACCTCCGGCGCCACCAGGCCCTGTGCCAGCGGAAGCAGCGGATGCCCCGAGTCGTCAATGGCGTACAGGAGGGGGAGGCAACCGTTCAGGAAGAAGGCCACGGCGTCGTACGAGATGTCGGGGAAGCCGTAGAACGCGGCGGCGGCCTCCTTGAGCGAGGGCCCCGACCGGACGACGGCCGGGTGCTTGCGGCCGAGGTCGAACGCAAGCACCCAGACGGCGATGCCGTTTGCCAAGAAGACTCCTAGGATCAGCAGGATCAGCCGCTGTTCGTGGATGACCCACGAAAAATGCCGGTAATGGGTCCACACTTCGCGCGGCATGTCCGTCCCTCTCGGGACGCCCGGATCATCGGCCGCCTTTCGGCGCAGGCGACGCCGCAAATCCCAACGCCTCATGAATGAGGCGGCCTGGAGGCGGTGCGTTTCATCGGCTGTTTGCATCGTCGCCGGTATATTAGCAATCTGGCGGGGTGCGTTCGTATTTCAGGACCTCGCCGTAAGCGACCTGTCCGGCGGCAGCCAGGCGCAGCCCCTCGCGGACGAGGGGCGAGCCGCCGAGTTCCAGCCACCGCGCGCGGAAGGCGTGCTCGCCGAAGCCGTCACGCCCTGCCCTGGCTATCTCCTCCTCCAGTTCCGAACCGCCGGCCACATGCAGGAACTCGAAGATCGGCGCCAGGCCGCGCTCGCCCCGCCCCGCGCACTCAGGGCAGCCGCCCGGCACATGCAGCACGTCCGGGACCGGGAGCGCGTACGCCTCGAAGTGACTCGCCTGGAGCCCGTCGGGGGGGACGGGCCGCCGGCACTGCGGGCAGAGCCTTTTGACGAGCCGCTGGCCGATGACGAGAGAAAGGGCGCCGGAAACCTGCCGGGCCGTGACGCCAAGGTCCAGAAGACGCGAAATCGCCCCCACCGCGTCGCGGGTGTGCAGCGTCGCCAGGATCAGGTGTCCGGTGTCGACCGCCTCGATGCATGTCTGGGCAACCGCCTGATCGCGAATCTCGCCGATCAGGATCACGTGGGGCGCCTGCCGGAGGAGGCTCTTGAGCCCCTCCGAGAAGCTCCGGCCCGTTCCGGCTCCGACCGGTATCTGCGTGATCCACGGAATCGTGAATTCGACGGGATCCTCGAGGGTGCGGATGTTGAGAGTCGAGCGGTCGAGCTGCCCGAGGCACGAGTATAGGGTCGTCGTCTTGCCGTGTCCGGTGGGCCCTGTCGCGATGATCAGGCCCTGGCGCTGCCTGAGGCAGGCGCATGCTATCCGCAGCTGCAGCGGATCGGTGAACGGCAGGCGCCGCATCCGGTCCAGCTGCAATTGCCGGTCCTGCAGCCGGGCGACCAGGCTCTCCCCGTGGACGGTCGGCGTGATCTCGATCCTCAGATCGGCACGGCGGCTGGAGACCGGGACGCTGGCGAATCCGGACTGCCACACCGTGGACGTGTGGGTCGACAGGCCGGCGATCTCCTTGAACGCTCGGAGGAGCCCTGGGGCAAACGCCCTGTCGACCGGCGGCAGGATTTCCTTTTCGCCTGCCAGCTTGACGGCCACCTCCATCCAGTTCTCCTGGTCGTCGAGCAGAAGATCCGAGGCTCCATTTTCGAAGGCCAAGCGCACCAGCTCGAAGGCGACCTCGCGGGCCGTCTTTGTCGCCGTGTCCCAGGCCTCCGGAGCCCCGGGGCCACCCTCCACTTCGGGCGCGGCGCGGCTGCGCCGGAGCGAATCTTCAAGCGCCTGCACGGCCCGCTCAAAATCGGGCCGCCCGACCCCGAATCGGCGCACCTCCTGGTGGGTTGCGCCCCGGATGGCCGCCACGGCTGCCTCGTCTTCCGGCGCCGTCATCGCCACGTCCAGAAGGATCCCGTGGCGGAACGATGGCAGGAAGCCGATGCTCAGGCATGCTTCGCGGAGGTCCGCGTAAGCAGCGATGTCGACGTCATCGGCCGAGAAGGGCACGCTGGATGGGGGCTCGCCTGCCACGCCGACATTTTAGCAAGGCCCGCTGCCTCGGCCTTGCTTTAATGGGGGCATGAACACCACCCAATTGCCGGCCGGGAGCACGCGCCTGGGGAACATTGCCTTCAGCCCGGCTGGCGTCAGCCTCGAAATCGAGGGCCAGCCCGTCTGGATCAGGAAGGAGAACGACGGGCCCTCAATCGCGGCCCTCCAAAGCTTCCATCGGGCCGCCCTCGGCGACTACAAGGCTCGTCAACGGCCCCCGGCCAGGCCCGGATGGATCGCCCGCCTCAGGAGCTGGATAGGCCGCCTGCTCAACCGGCCGGAACCCGTTGGCGGCGAACCCGGGATGGAGCACCGCGGGCCTGCCGGAACGGCTGCCCCGGCCGTGGCGCCCGAGCCCAGGCGCGGACGCCCGGCCCCTTCCCCCGGCCCGGAGCCGCAGGTTTCCATTCCCCAGCCGCAGGCCCGGGACGCTGCCGCCGCGGATGAGCCCCTTCTTCGTGCCGCATTTGCAGATCAGGGGGGCGTCCATTTGATCTGGCAAAGAACCAACGGGCGGCAGATGGAGGAAACTGAGGCGGTCTGTCCCCTCGACTCCCGTGTCGCGGACAGGCTTCAGGACTGCTACGGCCACCTCGCACGGCTCGGGTACAAGGTCATCGGCCTCGACCTGCGGCCGATCGGCGCTCCCGACGCGGGCAAGGACTCCGCGACTCTCGTGCGGACCGCGGTTAAGCCGCCGGTTCCGGGCAAGCACGCCGACGCAAAGGACCAGACGATCGTCATGCGTCTGATGCCGGAAATCCCCGAGCAGCCGAATCGCGCGCTCGTTTCGCCGGTCGACAGCGTCGAGAACACCCAGATCCTCGTGGCGCCGGAACGGCTGCTGCGCTCCCTGCGCGCAGCGGCCGACCCTTCGCGGCCCAAGGAGGACCGTCTGACCTACCTGCGGTGCGCCATGGGACGGGGCGGATTGAAAGTCGTGGATGTCGGCCTGGGCGAGGGGAATGGAAACTTGCCCGGCCGCTGGGCGGAGGTCTCGGAATGGTCGGCGGAGCAGGCCGAAAAGGCGCCCGCTCCCAGAAGACCCCCGCCCGTGCCCGTCACAACCCAGGCCTCGGAACCCGAACTCAACCTCTCGCCCTGACGCCGCGCGCGAAGAAACACCCGGCTTGCGCCGCACCTGCATCGGCCCCAGGTTGGCCGGCCCTCCATGGCATCCCTGCTCACGCTGCTCGACCTCACGCTTCACTTCGGCGGGCCGGCGATTTTGGAGAATGTCAATTTTCAGCTCGAGCCGGGCGAGCGCGTCTGCCTTGTCGGCCGCAACGGCGCGGGCAAGACGACCCTCATGAGGGTGATCGCCGGCGCGATCAAACCCGATTCGGGGGATGTCTTTCGTCCGCCCGGCGCCGTCTTCGCCTACCTGACCCAGGAAATTCCGGGGGATCTGCGGGGCAGCGTTCACGACATCGTCGCGGCCGGGCTGCGCCCGAATGGGGATGGCCGCGAGGAGGATTGGGAGCGAGACATGCGCGTCGAGGCCCTTGTCCAGGAGGTCGGCCTCGCCGCCGCCGCCGAGTTTTCCGAGCTGTCCGGCGGCCTGAAGCGCCGGGCGCTGCTCGCCCGCGCGCTCGCCGGGCAGCCGGACCTGCTGCTTCTCGACGAGCCCACGAACCACCTCGATCTCGAATCGATTCTCTGGCTCGAAAAGTTCCTGCTGGAAAGGAAAACCACCCTTTTCTTTGTCACCCACGACCGCGCGTTCATCCGCAGGATCGCCACGCGCATCGCCGAGCTCGACCGCGGCCGGCTCGCCGGCTGGGCGTGCGACTACGACACCTACCTCGTGCGCAAGCAGGAGGTGCTCGAGGCCGAGGAGAAGCAGCGGGCGGCATTCGACAAGAAGCTCGCCCAGGAGGAGGAGTGGATCCGCCGCGGAGTGAGGGCGCAGCGCTCGCGCGCCGCCGCGCGCATCAATGCGCTCAAGGCCATGCGCGCGGAGGCTCGCGCCCGCCGGGAACGCGCCGGCTCCGCCACCCTCAGGCTCGCCGAGGCCGAGCGCACCGGCCAAAAGGTCATCGAGGCCGAGGACCTCACGTTTTCCTGGCCCGGCGCCGCCCCCATCGTCCGCGGCCTGTCGCTCGTCGTCCAGCGGGGCGAGAAGATCGGCATACTGGGCCCCAACGGGGCAGGCAAGACGACCCTCATCAGGCTGCTCCTCGGCCAGCTCCCGCCCACCTCGGGATCGATCAGGCACGGAACGAACCTCGAGGTCGTCTACTTCGACCAGCTCCGAGCCCAGATCGACGACAACAGGAGCGTCGCCGACAACATCGCGAACGGCAATTCGACGGTCACGATCGAGGGCCGCACGCGCAACGTCATCAGCTACCTCCAGGATTTCCTGTTCGAGCCCGAGCGCGCCCGTACGCCGGCGAGGGTGCTGTCCGGGGGCGAGCGCAATCGTCTCCTGCTCGCCCGCCTTTTCACGCAGCCCGCGAACGTGCTCGTGATGGACGAGCCGACGAACGACCTCGACGCCGAGACCCTCGACCTGCTCGAGGACCTGCTCGTGGAGTTCCAGGGAACGCTGCTTCTTGTGAGCCACGACCGCTCGTTTCTCGACGAAGTGGTGACAAGCACCCTCGTACTGGAGGGGGACGGCAGGATCGGCGACTATGTCGGCGGATACACCGACTGGCAGAACGAAAAGAGGAAGCAGGAGACAAGAAAGGAGGCCGCCCGCGCCGCGGCCGAAGTTCCGCCCGCAGCCCATGGCGGGCCGGCGGGCCGCGCTCCGAGCCCCAGGAAACTCACCAACAAGGAGCGCCAGGAGCTCGAGGCGCTGCCGGCCCGCATCGAGGCGCTCGAAAGCGAGCAGGGCGCCCTCGTCAAGAGGATGGCCGACCCGGCGTTCTACAGGAACGAGGCCGCCCTCTTTGCGGAGGTCAAGGCGCGGCTGGAGGCGATTGAGCGTGAGCATGCCACCGCCTTCGCCCGCTGGGAGAAACTCGAGAGCCTGCGCGCGACCGCCCCCTGAGCGGAGATCGCCGGGGCGCTCCTTATCTGCGCGCCCACCACTGCCGGAAGGAATAGACGGCGTCGTGCGCCGCCGGCGGGATCCTGTTCACGAACTCCCGCAACTGCGCGGAATGGTGGAGCCCGTACCACAGCAGCAATCCAATCACGACCGCCCAGACGAGAAAATCCACGAGAAAGACGACGGGCCCGAAGAAGAACGGGCCCCACGCCCCCCGGCCGCACGCGTGCCTAATCGCCCGCAACGGCCATGTCAGGAAGCCGTACGCGACGAACAGGCCGATCAGCCCGAGCCAAAGGGGTATTCCTCCGGGCAGGTGGAATCCAATCACGGCCCGCGTGGCCACAAGCGAAAGCACGGCAAAAAGGAAGGCGAGATCCAGCAGGGTCTTCAGGAGCGACACGAACGGCATCGAGTAATGAGGCCCGCCTGCGCAGGCGGGCCAGCGGGCCCAATGGGAGTGCCAGTTGCTCCGCCATTCGTCCGCGTTTGCGCGCATCTCGTCCTTGAACGACCGGCGCCAACCGCGCATCTCCTGCCTGAATTTCCTCTTCCATTCGCGGTGCTCCCGCCTGGTCCTGAACGATTTCATCCCCTCATAGTAGCCCGCCTTCGCGCGCCGGATGAACTCCTGCGCCGTCGAGGGAGCCCCGGTGGCGGCCGCCATTTCCTCCGGCGTTTTGGCCCGGGGCACCACGATCACCATGATCAGGTAGGCCAGCGCCCCGATGCCGGAAACAAACGCGAGGAGCACGAAGGCAATCCTGACAATGGTCGCGTCGATGCCGAAATAGATGGCGAGGCCGTTGCAGACCCCTCCGAGCATGGCTCCGTCGCGGATTCGGTAGAGGCGCCGGACGGACCCGCCCGATGCCGGCGCGCTTCCCGCCGGACGATCCTGCGCCGCTGCGGCGCCGGGGCTGTGCGCACCGGTCCCGGGTCCAGAAGAGTCGCCCTCCACGGGCCCCATTCCGGCTATGATCGCCTCCACCTCCTTTGAGGCGACAACGGTCTTGTAGGGGCCGAGCACCGCGCGGAACTTGTCCGCGATCGACTGCTCTATGTCGGCGAGGATCTCGTCCCTGTCCGGGTTGCCCTGAAGCGAACGCGAGGCGTTCTCCAGATAGGCCCGCAGCGCCTCGTATCCACTTTCCTCGAGTGGGTAGGCATTGCCATTCAGGTTTATGGTGATGACCTTGTTCATGTTTGGGGTGCTCCGGGCTTCTGGCCCAGTTCTTTCACGGTTCCGCTGATCTTCTGCCAATAATCGGTAGTCTCGCGCAGCCGTTCCCGGCCCTTGCCGGTGAGCTGGTAGTACTTTCGCGGAGGGCCTGCTTCAGATTCCTTCCATTCGTAGTCCACGAGTTCCTCGCGCCGCATCTTGCTCAAAAGCGGGTAAAGCGTGCCCTCCTGCGTCGCGAATTCGGTTTCGCTGAGCGCCCTCAGGATATCGGCCGCATAGACCTGGTCTGCCGCTATGATCTTGAGCACCAGGAATTCCAGAAGGCCTTTCTTGATCGGTATGAATTTCTCGTTGATGCTCATTTGGCGTAACAAGCTACCTTTACATATAAAGGTAGTTGTCTTGAAAAAGGTGTCAATTTCATTTCTAGAAAATCTTCCGCACTCGCGTTAGACCGTATTCCGCAGGCCACCATGAGCACACCAGCAAAGTCCAAGCACGATCTCCCGCCTTTCGACGCGGATTCGGAGATCTTTCGCATGGCCGCCCGCACCGCGGGCTTTCGGCCGAGCGCCATTCGGGAAATCCTCAAGGTCACTGGGACCCCGGACGTCATTTCGTTTGCCGGCGGCCTGCCCGCCCCGGAGCTCTTTCCCGTCGACTCGATGATCTCGGCCGCCCAGGCCACGCTGTCGAAGGACGGGCCCGCCTCGATGCAGTATGGGATCACCGAGGGCTGGCTGCCCCTGCGGGAGTGGGTGGCGCAACACCTGGAGGGGACGGTGGGGCTTAAGACGGAGGCCGGCCAGATTCTGATCACGAACGGCTCGCAGCAGGCGCTCGATCTTGTGGCCAAGGTCCTGATCGATCCGGGCGATGTCATCCTGGTTGAAAACCCCGCCTACCTCGGTGCATTGCAGGCCTTCCAGTCCTACGAGGCCAGGGTCGTCGGCCTGCCGACAGACGGCCAGGGCATGAGAATCGACAGCCTGCGGCGCTGCCTGCAGGGCGCATCCACCAGTCCGAAGTTCCTGTACCTGGTGACCAATTTCCAGAACCCGACCGGGACAAGCACGGCCCGCGGGCGCCGCCTGGAAATCGCCGAAACTTGCGCGGAGTTTGGAATTCCCATTATGGAGGACGACCCCTACGGCCGCCTGCGTTATTCCGGGCAGGACATTCCCTCGCTGTCGGCCCTCGGCCAGTCCCGGAACTGCCTGTATCTTGGCACCGCAAGCAAGATCCTGGCCCCCGGGATGCGGGTTGCCTGGCTCGTAGCGCCCGATCCACGCCTCTACGGATGCTTGGTGGCAGCAAAGCAGGCGGCCGACCTGCACACCTCGTCCTTCACGCAGCGTCTGGTATGGCATTTCCTGAGCCAGCCCGCAGCGCTGGAAACCCACATTGCCCTCCTTCGCTCCGTCTATGCACGCAGGCGGGACACCATGCTCGGCTCCCTGCGCCGGCACATGCCACAGGGCTGCAGCTGGACTGAGCCCGAGGGCGGACTGTTTATATGGGTCTGCCTGCCGGATGTGATCGATGCCTCAAGGCTGCTGTCAGCCTGCCTCTTGCAGAAAGTCGCCTTCGTGCCGGGCGAGCCTTTCTGGGTGGGCCCTCCGATGCGCAACACGCTGAGGCTCAATTTCAGCAACGCGTCCGAAGACCGGATCGAGGAGGGCATCGCGCGGCTGGCGCGCGCCGTCGGGCAGATGCTGAAATCCCGCGAAACCTAAAGACCTCTGGCCTCCAGTATTGAAATCGCGATACCGCGATTTCAATACTGGAGGCCAGAGGTCTTTTCGGGCTTTGAAATCCGCGTTGCGGACTTCAATACTTGAGGCTGAGGTCATTTCGGGCGCTCAAGACGATGCCGGTGCAACAAAGGCCGGATCTATCACGCGATGGATGAGGTTCTCGACGCGGTTGAGCGGGGCATCGTAACCCGGAGCTGAGTCGCTGCATCCAGGGATGAAGATCGGGGCGATCGCAGGCGGGTTCCTGAGCGTCGGCGGATCGCCGGCCCGCATCTGCTCGAGGGTCTGGCAGACATAGGCGAGCCTCACCAGGTAATGCCCGTCGCTCCGGCTCCGCCTCAGTTCAAAGACAAGAGACCCTCCCGGGAGGACCGGGTCCATCTGGGTTCCATCCATCCACCAGGAGACTCCCATCAGGCCGGCCAAGCTTGCCAGATTGGAATCGTGGCCGACCAGAACCACAAGCCGGCCCGCCGGGCCGCACACCGCCCCCGGCACGGCGCGGCCTGTCGCCCCCTGCTCCAGGGTCTCCAGAATGTGGCTTGCCAGGTTCGAAATCTGGACCTGGGCGGGATAGAACGTGGACTGCGTAAGATCGAAGTAAAGGGAGTGAAGCTCGAGCAACTCCGTCAGATCCGCGCGGGACAGCCGGCCCCACCCCACGTCGGACAGCGGCATGCCTTCGGCATACTCGAGGACAAAGTCATCCGTGCAGCGCATTGCGACGCGGAGCGGGCCGTTGACCGCGACGGCGACTCCCGAGCCCCGGTCGGGCGCCAGCGAAACCGGTGCATCCAGTATGGATTTCTTCCCCGATGGAACCCTTCCGTCGCCGCCCACCAGGATGCGCTGAAGGGTCGCAAAGGCCGCGGCATGGGCCGCCACGGGATTGGCGGGATTGCCCCCTATCCGTCCCAGAAGCGAGGCCGCGGCGAGCGCAAAGTCCGGGTGCCCAAAATCGGCCTTCACCGGTTCGAAAAGGGGATCGGGCTCGGCCTGTGGCCGGGCCAGGACGACCGGATCCGCCCCGGGCAGCAGGCCCGAGCCAATGTCGCGAGCCGTTTCAATCGTGCGCTGGTCGCTGTCGGCGCGCAGGGTGATGCACCCTGCGTCCTTCTCCGCACGGCCCGAGAGCAGGCCCGCCTGGACATAGAGCTCCCTATAGTATGCCCCCATCAGCTCCATCTGCCGTTTGCCGTGCGCGGTGAGGTTCCCGGCCGGCACCGTCCACTCCGGCCAGCGATTCGCGGAATACTCCCCAAAAGCCTTGTTTGCATCCACCAGCGGCGAACGCACGCCATGCCGCGTGACGATGACCGCCATCACAACATCGCTGTCAGGCTCCGCCGCAGGGTTCGCAGGCGGGGCGGCCGCGGCGGAGAGTGCCGCCAGTCCACAGGATGCGGCCCGGAGGCAGCAGGAAAAAACCAAACGCATGGCGTTGCCCGCCCTCCGGCCTTACTGGCAGGCTTCGCAAACCCCGCCGTTTCGCATCGCCTCGATCGAGCAGGCCTTCTTCTCCTCGGCGGAATACTCGCGCTTCCCGGCAGAAGCCGCGACTTCCGCGCCCGCGGCCAGTTCGGCCGGGACGGACGCCTCGGCCGCAGGAGCAGCCGCCGCGTCGCCATTGACAGCGCCGTGCATGTCCTTTTTCACCGACACGGTGGCCTTTTCGATGTTCGAAGCTCCGAGGCTGCGCAGGTAGTAGGTTGTCTTGAGCCCGGCGTGCCAGGCGTGGCGGTACATGTGCGAGAGCGTCTTCAGGTCCGGCGTCTTGATCCAGAGGTTCACGGACTGCGACTGGTCGATCCATTTCTGGCGCCGCGCAGCGGCATCGACGATCCACTTTGCCTCGATGTCGAAGGCTGTAAGGTACTTCGCCTTGAGGTCGTCCGGAATCCTTTCGATATCCTTCAGTTCCCCGTCGAAATACTTGAGGCTGTCGATCATCTCCTGGTTCCAGAGGCCGCGGGCCTTGAGGTCCCTGACGAGGAACGGATTGAGGACGATGAACTCGCCCGAGAGGTTCGATTTGACGAAGAGATTCTTGTAGGTCGGCTCTATGCAGGGCGACGTGTTCGTGATGTTCGAGATCGTCGCCGTGGGCGCTATCGCCAGGACATTGCTGTTGCGCATGCCCTGCGCGGCGATCTTCGCCCGCAGGGGCGTCCAGTCGAGCTTCCCGCCGCGGGCGACGTCAACCGGCATTCCCCTCTCCTGCTCGAGCAGTTCGAGCGAATCCTGCGGGAGAATGCCCCTGTCCCATTTCGAGCCCTTGTAGGACGAGTAGGCTCCGCGCTCGCCGGCCAGGTCCGAGCTCGCCTCGAAGGCGTAGTACGCCACGGCCTCCATCGCCTCATCGTTGAAGTCCACAGCCTCCTGCGAGGCAAAGGGTATGCCCTTAATGTACAGGGTATTGGCCAGGCCCATGACCCCGAGCCCGATCGGCCGGTGGCGGATATTGGAGCGCTTGGCCGCCTCAGTCGGGTAGAAATTGATGTCAATGACGTTGTCGAGGGCCCGGACCGCCATGCGGATCGTTTCACGCAGCTTGGAGTGGTCGATCGAGCCGTCGGGGAGCAGATGGGTCTCGAGGATGATCGAGCCCAGGTTGCAGACGGCGGTCTCGTCCTTCGAGGTATTCAGGACTATCTCGGTGCACAGATTCGACGAATGGACGACGCCGACGTGGTCCTGCGGCGAACGGACATTGCAGGCATCTTTGAACGTGATCCAGGGATGGCCCGTCTCGAAAAGCAGCGAAAGCATCTTCTTCCACAGGTCGATCGCCTCGATCCGCTGGCCGTGGATCTTGCCCTTTGCGGCCAGCTTCTCGTACTTGAGATAGGCATCCTCGAACTTCCGGCCATAGGATTCGTGCAGGTCGGGCACCTGGTTGGAGTGGAACAGGGTCCATTGCTCGCGCGCCTCCACCCTTTTCATGAACAGGTCCGGAATCCAGTTCGCGGTGTTCATGTCGTGGGTGCGGCGGCGGTCGTCGCCCGTGTTCTTGCGCAGTTCCAGGAACTCCAAAATGTCGTTGTGCCACGTCTCCAGGTAGGCGCAGCCGGAACCCTTGCGCTTGCCGCCCTGGTTGACGGCGACCAGTTGGTCGTTGTGGAGCTTGAGGAACGGGATCACACCCTGCGACTCCCCGTTCGTGCCGCCGATATAGGCGCCGGTGCCGCGCACCGCCGTCCATGAACCGCCCAGGCCGCCGGCCCATTTCGCCAGATAGGCGTTCTCCGCGATGCCGCGCTGGAAGATCCCTTCGATCGAGTCGTCCACGTAATAGAGGTAGCAGCTCGAAAGCTGGGAATGCAGGGTCCCGGAGTTGAACAGCGTGGGTGTCGACGAGCAGAAACGGCGGGTCTTGTAGAGCGAGTAGAGCGCGACGACCTTGGCCTCCCGGTCAGCCTTCTCCTCAAGGAACAGGCCCATCGCCACCCGCATCCAGAAGAACTGGACCGTCTCTATCCGGCGGGACGGCTTTGCGATCTTGTCGACGATCAGGTAGCGGTCGTAGAGGGTCTGGACACCGAGGAAATCAAACTCGAGGTCGGAGGACGGATCGAGGGCGGCGGCAAGTTTCGAGAGGTCGAAGTCGAGGAGCCGCGGATTCAGACGCCTGATTGCGACGCCGTGCTCCAGGTACTTGCGGAAGGCGCGCTGATGGAATTCCTTAAGCTTGCCGATCCCGTCCGCCATGATATCCCAGCCGAGGACCTCCTCGTAGAGGTAGGTGAGCTGGATGCGGCCTGCGAACTTCGCGAATTCGGCGTCCTTCTCGATCAGGGTCTTCGAATTGAGAATGATCGTGGAATCAAGGTCCTTCTGCGTGATCTGGTCGTATACGGCGCGGCGCAGCTCGTGCTCGATCTGCTCGTTTGTCAGGCACAGTTCGAGGCCGATCTGCGCAAATTCGATCCTCCTGCGAAGGTCGGCCCCGTCCCAGAAGACGTTTTCCCCGTTGGGGCGTTTGACGACCACCATCGTCGCCTGTGCCGGCGTCTCGGCCGTCGCGATGGTCTCGTCGCGCTTCTCGGTCTGCTCGGCCTCACGCGCAGCCGACCGCTCGGCGCGGTAAAGAATATAGGCCTCGGCCACCTTGTAGTGGCCGGCCTTCATCAGCTCCTCCTGAACCATGTCCTGGATTTCCTCGATGTGAACGAACGCCTGTTTCGAGGAATGGACCCGGTCGGAAACGCCCTTTGTGACTGAAACCGCCGGGGCCGAGTCACGCTGCATCGAGAGGAAGGTCTTCCGGATCGCAATCTCCACCTTTTGCTCGTTCCACGGCACGACCTGGTTGTTGCGGCGGATCACCCGGACCGTCGAATTCGCGGCGGATTCCCGGTCGAAGGAGAGCTTCCGCGCCCGGTTGAGGAGGACGCTTTTTGCGACAAAGTAGGCGTTGTTATCGACTAGGGTCTTTTCGATCAGTTCGTAAAGTGCGTTTAGCGTCAGCCTGAGCGGTGTGCGGTCGCGTGCCATAACCGCAAGATTGGTAGCGAGTTCGCGGCAAATAGAGGTCACCCACGCCCGGTTCGCCTCCGTGAAGATGTCCTTGTCGCCGCGCGCGATGCACACGTTCGTCAGCGCCTTGCCAAGGGTGTCGGCGACCTCGGCCAGGTCGAAGCGCTCCTCGCCATGCGGGCACAGTACGGCCACCGGAGGGACAGGGATCTCCTCGCCGGTAAGAACGTCGGCCCAGGCATAATGGGGCTTCTGTTCGACAGGGGTTTGGACGGTACGCTTGAGGGCCAGGTCGTTGGCCAGCGAAGGAGTGCTCATGGATGAAACTTGTAATGAAATTGGAACAAAAGGGACGTGCAGGCCGGGCAGAACGAAGGGAGAACGGCGCGCCACCCGCCATTAGGGCCTCGCGCCGCGCGAAAATCGATTGGTTGAAGGAGCCTTTGGGAACCGAGTGGGGAAAGCGGGAGTGGCGCAGGCGCCCCTCCTTGGGTAAGAAAAGTCAGAGTTCGTCGTCCGAAGCGACGGCGAGCGATGATGCCTTTTGGTATTCCGTGACGCGACCTTCGAAGAAGTTCTGCTCCTTCTTGATGTCCATCATCTCGGCCAGCCAGGGCAGCGGATTCTTGACGCCGCCGGACAGGGGGGAAAGACCGCAGCCTTCGAGGCGGCGATCCGCAATGAAGTCGATGTAAGAGAGAAAATCCTCCAGCCGCAGGCCCACCGCGTTGACCGGCAGGCAGTCGCGGATGAACTCCTTTTCCAGGGCCACCCCTTCGCGCATCAGGCCGCGCAGCTCCTCCTTGAACTCGGGCGTCCAGATCTCGCGGTTTTCCTCCACAAGGTCCATGAACAGGTTGCGGAACACCTCGATATGGTTGGATTCGTCGCGAAGGGTGTACCTGAACATCTGTCCGATGCCCGGGAACTTGTTCTGGCGGTAAAGCGAAAGGATCATCCCGAAGAGACCGTAGAACTGCGTTCCCTCCATGCACTGGCCGAATACGAAGATATTGCGCGCCAGGAGCTTCTTGTTTTCCGGCAGGGTCAGATCCAAGTCCCGCCGAAGGGCGCGGGAGACCTTGGTCACGAACTCGTTCTTGCGGACGATAGTCGGCACGTCCTCGAACATCGCCTCGCACTCGTGCGGGTTGATCCCGAGCGAGGCGATCATGTAAAGCAGCGAATCCGCGTGGATGTTCTCCTCGTGGGCGTGCCGGCCAAGGACCAGCTTCAGTTCGGGCGCCGTCACCAGCTCGCGAACGACGTGCTGAATGTTGTCGCCAACGATGCCCTCGGCCGCCGAAAAGTAGCCGATTCCCATCCGGATGATCCACCGCTCGACGTCGGAAAGCGCCCGCTCATCCCTCCACTGCTCAATGTCCTTGCCCATCGGGATGTCCTCCGGCTCCCAATGGTTGGCCTTCATCTTGCGGTAAAGGTCGTAGGCCCAGGCGTACTTGAGGGGCAGGAGGTTGAATGTCATGGTCTCGCGACCATTGATGACCTTCTTGGCCGCAAAAGCCGCCTCCGCCTTCGCCTGGTCGAGGTGGAAGGTCTTTGAGCCAACCTTAAAGGACTTTTGCATGACGAAAATGGGCCTGAGATCGAGAAACCAAACGGCTGTTTGCGGCACGCAAAACGCGCGGGCGAACAAAAGTTATTGGGAACTTATTGGCCATTTGTTGACCACAACAGGATGTGGTCCCTCTCCTGGGAAGCCACAAGCTATTGGACCGGAAAAAAAATTCGTCAACAGGTTTGTGGCACTTTTGTGTTAAATCTTTGGCGAATTTTTGGCTTGCCGTCCGCTGGGACAATTCCCCGCGCGCCATGAGTCCCGCTTATGGCCGGCGCAGGCCACCCGCGTCCTCCCTTCCCTTGCCCGGAAAGGGCCCGCCGCATTCGGTATCCTATTATTGGATACTACCTGCGCCCCGGCGCAGCCGGGCGGCCGCCTCAAACTGGCGCTCGGCCTCGGGCCCCCGGCCGGCCGCCCGCAGCGCGAGGCCGAGGTTGTAATGGATGTCGGCGTCGCCCGGCGCGATCTCGAGCGCCCGCTCGTAACGCTCGATCGCCTCCGCCGGCCGGCCCGACTGCGCGAGCATCGCGCCGAGATTGGACAGCGCCTCCACATAGTCGGGCTTCAGGCGCACAGCCTCGCGGAACTGCGCGATCGCATCCGCAGTCCGTCCCGCCGCCAGAAGCGCGTTTCCCAGATTGTAGCTGACCTCCGCGCGGCCGGGCATCAGCCGGAGGACGGTCTGGTACTCGGCTATCGCCTCATCGAGCCGGCCGCCCTGGGCGAGGGCCGCCGCGAGGTTGTTGTGCGCCTCCGCGTAGCCCGGCGCCAGCTGCACGGCGCGCCGGAAATGATCGAGGGCCTCCGCCTGCCGGCCCGAGGCCGAGAGGGCGACTCCGAGATTGGCCTCGGCCTCGGCGTAATCCGGCCTGAGCCCGATCGCCCGCCCGTACTCGGCGATCGCTTCGGGCAGCCTGCCGCCCTCCGCGAGGGCGAGGGCGAGGTTGTTGTGGGCCTCCGCGTAGTCGGGAGCCAGGGCCACGGCGTTCTCGAACCTCTGTGCAGCTTCGGAACTGCGGCCCGCAGCCGCCAGGGCGACCCCAAAGTTGTTCTGCACATAGGGGCTGTCGACACTCTTTGCCGCCGTGTCCCCCCATAGGACGACCTCGCTTGCGTACACCCGGTTGCGGCGTGCCGTGGCCACGCCGAGCAACGCTGCAAGGATGACAAGGAGGAGCGGAGAGGCGGCCGCCACGCGGGATGTCCACAGGGAGCCCGCCCCGGCGGTGAGAAGCCCGAAAAGCCTCGAAAGGGCGGCGGCCGCCACAATCGTAACTGGCGCCAGAGCCAGATACATGCGATGCTCGGCGACCGTCTGGGTGATTCCGGGGACGAGCGAGGTCGGGGCGAGAATCGCAAAGAACCAGAACCCGGCCAGGCCCCACCAGGTCCGGCGCAAAAGCCCCGCAACCGAGACTGCGGCAAGTGCGCAGACCAGGCACATCGCCGGGGCCACAGCGGCAGCGGAATGAATCCAGCGGATGGGATAGAAAAGATCCTGCCCCAAGGGCAGGAGGGACAGCCTC
>Ga0302320_10011349_pt1 | contig 18862 bp, 12 predicted proteins | sample Bog_T0_3_FD_202130 | JGI IMG/M metagenome (GOLD analysis project Ga0302320, IMG submission 202130) | Peat permafrost microbial communities from Stordalen Mire near Abisko, Sweden - Bog_T0_3 | ecosystem: Environmental > Terrestrial > Soil > Wetlands > Peat | place: Sweden: Abisko, Stordalen Mire...
TTGCCAGAGCCGCGTCTGGATGGAGGCCGTTTTGCGCGACGGGACACTATATTTCGCCGGCAAATCCGATGCCGCGATCGTCTCCGGCCTCGTGGCACTGCTGCTGCGCGTCTATTCCGGCCGCTCGCCCGAGGAAATCCTCGCCACCGACCCCGTCTTCCTGAAAGATCTCGGCCTGCTGGAGGCGCTGTCCACCAACCGCGGCAACGGGATCGCCGCCATGGCGCGCAAGGTCCGCGAGGTCGCAGCCATGCAACGGGTCAGCTAACGCCCCGGATGTCGGCGGCCGCGCGGGTCGCCGCGTTCCTGGGCACGTATTTCGCCGCCAATGCGATCAATGCCTTCATGCCCCTGTGGTTCGCCGATCGCGGCCTGTCCGCTGCGGCCATCGGGCAGGTTCTGGGTGCGGCGTCGTTGCTGCGGGTGCTGGCCGGACCCGGCTGGGGCACCATCGCCGACCGTATCGGCCAGCGCCGGCCGGTGCTCGTGTTCGCCGCATTCGCCGCCGCCGGACTGACGGCCTCGTATGCCACAACCACCAGTTTCCTGCCGCTGCTGTTCATCGCCGCGGCCCAGGGGGTCGCCGCCAGTGCCATCAACCCGCTGGCGGACTCGCTGGCCTTGTCCCTCGCGCGGGAAGGGCGGCTCGTTTACGGGCCAGTCCGCGCGGTCGGGTCGGCGGCGTTCATGGTGGCGACGGCGGCGGCTGGGTGGCTGCTGAACCGCGTCGGATCGTGGCTGGCACCGTGGCTGGTCTCCGCCGGATACGCCGCTTCCGCCATCCTCGCCCCCTTCCTGCCGGAAGCCGCCACGCCACCCGCGGCCCCGCATGCCTTCGCCGGGCTACGACTGTTCCGCAATCCCGCGTTCCGCCTGGCAGTCGGCTGCACCGCGCTGATCCAGGGCGCCCACGCGGCCTATTACGGTTTCGCCGCCTTGTTCTGGCGCTCCCAGGGCTTCAGCGACACCACGATCGGCCTGCTGATCGCCGAGGGGATTGTCGCCGAAATCTTGCTGTTCGCCCGCGGCCGCCGCCTGATCGAGCGGCTGGGCCCGGCCGGCCTGACCGCCTGCGCCGCCGGCGCCTCGGTTCTACGCTGGACCGTAACCGCCCTGGCGCCACCGTTACCGGTCCTGGCGGTGGTGCAACTGCTGCATGCCGCCACCTTCGCCATGCAGCATTGGTCCGCGATGCTGGTCTTAAGCCGGTTCGTGCCAGCCGAACGGGCCGCAACCGCGCAGGCGTTGCACGCCGCGTTGGGATACGGTGCCCCAACCGGGCTGTTGATGCTCGTGTCGGGATGGCTGTACGCGCGACACGGCGGCCTCGCTTTCCTGGCGATGGCGGCAGTGGCCGGTTCAGCCGCACTTCTCGTCGGACCGCTTTTTCGGGCAACGACACGGTCGCCGGCTCAGGCTGTGTGAGCCATGTCTCCGTCGTCATCGCCCTACCGTCATCGCCCTACCGTCATCGCCCTACCGTCATCGCCCGGCTTGTCCGGGCGACCAATCGCGGCACCCTGCCGTGACAAGCGGCAGGGACAACAAGATGACGCCACACGGCAATCGTCCGACCCACTTATTTTGAGGTGCCGCGTAACAGCACCCCCCACAGCATCCCGCCTCGTTCCCCCCGAAAACGAATATCCGCTTTCGATTGTCCGCCGTTACGGATAGGCTACGCACGCGATCATTGGCAGCGGGGAAACAACACATGCCGGTCCCGATCACGCGCGTCGTCGTTCTGATGATGGAAAACCACTCCTTCGACCGGGTACTGGGCTGGATGAAAAAGGACTATCCCGCTCTCGAGGGCATCGATCCCGACTCCCCCGGCACCAACCCGGATTTTCCTGTCACCACCGACACCGTCTTCCAGGCGGAAACACGCTCCCGGAACATCGCCAACGATCCGGGGCATGACCTCGCCAATGTTCTGCACCAGATTGCCGGCGGCAATCAGGGGTTCGTCGCGGATTTTGCGCAGACCTATCCGCAGGCCCCCATAGATGAGCGTAAGGAGATCATGGGCTGGTACCCGTACGGATATCTGCCCGCCCTGCATTTCCTGGCCTATAATTTCGTCGTCTGCGATCACTGGTACTCCTCATTACCCGGTCCCACCTGGCCCAACCGTTTCTTCGTCCATAGCGGCACCTCGCTCGGGCATGTCGACATGCCGGAAGGCGTCTTCAATCCCGGCCTCCATTGGTATGATCAAACAACGATCTACGATGAACTCGACGCCGCCGGTGTCGATTGGCGCATCTACCACGGCGACTTTCCGCAATCCTTGCTGCTGGTGCATCAACTCGACAAACTCGATCACTATCGCACCTTCGACAACTGGGCCGCGGATGTGCAGGCCGGCAACCTGCCCTCCTATGTGTTCATCGAACCGGCCTATTTCGGCACCGAGGAAAACGATCAACACCCGCCGCAGGACATTATGCGCGGCGACGCGCTCGTGGCCGCCGTCTTCAACGCGCTCCAGGCCAACGAGACGCTGTTCGAGCAGACGCTGCTGATCATCCTCTACGATGAGCACGGCGGCTTCTACGATCACGTGACGCCCCCGCCCTCGGTGCCGCCGGACGGCAACACCAGCACCTATGCCTTCAATCAGTTGGGCGTGCGGGTGCCGGCAATCCTGGTGTCACCTTGGCTCGACCGTGGTTTCATCAGCACGCCCTTCGACCACACCAGTGTGCTGCGGCTCGCCACGCAACTCTGGCCGCAAGTCAAGCCGCTCGGCGCCCGCACGCCACAGGCCAATTCGCCGCTCGATTCCCTGAAATGGCTGGACTCGCCGCGGCGGGCCATTCCGCCGGCGCCCACCAATCAGGATCCGATGGCTGTGATGGACCTGCCGAGCCTCACCGGTCAGAAGCAGGCACTGTTCAGCTACAGCCAGTACCTGGAAAGCCAGATCAGCGATCCCGCCGTCCGCGCGGCATTAATGGGCCGCGCCCATGAGGCAATGGGCGGGGCGATCGCCCAAGGAAATCTCGCGACCGACCGGCTGAACGCCTATATCGCAGACAAGCAAGCTGCCCCGGGGGCTCCGGCCGCGCCGCCAGGGTGACCCGTTCAGCCCAACCGCCGCAACCTCACGCCCCCGGCGGACGCTTCATCTTGCAACTGGTGGGCTGGGCCAGTGCGCTCGCCGGCACCGTGGCCGTCGTCTTCCAGCCGAACCCCGTATGCTCCGAATCATATTTCACACCCGAGGTGAAAACCGCCGCGTAAAGCGGGTCGATCAGCTGATGATCGTCCGCCCGCATCCAGTTCGTCTGGCCCAGGGCATCCGTCACCTGCAACCCTTCCAGCGCCAGCGCGACCTTCAGCGGATCGGTCGAACCGGCCTTGTTCACCGCGATCTGCAGCATCTCGAACATCGTGCGGTAGTTGATCCAGGTATAGTCGAAATCAGGATATTCCGCTCGGAATCCGGCGATCCAGGCGTCAGCGTCCGCCTTGCCGGTCTCGCTGGGAATGTTGTGGTGGAAGTCCAGCGCCGCATAAACCCGATCGACCCCGCCGGCGCCCATGGCAGTCGGGCCGCCGTTCAGATGCGCCGACAGCGTATAGTATTTGACATCAAGGCCGCTTTCACCGCCCGCCTTCAGCAACTGGTTGAAATCGACCCCCCAGTTCGATGTCAGCACAGCCGCGGCGCCGGATTGCTTGATCTTGGATATATAGGGCGAGAAATCCTTCACCTTGCCGAACGGCACAAGGTCGTCGCCGACGATCTTCACCTCGGGACGCAGCTTCGCCAGGTAGGTCCTCATGTCGGCCTGCACCGACTGGCCATACAGGTAATCCTGGTTGATCAGAAACACCGTACCGATGTCTTGCGGCAGCGCGCGGATCAGCGTTTCGACGCGCTGCCCGACATTCGCGGCAAAGCGGAAATGCCAGAAATCGCATTTCTCATTCGTCAACTCGTTCGCCAGCGCCGCGCAGTTCAAGTACAAAACCGGATGCTCCGGATTGCGGGCGTTGTTCTTCGCCACCCCGTCGATCATCGCCGCGGCAACATTCGATCCGACGCACTGGATGACGATCGGGATGTTCTGGTCCACCACCGACTTCAGCGCGATGATCGCTTCGGCAGGCTGCAACTTGTCGTCGAAGGTCACGATTTCAAACGGCTTGCCCAGGGCGCCGCCGGTCTTGTTCACCACGTCCATGGAGAAACGCAGTTCTTTCAGAAACGCATCGCCCTGCGGCGCGAAGGCGCCCGAGAACGGGCCGATAAAGGCGATCTTGATGGTGTCCTGGGCGAAGGCAGGCAAGCTCAACCCTGCCAGGACGACAAAGCCGAACAGGCCGCGCAGCAAGCGGTTCATAAAAATCCTCCCTGTCCCGTATCCGCGCACGGGTTAAGGGAACCTCTAGCGCGGAACGGCCGTCAGGGCGAATCGTGTCCGCTGCAATCGGCGCCGACACCCGATCCGCGGTCCGCGATCATTTTGCCAGAGCCACGATCCCGTCGTCATCCCACACGCCAAGACAAACCTGCTCCTGATCGCGGACCAGCAACAGATAGGGGTCGAGAACGACCGATTCCCGGATCAGTTCTCCAATCACCACGGTCGAGCCGGGAAGCGCGCGCTGCAGCAACCGCGCCGTGGCCGAGACCGGTTCCGGCACCCCCTCGGCTTCAAGCCGGTCAACGTGCAGCCAGCGCTCTTCCCAGTGCGAGCCGCCGCGGGCGGTGAACACGCCGCTGACGATCAACCCGGCCATCAGGCACAGCCAGCCCATCGTGATCCACATCGCCACCGGCGAGGGCGGCGGCATCAGCGCGTTGGCGGCGCCTCCGAAGAAAGCCATGCAGCCGACGGAAACAATCAACGAGAATCCCAGCAGTTTCTGATGCCGGTACCAGAAGGTCGGGCCGAAGCGTTGCACTTGGGTGTGCTTGTGCGCCGCCAGCGTGGCTGGAGCGACCGGCTCGATATCAAGCTGCGCCAGCAGAGTCGCCAGCGGCGTTTCGGCGACGGATTGCGTCAGTGCATCCAGTGGCATGAACCCGGCCTCCCCATTCAATCTTTCCGCTCATATACAGGCAAATCCGGCCCGCTTCTGTCGGAGCCTGGGCCTGTTCACGACACATCTTCGGGAGCAGGGCCGCGATGGTGCCCCCACCCGCGCCGGTCTATGCTTCCTCCCAACCAGCCAGGGAGACCCCGCATGCGTCCGGAAGACGTCATCTCCGACAAGCGCCGACCCTACACCGGGGCGGAATATATCCAAAGTCTGCGCGACGGCCGCGAGGTCTATATCGACGGCGAGCGCGTCGCCGACGTCACCACCCATCCGGCATTCCACAACTCGGTCCGCTCCATCGCCCGCCTCTACGACGCCCTGCACGACCCCAAACATCACGACACGCTGACCTGTCCCACCGACACCGGGTCCGGCGGCTACACCCACAAATTCTTCCGCGTGCAACGATCCCGCGAGGACCTGATCGGCGCGCAAGGCGCCATCGCCGACTGGTCCCGCCTCTCCTACGGCTGGATGGGCCGCACCCCCGACTACAAAGCCGCCTACACCAACACGCTGGGCGCCAATTCCGAATACTACGGCCCGTATGCCGGCAACGCCAAAGCCTGGTACAAACGCGCCCAGGAAACCGTCCCGTTCATGAACCACGCCATCGTCAATCCGCCGCTGGACCGGCACAAGCCGGCGGAGCAATCGAAGGATGTCTTCGTTTGTGTCCAGAAAGAAGTGGACGGCGGCATCATCGTCTCCGGCGCCAAGGTCGTCGCCACCTCCGCCGCCATGACGCATTACAATTTCATGGGCCAGTCCTCGAAAACCGCCACCGAGGACCTCGACATGTCGCTCATGTTCCTGGTCCCGATCGACGCCCCCGGGCTGAAACTGTTCTGCCGCACCTCCTACGAACAGGCCGCCCGCCACAACAGCCCGTTCGATTATCCGTTATCCTCCCGGTTCGACGAAAACGACGCAATCTTCGTGCTCGACAAAGTGTTCATCCCCTGGGAAGACATCTTCATCTACCGCGATCCCGCCCGCGTCCTCAGCTTCTACCCACGCTCCGGCTTCACCAACGGCTTCCAGTTCCAGGGCTGCACCCGCTTCGCCGTCAAACTGGATTTCATCGTCGGCCTGCTCGCCAAAGCGCTGCGCTGCACCGGCGGCGACGAGGCACGCGGCAACCAGGTCCTGCTCGGCGAAGCCGTCGCCTGGCGCAACCTGTTCTGGTCGCTGTCCAACGCCATGGCGCACAACCCCAGCCCCTGGAACGGCGACGCCGTGTTGCCCGACCTGAAAGCCGGCCAAGCCTACCGCGTGTTCGCCCCCGACGCCTATCCCCGCATCAAGGACATCATCGAGCGCACCGTCACCTCCGGCCTGATCTACCTGCCGTCCTCCGCCAAGGATTTTGCCAATCCGGCGATCGATCCGTATCTTCGCCAATACGTTCGCGGCTCGCACGGCATCGACTACAAGCAGCGGATCAAGATCATGAAACTGCTGTGGGAATGTGTCGGCACCGAGTTCGGCGGCCGCCATGAACTCTACGAACGCAACTATGCCGGCGGCTGGGAGGATATCCGAGCGCAGACGCTGACCAGTGCCGAAAAGGGCGGCGACATGGCGAAGATGGAGGCGCTGGTCGATCAGTGCATGTCCGAATACGACGAGAACGGCTGGACCGGCGACACCTGGACGTAATTGCTTAGGCCTTTTGCAGGCCAGACACCGAGATGATCATGCCTGCGGTCGATCCCGGCCGCAGGAAGCCTACGCGCTGCCGACAGGTTAAGGTAGCCTACCACCGCGGCGGGTGAGATACCCACAATCGAGGCGGTCTTCAGAAACCACCCATCGGTTGACTGGGCAGCGGCATGGCAGGTCCATAGCAAAAGCCCTGCATAGATGGCGGAGATCCCAAGGCAAAGCGCCCGGACGCTGCCCAGTCGCGCTTCGACGGTCTGCCGGATCGCTGTCGTGCGGCAATCGCAATCGCACTTGAAATCGCCTCGCTCAGAGCGGCTGCCAGGTCGATTCAAGCAGTATTCGAACCACAGATGAACACAGACGCACACGGATAGTGAGACAGAGACAGAGATTGACGTCGGTTGGTTCGACCGCATCGGTGTGCCCGACTTTCGTGTATCACCGATCGGGGGCAGCGCAGTCCAAAATCGTTATCCGTGTGCATCTGTGTTCATCTGTGGTTCCAATTACTTGCTTGGTTCCCCTCCGTATGAGAGGCGTCATCAATCGCCGATTAGACGTTCGGGCAACTCAAGGTCTCGCCCGGGACGTTCCAGGTCAAATTCGATTCGCAATCAGGCATTGTTTCGTCCCATCCGGGCCAAGCCTGAATGGCCACGCAAAGCACGCGCCGCTGCCACGACCACCGCCGTCGCAAACCGGACGGCACCAAACCCGGTTGACAACCCCACCCCAACCAAGGCATCCAGGCCCCTATGCAACCAGCGACCCGCACCATCACCCGCCGACGTCGCCGTCCCACAATGGGGGCGTGGCGCCTGCACGTGCGATAAATCGCAAGCAGCCTAACCACAACAGGCCCTCGTCGGTAACGACCGGGGCTTTTTTTACATCCAGTCCCCTGTCGCGCCGCCTCACCCGCCAGCACAGGAGACCCCGATGACCGACCCATTCCACGCCGTTATGGACATCACCCCCCGCCCGCCGATCGTCTTCACGGCAGGGCAGGGGTCCTGGCTCACCGACACCGAAGGCCGGCGCTACCTCGACTTCATCCAGGGCTGGGCGGTCAACACCCTCGGCCACGCTCCACGCCCGATCATCGAAGCGCTCGCCCGCCAGGCCGAGACCCTGATCAACTGCAGCCCCGCCTTCTACAACGACCAGATGATCCGCCTGTCCAACCTCCTCGCCCACCACAGCGGCCTGCACCATGTCTTTCTCGCCAACAGCGGCGCCGAAGCCAACGAGGGCGCGATCAAGCTCGCCCGCCGCTGGGGCGCCAAACACCGTGACGGCGCCTACGAAATCATCACCATGGACCACGGCTTCCACGGCCGCACCCTCGCCACCATGTCCGCCTCCGGCAAGCCCCATTGGGACCATCTGTTCGAGCCGAAAGTCGCCGGCTTCACCAAAGTCCCGCTCAACGACCTCGCCGCCGTGACCAACGCCATCACCCCCAGGACCGTCGCCGTCATGCTCGAACCGATCCAGGGCGAGGCCGGCGTCTACCCAGCCACAACCGCCTTCCTCCAGGACCTCCGCGCCCTGACCCACACCCGCAAAATCCTCCTCATCCTCGACGAAATCCAGACCGGCATCGGCCGCACCGGCCGCGTCTTCGGCTTCGAGCACGCCGGCATAAGCCCCGACATCATGACTTTGGCGAAAGGTCTCGGCGGCGGCGTGCCGCTCGCCGCGCTGCTCGCCCACCGCGACGTCTCCTGCTTCGACCACGGCGACCAGGGCGGCACATTCTGCGGCAACCCGCTGATGGCCGCGGCCGGCTGCGCAGTGCTCGAAACCATCACCCAGCCCAACTTCCTTACCCGCGTCGAACAAGCCGGCGCCTATCTGGCAAAAGGCCTGCAAACACTGTCCAAAAAACACCGCCTCGGCGAGACCCGCGGCCAGGGCCTCCTCCTCGCGCTCGACCTCGGCCGCGATAGCGCCGCGGCAACCGTCGATCGCGCCCGCGAACAAGGACTGCTGATCAACGGCCCGCGTCCCGACACGCTCCGCTTCATGCCCGCCCTGAACGTGACCGACGCCGAAATCGACACCATGCTGGACATCCTCGATACCGTCCTGGCAAAGGACCCGGCATGACGAACAAAAGTTTCGGCAGCGACAACATCACCCCGGCCGCGCCGGAAATCATCGCCGCCATCGCCGCCGCCAACACCGGATCGCTGCATTCCTACGGCGACGACCCCTATACCGCGCGCCTCACCGACCTCGCCCGCGATGTGTTCGAAACCGACCTCACCATCTACCCGGTCACCACCGGCACCGCCGCAAACGCCCTCGCTCTGGCCACACTCACGCCCCCCTATGGCGCGGTCTACTGTCACGAGACCGCCCACATCGCCACCGACGAATGCGGCGCCCCCGAGTTCTACACCGCGGGCGCCAAAATCGTCGGCCTGCCCGGTGCCGACGGCAAAATCCGCCCGGCCCAGCTCGACGTCCCCCTGCGCCGCGCCGCGAATATGGGCGTGCACCACGTCCGACCCGCGGCACTCAGCCTCACCCAGGCCACCGAATGGGGCACCGTCTACACCCCGTCCGAGATCCGCGCCTTGTCCGACGCCGCGCACGCCAACGGTCTCGGCGTCCACATGGACGGATCGCGCCTCGCCAACGCCATTGCCCACCTCGGCTGCACCCCCGCCGAAACCACCTGGAAGGCCGGCATCGACGTGCTCAGTCTCGGCGCCACCAAGAACGGCGCGATAGCCGCCGAAGCCGTGCTCTTCTTCGATGCCGCCCGCGCCGAAAGCTTCGAATCCCGCCGCAAACGCGCCGGCCACCTCTGGTCGAAAATGCGCTTCCTCAGCGCCCAGCTCATCGCCTATCTCGAACACGGCCTCTGGCTCCGCAACGCCGCCCACGCCAACGCCATGGCAACCCGCCTCGCCGACCGCCTCGCCACGCTGCCCGGCGTCCATCTCGTGCAACCCGTCCAGGCCAACGAAGTCTTCGTCGCATTGCCCGACGCGACCATCGACGCCTTGCTGCAGGACGGCTTCGAGTTCTACCGCTGGCCCGCCCCCGCCGGCGCCACCGGTCCGCTGATCCGCCTGGTCACCTCATTCTGCACCGACCCCGCGGATGTGGACGCGCTGCTTGCCGCCGCCAAACGCGCCGTCAACGCTCCAAACCCACCGTAAACCGACGCTGCGTCGTTGAATCCGCCGCCCGAATATGCGACCTCACGGCATCAGTTCGGTCAAAGAGCGTCATGCGATACCTGATTGCCCTGTTCGCACTCGGTTTGGCATGGCCCCACCCAGCCGCCGCGCAAGCCTACGACTGGCGGCCGGTCAACCGCCAGACCGCCACGTTGCTCCGCTCCGGACAGTTCGATGCAGCTCTGCCGCTCATTGAAGCGGCACTCGCTGACTGCCCGAACGCCGCCACATCGATCGAAGCCGGCCTGTGCACCGCGATCTTCTCCGAAAATCTGGCCAGTGTGCGCGAACACCAGGGCGACCTCGCCGCCGCCGAAGCCGGCTTGCGCAAGACGCTGGCGGTCCGCACCGCGGTGCTGCCGCCCGACGATCCGCTGATCGGTCAGGCCCATTTCTTCCTCGCCCTGTTCTTCGAACGTCACGGACGGCGCGAGGAAGAAATCGCCGCGCTCGAAGCAGCCGAGGCGATCGCACGCAGCGGCGGCGCCGCGCACCAGACCGAACTCTCCGGCCTCATCACCCGTCACGCCCTGGCCCTGGCCGCACTCGGCCGTCCAGCCGACGCGCTGCCGCTGTATCAACAAGCCTACGCCATCGCGCGGGACAGCACCGGCGCCACCTCCCGCGACGCGCTGGCGGCGCTGGGCAACCTGTTTACCGGCCAGATCGCGGCCGGCCATCCGGATGCCGCGATCGAGGCGGTCAGCGCCGTTCTCGCCGCCCCCGACGCGGACAGCTTCGACCCGACGCAACGCGCCCTGCTGGCCGGCAAACTGGCCATGGAAACCACCACCGCCGCACGCTCCAAAGTCGCCCTCGGCTTCGTTAAGGCGGCACTGCCCGACCTCGACAACGGCCTGGTCACCGATGCGGACGCCAGTTTCACCCTGCTGCGCGGCGCCGCCCGCCTCTCGGCCGGGCTCGGCGACCCGAACCAGGCGGTCGCGCTGGCGCGGCGGGCGCGCGACGTGGCGGCAGCGAAGTGGGGACCAACCAGCTTCGCCGTCAGCAACGCCCTGCGCACCGAGGCCGAGGCCGAAGCAAACCGCCACGACATCCCCGCTGCCATCGCGCGCCTGACCGAGGCCTCCGCCATCCTCAACGCCCCCCAGTTCGGCATCAGCCTGGTGCAGGTCGAGGTGGAACGCGGCAAGCTGCAATCCCGTATCGGCCACGCGCCCGACGCGATCGCGGCGCACCTGGCGCTGATCGCGTCCCCGCTGGTAATCGGCGCCGCCGCCGCGCCGCAGGCCGCCATGCTGGCGATGTTGGGCGAAGACCTCGTCCGCCTGGAGGATTTTGAGCACGGCGGCCAGGCCTGCGACCACGCCACGCAACTGGCGGCAAACCAGGCAACGCTGGCCAGGGACTACACCGTCAAGGCGCTGCTGTGTTCCGGCAACGCAGCCATCGCGATGGGCCGGACCAATGCGGCGCTGGAGGATGCAGGCCGCGCCAAAACCACCCTCTGGGACGGCATCGCCGCACCGGATGAACCCAACCCGGTGTCGCAGTTCGCCGTCGCCGACCTGCGGGCGCGGGCGCTGCGCGATGGCGGGCGCACCAACGAGGCGCTGGCCGCCTACCGGGACACCTTGACGCTGGCGGAAAAGACCGGTGACGCCGGGCTGGAGGGCGCGGCGCAGGCGCAGATCGCCTCCCTGCAGCACCAGTTGGGCCGCAACCAGGAAGCCGACGAAACCGCCGCCGCCGCGCTGTCGGCGTTGGGGCCGGACGGTCCGCGCCGGCCGCGCGCCAATCTGCTCAACACCCGCGCGCTGGTCGCCGTCTCGCTCGGCCACCACGCCGACGCGGTGCCGCTCTTCGAAGCCTCGCTGGCGGTGCGCCGGCAGGAGGAGGCGCCCGAACCGCTGGCCATCGCAACCAGCGAACGCGACCTCGCCGCGTCCCTGTCATCGCTTGGCCGCAACGTCGAGGCCGGGCGACACATGGACGTCGCGATCGAAGGATTTCGCGCACTCGGCGAGGCGCGCCGGCCTTACCTCGTGGTCGCGCTGGATCGCCGCGTCGCCATCGCCAACGCCGCGGGCGATCCGCACCGCGCCGAAACCGCGCTGCGCGAACTGCTGCCGTTGCAGGACCCCGCCAGCGATGACGCCGCCGGCGCGCGGCTGGTGCTGGCCGGTCTGCTGGACAATCAGGCGCATCGCAATCAGGCGGCAACGCTCCGATCCGAAGCCCTGGCGATCGTGACCGCAAAGCACGGCGCCAACAGCCCGGAGGCATTTCGCGTCCGCCTCGCCGATCTCGCCGCGCTGCGGGCGTCCGGACGGCTGGCGGATGCCGCAGACGCCGGGCAAGCCTGCCTGACCCAGGCCGCTTCCATCCACGATGTGCTGCTGGCCTGTCTGCTGGCGCAGGCCGAAACGGCGCTGGAAGCCGGCGACAATCGGGATGCGGTCGGATTCGGCGCCAGAGCCGTGGTCGAAGCCGAGACACATTGGACCCAGAATGGCGCAAACCTGTTGCAGGCGCTGCTGCTGCAAGCACGCGCCGCCGCCGCACTGGACGACGTCGACTTCGTGCTCCGCCTGTACGACCGGATTCATACCTTAACGCCCGAACAGGGCCTCACCCGTGGCTGGACCGATTTCGCCGAGGGCAAGCTGCTGGTGCAGGCCGGCGAGCCGTCGATCGGGCTGGCAATGCTGCGGCTGGCGCTGGACCAGGCGAACCACGCGCACGACACCGCGCTCGCAGTCGCGGCAACCGGAGGCCTCGCCGAACGGCTGGTCGATACCGGCCACGCGCATGAGGCGGTGGACCAGTGGCAGGCGGTGCTGCCGTTGCTGTCCGAGGATACACCGGTGCACCGCGTCACCGTCCTGGAAGGCCTCGCCACCGCCGCCGCCGCGCTGGGCGAATGGCCGGATGCGGCCCGCATGTTGGGCGAGGCCGTGGCGCTCTGTCGTGCCGAAATAGGCGCCGGATCACCGACATACGGCCGGCTCGCGACCGCCTGGGCGGAAGCCTTGCTGCGGTCTGGCGAACCGGATGCGGCGGAAGATGCGCTGCGTCTGCTGGACGCCGATGCCAGCCCGCTCATGCAGCGGCAGCGGACCATTGGCATGCTGCGCCTCGCCGGCATGGCGAGCGATCCGGTGGCCGCCATTCTGCTGGCCCGCTCGCTGCTGGACCAGGCCCAACACGCATTCGGTCCCGCCAGTGTCGGCGCCGCCTTCGCTCGGCTCGATCTGATCGAGGCATTGGTCGCCGCCGGCAAGCACGTCGACCCGGCCGATCTCGACGCTGCCGCCGGCATCGTCCAGGCGCAGGATCCAGGCTGGCGTTCGGCGTACCGCATCGCCCGCCTGCGCGGCCTGGTGGCGACCCGCAGCGGCCGGTTCGACGATGCGGCGGCACTGTTCGTCGGCACCGAACGCCTGGTGTCGGCGCATGAAGGACCGGCCAGCCTCAACGTGGCGATGGAGCGGTCAAACCGAGCTTCGGCGGAACTGCTGGCTGGTCATGCGGAAGCGGCAGACAGGCTCTATGGTCAGGCCCTCGACCTCGCCGCGCCGTCCGGGCAGCCACGCAACACGGTGTGGGCGCAAATCGCCGGTGAGGCCGCGGTCGCGGCGGAACGGGTGGGCGAGATCGGCCGGGCGATTCAACTGCGCCGTGACGCCGACGCGCTACTGCCCCCGGTCACCGCACGGCACACGATTCGCTGGCTGTAACCGGATTATCCCACTTTGGCGGTGATCCGGTCCCTGATGCCGTTAGAGACATTGGGCGGAGCGATGTGCCGGCTCAGCAACGCGTCGTTACCCTGGTGCCGACAACCAACAATGACCGCGTCGCCGTGGGGCGGCGCACCACCTCTCCACGTCCGGTGGGCGGCGGCCCACCATCCACGCCTTCCTGTCCCCGTCTGAACAAAGCCATGGATGGCAAGAGACCTGGCACGCGCGGGCGGGCGACCCCACCGTTACGATCACCCACGAATGTATCGAGATCGAACCGATTATTTAGGTGTGTTGTCTCACGCCGTCACGCCCGTCGCCTGCCGATTACTCGGCCGCCACCGGCGGTGGAGCGTATTTTTCGATCAATTCCCGCCCGAGTTGCACCGCTTCCTGGGGTGTCAGCCAGGACCAGTCCGCGCCGCGCGAGCGAACCGCGACCCACACCGTATCGCCATGGACGTGCTCTTCGACCGAGACGGGCGTGGACTGCGCCATATATTTGCCTGTTCGCAATGAAGTGACATGAGTCGGCTCGCCACCAATTTTCACGAAATCGCAGAACAATTCCGCGTGTTTTCGCAAGATCGTGATCGGCAACGCCATACTCTTGCCGCAAATGCCATGCGCGCCGCAATCAAAAAAATGCGCTCATTACGATGGTATGCTGATTTCCCATTGGAACCGACCGGGCGTGTGATCCCGGCAACACCAGGCGGTTCGTTTCGCTCTCAGAAGCCGAACATGTGATCCAGCGAGAAGCCGCCGGCCTCATCCATCAACCCGTGATAGCCAAACAGCCGGCACGTCGGATCGCGCACCAGCACGTAGCCATCCGGTCCGGCTGCCGCCAGCGTTCCCGCATCGAACGCGACATGCGGCCAGACCATCACCGATCCGGAACAGGCGATCGCAACCGGCGTCTCAGCAATCAACGTGCCGATACCGTCATACAGTTGTAGTTGCGTCGAGGACATCCTGTGCCACGGCCCCGACGCCGGATAGATCAGCACGGCGAAGCTGCGGCGGGTGCCGTCGCCCAGCTTCAGGAACAATGTGGTCGAAAGCCCCGGCGGCGGCCCCGAGTAGGATTGCGGCTCATCCCGGTAGGTCATCGCGGTATTGAAAATATGCGCGCCGAAGCTCGACTCGGCGATATGCCCGGACCGGCGGTCCTCGTAACGAAACAGCGCGTGCAGCCAGCCGTCCGCCTCGCCGCCGTCGCGAAAATCATACACCAGTTCGGCATGGCCCTGCTCCACGTCGAACGTGTCCATGTCCATCACCAGGTCATGGCCACGCGGCAGGCAGCCCAGGAATCGCTCAGCGCGCTTGCGGCCGTCGGCGGCGAACACATCCAGCCGGATCGGCAGGGTCACCTGTGCAGTGGACATCGGCGTCGGCTGAAACACCGACCGGAAGCGCCCGCGCGGGAGGATCGGAAAGGGCAGCAGGTAGCCGCGCCCCATCGCCGCCGGCAACGCGGGAATGCCGGGATCGGCACGCAGATTGTCCCGCTCCACGTTCACATGCGCGATCCGGACGCGATCGTTCTGCGTCACCTCATACCGAGGCCGCACCACATGCCGTCCGGCCCGGATCTCCACCTGCGCCGGCCATGCCAGCCCCGGCAGGAAGTCGGCGACATCCAGCGCAACGGTGGCGAACGGACCAACCGCCCGATCCAGCGTCACCGGCTGCTCAGCACCCATGCGATCCAGCGCCACAGTGCCGGGCGGGATCGGCACCGCGTGGCTGTTCTGCAGCCACAGCACCACCTTTTCGTCCGGACGCGGCGCCGGCAGCCCGGCAAACCGGTCGGACGGCCAGGCATTTGCGTCGTGTGTGCACGACAAAGACGCGCCATTGTCAGACGCGTAGGTATCCAGTGCGTATTTCACCACGTCATGCCCGGCCACACCGATCGCATGCATGAACAACTGCCCGGTGAATGGCTCCAGCCTGAACCGCTCCCGCACCACCTGGCTGTCGATCGAGAATCCACCCGCGCCCGCCGGCAGAGCCTGTTCCCACGTCGCCAGGATCGTCCCGTCGGCATCGAACAGCCGCAGCCACAGCCGCACCGAAGCCGCGCCGTAGCGCGCCCAGTAATTCGCCGAAACCAGCCGCGTGTGCAGCCCGTCCGAGTCACGAAAGAAAGCGAAATTGGTAGCAAAATTCAGTCTGTCCAGATAGCGCCCGCGCACCGTCAGCAGCGCGTCCGGCAGCCTGATATCATCCAGCGTCACGACCCGTGCCCCCGCCGGCAGCATCGGCGCGACTCGCGCCACGGTCCGGCCGGCGTCGAAGGCGGCAATCAGCACCGTCCGGGCGCCGCTCGTCCCGATCGCGGTCAGTGGCCGCGACACCAGGCCGCCGCGGTTCTCCCCAACCAGGCTGACATCATGCACGAACAGCGCATCGACCGGCGTCGGATACATCGCCAGCAGCGCATCGGCGATGCCGTCGGGGTCATACAGCGCGACCGGCCCGTCCAGCCGCGCATACATCCGGCCGATCGCCTCCGCCGCCAGCGGATGCGCCAGCGCCTTATAAGTCACATTACCGCCGGCGCGCGCATCAAACGTCTGAATTCGCAGCATAGATCTTCCTACAGCCGCAACCGCCGGCGCATCTCCGCCGCGGCTTCCGGGGTATCGTTCAACGGCGCCACCGCCCAGTGCGCAAACCGGCCCTCGAACGGGCGCACCCGGTCTTCGTCCAGCAACGGCTTCAGAAACAGCCCCTGCCGCTGCCAGGACCCCGGCAACGGGGCTATCATCACCGGCGCGGTCGTCGCCGCCGCCTCGGAGATCATCGAAACGCTGTCCTGCGTCACGACAATCAAGTCGGCCAGCGCCAGCATGCCGAAATACGGGTTGTCCCCGCTGAAATCCCACACCCACCCGCCGCTCGGCGCCAAAGCGGTGCGAATCAGATCAGTCACCGCGGGATCGGTGCGGCGCGATGGAGTCACCACCACACCGACTTTGTCGCGCTGCGCCATGGTCGCAAGGTCGCTCGCCAGCCGCGCACCCGTCTCCCGATCCAGCCGATAGCGCCCATTGTTGCCGCCCAGCAACACAGCAACGAGCGGCCGCCGATACGTCGCCAAACGGTCGCGCCAAAGCTCGGCTTCCGCCGCCAGCCGAGCCGCGGTAACGCGGTGCAGCGCGGTGCGGGTGACGAAAACGTTCGGTCCGGTCAGTTGGTCGTGGGTATTGGCGATGATCAGGTCGAAGCCACGAATATCCATCCGCGGATTCTGGATCTGCACGACTCGCATGGACCTGCGGCGCAGGGCGGCCAGCACTGCGCCGGCCATCCCGCCGCAACCGATGGCCAGCGACGGCAGCGGCGCCCGCACCGCGTCAGCCACCGCGCTCAGCGGATTCGGCCACAGTTTCGCGGCGATCCATTTCCACGGCGCGGCGGGCTTCAGCTCGCGTATCTCCGGCGACAGGCCAGCCGCCTCCGCCAGGCCCAGCGCCTGCGAGCGCAGTCCCGCCAGACCCTCGCTGATCACCCAGGGAGCAGTAATATCCGACATGACGCGGCTTTTCGGCGCCCTGTCACGCAACGTCAATGCGCTTCGCACGTGACGCTGCCCGGTTCTATCGTCACCCTCCCACCGCACAGGACCCCTCTGCATGGATCGCGATCTGATCGGCTACGGCGCCAACCCGCCCAATCCCCACTGGCCAGGCGGCGCCCGCCTCGCCGTCAACTTCGTATTGAACTTCGAGGAAGGCTCCGAACCCTCTGTTCCCGACGGCGATCCGGCCTCCGAATGGGGCCTGACCGAATACGGTGCCAGCAGTCCCGGCGTCATCGGGCGCGACCTCGCCGCCGAGGGCATGTTCGCCTACGGCAGCCGCGTCGGCTTCTGGCGCATCCTCCGCCTGTTCCAGGAACGCGCCCTGCCGATGACCATCTTCGGCTGCGCCCTCGCCCTGGAACGCCACAAGCCCGCCGCCGAGGCGATCCGCACCGCCGGCTACGACGTCTGCTGCCACGGCTATCGCTGGGAAAAGCACTTCGAAATGGACGAACCCTTCGAACGCGACCGCATCGCCCGCGCCATCGCCTCCCTGCAAGCCACCATGGGCGAGCGTCCGCTCGGCTGGTACTGCCGCAGTGGTCCCGGCGTGAACACCCGCCGCCTGCTGGTCGAGGAAGGCGGCTTTCTTTACGATTCAGATGCCTATGACGATGAACTGCCATACTGGACGAACGTCTCCGGCAAACCCCACCTCGTGGTCCCCTACACCATGTCCACCAACGACTCGAAATTCGGCCGCGGCACCTTCGCCACCGGCGACGACTTCTTCCACTACTGTCGCGACGCCTTCGACTTCCTCTACGCCGAGGGCCGCACCCAGCCGAAAATGCTCTCGGTGGGCCTGCACATGCGGCTGATCGGTCACCCCGCTCGCGCCGCCGGCCTGCAACGCCTGCTCGACCACATCGCCCGGTTCGACGGCGTGTGGGTGACACGCCGTCTGGACATCGCCCGCCACTGGGTCACCCATTTCAAACCCCCGGTTGCCGCTCCGCCAGCGCGCTGATACGCAGCGATATGGCCCCCAACGACCACGCCACGACAGATGTCCTGTCCCACGCGAGCGCGCGGCGGCAGAACATCCTGGTCGTCAAACTGGGCGCTTTCGGCAATATCATCCTCTCGCTCGGCGCGTTCGCGGCGATCCGCCAGCACCACGCCAACGCGCGCGTCACCGTTCTGACCAGCACGACCTACGCCGGCTGGCTGCGCACCTTCCCGTATTTCGACGACGTCCTGATCGATCCGCGACCCGGCCGCCTCGATTTCGCGAAAACCCGCCAACTCCAGCACATCTTGTCCGACGGCAACTTCGACCGCGTTTACGATTTGCAGACCTCCGCCCGGTCCTCCCGCTATTTCCACCTGTTCCCGCCGAAACACCGGCCCGAGTGGTCGGGAATCGCCTTCGGCTGTTCGCTGCCCGACCGTGATCCCGCCCGCAACGTGCTGCATGACACCATCCGCCAGCAGGGCCAGTTGCGTCAGGCGGGCATCACCGCGTTTCCGCCGCCCGACCTGTCATGGTGCCGCGGCGACCTCACCCGCTTCACCCTGCCACCCGACATCGCCCTGCTGGTGCCCGGCAGTTCGCCGGACCGCCTCGCCAAGCGCTGGCCCGCCGAACGCTACCAAACCCTCGCCACCCGCCTGACGGCGAAAAACATCAC
>Ga0302320_10011350_pt1 | contig 18861 bp, 13 predicted proteins | sample Bog_T0_3_FD_202130 | JGI IMG/M metagenome (GOLD analysis project Ga0302320, IMG submission 202130) | Peat permafrost microbial communities from Stordalen Mire near Abisko, Sweden - Bog_T0_3 | ecosystem: Environmental > Terrestrial > Soil > Wetlands > Peat | place: Sweden: Abisko, Stordalen Mire...
GAGCCCGACAAGCCCAATGCCAAGGTTTGCACCTTGCGGGAGATGTTCTCCGCAGCCAGGTATGAGTACGTCGTAATCAGCGACAGCGACGTGGGAGTTGAGCGCGACTACCTGCGCCGAGTGGTGGCGCCTCTGCTCGACGACAAGACTGGCCTAGTGATGTGTCTATACCGGGGGGTGCCGACTGGGGGCTTCTGGGCAGGACTCGAAGCGCTGGGAATGTCCGTGGAGATGACCGCAGGAGTGTTGGCGGCGGCGAGCGTGGGAGAGGTGGATTTTGCGCTGGGGCCGACCATGGCTACGCGCCGCGAAGTCGTGGAGAACGTGGGTGGCATCGGTGCGCTGGCTGACTACTGCGCCGACGATTACGTGCTCGGAAACCTGGTGGCAAAGTCAGGGCGCCGGGTGGTGATCAGCGATCTGGTGATCGATCACTATGTGGTCAACCGTTCGTTCAAAGCCTCGATGCAGCACCAGCGGCGATGGATGATGAGTACGCGCTTCTCAATTCCGCTGGGTCATGCCTGCTCCGTGCTGACCTTCGCCGTGCCGTTTGGAGCGATGGCGGCGCTGGCGGGATGGTTGGGTGGCCACGCGGCGTTGGGCGCGGAGATGCTTGGCTGGGCGCTGATCAATCGCATGATCATGTCCGTGGCTGTGGGCTGGGGCGTAGTGCAGGACCAGCGGGCACTCACCTACTGCTGGCTCTATCCGCTGCGCGACCTGATGGGATTCGGTTTCTGGCTGGCCAGCTACACCGGAGACACTGTGGACTGGCGAGGAGAAAAGTATCGGCTGGTTCACGGCGGATTGATGGTCCGGCAGGGGATGCAGGCCCCACATCTGCTACCTACGGATGTGGAGGTCGCTTCCCACTCAGGCCAAAAGAAGGCTTAATTAAATGGGTCACGTGCCATCACTTGTGGTTAGTGTAGACAATCTTCCCTGAGCTGGCGGCATACACCGGCAGGTTTGGACCTAGCACTTCGCCCACCTTCTTCTGCTCAAAGTCCGGCGCGAACAGAAAGACCCTTGTGGGGGAGTTCCAGAGGCGGAGCAGATCGGCGTCGTCGAGGAAGATGTGTGGCGCGTCGGGAAAGGTTGAGCCGAACCACATGGAAGTGGTGCGACCGTTGACCAGCTCAACCGGGTGTCGCAGATAAAAAATCAGCGATGAACCGTAGGCCTGGTCGCCGTAAATAAGGACGCGATCTTGGGGCTGTACCTGCTGCTCAATGCGCGTGGCCAGCAGGCGCGAGCTGAGAAAGGGATCGAAGCGGATCAGCGCGACATGGGCGGCAACGAGAAAAACCGCCATGGTAACCGCCAGCGCCCATGTGCTGGCCACGTAGCGGCGCTTGAGGCACAGAACGATCTCAGCCAGCGAACCAAAGACCAACGCAATGACCGCGAGGATGGCCGGGAGGCGCAAGGCAGCAAAGGATTGCCCCGTGAGGTCGAGGATGTGGCCCATGGAAAGGGTGTCATTGGCTTGATTGGATTGCGCGAGAACCTCGCCGATATCCGGCACGAAGGGCAGATGCCGCGATGACCAGAGCCCCCCGATAAGGACCACCGCAAAGACCAGGCACACGGTGACGCTGATAGCCGAGGTTGCGAGCAACCAGGGCCGCCGGACCGACTTCCCTTCCCCCTCGTGCTGCTCGTCAGCCAGAGAAGAGCCCAATAGAAGGAAGAACGCAAGATAGGCGGGAAAGGTGTAGTACTCCTGATTGGTGGAGAAGGCGAAGAACAGCAATGTGACCGCGGCCCAGAGGATGCAGATCCAGCGGGTGCGGGCACGGAAATCGAGGGGGGGCTTGTCCCCACATTCGCCAAAAGATGGCGGATGTGGGCCACCCGGACTGGGGCCACCTGGCCTACGCAGGTCGGCGATGAGGCGGCGCAGGGCCAGCGGCAGGTACAGGCTCCAGGGAAACAGCCAGACTAGGTGCAGCGTCCAGTAGAGATAGCCGGGGAGCTTGTTGTAGTCCTTGGGAATGCGCTTGCCGAGGAAGCGTAAGAAATGTTCGTTGACGAAGTAAAACCAGAAGAAGCCGTGATGATCTTCTACGGCAGGGTTGCGCAGGCTGGCGAGGATATGCCACGGAGCGGCAATCGCGAAAAACAGGATCATGCCGGAGAAGAGATGGAACTCGCGCCAGCGCCGCCATTCGCCGCTGATGGCAAGGTAGGCCACCAAGGTGATTCCAATGACCACCAACGCGAGGAGTCCTTTGGTGAGCACGGCAAGAGCGAGCAGGGTGTATCCGGCGTACCAGGCGAAGCGGGCACCCGGACGGTCAAGGGCGCAGGCCAGATAATAGAATGCCGAGGCGATGAAAAGACTGAGGATCGCCTCGGGAATGAGCACGCGGGTGAAGAGGAAACATCCGGCAGCGGTGGCCGTGAACAATCCGGTGTAGAGTCCAGCACGGATGCCGAAGGCGCGGCGCCCCCAGACGAAGCCAAGCATGAGCAGGAGAAACATAGCCACAACGACCGGCAGGCGGGCGGCAAATTCATTGAAGCCGAAGATGCGAAAGGAAGCGGCGACCAGCCAGTACATCAGTGGCGCCTTTTCCAGATAGCGCACACCATTTATGTGAAGAGTCACGTAATCGCCGCGAGTGATCATCTCGCGGGCAGCTTCCGCGTGAGAGCTGTCTACGTCATCCTGCAGAGCAGGCGAGAAGGCAGAACCCAAATAGACAGCTAGGAATAAGACAATAACCGCAGCCAGACAGAGCCAGCGCGATGAGGTACTGGTTTCGACGTCCAAATCGCATTTTCCTCTAAGACGGTCTGCCTCCTATGCTATCAGCTTGCAGCGCCGCCGGTTAAGAACAGGCACATGCTAAAGGACGTTCAAAAACGATGTTAGGCTTCCTGCCTTCGTCGGCGTCACAATGGGCCGATTCAGAGTGAATTGCCAAGGTACCGCGTTCGATAAAGGGCTGCCCCGGAAGAATGATGGTCCCGCAAAGATTGCAAATTAATCCCAAGGAAGTATCGCTATCTCTTACTAACATTAAGAATTTCCCCAAACGTATAGATCGGAATAAAGACGTTATTTAGATTAGAACCCATGGAATAGACTATGCGCGGTGATTTGCATCACTGACAGGCGTGTGTCAGAGTTCGCGCAGACCATGTATGGTCACGTCTCAACTTAGAGAATCTTAACTGGACGGGCGAGTGCGCTCTTGATCATGTCCCCGGTTCGCCGGGCGACAAAGTCCATCATCGGTTGCGTAATGCCGGGATAGATGCCTAGCCAAAAGGTCTGGTTCATCACCGTATCCGTGTTTACAAGGTTGCCCGAGATGCGATATCGGACATCCTTGTAAGCAGGCTGGCGAGTCAGGTTCCCGGAGAAAAGAAGACGGCTGCCGATCTTGGCTTCATCGTAAAAGGTCAGCAACTCGAGGCGGGAGAAAGGAGCCTCGCTACGCACGGTGATGGGGAAACCGAACCACGACGGGTCGGAGCCGGGGGTAGCCTCGGGGAGGATCAGGAATTCCTCGAATGGCTTGAGGAGCGCGTGAAGATAGGCGAAGTTGGCGCGGCGCTGGGCGATAAATCCGTTGGCGCGGTCCAGTTGAGCAAGGCCGACGGCTGCCTGGAAGTCAGTGATCTTCAGGTTGTATCCAATGTGCGAGTAGACGTACTTGTGGTCGTAGCCAAAGGGAAGATCACCGAGCTGCCACTGGAAGCGCTTGCCACAGGTATTGTCTTTGCCGGGATCGCACCAACAATCGCGTCCCCAGTCGCGGAAAGACTCGACGAGGACTTTGAGCTGATTATCCTGGGAGAAGACGGCTCCGCCCTCGCCCATGGTGATGTGGTGAGCAGGATAAAAGCTGAGGGTACCGATGTCGCCGAATGAGCCGACGAGCTTGCCATCGTAACGGGCACCGAGCGCGTCGCAGCAGTCTTCAATCACCCACAGGTCGTATTTTTCAGCGATCCGCATGACCTCGGCAAGATTGAACGGATTGCCCAGCGTGTGCGCCAGCATGATGGCACGGGTTTTCGAGGAGACTGCGGCTTCGATTTTATCGGGCTCAATGTTGTAGGTGGGGATGTCGACATCGACGAAGACCGGAACCAGTCCATAATGCACGGCAGGATTCACCGTGGTGGGAAAACCAGCGGCGACTGTGATGATCTCATCGCCGGGGCGTAGCGCCTGATCGCCAAGTTTGGGCGAGGTGAGAGCGGCAATGGCGAGCAGGTTGGCCGAGGAGCCGGAGTTGGTGGTCACGGCCCAGCGGATATCGAGAAATTCGGCCAGCTTGCGTTCGAATTCGGCATTGAATCGCCCTGTGGTGAGCCAGAAATCCAGGGAGGCATCAACGGCGTTGCAGACTTCCTCTGCTCCGAAGACCTTGCCGGAAGGCGGAATCACGGTTTCGCCGGGAACAAAGGCGCGTGGAGCGTGACGCTGTTTCGTGTACTCCGTGACCAGCCTCAGGATTTGCTCGCGTAATTCTTCGGTTGTCATGCACTCACATCCGGCGCGGATTGCATCTTTGATTGTTGCATAAATGATTGGATCTGATTCAGGGTGCAGGAGCGGACATCCTGTCCGCCGTAGAAGATTTTGTACCACTCGACGGTCTTGGCGAGAGTCTCATCGAGGCCCCAGCGAGGGCTCCACCCAAGCCGGGTACGAGCCTTGGCGGAATCAAGACGCAACAGGTGAGCCTCATGGACCTTCTCTTGCGAAACTGAGTGCCAGGAAGCGGAAGCTCCCCAGAGCCGCGCCATCTCGGAGACGAGATAGTCCACGGGACGCGCATCGGAATCCGCAGGACCGAAGTTCCAGGCTTCGGCAAATGCAGGGCCATCGATTAAGAGGCGCTCGGCCAGCGTGAGATATCCGGCGAGAGGTTCGAGGACATGCTGCCATGGGCGTACCGCCTCAGGATTGCGGATTACGACAGGTTCTCCGGCGGAAAAGGCACGAACGATGTCAGGAACCAGGCGATCAAGCGCCCAATCGCCTCCGCCGATAACGTTTCCGGCCCGCGCGGAAGCCACTGCAACAGGGTGCCCGTCATGGAAAAATGACCGGCGATAGGCGGCTGTCACCAGCTCGGCACAACCTTTACTGCTGCTGTAGGGATCGTGCCCACCCATCGGCTCATGTTCGCGATAGGGCGATTGCCACTCCTGATTTTCGTAGCATTTGTCGCTGGTGACTACGACGACGGCGCAAACACTCGGAGTGCGCCGGACAGCGTCGAGAACGTGGACGGTTCCGAGGACGTTGACTGCGTAGGTCTCAACCGGATTTTCATAAGACAGGCGCACCAGGGGCTGGGCCGCCATGTGAATCACGACCTCGGGCTGAAAGTCCTGCAGGGCCGATTCGAGTGCGGGCAAGTCTCGAATGTCTCCGCGGGTAGAGCGGAACTGGCCTTCGAGATCGAGCAGACCGTAGAGGCTCGGATCGGTTGGAGGGTTGAGGGCATAGCCGCAGACATCAGCTCCCATGGACAAGAGCCAGAGGGCGAGCCAACTGCCCTTAAAGCCGGTGTGTCCGGTGAGAAAAACCCTACGGGATTTCCAGAAGGTTGTGTCCATAACTGATTTTTAGATCGTAACACCGGAGCGAGCAAAGCATGGACTTTCAGTCCCTCAACTTCGCCAAATCAGCCGCACTCGGTTCTGATCGTAACTGACCCACAATAAGTCCTGGAACCGACGGAATCGCGGCTGCCCCTCAGGAGGGACATGCGCTAGCCCCACATCAATGCTTCCGCTCCAAACGCAGGGCCAAATCGACAGTCTGCGTGTCGTCATGGAGCGAAAGATCATACTTGACATCCACCAGGACGAAAACACGTTCGAGCGCGGGATTTGCACCGTGTGTAGCAAAGAATCCGAGAATTGCACCCTCGTCGAAGACCGATCCGGCAGGCATTTTCCAAGCGGCCAGCATAGCGGCGCGGAGGTCGGCACTGACGTTCTGAATTGTGAGCGCTCCCATCTTGTAAATCGGGCCCGGTTCTACCATTACCGCAAAACCGACTGTCCCTTCGGCACGATTGAGACTGGGCATGGCATGAACGCTGGCCTTCAGGTAGCCCTTGTTGTGATACTGGCGTTCGATATACATCCAGTTTTCGCGAACGAGTGGACCATCCGCAATGTCTCCTGGATGGATGTGCGATTGGTGGTCGAAATTCGCCTGACTAACGAGCAGTCCAGGGGCAACTTGTACGGACGAGAGCTTGTACAGCGAGCCGGGTGCGATGGAGACATGAAATGGAATGCTGACGATTTCAGGCGCAATGACCGGCGTGGATTGTGGCTCGGCGCGGACTTCGACTTCAAGGTAGCCTTTGTCGCGATAGTAGTTGCCCAGATTGGTAGCAATCAAGTCTGGAGTGTTCTCCATTGAATAGGGCAGTCCTGTTAGTTCGGCAAGAACCTCTTTGACCTTCGGGTCCTGCGCACCGCCGCTGTCCAGATGGAACTCGCCAATTTGCACCGATGGTGTAGTGATCGCCAAGCTTACGTCCGTCATCTTCTGCAACTTCAGGTCAGTGAATGGAGCGGAGGTCAAAGCGGCATGAATACCCCGGGAGGCAAGCATCCCTTCCATGGCGGTGCGTACATCGTCGAGCAGTGTTCCCTCCACGGGTACCTTACCGTGATACAGGGGAAGACGTGCGTGGAGCGTGGCGTCGAGGTCCTTGCCCGTGATGAAAGGTAGATTCTCCAAGCGTACAGGGTAGAGCGCGTCCGACTGCTGCAGAGAATAGACGAGATTTTCGCCATCGAAGCTGAAGCTGAGTTTTTCAAAAACTCCAGAATCCACCAGTCGCTTGGAGTGCTGGTTGATTTCGACAGAGGTGAGAGTCATTCCATTTTTCAAATCCGCCGCCGCCAGCAATTCCTGATCGGTATACTCTGGAGCTCCTTTGAACTGAATCGTCTTGGGTTGGTGATATTGCGCGGCGACAGGCAGGCACGCAGAAATAAGGAATAGGACTGGCAACAGTAAGTGTGCATGCTTCATAAGAGGTCAGAGTAGCAGGCGTCAAGGCACATTGGAAGGTAAATGGAATCATCTGCCCTAGCTAGTGACAGAGTGCCAAAATAATATGGAGGTCAAAAGCCCCGCCCTAACCAAAAGAAGGTTAGAACGGGGCACCCCATTTGGGCTCTGGAGATTTAGACTTCCTCTCGCGCTTACTGCAGAGCAGAGTCAGCCGAGGTGGCCATGACTGAGGGGTTGTAACGGAGCACGCCCGAAGCATCGCTGAAGAAATAGCGTGTGCCAGTATTCGAGGAGATGGGATTGGCGTTCGAGAAGTAGTACGTTACCGGGGCAGTCCAAGCCGTAACGTTGACGATGAAGTTGTAGCCGCTCTTGGGGCAGGCTTGGCCGTCAGAAGCAGTAGGGCAGCCCAAAACACTGTCCAGCAGGCAAGCGGTATTCTGATTCGCGGTGCAGGTGGCGCCACTTCCGGGTCCAAGGTACATTAACGCTCCCGCATAGCCAAAAGTCGGGTACGTGGAGGCATAGGTGACTTCCGCGGTGTTGATGGTGCGCAGTGAGCCCACTGCTGAAGCTTCGTTAGCGGCAATGCGCGACCGCAACAAGTTTGGAATGGCGATGGCGGCGATGATCAAGATGATAGCCACAACGATAAGAAGCTCAATCAGCGAAAAACCCTTCGAGTTACGCATTTTACTCTCCAACAATCTTCGTGTCCTCGGGCAGGCTCCGAATGGTTACGAGCCGGACGTGAGAATGTTGCTTGTATTTGCTTGGGAGTGCAAATTACGGTGGTAATCCCCATTCGTGCGAGGAGGGCAGTTTCACCGCGGCGCAGAGACCGGAGAAAGGGACAAAGTCAAAAGCCCCGCCCTAGCCAAAGGAAGGCTAGAACGGGGCACCCTCGTGAGTTCCTTGAATCCACTCGTGAGTTTTCTAGTAACGGTATGTGTCGGGCTTGTACGGGCCCGTCACGGGGACTCCGATGTAGTCGGCTTGCTTCTGGGTGAGAGTCGTTAGCTTTACGCCGATCTTTTCCAAATGCAGACGCGCTACCTCTTCGTCTAGTTTCTTGGGAAGGGTGTAGACGTCGATGTCGTAAGTGTCGCGATTCTTCCAGAGGTCGATCTGCGCAAGGGTCTGGTTGGAGAAGCTATTGGACATGACAAAGCTGGGATGTCCGGTGGCGCAGCCAAGATTGACCAGGCGGCCTTCGGCAAGCAGGAAGATCGAGTGGCCGTCGGGGAAGGTGTACATATCGACCTGCGGCTTGATGTTGGTGCGGACGACGCCGGGAGCGTTGTTGAGCTTATCGACCTCGATCTCATTGTCAAAGTGTCCGATGTTGCAGACGATGGCCTGATCCTTCATACGCTCCATGTGTTCGAGGCGAATGATGTCCACGTTGCCGGTGGTGGTGACGTAAATGTCGCCGATGCCCAAGGTCTCTTCGACGGTGGTGACCTGGTATCCGGCCATGGCGGCCTGCAGTGCGTTGATGGGGTCGACCTCCGTGACGATGACGCGCGCGCCGAGGCCGCGCAGGGACTGCGCCGAACCCTTGCCCACGTCTCCGTGTCCGCAGATGACGGCGACCTTGCCGGCGACCATTACGTCGGTGGCGCGCTTGATGCCATCGGCGAGCGATTCGCGGCAGCCATAGAGATTGTCAAACTTCGACTTGGTCACCGAATCGTTGACGTTGATGGCCGGGACGAGGAGCTTCCCCTCTTCCTTCATGCGATAGAGACGATGCACTCCGGTGGTGGTTTCCTCGGAGACGCCGCGCCAGGCGGCAACAAGCTGATGCCAGCGCTGCGGGGTTTCGACATGCACCTTTTTCAGAAGATCCTTGATGACCTTTTCTTCGTGCGATTCGGAAGGGGTGTGGACCCAACGCGAGCCGTTTTCCAACTCGTAGCCTTTATGGATGAGCAGGGTTACGTCGCCGCCGTCGTCCACTACAAGCTCGGGGCCATTGCCGCCGGGATGGGAGATGGCGCGGAGGGTGCAATCCCAATATTCTTCGAGCGACTCGCCCTTCCAGGCAAAGACCGGAACGCCGGTTTGCGCAATGGCGGCAGCAGCGTGGTCCTGGGTGGAGAAGATGTTGCAGCTTGCCCAGCGGACGCTGGCTCCGAGCTCGACCAGCGTCTCTATGAGAACGGCGGTCTGGATGGTCATGTGCAGGGAACCGGTGATGCGCACACCCTTGAGAGGCTTCTCGGAGGAGTACTTCTTGCGGATCGCCATGAGGCCGGGCATTTCAAACTCGGCTACGGAAATTTCCTTGCGTCCCCACTCGGCAAGAGCTAGGTCGGCAACTTTGAAGTCGGTTAATACTGGCGTGAGCTGAGATCCCAAGGAAACATCCTCCAATTAAGTGCTGGCTGCGCGTTCGGCCCCACATTCGCCAAAAGAGGACGAATGTAGGCCACCCGTCATGATTGATTATAGCGTTTCCGGCTGGAGTCAGGTGAGTGGCGCGTACTCGACAACTTGCACTTGCTCTTCAAAACACGTCTAAAGTGAGCAATACTGACCAGACTCCAAAGCGACTCTTCTTTACATTTGTCGACGAACTTGCAGGACCACAGCGGGCTGGCTATAGCTACCGGAGAGAATCTATGCCGCTACCCACTATCGTCATCGCGCAGCGCGACCCCACCATTGCACAGGGATTAGCGAACGAGCTTCGGGCGCACGTGGCACGGGTAGCCGTGACAGAAAGCGCAACGGAACTGCACACAATATTGCAGCGTCGCGAAGCTCGAGCGGCTGTGCTCGATCTGGAAATCGTAAACCTGGAAGAAGTATGCCGACTCGCAAGCATTCATGACGATCTGACGATCGTCTGCACACATCGCGCACCGGACGAGCGGATGTGGATGGATGCTCTGAAAGCCGGAGCAGTCGAGTTTTGCCACCCGCAGGATGTCCGCTCCATCCTGCGCGCCTTGCGAGCGCCGTCGAAGCACCAAACTGCGATTGACTCACATTCCCCCAGTGACGAACGCAGATCATGAAGCGGGTTTGAGGATGACACCGACGCCTCGGGTGCCACTGATGGCGACGGTGAAGGGAGCTTCGACGCGGAGGTGGCGGACGGAACCGAACTGCTCAAGGGCGGGCTGGGCCGCGAGCCAGGACCAATCCACCTGACCTTCGCCAAGGTCGGGGTTGATGGTGAAATAGGCGATGCGGAAGGCCGTAAGGTTCTGGAAGAAGTGGCTGCCTTGTGAGGGAGTGACGCGGAAATCGCGAAAGCCGGCCTCAACAATTACGCGCGCTCCGGAAACCTGATCCCAGGTTACGGGGATACCGAGCCATGGATCTTTTGAGCCCCAGCGTCCAACTCCAATGAGGATGTACGGAGTGTTGTTGCGTATCAGTTGCGCATTGAGGCGGGCAACGATTTCCGCGACCTCGACGCTGGAGGCGCGATGGAAGCTTTCGTAATCGACGACTACCACGTCGTGGATATCCTCTATGCGTCCATTACCGAGGACGTGTGAGCTGCGGCAGAGGACGGTCGAGGGCTCGACAGACTCGATGGTGAAATCTTCGATTTCGCGCGAGCAAAAGAGCGGGCGCATCTGGAGAAAGCCAAAGTCCGCAGCCTCGTTGGAGCTGCCCATGCGCACGGCAAACTCAATCTCAACGGGGCGGCCGAGGGCGTCGGTGCCAAGCTTCTGCAGGTAATCGAGCAACGAGGGTAACGGAAAGACATCGTGTTTGAGGATGGGTGCGAAGGTCACGACGCGCGAGCCGGGACGGCTGACTCCGTCGTAGATGGCATCGTTATCTCGCGAATAAGTTGAGGCGACGTAATGCAGGGTGCCATCGGCCTCGGCAGCGCGCAGAGGAAAGGGTTTTTCGCGCAGGCGATCCACGTTGCGCGGCTGCGGCACATACGGAACCGATTCTGGAAGCAAGGGGGTGGGCGCTGAGCTTTGTTGCGACAAGTGCAGATCAAGAGCCATGAACTCGGTTTGCGAGTTGCGCAAAATGTCTTCCACGCTGGAGAACTGGATCATGTTGCGGGGATAGCGCGGGCAGAAAGATAGAGACTTGCCTCCATCGACTACGGTGCGCCCCAGTCCGAGCGCGACGGCGGCGATGCCGTCATTGGGCTGCATTGGCGCGGAGGGATAGAAGTTGCGGGAGCGGACAACGCCGGAGAAATCCGGGTAGTAGCGCGGGCCGTGCGGAGCGCCGACCACCTCCTGGATAATGACGGCCATCTTCTCCTCTTCAAGACGGAAAGGCGTGGCGCGGATGTACGACTTGGAGTGCTGGGTGAAGGTGGAGACGTAAACGCGCTTGACAGCCTCATTGAGCTCTTCGAGGCGGGAATCGAATTCCGGGGAACTGTTGGCAAGCATGAACGTGTCATAGACGCCGGTGAAAGGCTGGTACTGCGAATCCTCTAGAAGACTGGAAGAACGGACTGCGAGAGGGACAAGAATTTCCTGCAGGAAGGCGGCAAGAGCGGCACGCAGGGTTCGCGGCAAAGCTGCGGCAAGAAAGCGGACGGTCAACTCCCGGTCATCCGTGCAGTGGATGGCGAAGGCCTCGAGGTTGTTCTCCGCTAGGAACTGCTCGAAAAGGTCGGTGGCGAGAACAAGAGTGTTAGGCACGGCCACGCGGATACCGGGAAAACGTTCGCTAACCTTGTACTTGTGCAACAGGTGACGGACAAAAGTTAGCCCACGAGCTTTGCCTCCCAAAGAGCCACCGCCAAAGCGCAGGAAAAATCCCTGGGAAGCATGAAAATTCGAGGGCTGGAAGTCTCCGACAAGAACCTGCTTCTGCTCGCGGCGATAGTCGAGAATGGTCTGGAGACAATGCACGCGCAAGGCCTCGGCATCCTGATAATCGACGATGCGCCGGGGGCGAAGTTTTTCCGCCAGCGCGAGTTCGGTGCGGGCGATCAGCCAGTGCGAAATATCATTGCGCTCACCGTGGTAGATAAACGATTCGACGGGAATATGGCGAAGCTGCGACTCCATGTCATCAAGATCGGCGGCACGGCCAACCTCGGAGCCATCAGGGAGGCGGAAGACGAAATCGCCGAACGCAAACTCATGGGTGAGAAGCTGCCGCATGTCAGCCAGCAGAGTGTCAGAGCCCTTGCGCAGAAAGGCAAAACCTTCCTCGTGAGCGCGCGACTGGAACTTCGAGTCGCCCGATTGGAGCACCACGGGAATGTCCGGAATGGTTCGGCGAACCAGGTGCGCAAGCGTGAATCCAGCATCTGGATCGAGATGACCGGCGCGGGGAAACTCGACGTCCGAGACTACGCCGAATAGATACTTCCGATAGCGCTTTACCTTGGCTTCAGCCATCTCGTAATTCTTGGCGAGGAGAATCTTGGGACGGGCGCGCATACGCACAAGTTTGTGCGCGAGGTTGTATCCGTCGCTCATAATGCGGCGTGACTGGGTGATGAGCGCCGTGTAGATCTCGGGCAGCAGCGCGGAGTAGTAACGCACATCGTCCTCGACTACAAGCACGACGGGCACCCCTGCCTTGATCGTGTCATGCTCAACGTTGCGCTTGTCCTCGACGTACTTGACGATGGCGAGAAGCAGGCGCGGATTTCCCTGCCAGAGAAAGACCTGCTCGATCCCATCGGAAGTACCTGACTGCCCACGGCGGGTCATCAGCGCCAGTAGTTCCTGGTGGTCAAAGGCGAGGACGGCAACGGGAATATCGAGCCCGGCACGGCGGACAGCGGCGGCAAGGTCAAGACAATCCATGTCATTGAGGTGGACGTTGGTGACGATGAGGTTGTAGCGCGGCTGGGTGCTTGCCAGCTCGAGGGCCTCGGCAGCGGTGCTGACGTGAGTGATCTCAGGAGTGTGCTGGAGATGCAGTTCGAGCGACTGGCCGATCAGCAATTCGTTGAGCCGCCCGTCTTCGCGGAGAATGAACGAATCGTAAAGGCTCGAGACGAGCAGGATGTCCTGCACGCGAAACGGCATGAGGTTTTCGAAGCCTTCGAAAAGGCGCTCAGGGTCGGCAAAGAGCTGCGAAGTCTCGACTGGCGGCATTTGGGCGGGGCCTTGCTACAACACGCGATTTGACTCGCCGAACATAGTACATGTCTCGGAAGCATGATGCCATCGGGAATCGTGGATAGGAACGTCTTTGAATCGCGATGCAGAAAACAACCGGGGCGAGCGGCTCTGAATTTCAGGCACACGCCCCTGCCGCGAGCTAGTTACCCTTCACCCAAGTTGGCGCGCGTTGGTGGCACTTAACGCAGTTATTAAGGGAGAACGCGACTTTCAAATGGCAGGCCCCGCAGTGATGTCCTTCGATGTTGGAGAACATCGTGTACTTGGCCTCGGCCTTGCTGGTGGTCGGGAATATCTCCGGATGGCAGAGTTCGCAGCCATTCCAGATGGCGTGTTTCTCATGCGAGAAAATAACCGGATTGACCCATTCGAGGCCAGCTTTTATGGAGAAGTCCGCCCTGCTCTGGATATTCCCTTTCTTGATGGAGATGCCTGGCAGAAAGTCGACTGGTTTGACGCTCCCATTCTTCTCCGCAGCCTCCCAGTCAACGCCGTAAATGCCCTTTGGGAACTTCGCGGTATAGGAACTGTAGCTGTATTTCCTCGCATCCTTTTTGCCCACGGAATGGCAGCGCTCGCACTGCTTGTCATTCACGGCATCGGAACAGGAAGCGAAGATTGGCTTACCCTCGAATATCCTTTTTCCGTCATGGCATGCGCCGCAATGGAAGCCTTGGCGATTGGTGCTGGCGCTTACACCGGTGGCCTTCGCCTGCATGGCAAAGCCAACGTCCACATGGCAGATCCTGCAGGTGAACTTGGAGCGGTGAAGCCAATGGTCGAAATCGACCGGTCCAGGACCGCTGGAAGAATAGTTATCAAGAATCACCTTGCCGTAGTCGGCAGGATTAGCGGGGGGTGCCGCGGGCAGATAGAGTTGTTGGGCTACCGCACCGCTGCTCAGGAAGAGAACTGCGCAGAGCAGCGAGAGCAGGAATATCCCGCCCTTATTTCTTCTCGTTCTTCTTTGAATCGAGCACATAGACATAAAGGCCTCGACACATTCGTAGTCGTCCCGTGAAGACTTTTTTCTGCGTTTCGTCGAGTTTCTCAAGCTGCGGCAACAGCGCGTCGCATTTCTGGATAAGAGTTGTAAGCTGCTCCTCCGAGAAAGTCATGGCATCCTGAGTTTTCGAGCAAACTTCATCAAACTCGTTCTGCCATGCTTCCCGCGCCGGAGCCGCTTGCGCGGTCTGCAAACCGGGCTCGCCGATGGCCGACACGCCACCCAGGAGGCCCAGTCCGATCAACAACAATATCGCGATAATCTTCCGCTTGAACATGGAAGCCTCACTTCATCTCCATTACCGGTTTGGAATGGCAGCGCTGACAATCCGTCAAAGGAAACGCCACGCTGGTATGGCACGCGCCGCAGGATTTTCCTTGGGAGATGTCAACCATCGTGTAGTGCGACGTTCCCTTCTTCACGCCCGTAAATATCTCTGGATGGCAAAGTTCGCATCCGTTCCAGACCGTATGCTTCCTGTGGGAGAAGATAATGTCGGGCATCCCCTCAACCTTGGGGTTGAGGGCAAAATCCTTCTGTAAGGCAAGCGGATTTCTTGGGGTAACGCCCTCGAGATGAGCAACCGGGTTGATCAAGCCCAACTCTTCCGATTTCTCCCAATCGATTCCGTTTCCGTAGCTCTCCTTGGGAAGCGGCTTGGCGAAACGGAAGAAGTCGTAATCGCTTGCGACTTTCTTGCCGAGGGAGTGGCATCGCTCGCATCTTTTGGCATCCCCGGGGGCCATTTTGTTCGAACAGGCGGCGAAGAGGGCCTTTCCGTCGACGAGCATTTTCCCGTTGTGGCAGGTTCCACAATAAAATCCCCTGGCATTGTCCGCAGCCTTAATATCCGTACCGCCGGCCTTCATCGCGAAACCGATGTCCACGTGGCAGACCCTGCAGGTGAACTTCGAGCGGTGAATCCAATGCTCGAAGACCACAGGCGCAAGCTGCGTCTTATCGGAGTAATTATCGATGACAACCCGACCGTATTCGTAGGGCAGGGGCCGTCGCTTCTTGGTCCCGCTTTGAGCTTGTGAGATGGATTGACCGCAGAAAATCAGGATGACTACCAGTGCAGTGAATAGCTTCTTGTTCATCGAGAACCTCCGCCCGAGTGAACCCGCCTTCTTCTTCGTCTTCGTCTTCGTCCGCTCCGTTGCTTTCAGCCATTCCGCCGCAGCCGGAATGGCTGCCAGCCCCATACAACGGAAAAGCACAAGATATTTACTCCTTCATCCCGGCACAATGCAGTGACCCTGCTCACGACCCGTCGTGACACATAAGCCAGGATGCGATGGGAGGCCCCGCTTAACCGCAATAAGTTGGACGGACTTGCTCTCATAATCCGCAAGCGAGAAAATCACAACTCGCAGCAACATTGGACTCTCTGCCCGGTGTATACTGCCGGAACGCCCGGGAGTCCGGCTCGGGGTGTGGTCTGGTTCTGCAATTTGCGGCTTCCGGCGAGTAACTCAAACCAACGCATACACAAGTGCGTGGAGTTCATGTGCATGCGCGATTTCGCTAATTTTTGGCGTCGTCCGCCGAAGAGAACACTCTCATGAAAATCATTACAACGTTCGTTGCACTGACCACGCTGGTAGCTGGAGCGTCCTTTGCTGCTGCCGCCGAAGAACAGGGCTCCAGGGCAGCGATCCAACAGAAGTTGGAATCCGAATACGCCCTCACCAAGCCTACTGACGATAAAACCGACATCGTGACCGCAGGAGCCGTGCTGGTGCTGCAAAAAGACAAGCTGTTGATGGTGGCCGCGAGCAGCTCAGCCAATCCCTGCCCTAACACCTATAAGGACGGGAAACTGACTCCCAACTCGGGCTGTAAAACCGGGGAATTTCTCAGACGTATTCCAGGTTTTGGAAGCCGTATTCCCGGTGCGGACAAAGCTCCAGCAACCAGGACGTTTGTGAGTGGCGAGAAATTTTGGGTAACCAAAATTGACGTAAGAGACAGCGGGGTCGTGATGGACTTATTCAGCGACGCGATAAACGATGTCCGGTTTAGAGGATCGCTGGTAATTCCGTTTAAGGACGGCGTTCCATCGGCGGACGACGCGCTGAAGCTGGTACAGGAAGTGGTCAAAACGGTTCCGTCAGAGGACGCGAAGGGTGACGGCGGCACGCCGAAAGGAAGCCCGGAACAAGCGGCTACGAGCGCCACCGAAGCCGCGCCGCCTCCCATCGCGCCGCCGCCTCCGCCGCCGGACGAACCTCCTGCCGCGCCGCCTACGGTTTCCCTGGGACAAACACCGGCCCAAGTTGAAGCCATTCTTGGTCCACCACTAAGAAAGGCCAAGGTTGGAAGTAGAGATATTTACTCCTACAAGGATTTGAAGGTGACGTTCCTTAATGGCAAGGTGAAAGACATTCAATAGCCATCCGCACCGCGACCAGGACGGCAAAAGTATTAGGGGGATTGCAATGAGTATGCTCGGAGATAGCCACATACATCCGATGAGATATTTGAGCCTGTGCGCGGTTTTGGCACTGTTCGTTAATCCGGCACTGAGAGCAGACGATAAGAAGCCTGCCGCAAAAGCTGCCCCAGCGAAAGCTGCTCCGGCAAAGGCCACCCCGGCGAAGCCCGGAGCCGCAGCTGGCGCGCATGGTCCAACGACGACTGGACACGGCCCAACCACGACAACCGCCGGTCATACTACAACTACTACGACCGGTCGTACCACAACCACAACCGGCGCGGCCGCAGGAAAGGGCGCAACTGGCGGAGCTGTTGGACGTGGCGGCGCGGCTGGAGCCGCTGCAGGACGCAGCGGAGCTACCGGTGCTGCTGCAGGCCACGGCGTGAACGCAGGAGCAGGCAGGGTTCCAAATGGCCATACGGTGGTCCAGGCCAGGAATGGCGCGGCAGTGGTCAAGCGTCCCGACGGCAGAGTTGCGTCGCTGCATGACCCTAAGCGCGGCATGGACGTTCACCGTGGGCTGAACGGAAACCGCCGGGTCGTCGTCGAGCGCCGTGACCATTCTCGCGTCTTCGTAGAGCATGGCGGACATGGCTACGTGCAAAGACCCTATATGTATCACGGCCATGAGTACGCAAGGCGTTCGTATTACTACCGAGGGGCCTACTACCATGCTTACTATGGGCGCTATTATTACCGGGGCGTTTACATCAATCCCTACTACCCGGCCTATTACTACGGGCCCGCTTATTACGGATGGGTCTACAATCCGTGGGCGGCACCGGCGGTCTATGCGTGGGGCTGGGGCGGAAATCCATGGTATGGATATTACGGCGGCTATTTCACACCTTATCCCGTGTATGCGAGCCCATCGCTCTGGCTGACGGATTACATGATCTCAACCTCACTGGCAGCGGCTTACCAGGAGCAGGTGGAAACGCAAACCCAAAATGTGGCATTAAGCAATCCCGCTCCTCTGACGCCCGAAGTAAAGCAGAAGATCGCGGATGAGGTACGCCGCCAGATTGCGCTTGAAAACTCCGAGGCCCAGGCCGGAGCCCAGAGCGCTGAACCGAACGCGGCGTCCAGCAGCATCCAGCGTATGTTGACGGACGGGAATGAGCATGTCTTCGTGGCAGGACAAGACCTTGATGTAGTGGACACCGCGGGAGCGGAGTGCTCGATCAGCCAGGGCGATGCCTTTCAGCTTTCGGATGCGAGCCGGTCAGACCCAACGCTGACATCCCTGAACCTCACCGTGCTGGCAAGCAAAGGCGGGAAGGAATGTCCGAAGGGCGACACGGTTGCCGTTTCGCTTTCCGACCTACAGGACATGTGTAATTACATGCGGCAGACTATCGACCTAGGCATGAAGGAGTTGCAGGCTAAGCAGGGCACGGGTGGATTGCCCGCAGCTCCGCCTTCGGCCAAGGCTCCGCCGGTAGAATCGGCGATGGCTCTGAACGCGCCTCCGCCGCCACCTGAAAACGAGGTTGCAGCCGAACTCAAGACACAGGCGAAGGACGCGGATATGGCCGAAAAGGAAGCTACTTCCGATATTCCGGCTCCTGCACCGGTTTCAGCCGGCGCGGAACCGCCAACCGTAGCTCTCGGCCAGACGCCGGAACAGGTCGCGGCAGCGCTGGGTAAACCGAAGAGCATCATGGATCTGGGAGCAAAGAAGATTTATGTCTACCCGGACATGAAGGTGACGTTCAACGGCGGTAAAGTCACCGACATTAAGTAACGCGCGGCAAGGTGAATAAGTTGGACAAATAACAAATGTCGAATGCTTCCCACCTTCGCCGCGCAGTTCTTGCGCCGACAAGGTGGGAAGCAATCCCCACCAAATCTGTTACGGTATTGCTTCCGCAGTTGGAGTTGTGCCTGCTCCTGCCTGTTCGGCGATATATCATCGGAACCGCTTTTGCGTAAAGGTTACGGCAACGCAAATCGAGTGCTGGTTGAGGAACTTGGGGCAGCGCCCTAGATTTACGCCGTGCTGGGATCCTTCGTGGGCCCAGGACGATCCCTATTGATCCGCACTTCTTGCTTAACGCAGTTCCAGGGTCGGTGCGTCTGGTTGGCCCGAACTCAAAACCCTTCTGCCTTCAGGATATCAAATTGGAGGGGCGATCCCCTCAGTAGATGGAGAGATCTATGTGGCGTGGAATCAATTAGTTAGGGATTGATTACAGGATTACGGACTTGACAGGGTTTGGGGTGAACCCCTTGGGTGAGACAGATTGTATCTTGACAGTTCGCGGTTGGCTGAAAAAGTGTGTTCATTTTGTTGGTTCTCCAGCAGGCTGGTCAG
>Ga0302320_10011351_pt1 | contig 18861 bp, 20 predicted proteins | sample Bog_T0_3_FD_202130 | JGI IMG/M metagenome (GOLD analysis project Ga0302320, IMG submission 202130) | Peat permafrost microbial communities from Stordalen Mire near Abisko, Sweden - Bog_T0_3 | ecosystem: Environmental > Terrestrial > Soil > Wetlands > Peat | place: Sweden: Abisko, Stordalen Mire...
TCCTTCATGCTGATCAGCAATCCCCAGCATGCCGTTTCCCTCCTTCAGGCTCATCTGGCGTTAGAAACGCTCTGGCCCTTCAGGCTCATCTGGCGTTGGAAGAGACTTTCCCGAACGATCCGGCAAGTAATCGTATATACTGGGGCGGAAAAACAGGATCATCCGAGGCCCCTTATGAAGAGAATCTGTCAGACGCTTTCCGTACTGGCGCTGTTATTCGCCGTTAACGTGTCAGCCCAGACTCCGGCCGGGTCCGAGACTCTGACTCCCGCCCAGTTGGCCGCCCGCGCCAAAGCGCAGAACGTTCCCGAGATCAAATGGGAGTCTGTACCCAACTTTCTGAAGCTGCCCCCCAACCTGTATCTCGGCGAAGGCATCGGTGTGGCGACCAACTCGAATGGCCACGTCTTTGTCTATACGCGCAGCCAGGCCACGCGCTTATTCGAGTTCGACGCCAAAGGGAACTTCATCCGCGAAATCGGGCAGGGGCTCTACGGCTTCGTATTCGCGCATGCGGTCAGAGTCGACCCGCAGGACAATATCTGGGCCGTCGACGAGGGCTCGAATATGGTCATCAAGTTCAATCCCGAGGGCCGTGTGGTGATGACCATGGGCCGCCGGCCGGAGCCTTCCGATTCGATCGCAGGTGCGCCGGTCCCGCCCAATCCGAATAATCCCGGCCAGTATATCTTCGACCGGCCAACCGACGTCGCGTGGGATGCGGATGGCAATATCTTTGTCACCGACGGCTACGGCAATTCGCGCATTGTGAAGTACGACAAGAACGGCAAGTTCATTGCGCAGGCGGGAACGAAGGGGTCGGAGCCGGGCCAGCTGAATCTTCCTCACTCGCTCGCGGTGGATGCCAAAGGCAATGCCTATGTGGCGGACCGCAGCAACAAACGCATCGAAGTTTTCGACAACGATCTGAAGTTCAAAACCATTTACGATAACGTGGGCACGCCGTGGGAACTCTGTATCAGTCCGGGGCCGCATCAGTATCTTTATTCGTCCAACACGTTTCCCGATTCGAATGACTACACACTGGCGCAGGTAACCGGTGAGGTTTACAAGATGGAGCTCGACGGCACTATTCTCGGAAAGTTCGGCAAGGCGGGTAAGCAGTTGGGCGAGTTCAGCGGACTGCATGAGATCGATTGCCGCAATCCGGATGAGTTGTATACATCGGAAATCCAGTTGTGGCGCGTGCAGAAAATCGTCCTGCATCCGAGTAAGTAGACAGGGGACCCCATGAAGAGAATTTTTTGTGCCGCGTTGGCGCTCGTTTCCGGCGGATGGCTCTGGGCGCAGGCCCCGCAGATTTCCTTTGAAGGCAATATCAATTTACTGAAGCTGCCGGCCACTACCTATCTGGGCGAGGCGGCGGGCGTGGCCACGGATTCGAAAGGCAACATTCTCGTTTATACGCGCACCGGCGAATCGGGGACGATGGGCGGCTCGCGGTTCTTTACGCACGGCGGCTCGCGATTGTTCGAGTTCGATTCCACGGGCAGGTATGTGCGCGAAATCGGCACGGGAATTTATGGTTTCCTGTTCGCCAATTCGGTACGGGTAGACGCGCAGGATAACATTTGGACGGTGGATCGCGGTTCGAATAACATCATCAAATTCGGTCCCGCGGGGCAGTTCATGCAGGTATTGAGCCGCAAGCCGGAGTCGGTCAATCCGGCGGGCGGTCCTGAAGGCGGTGGTGGGCGTGGCGCGGCTCCGGCTGGTGGACGCGGCGCAGCTGCTCCGGCCGCCGGGGGTGGTGGACGAGGACGCGGCGGCGTGCCCGGCCAGGGTGTGCAGGGCGATAACTTCAACCGCCCTACGGACATTGCGTTCGATCCGCAGGGCAACATGTACGTCTCTGACGCCTACACCAACGCGCGCATCGTCAAGCTCGATAAGACCGGCAGGTTCATCAAGACCTGGGGATCGCGCGGATCGGGCGACGGACAGTTCAACATGCCCAATTCCGTTGCCGTGGATGCCCAGGGCAATGTGTATGTGGCGGATCTCGGCAACAAGCGAATTCAGGTTTTCGACAGCGAAGGCAACTTCAAGAGCCAGATCGGCGATGTCGGCGCGCCGTGGACACTGTGCATTTCGCCGGGCACCCATCAATACCTCTACAGTTCGAACTCCAATCCGCCCGATTCGATGGACAACGGCGAGATCTACAAAATGGAGCTCGACGGCAAAGTCGTGGGTAAGTTCGGCACGGCGGGCAAGCTTGTTAATCAGTTCGGCACGGTCAATGAGATCGATTGCCGCAATCCCAATGTTCTGTATGTCGGTGAACTTACCAACTGGCGCGTGCAGAAGCTGACGCTCAAGCCTTAGCGCGGTTGTAGAGTAGGCGTTTTCGCCTGCGCTCTTTAGTGGCTGTCTCCATCGTGATCGATATCACCGCCCTTCGTCTGAGCCGTAGCCGCGGGACTCAGGTGAACCGTATCCGAAGCTGGTTGCGATACGGCTTTCGGGGGCTGGTTTTGTATGGGCTGCGTTTGATGAACGGGAGTAGCATGCGATACCGGCGAAACGCTCATGAGATTTTCTCCTGGCACTTTCTCTTACCCTTTCTTATCGGCCAGAATCTGATTTGGTTGAGCGGTTTCTTCCCGGGGTAGTTTCTTTCCCGGGTAGTTTCTTTAATGAACCGCGGCCGGAACCGCCGCAGCCACCTCAATACAAGCCAGGCAGAACGCCGGAAGATCGTCGGGTTTACGCGAGGTAACGATGTTCCCGTCGGCCACCACTTCGCTGTCTTCCCAATGCGCGCCCGCATTCACCACATCATCCTTAATGGCGAAAAATGAAGTAGCGCGCTTGCCCTTCAGAACGCCCGCAGAGCACAGCACCCAGGGTCCATGGCAGATGGCCGCGACCAGCTTACCCTGCCTGTCGATCTGTTTAACGAAGTCGATAGCCTTCGGATGGCGGCGAATAAAATCCGGCGCGAATCCGCCGGGCGCGAGCACGCCGTCGAAATCGTCGGCACGCGCCACGTCGTAAGAGATGTCGGCCTTGCACGGGTAGCCCAGTTTACTCGGGTACGTGTCACCCGCCTTCGCTCCCACGGTCACTACTTCCGCGCCCGCCTCCCGGAACCGGAGCAGCGGATACCACACCTCCATCTCCTGGTACATCTGGTCGACCAGAATCGCGATGCGTTTGCCTTTGAGATTCATGGTGCTATTCTACCCTCGAATGAACGGGCCGGAGACGTCACCGCTGCTGGATCTGCTGCGCGGGCGCCCTTCCACTCTGGAACTGGATCGGGCCGCGCTCGAAGTGGCGCGCCTTGGCTATCCCGCTCTCGACCCGGCGCATTGGATTGCCGAACTGGATCGCCACGCCTTCGCCATTGCCGACCGCGCCCACGATCTCTCCGACGGAGCGCGCTTCATCCAAACCGCCAATGCGTACCTTTTCGGCGAACTGGGGCTGCGGGGCAATCAGGACGACTATTACAACGCCGATAACAGCTGTCTGAATCGCGTCCTCGAATCGAAGCTGGGTCTGCCCATTTCGCTTTCGGTGATTTACATTGAGATCGCCCGGCGCCTCGCCAAACCGGTGAGCGGAGTGGGCTTGCCGGGGCACTTTGTCGTGCGTTACGACGATGGCCGTTTTTCCACGTTCATCGATCCTTTTCATGGAGGCGCGCTGGTCGATGCGGCCGGCTGCTGCCAGTTGGCACAACTTGAAACGCTCGATGAGGATATGCTGGCCCCGGTGGACACGCGCTCCATTGTGCTGCGTATGATCAACAATCTGCGGCGCGCTTATTTTGCCGGCCGCGACTCGGAAAAAGCGCTTCGCTTGCTGGATTTGCTGATCGCCGCCGATCCCACCGGCGCCGATGAGCATAAGCAACGCGCCGTGGCCCTGATGCAACTCCAGCGAATCGCGGAATCGCTGGAGGCTTTCGAACGCTATCTGGAACTATCTCCCGGCGCGCCGGACAGGGACCGGATTCAGGAACAGATGCGCAGCCTGGCGTTCTGGATGGCGTCCAGGAATTGAACGGGCGGCCGGAGTTACTTCCGCGCCCGCCGCCGCATGATAATAATCCCGATCAGCACCACCGCCAGTCCGCCACAGACCAGGGTGAGCATGTTGTTGGCGCCGGCATTCGCTGGCGGAGCGTCCTGCAAAAGAGCCATTAGTCTCGTAAGTGCCATCGAGCCTCCAAGTGTCGGTTTTCGTACAACGAGCTCAGCGCAGTATATCGCGAAATCCGCCAAAAAGGAACAAGCTTGTTGGTTGCGGATCGGGGTACAATCAACCCTTGGAGCGTTTCTGCAACGCAGGTGACGCCTTTCATTTTTGATCCAACGCTCAAGAATGAGGGAGTCGGCCAAAGAGCGCTGGTGCGCTGGTCCCTGCCGGGGTAAAAGCCGGTGGATGGCCCCTGAAGGCGCTCGGTTGATTCCCACCCTTTACAAAAGGGGGTCAAAAGCGGGTCGGCACGGCAGAGCGGTGCGCTCCAAATTTATTTTTTAGCCGCGGCGTCTTCAGCGGGTGGCAGAATGCGTACACTGCTCGCGGCGATCTTCCCGTTGCGGTCCATCCCCAGGTCAAAGGCGACACGAGTGCCCGGGGCCAGTTCCGTGGCCTGCCCCTGGTGCAGCCGCGAGATGTGGAAGAAAATATCTTTCCCGCCGTTATCCGGGCGCAGGAAGCCAAAGCCCTTCTCTTCAAAGTAGGTCATGACGGCGCCGACTTGCGCTTCCGCCGGCCCTTCCTCCGCAGCCTCTCCGGAGGCGGTGGCCGTGGCTTGGGGGCGTCCGCTCTTGTCCCCGACTCCCTGCTTCAGCAGAGCCAGGTCTTCATCGGTAAGTTCGCCCGCCGGCTGTCCGGCCGTGGGCATTTTCAGGTTGGGATTCTTCTTGAGAGCGTCTTCGAAGAGGCGTTTCTGTCTGGCGTTCAAACTTCGGATCCTTTAATGTTTCGTGTGTCCGTATGTCAGGCCTGGGCCGGAACGGCGACAGCTTTAGGCTTGCGGGCACGGGAGGCGCGCTTTTCGGCCGGCGGCTGGCGGTCGCTCTTCTTCAGAGAACCAATGACCATCGGCGTAACAAACTTCTTCTCGCCGTGATCGTCAAACTTAATCACAATGCGCTCATCGCTGCTCGACAATACGGTACCCAGACCGAACTTTTGGTGCTCGACCTGAGCCCCCTGATTAAAATTAGCCATCTTAGTGTAGGGTCACTCCTTGTGGATATCCAAATGGATAAAGCCTGGCGCTGCGAAGTGGGAAAAGTGCGGGCAAGCTACACCTTTATGTTAACACAAAGGAAGCTGATCGGGTCCGGACCCTCCTTACCGGCCTTACCGGGGTTGACCCGGGGATTTAGAGTCTACATTCCCACGCTGCGCCTGGCGGGCACCGGAGCCGGTTTTACGATATCGGTGGGGAGCCTCACAAAAGAAGATTTCAGATCGCAGAACAGATTGAATCTGACGATGTACCATAACGCTGCCACGCCATCCGACAAGCCAATTTTTTTACCCTGCTCGTAGGTCCTGCCATGGTAACTGATGGGAACCTCGTAGATAGCGCAGCCGAGCTTGGCAATCTTGGCCGTCACTTCAATCTCGATGCCGAACCCTTCGGAAACGATTACCATGTTGCGAATAATGCTGCCCCGAAACGCCTTGTACCCTGTTTCGACATCGGTGAAGTTGACATTGGTCAAAAGGTTGGAGAGCAGCGTCAGCCCCTTATTCGCCAGATAGTGATAGAAATACAACACACGGGCCGCGCGCCGCACCAGAAAGCGCGAGCCATAGACCACGTCCGCGTGCCCCTCGACGATAGGTTGAATTACCTCGGGAATCTCCGCCGGATCGTACTCCATATCGGCATCCTGCACGATGACGATTTCCCCCGTGGAAACCGCGAAGCCGGCCTTCAGCGCCGCACACTTGCCTCCATTGCGCGGCATGCGGATGGTGCGAACTTTGGGTAGTCGCGCGAGGCGTTCGCAGACCGCCGGGGTGCCGTCGCTCGAACCGTCGTCCACTACAATGACTTCCAGAACCTGGGGCAGTGTCAACACTTCATGGACGACGTTTTCCAGCGTAGATTCTTCGTTGTACGCTGGAATCACCACCGACAGGCAGCCCGCGCTCTCAATAACCGGTTCCAATGTTGCATCATATTATGCCAGCGGGTTTCATTTGAAATGCGAAGATCAGGAAGGTACAACCGATGCCGCGTATTTTGAAACTTGCGTTCGACAAACAAGGCACTGAAATTGAATTGCCCGACGGCTTCGATTATGTGGTGATCGACGCCCGTTCGGCTGCCCCGCTTGGGGATCAGACCGGCGCCATTGAACGCGCGCTCGATCACCCCATCGATTCGCCGCCGATCGGGGAAGCGGCGCGAGGGAAACGCTCGGCGGCCATCTCGGTCTGCGACATTACGCGCCCGGCCCCCAATCGCATCGTCCTGCCTCCCTTGTTACGGCGCCTGGAACAGGCTGGCATCGAGCGGTCGCGTATCACCATCCTGATTGCCACCGGCCTGCACCGGCCCGCCACCCCCGCGGAGATTCGCGAGATCGTTGGACCGGACATCGCGGCCGCTTATCGCGTGGAGAATCACGATGCCCGCGAGTTGGCACAGCACCGGTATCTCGGAACGACGGCCGCGGGGACGCCCGCATGGATCGACGAGCGCTTCGTGAGCGCGGATCTTCGCATCACCCTGGGATTCATCGAGCCGCATCTGATGGCTGGATATTCCGGCGGCCGCAAGCTGGTAGTCCCAGGACTCGCCGCCCAGGAAACGATTAAAGTGATCCACAGTCCGCGCTTCATGCGCGAGCCGCGGGCCGTTGAAGGCTCCATCGGCGACAATCCGCTGCATCGCGAACTGCTGGGGATCGCAGCCATGGCCGGGCATCAGTTCATCGTCGACGTGGCGCTGGCCAGAGATCGAGGCATTGCCGGTGTCTTCGCCGGCGACCCGATGCGCGCCCACGCCCGCGGCGTGGAATTCGTCTCCGCCGCCATGCTGCAGAATTTGCCCGAGCCGGTCGACGCCGTCATCACCACGGGCGCGGGCTACCCCCTCGATCTGACGTATTATCAGTGCATCAAGGGAATCACTGCGGCGTCGCACATCGTGCGCGAGGGAGGGCGGATTCTGGTGGTGGGCGCCTGCTCGGAAGGCTGCGGCAGCCCTGAATTTACGCGTATGCTGGGCGAATATCCCAATCCCGGGGGCTTTCTGAAGGCGATAGAAGGCACAGAAGTCACTGTCGATCAGTGGCAGCTCGAGAAATTGGCGCTGGTGGCTACGCATGCCGAAGTGTTCTACTGCGTGCCGGGTCTGGCGCCCGAACTACGCGAGAAGCTATGGGGACAAGCATTCAGCGATGTGCACGCGGCCGTCCGCGCCTTGCTTGAAGGGCTGCCCGCAGGCGCCAGGGTAGCCGTAATCCCCGAAGGCCCCTACATCCTCGCCAAAGTCCTGAGGGCCGCCGCATGACCGTGTGGGACAGGCGCTTCCGCCTGTCCATTCTGGCCCTCGCCACTCTGTATTGTTCGCGCCAGGCCCAGCCCATAGCCGACCAAATCAAGCACCTCCGCGAAGTGCCGGATGCGAAGCGAGGCGCGGTCACAATAACCCTGGCGCAGCAAATCCGCCAATTACCTGCTTCAAAAGACAAACTCACCCTGGCGAACAATTTGGCGAGTCTCTCCACCGAAGGCGATTTCGGTCGGGACACGCTGCAGGAGGTGGCAACCACGCTGGCTGACGCCCTGCAGCAGCAAGGTGTCGCATCCAACGCCTGGGCGGAGCTTGCCCAACTGGCGCACTACGAACACGTCCCCGTTTCAGTGGACAGCCCGTTCTTCACCCAGGCGATGGCGCAACTGCAGGCCGACGATCGGCGCCGAGAGCAAGCCGATTTCACCCTCACCGATCTCCATGGCCAAGCCTGGACTCTGCACGATCTTCGCGGCAAAGTGGTCCTCGTGAACTTCTGGGCTACCTGGTGTCCGCCCTGCCGCAAAGAAATGCCGGACCTCAACGCCTTATACCAGCAATTCAGCCCGCAAGGCCTGGTGATCCTCGCCATATCCGATGAAGAGGCATCCAGGGTCAATCCCTTCGTCGAGGAAAGGAAAATTGCCTATCCCATCCTCCTCGACCCAGGCGACAAAGTTCACGCCGCCTTCGCCGTGGAAGGGATACCCAAGAGCTTTCTCTACGATCGCCAGGGCAAACTAGTGGCCCAGGCGATCGATATGCGCACTCGTGGCCAGTTTCTCGAAATGCTCAGCTATGCGGGGGTGTCCCGGTAGCTGCGCTGAGCGCCCCGGCTTTGTAAGTACCCAGCAGCCCCAGGCCGATCAGCAGAGGAACTATCCCGCCCGGCTCTGCGCTCGACGACGGGTTCTGTCCGCCTCCACCCGGCATGTAAAGCACAAACGCCTGCGCCAGGCCATCCGTTCCCGGAACTGCTTCGAGAAATACGTAATTGCTGAAATCAAAGCCGCTGAATCCGTTCGCTTCAGCCGCCCCGAGCGATTGTTCGAGTGTGGTGCTCACCGCGAAATTGGCGCCCGGGTCGAAGACGTTCCACATTGCATGCTGCAAGTCAACCTGGCTCGCCTCGTTGGTGGCTGGCTGAGCCGAAAGCCAGGCCACTTCCTCATAACCCGTCAACGCGTTACTGTCGCCGCTGAACTGGCCATAAGTCGCAGCCTCACTCAATGTCAGTTCGTTGGCTTGCCACGTCTGATTGATTTGAACTTGGTCGAAAGCATCGTAGCAATCCGCATCGTAATCCGTTCCTCCGACACTTAGCTGGTACGGCAGAACATAATAACTACCGTCGTTTGCCGGGCCGGCCCCTGTCAGTGTTACGTTGATGCTGTCCGCGGCCAGAGTGGCTGCGAGCAGGAGGAGTGCGAATGCCGCAATAACTGCCGACTTGTAAGGTCGCATTTATTGCCTCCTTAACTGCCTTTATTTTAGTGCTTTCGTAACGAACCGTTTACGGATTAAGTAACAGTACCGTTTGACGCGTACTTAGCCAGCTCATAACGCGCGATAGCTTCACGGTGCACTTCATCCGGGCCGTCGGCAAGGCGCAGTGTGCGTGAATTAGCCCATGCGCCGGCCAGTTCAAAGTCATCCGAAACGCCCGCCCCGCCGTGGGCCTGAATGGCGCGGTCGAGCACGCGCAACGCCACATTCGGAGCCGTCACTTTAATCATGGCGATCTCCGCCTTCGCGGCCTTATTGCCCACCGTATCCATCATCCACGCAGCTTTCAGCACCAGCAGGCGCGCCTGTTCGATCTCGATTCTGGATGTCGCGATATCCGCCCGGATAGTACCCTGCTCCGCGATTGTCTTGCCGAACGCCACGCGCGCTTTTACCCGCCGGCACATATCTTCGAGAGCCCTTTCGGCAACTCCGATCAATCGCATGCAGTGATGAATACGACCCGGACCGAGGCGCCCCTGGGCGATCTCAAAACCTCTGCCTTCCCCCAGCAGCAGATTCTCCCTGGGCACCCGAACATTCTCAAACAGGACCTCGCCGTGGCCGTGCGGCGCCTGGTCGTAGCCGAAGACCGGAAGCATGCGGAGGATCTTCACGCCGGGGGTTTCCATCGGCACCACAATCATCGATTGTTGTTTGTGCTTTGCCGCGCCGGGATCGGTTTTACCCATGAAAATCGCCACCTTGCAGCGCGGATCGCCCGCCCCGGAAGTCCACCACTTCAAACCGTTCACCACGTAGTCGTCGCCATCGCGCACGATGCTCGATTCGATGTTGGTGGCGTCAGACGAAGCTACCTTCGGCTCCGTCATGGCGAAGCACGAGCGGATCTCTCCCGCGAGCAAAGGTTGCAGCCACTGGCGCTTCAACTCCGGCGTGCCATAGCGATCGAGCACCTCCATATTGCCCGTGTCCGGAGCGGAGCAGTTGAAGACTTCCGGACCCATCGGCGACCGTCCCATAATCTCGCATAAAGGTGCATATTCGAGATTGGTCAGGTTGAAAAGGTTCCACAACCCGGCGGCGCGCGCCTTCGGTTTCAGTTCTTCGATAATCGGCACCGGTTGCCAGCGATTCGGGCCGCGCGTATGTTCGTGGAACTTGTGCTCGTTGGGATAAACGTGCTCGTCCATGAAAGCGGTAACGCGCTTCTGCAACTCCTGCACTTTCTCGGTAAATTCAAAATTCATAGTCTGTAAACCTTGTCTCCCGGTGACTGGTGGGGCAGATTTCTGATGAAAAACTCGTGGGGCAGGTTGTCAACCTGCGGCCGATTGGCAATCGGCCTCCCCGGGCATTCGCGAGGGCCCCGGTACGGGGAGAAATGTTTTACATGGGTGCCCTCGACATGCCTGTCCGGAAGAGGCACGGGCAGATCGGAAATCTGCCCCACCGTACCGAGGCGCGTCTTCAGCCTCATCGATAGGTTCGCATTTCCGGCTCCAGATGTGGAACCGCATTGAACGCATGCAGACGAAGCTGATCCGCGCGCACCCGCATTACCGTGTAGGACGCATTATGCAGTACGCCGGCCAGCCGCATGGCGCGATAATCCTCCACGTCCATGCCCAGCGCGGCCCAGATGCCGATCGGCGTGGCGGAAGTGAACACGGCGACATTATGTTCGTCTTCCGGCTTGCTCGCGAGCGTAGTGCGGCACCCCATAATCCGGTTGCGGAAAGCGTTCCAGGTCTCGCCGCGAAAGCGTTCATGGCCCTTGATCCAGGCCTGTACGATCTTCAGGTCGCACGGCGTCCAGCGACGGTGAACGTCGGCATCCTGCTCGTCCGCGGAGTCGTCGATCTCCGCCCACATGGCCTGGAAGTCGCGCTTGAACTCCTCATCTTCCTCGCACAGCACCGGCGCCAGTTCACGATAAACGTGATCCAGATCGAACTCGTTCCAGCCGGGTTCGAGGGACGGCGCAGGGAACTCGATTCCCGCTTCCGTGTAGACTGCGTTCACCTCTGCGGCGGTCTGCTGTTGGCGCACCAGCGCACCCGTGTAGACGGCGCCGAACCGTGTGCCCTCGCGCACGAAATATTCCCCGAGATTGCGGGCCTGGCGCCGTCCCAGATCCGAAAGCGAATCGTAAGCTTGGCGCGTACCCGCTTGTCCGTGGCGCACCAGATACACGCGGCTCATCGGTTCACCATCTCCGCGGCACGCTCCACCAGGCTCCGAACCCGCGCGTCGAAATTGCGAAACCTTTCATCATTGGTCTGGCCACGATGAAAGCGATAGTAGATCTGTTGCAGGATCACGGCTAATTTGAAGATACCCAGCACCTCGTGATAGCCGAGATGAGTCATGTCGCGGCCCGTGCGCTGCGCATAGCGCTGCACAAACTGATCGCGCGTGTACCAACCCGGCTGCGTGGTAAGTATGGCTGAAGTGGCGGGATTGGTCCAGTAGCAAAGACTCAGCCCCAGGTCCGCCAGCGGATCGCCCAGCGTAGTCATTTCCCAATCGAGAACGGCTTCCACGCGATCCGCCGTAGCCCTCAGCATCACGTTGTCGAGTTTGAAATCGTTGTGTACCAGGGTGGGCGCAAAGGCTGGAGGCAAGCGATCGCGCAGCCACTCAATCACCCGATCCATCTCCGGAATTTCCGTGGTCTTCGCCCGCTGCCAGCGCTCGGCCCAACCGCGCACCTGCCGCTCCACAAATCCCTCCGGCTTTCCCAAAGCGCCGATTTCCGCCGTCGAAATATCCACCGCGTGCAGACGCACCAGGCAATCGATGAACGCTTCGCTCACGAGGCGCGGATAATCCGCGATCGCTGCCCATTCCACCGGAGGAATTTCATTGCGCGCCACCACCCCGTAACGCCGCTCCATCAGAAAGAACGGGGACCCGATAATCGACGGATCTTCGCACAGACCGAGCACCCGCGGCGCCTCCGGAAAATGCGGCTGAACCGCTTTCAGCACACGATACTCGCGCGCCATATCGTGCGCTTTAGGCGGCACCGGCCCGAGCGGTGGACGGCGCAGCACGTACTCGCGATCGCCCGCGCGGATCAAATACACCAGGTTCGAATGACCGTTGGGAAACTGCGCGATCTCGACCGGAGTCTTCAGCCAGGCCGAGAGCGCCGCGAGGTCGAGCTCCTCGCCCGGGCGCACTGCTGCTATATCAGCTCGCATAGTAACGGACGATCCATTCGGCCACGCAGCAAGGTTTTTCGCCGCCCTCGATTTCCACCGTAACGTCCAGCGTCACATCCACGCCTTCCGCAAACTCCTTCACCGAAAGCAGCGTGAAGCGCCCGCGGATCCTCCATCCCTCGCGCACCGGCGCGGGGAAGCGCACGCGGTTCAGACCATAGTTCACGCGCAGCCGTATGCCTTCCACGGGCAGGATATTGCGCGAGAGATAGCTCAGCATGGAGAGCGTCAGAAAGCCGTGCGCGACCGTGGCCCCATAAGGCGATTCGCGTCGCGCGCGCGGACGGTCGAGGTGAATCCACTGCCAGTCTTCGGTGGCGTCGGCGAACTTATCGATACGTTCCTGTTTGATGGCGAACCACTCGGTGACGGCCACTTCACGCCCCACCAATTCGCCCAGCATGGCCAGCGTCATCGCAGCGGTCGTCCCCACTCTACGCTCTGGCGCAGCGCCTTCTTCAGAATCTTTCCGCCCGGATTGCGCGGCAGCGGTTCGTCCCGAATCACCATATATTGAGGTACTTTAAAATCGGCCAGCCGCGATCCGGCGAACTCGATCACTTCGGCGATCTCGATAATATATCCAGGCTTGGCTACCACCACAGCGCCCACTTTCTCGCCCATCATGGCGTCGGGCACGCCAAGCACGGCAGCCTCGAAAATGGCCGGGTGCGCGGCCAGAGCGCTCTCTACCTCGACGCAGTAAACGTTCTCACCGCCGCGATTGACCATGTCTTTCTTGCGGTCGACGATCTGCACGAAGCCCTGTTCGTCGAGACGCGCCAGATCGCCCGTGCGCAGCCATCCGTTCGCAAACGTTTCCGCTGTAGCCTCGGGCTTTTTCCAATACCCGCGCACCACGTTCGATCCGCGCACCAGCAGTTCCCCTACATCGCCCACTGCGTTGTCGAGTTTCAAATCCACCACCGGCACCGCCAGGCCAACGGATTCAGGGCGCGTGAGCGAATACTCGGCCGGCAGCCAGGAGGTGAGCGATGACGTTTCCGTGAGCCCGTAGGTGTTCGATACGCGGGCATTGGGAAACGCTTCGATCACGCGCGCAATCAGGTCGGGCGCCATGGGAGCCCCGCCGTACGCCACCGTGCGCACGCTGTTCATCCTGAAGTCGCCGAAGTTCGCTTGATTGATCGCCAGCCAGTAGATGGCGGGTACGGAGATGGTTACCTCGATCCGTTCGGTCTCGATCGCGCGGAGGAAATCCTGCACGTGAAACGACGGCATGATGAAGGTGGTCCCGCCCGCCTCGCAGGTGGGCAGAAGCTGGCTGTTGCACCCGGTAACGTGGAAGAGCGGCACCGAGACCAGGTTGCGAAATGCGCCGGAGGGAGCCAAACCAACGCGCCGGCACGATTCCATGTTGGCGAGAAAGTTCTCATGGGTGGTGATGGCGCCTTTGGGAAATCCGGTTGTCCCGCTGGTGTAGAAGATAGCGGAGATATCATCCCGCGCTAGGTCTTCCACCGCCCACGCGCGCCCGTCAGGCAAAGGCTGGCCAGGCAGAAACACAAAGCTGCTGCCGGAATCGGTGATGACGTAATCCACTTCAGGCTCGCTGAACCGCGTGTTCACCGGGACCGCGATCGCACCCGCCAACTGGATTCCAAAAAACGCCACGCACCATTCGAGACCATTGGGCAGCCGGATCGCCACACGGTCGCCGCGCTCAATGCCATTCGACCGGAGGCCTCCGGCAACACGAGCGGCCCGATCCCACAGCTCGCGATAACGAACGCCCTCCCCGCCCAACTCCACAATGGCGAGAGCTTCCGGACTCGCGTCCACCGTGGCGCGCAGCATCGCGGTCAGGGATGGTGGACGATCCTGGTAATGCGCCACTCCATTTTCATCACGCACGATGCCGGATTGATCGAAGGGCCGAATCATCTTTTTCCAGGTGTCCCGCTTACTGCGCGCATCAACTTACTGCCCGCCCACGTCACGGTGGTGAAGAACACCGCGAAGCTGATCAGAATTACCGCCAGCCGCCTTCCCGCAGGGAGTTCCGTGGCGATTCCGCCGCTGGGATTCAGATCTGTGCTCACCTCGAGAGAGACGGTCGCCGCCGGAGCGTTCCTGGCGTTCAGGATCACCACGGCGTATTGGCCGCGCTCAGCGACGATGCGGCGGAACTCGCCGGAGGCGGCGTCGGAGGACTCGGCCAGCGTGTCGTGTTCGCGGCCACGATTGAACTGTCGAAACTCGCTCATGGTCATCAATTCCACGTGCACGCTGGCGTTCCCCTTCAGCACCTCGAAGCGGCAATCCACTTCCGTAGGAATCTGCCGGATCGTAAGAGGAAGCAAGCGCCAGTCGCCTGGTTCCAACTGGAACGCCTGCCTGCTTTGCGGCACGGCCAGCATAAGTAATACCAACGCGCAGCTTTTCAAGCAGGTTCTCATCGTTAACGGTGCGTACTGTATTATCGCGTGTTGAATCCTATGAGAACACTGGTAACGGGAGCGCAGGGCTGCATCGGGTCGTGGGTGGTGAGGCGGCTCATCGAGCAGGGGCATGAAGTGGTCACGTTCGATATCAGCGACAGCCTCGAACGGCTCGGCATGATCGCGGGGCCAGAGATAACCAGAAGAGTAGACCGGCGCATCGGACGCATCGAAGACACGGCCGCGGTGAAGAAGCTCGTCCGCGACCTCGAGATCTCCCACATCGTCCATCTGGCGGCCGTGCTGATGCCGTTCTGCCAGAAGAATCCTGTCGAAGGCGGCCTCATCAACGTCATCGGAACCTTGAATCTTTTCGAAGCCGCGCGGGATTCCGGACGCGCCACGCGCATCGTGTACGCAAGCTCCTCGGCAGTCTGGGGACCGGCCGCCGAGTATGGCGACGCCCCTCTCACTGAGGATCTGCCCGTCAAGCCGGCCACTCACTACGGCGTCTTCAAGGCCGCCAATGAAGGCAACGCCCGCGTCTTCTATTCAAACGACGGTATCTCGAGCATCGGGCTGCGGCCGTGGACCGTATTCGGCCCGGGACGCGACTCCGGCCTTACCGCCGACCCCACTCTGGCCATGCGCGCCGTGGCTCTCCGCGAGCCTTTCAAAATCCGCCTCAGCGGGTTTATGGATCTCCAGTACGTCCGGGACGTCGCCGACATATTCATCCAGTGCCTCTTCAGCCCGGCCGAGGGCGCGCATACGTTCAATCTGCGCGGCGAGGTGGTGGAGATGGAACAACTGCGCAGCATGCTCGAAGAGATTCGTCCGGGCGCGGCGCAGTTGATTTCGGTCGAGGGACCGCAGGTTCCGGTGGCATACCGGATGGATGATGCCGCGCTGGTTCGTGTCGTTGGAGAAGTACCGCGAACGCCGCTGCGCGAGGCCATTGCCGAGACGATACGGACCTTTGAGGATGTGCGGGCCAATACTTAAGCCTTGCCGGGGCCATTGCCGTAGCCTTTGTGATTCACGTATCGTGGGGCAGGATGGCACGGCGCCCATGCGTCCGAATTTCCGCGATTACAAAGACCTTTTTGAAAAAGCGCCGGAAGCCTTGCTTGCTGTCGACGCCGCAACACTCGAGATTTCCGCGGCGAACGACTACGCCCTGAATTTCCTCGCCCTGGATCGCGCCGGGCTGCAGGTAAAAAACCTTCGTGAAATTGTTACTTCGAAAGACCTGGATCGTATCGAGAAGGCTCTGCGCGAGTCTTTGGCGAATATCGAAAGCTGTTTCATCCTCGATTCCAGGGGTGGGGTTCACGAGACGGATATCTCCGCCAGGCCTGCTCCGAAAGGCGTGATGGTATTGGCGCTCCACGATGCCTCGGCGCGCGGACGGCTGCAGGAGCAACTTCGGCAGGCGCAGAAAATGGAAGCGCTGGGTATGCTGGCGGGTGGCATCGCGCACGACTTCAACAATCTGCTCACCATCATTTCCGGATACAGTCAGATGTTGATGGCGTCCAGCCATATGTCGACGGAACGCGACAGGACTGCTATCGAGCAGGTATTGAAAGCCAGCCAGCGCGCGGCCGATCTCACCGGCCAGTTGCTCGCCTTCAGCCGGCGCCAGAACATACAGCCTAAAATCCTGGAAGTGAATCAGGTGGTCGATCAAACCGCTACTATGCTGCTGCGGCTGATCGGCGAGGATATCGATCTGCGGATTCAGAAGGCGCCGGACGCGGGACGCATTCACGCCGATGCGGGGCAGATCCAGCAGATGCTGATTAACCTCGTGATCAATTCGCGCGATGCCATGCCCGAGGGCGGATCGCTTCTTATCCGTACGGCGAACGCCGAACTGGGCCCGGACTATATCGGCCAGCATCTCGGGGTGAGGCCAGGAAGTTACGTGGTCCTCGAAGTCTCCGACACCGGCGCGGGCATGGATCCGGCCACACGGAAGCGCATCTTCGAACCCTTCTTCACTACCAAGCCGCCGGGCAAGGGCACGGGCCTTGGGCTATCCACGGTCTACGGCATTGTCAGACAATGCGGCGGCTCGATCGATCTTTACACCGAGCCTGGGCATGGCACTACTTTCCGCGTCTATCTTCCGCGCGTGACCAACGAGGCCTCCGAGGAACAAGCGGAGGAGCCCGAGCCCCCGGGCGGCCACGAAACCATCCTGCTCGTGGAGGACGAAGAGGGCGTTCGCAGGATGGTTCGCATCGCACTCGAGCGACGGGGATACCACGTGTTGGTGGCGGCCAGCGGCCCTGAGGCAATTACGGCATCGCGCGCGCACAGCGGACCGATCGACATCGTCGTCACGGACGTGATCATGCCTCATATGAATGGGCGGGAACTGGCGCGCCGGCTGCTCGAAGAACGTCCCGGTATGGCCGTCATGTATATGTCGGGTTATGCGGGGAACAATCTGCAGGCGTCGGGGGCACTCGACGAAGATATGGTGTTCCTGCAAAAGCCATTCGCGCCAGGCGCTCTGACCTCGCGAGTGCGAGCGTTGCTCGATGCCCGCAAAGAGATGGCCGGCAGCGGCGACTCCGCCAACCCGTAAGTGGGGCAGGTTGTTTACCTGCGTCCGATTGGCAATCGGCCTCCCCTTGTGCGAACCATAACCGCGAACATCTGACGATGTGCGGTTTTAGCCGGGTCTGAATTGCTCCCTCGAACCGGAACGACTATAAATAAACTGTCAGGCAATCGCCGCGTCACGCGCTCTGTTCTTCAGACCACTTATAGGCCCGTTATTCCGGGAGACAAGATGAGTCCCGCAGTAGAGCAACATCTCACGCAACTTTGGGAATCGCCGCACACTTTGTGGGGCGAGCTTACAACCGTCGATCATCAGAAGCTCGGCAAAAGGTATCTTGCGACGGCATTCGCCTTCCTCATAATGGGCGGTCTCGAAGCCTTGGTTATGAGATTACAACTGGCGGGACCCAATCGTAGTGTTGTCGATCCCGAGACCTACGATCAGTTGTTCACCATGCATGGCATGACGATGATCTTCTGGTATGCCCAGCCGATCCTCTCGGGCTTCTCAATCTATCTGATTCCACTGATGTCCGGAGCGCGCGATCTGGCGTTTCCCCGGCTGAATGCGTTCACCTATTGGACGTATCTGTTTTCCGGTTTGTATCTCTACGGAAGCACTCTCCTGTTTCAATCGCCCCACGGCGGGTGGTTCGCTTACGTACCCTTCACGGACAAACCTTATTCTCCCGGCCATGGTATGGATTTTTACGCCCTGTCGCTGATCTTCCTCACCATCTCGGCAACCGGCGGCGCCATTAACTTAATCGTCAGTATCTTCCGCCTGCGCGCACCTGGCATGACCATCAGCCGTATGCCGCTGTTTTTTTACAGTACACTCACGGTTTCCATCTCTTCGGTGCTGTCCATGCCGGCCCTCGCTGCCGCTTGCGTCTTTCTCGAGCTGGACCGGCAATGGGGATTCCACTTCTACGATGTTACGCACGGCGGCATCGTCCTGTTATGGCAGCAGCTCTTCTGGTTCTTCGGACATCCGTGGGTCTACATCATATTCCTGCCCGCCACCGGTATGATCTCAATGATCATACCGGTCTTCACGCGCAGGCCCATCGTCGGCTATCCCTATGTAGCTGTTTCAACGGTGATGACAGGTTTAGTCGGATTCGGTGTGTGGTTACATCATATGTTCGCGGTAGGCATGTCGACCATGTCGATGAGCTTCTTCAGCGCCGCCAGCATGACCATCTCTGTGTTCAGCGCGGTACAGGTCTTCGCATGGCTGGCAACTGTCTGGAAGGGCCGGCCCGTCACCACCGCGGCCTTTCATTTCGCCATGGGTTTTCTCGCCGTATTCATTATCGGAGGCCTCGATGGGATCGTAACCGCGATCATCCCGCTCGACTGGCAGTTACACGACACTTACTTCGTCGTAGCGCATCTTCACTATGTGCTGGTAGGAACCAATATGCTGCCTGTCTTCGCGGGCTTCTACTACTGGCTTCCCAAGATGACCGGGCGCATGCTGAACGAGACCATGGGGAAGATCAGCTTCTGGTTAATCCTGGTGGGGCTGAATGTGACGTTCTTCCCCATGCATATTGTGGCGCTGATGGGCATGCCTCGACGGCAGTGGACTTATGCGGATGGTCTGGGCTGGGGATCCGTCAACCTGCTCGAGACAGTGGGCGCATTCATTCTGGCGTTC
>Ga0302320_10011352_pt1 | contig 18861 bp, 19 predicted proteins | sample Bog_T0_3_FD_202130 | JGI IMG/M metagenome (GOLD analysis project Ga0302320, IMG submission 202130) | Peat permafrost microbial communities from Stordalen Mire near Abisko, Sweden - Bog_T0_3 | ecosystem: Environmental > Terrestrial > Soil > Wetlands > Peat | place: Sweden: Abisko, Stordalen Mire...
ATCATCTGCACCACAGCACCGTCCAGGCCCATCTCGATGCCGGCCGTCGCCCCACCATGCGCAACGATGCGAAATCCGATGAAGGCACCCAGCGTCACGAATCCCATATGCGCGATCGACGAGTAGGCGATCAGTTTCTTCATGTCCTGCTGCGCGAGCGCGACGAAGCCGATGTAGACAACCGCGATCAGCGACAGGGAGATCATCAGCCAGTCGAGCTCGCGGCTCGCGTCTGGTGCGATGGGGAGCGACAGACGCAGGAAGCCGTAGCCGCCCATCTTCAACATGATGGCCGCCAGCACGACCGACCCCCCGGTGGGGGCCTCGACGTGCGCGTCCGGGAGCCAGGTATGCACCGGCCACATCGGCACCTTGACGGCGAAGGCGGCGAAGAAAGCGAGGAATATGAGCGTCTGTGCGGTAAGGCCCAGCGGCAGTCGCTGGAAGGCGAGCAGGTCGTAGCTGCCGGACTTCAGGTGCAGATACACGAGCGCGACCAGCATCAGCAGCGACCCCAGCAGCGTGTACAGGAAGAACTTGATCGACGCGTAGACTCGCCGCTGGCCGCCCCAGACGCCGATGATGATGAACATCGGGATCAGCATCACTTCCCAGAACACATAGAACAGGACCGCATCGAGCGCCGCGAACACGCCGATCATCGCTCCCTCGAGGATCAGGAACGCAGCAAAGTACTGCGAAACGCGTTTTTCGATGCTGCCCCAGCCGGCGATGACGACCAGCACGGTCGTGAACGTCGTCAGCAGGATCAGCGGCATCGAGATGCCATCGACCCCGACATGGAACGATGAGTCGACGGACGGGATCCACGCCGACTGCTCGACGAACTGCATTGCTGCGGTCACGTCGCTGAAGCCGGCGTAGAGCGGGATGCTGAGCGCGAACGTCGCAAGCGCCACGATCAGCGCGCCCCAGCGGGCCGCTGACGCCCGCTCGTTGCCGAGGGTGAGCAGGCCGAAGCCGCCGAGTATCGGCACCCAGATCAGCAGCGACAGGAGATGGCCCTGGAAGATCATGAACGCCACACGACCCACAGCAGCAGCGAAGCGAGCCCGAGGATCATCGCGAATGCATAGTGGTAGAGATAACCGGACTGGGCATAGCGGAACACCGAGGAGATCCATCCCACGACGCGGGCGCTGCCATTGACCAGCACACCATCGATGACCGCCTGGTCACCACCCTTCCAGAAACCGGCGCCGAGCGCCCGCGCACCGGCCGCCAGCACGTGCTCGTTGAACCAGTCGAAGCCGTACTTGTCGACCAGGATGCGCTTCAGCCACCACAGAGACCTGTCGGCGGCGTCGGCGATCTGCGGCTGGCGCAGAAAGACGAACCACGCCGTCAGCACGCCGGCACCGGCGAGCCAGACGGGCAGACCACCGAACGCATGCAGCAGGAACTGACCCGGCGACCCGAACTCTTCGCCGACCCGGGCCAGCACATCGTTGGCGGGCAGCACCCTGATGACGCCGTCGAAGAATCCCCCGAACAGCATCGGCTGCACGGTGAACCAGCCGATCACGGCCGACGGAATCGCGAGCAGCACCAGCGGCAGCGTAATGACCCAGGGGCTCTCATGCAGGTGTTCCGCGGTGTGATGGTCCATGCGCCCCTTGCCGTGGAAGGTCATGAAGAACATCCGGAAGGAGTACAGCGCCGTGATAAAGACTCCCGCGAGCACGCAGAAATACGCATAGCCGGATCCGAACCGGTGCGACTCGTGGACGGCGTCGATCAGCGCATCCTTGGAGAAGAACCCCGAGAAGCCCGGGAAGCCGATCAGCGCCAGCGAGCCGATCAGGCAGGTCCAGTACGTGATCGGCATGTACTTTTTCAGGCCGCCCATCTTGCGCATGTCCTGCTCATGGTGCATCGCTTCGATCACGGAGCCGGCGGCGAGGAACAGCAGCGCCTTGAAGAACGCATGCGTCATCAGGTGGAAGATCCCGACGCCGTAGGCCGAAATACCGAGCGCAACGGTCATGTAGCCGAGCTGAGACAGGGTCGAGTAGGCGACAACGCGCTTGATGTCATTGTTGACGATGCCGAGCAGCCCCATGAACAGCGCAGTCGTCGCCCCGATGATCAGCACGAACGACAGCGCGGTCTCCGACAATTCGAACAGCGGCGACATGCGCGCGACCATGAAGATGCCGGCGGTGACCATCGTCGCCGCGTGGATCAGCGCCGAGATCGGCGTCGGACCTTCCATCGAATCCGGGAGCCACACGTGCAGCGGCATCTGTGCCGACTTGCCCATGGCGCCGATGAAGAGGCAGATGCAGGTGAACGTGATTGCCGGCCAGGCGATGCCGCCGGCAACCAGGACCTGTCCGGCGACGATTTTGTCTGCGTGGGAGAACACGGTCGCATAGTCGAGCGAGCCGGTGAAATGCAGCACGGAGGCAATCCCGAGGACGAACCCGAAATCGCCGACACGATTGACCAGAAAGGCCTTCAGGTTCGCGAAGATCGCGGTCGGACGCGTGTACCAGAAGCCGATCAGCAGATAGGAAACCACCCCGACCGCTTCCCAGCCGAAGAAGAGCTGCATGAAGTTGTTCGACATCACCAGCATCAGCATCGCAAACGTGAACAGCGAGATGTAGCTGAAGAAACGCGTGTAGCCGGGATCCTCGCGCATATAGCCGACCGTGTAGATGTGCACCATCAGCGACACGAAGGTCACGACGCACATCATCATCGCGGACAGGTGATCGACCAGGAAGCCGACCTGCATCGAGACGCCGTCGCTGAGCAGCCAGCGGTAAACGGTTGCGTTGTAGGTGCCGAGCCCGTCGACGAGCATCGACTTCAGGACGTAGACCGACAGGCCGCAGGACAGCGCCACGCCTGCGATCGTCACGGTATGCGCGCCCGCGCGGCCGACGATGCGGCCGCCGAGGCCTGCAATCAGCGCCGCGACCAGCGGTGCGAGGACGATCGTGAGGTAAATCCCTGCCATGTTCGGTACTTCTTGGTTTTCTCAGCCCTGGAGCGTATCGAGATCTTCGACGTTGATCGTGCTGCGCTCGCGGAACAGAACCACGAGGATTGCAAGACCTATCGCAGCCTCCGCCGCGGCCACCGTCAGGATGAAGAACACGAAGATCTGGCCGTTGATGTCGCCGAGAAAGCGCGAGAATGCGACAAAATTGAAATTGACCGCCAGCAGCATCAGTTCGATGCACATCAGCAGCACAATGATGTTCTTGCGGTTCAGGAAGATCCCGGCCACCGCTATCGAGAACAGCAGCCCGGACAGCACCAGCACATGGGTCAGCGTAATCATGGGCCCCTCTCCGAATCCATCTTCACGAGGCGGACCCGGTCGCGGGCGCGGACGGCGACCTGTTGCGCGATGTTCTGCGGCCTGCCGCCGGGCCGGCGCCGCAGCGTCAGCACGATCGCGGCGACCGAAGCGACCAGCAGGATCACGGCCGCGACCTGCGCCGGATAGGCATAACGGGTGAACAGTACGCTGCCGAGCGCCCGCGTGTTTGAGTAGCCGATCGGCAACGGCGGCGTCACCTGCAGCGCGATACCACCGAGGTGGCGCACGACGATCACGTTCAGCATTGCGAACACGACGAAGCCGGCGACCGCGACCGCCAGCGGCCAGTAGCCGGCAATGCCCTTGCGAAACTCCTCGACGTTGATGTCGAGCATCATGACGACGAACAGGAACAACACCATGACGGCGCCGACGTAGACGAGCACGAGGACGATCCCGAGGAACTCCGCATCCAGCAGCAGCCAGATCACCGCGCTGTTGAAGAACGCGAGCACCAGCAGCAGCGCCGAGTGCACCGGGTTGCGCGCCAGTATCACGCCCAGGGCGGCACCCACCAGAACCGTCGCGAAGATGAAGAAGAGGATCGTCGGGAACATCAGCGATACCGCGCGTCCGCAGCCTTGTCGGCGGCAATCATCGCCTCGAACCGCTCGCCGACGGCGAGCAGCTTGTCCTTCGACATGATGTTCTCGCCGCGGTTCTCCATATGGTATTCGTGCAGGCGCGTCTCGACGATCGCATCGACCGGACAGGCCTCCTCGCAGAAGCCGCAGTAGATGCACTTGAACAGGTCGATGTCGTAACGCGTCGTGCGCCGCGTCCCGTTCGGCGCCACGTCCGATTCGATCGTGATCGCCAGCGCCGGGCACACCGCCTCGCAGAGCTTGCAGGCGATGCAGCGCTCCTCGCCGTTCGGGTAGCGGCGTAGCGCATGCAGGCCGCGGAAGCGCGCGCTCTGCGGCGTCTTCTCTTCCGGGTAGTGGACCGTGGTCTTGGTCCGGAACAGGTTCTTCATCGTCACCGAAAGTCCCTGCAGCAGTTCAAGCAGCAGGTAAGTCTTCAGGAAGTTGCGTACGGCTTGCATCAGAATTGCCCCTTCCACGGACCGACATGGAAATAGATCATGAAACCCTCGATCAGCAGCCATACCAGGGTGACCGGGATCAGCGCCTTCCAGCCGAGGCGCATGATCTGGTCATAGCGGTAGCGCGGGAACGTCGCGCGCAGCCACAGGAACGTGAACATCGGGAACAGCGTCTTGAGCCCGAACCAGAAGAAGCCCGGCGCGGCCAGCAGGCTGCCGTCCGGGAGGATCCCGTCGAACGGCGAGAGCCAGCCGCCGAAGAAGAAGATCACGGTCAGCGCCGAGATCAGGATCATGTTGACGTATTCGGCGATGAAAAAGAGCGCAAACGCCATGCCGGAGTAATCGACGTGGAAGCCGGCGACGATCTCCGACTCACCCTCGGCGACGTCGAATGGCGCACGGTTGGTCTCCGCAACGCCGGCAATGAAGTACACGACCAGCAGCGGGAACAGCCAGAACCAGTTCCAGCTGAGGAACCCGCCATGCTGGGCCGCGATGATCGCGCCGAGGTTCAGGCTTCCCGCCGCCATCAGCACCCCGACCATCGCGAAGCCCATCGCGATCTCGTAGGCGACGATCTGCGCCGCGGAGCGCATCGCACCGAGGAACGCATACTTGGAATTCGCGGCCCAGCCGGCGAGGATGATGCCGTAGACGCCCATCGAGGTCAGGGACAGCACGTACAGCAGGCCCGCATCGATGTTCGCGAAGGCCTTCTCCGGCGCAAACGGGATCACGGCCCAGATCGAGATCGCCGGGATCATCGACAGGAACGGCGCCAGCCGGAACAGGAATTTGTTCGACTGCGCCGGGATCAGGATTTCCTTGAACATCAGCTTGACGACGTCGGCGAAGGGCTGCGAGAGACCCGGGATCAGCAGGCCGCCGATGCGGTTCGGGCCGTGGCGCAGCTGCATCCAGCCGATGACCTTGCGCTCGGCCAGCGTGTAGAACGCCATGACCACGATCAGGCAGACCACGACGGCGACGATCTGTACCGTCGTCAGCAGCGGGTCGGCCCAGTATGGCGTGATCTGAGCGCCAAGCCAGTCCCGCAGGGGAGTCCACTGCCACATGATCAGATCACGACGCGGGCGCCCTGCCCGTCCCTGGTTCTGGCGAGTGCGGTCGAGCTGCGTGCGAGTACATCGGCATCGCTGGCCGGCAGATCGACCCAGTCGCCGCTGGCGGCAGCCCCCGCCGGCAGCGTGGTGCCGGGCGTAATCTGGCCGGCGCCCGAGGCTGGTGCGCTGCAGAGGGCCTGCAGCGCCGCACGGACCTCGTCGCTGCTGGTGTACTCAAAGCCCTCGAGGTTCAGGAGGTTGCCGAGGACGCGCAGCACCTTCCAGCCCGGACGGCTTTCACCGACTGCCTTGACCGCGGCAACCCAGCTCTGCCAGCGCCCTTCTATATTCACATAAGTCCCGGAAGTCTCGGCAAAGGAGCCGATCGGGAGCACGACGTGCGCTACAGCCTGCAGCGACTCCGGCAGGTGTGTCGTGATCGCGATGACATGGTCGGCGCCACTGAGTCCGCCGGGGCCCGCGGCAAGGTCGGCCACCGGGTCGATGCCACCCAGCAATACATAGCTCTTCAGCGGTGCGCGCAGCATCGCCGCCGCATCGAGCCCAGGGGCAGCCACCGCAGCCCCGCCTGCCGTGCGATGCGGCACCGCACCAGCGAGATAGGCGCCCGCCCCGTTGGACCCTTCGGTCAGCAGCCCGAGGCTCGCGCCCGTGGCCTGCGCCAGCTGCGCCGCCAGTGCCTTCAGCGTTGCGTAGGCCGGGTGGCGCTGCGCCAGCGTGCCGAGGATCACGGCGCGGCGCTCGCCGCTCTGCAGCGCGGTGAGCAGCGCACGCTGCGTGTCGGTCGCGTTCTGCCCGCCCGCGGCAACCCGCAGCAGCGCGGCCAGTTCATCGACCAGCATCGCGCCGGTGACGCCGTAGCCTGCGACCGGGAACAGGTAATCGTAACGCTGCGGGTTCAGGAAACCGACCCTGGCGCCGCCGCGAACCGCCGCCTTGCGGATGCGATGGGCGAGCAACGGCATCTCCCGGCGCAGGTTCGAGCCGATGACGAGCACGCCCTGCAGGCGCTCCACGTCCGCGATACTGAGGCCGAGCAGAGGTGCGACAGGGTCCAGCTCCTGGGCCCGGAAATCCAGCTGACGCAGCCGGTGATCGACGTTGTGGCTGCCGAGCCCGCGCGCAAGTCGCGCCAGCAGGTACAGCTCCTCGACAGTCGAGGCAGGTGCCGCCAGGAAGCCGGCCGCGGCCGCTCCCTGTGTACGGACAACCCTGCCCAGTCCTTCCGCCGCCGCCGTCAGCGCCGTTTCCCAGTCGACCGGCTGCAGTACTCCCTCGATGCGCACCAGCGGCCGCTCGACGCGCTGCGCCGAGTAGATGCCCTCGAAGCCGAAGCGATCGCGGTCGGCGATCCAGGTCTCGTTGATTGCCTCGTTCTCGCGCGGCACGACGCGCATCAGGCGGCCGCGCAGCACATGGGCGAAGATGTTGGTACCGAAGCCGTCGTGCGGCGATACGAGCGGCTGCTGCGTCATCTCCCAGGCACGCGCCTTGTAGCGGAACGGCTTGTTGTTCAGCGCTCCCACGGGGCAGAGGTCGATGATGTTCGCCGACAGCTCGTGGTCGATCGTGTGTTCGATGTAGGTGGAAATCTCCATGTTTTCCCCGCGCCCGGTCGTGCCGAGCTCGGGGTAGCCCTGAATCTCCTGGCCGAAGCGTACGCAGCGCGTGCACAGAATGCAGCGCGTCATGTCGGTCGAGATCAGCGGCCCCAGGTTCTTGTCCTTGACCGATCGCTTGCGCTCGGCGAAACGCGCGATGTCGCGTCCGAAGCCGATTGCCTGGTCCTGCAGTTCGCACTCGCCGCCCTGGTCGCAGATCGGACAGTCGAGCGGATGGTTGATCAGCAGGAACTCCATCGTCGCGCGCTGCGCGGCGATTGCCTTTGGCGACTTCGTGAATACCTTCATGCCCTCGGCGACCGGCGTCGCGCAGGCCGGCAGCGGCTTCGGCGCCTTCTCGACCTCGACCAGGCACATGCGGCAGTTCGCCGCGACGCTGAGCTTCGAGTGGTAACAGAAGCGCGGGATGTAGATATCCGCGGGATCCGTCGCCTGCATGATCATCTGGCCCTTGCGGGCCTTCAGCGCCACTCCATTGACTTCGATGTTGACCAGGTCTTCGCTCATGGGGGAGTCCTTACGCCGCAACGCTCTGCGAATCGACGATCGAACGACCCTTGTTCTCGATCATGAACCTGAACTCGTGCCCGAAATGCTTCAGGAAGCTCTGGACCGGCCACGCAGCCGCATCGCCGAGCGCGCAGATCGTATGCCCCTCGATCCGGTTCGCGACGTCCAGCAGCAGCGTCAGGTCCTCGCTGCGGCCCTGGCCCGCAATGATCCGCTTCAGCATGCGATCGAGCCAGCCGGTTCCCTCGCGGCAGGGCGTGCACTGGCCGCAGGACTCCGACATGTAGAAGCGCGACAGCCGCTCGAGCGCGCGCACCATGCAGGTCGTCTCGTCCATGATGATCATCGCGCCGGTGCCCATCGACGAACCCGCCTTCTTCAGCGAGTCGTAATCCATCGTGATGCCCTCGATGTTCGCGGCCGGCATGACCGGACAGGAGCTGCCGCCCGGAATCACGGCCTTGAGCTTGCGGCCCTTCCAGACGCCGCCTGCCAGCTGCAGCACATCGGCAAACGGGATGCCGAGCGGGAGCTCGAAGTTGCCGGGCTTCGCGACATGCCCCGAGACCGAGAAGATCATCGTGCCGCCGGAGTTCGCGACACCGAGGCCCGCAAACCAGGCGGCGCCCTTGCGCATGATCGTCGGCACGGAGGCGAAGCTCTGCGTGTTGTTGATCGTCGTCGGCTTGCCGTACAGGCCGAAGTTCGCCGGGAACGGCGGCTTGAAACGCGGCTTGCCCTGCTTGCCCTCGAGCGACTCGAGCAGCGCCGTTTCCTCGCCGCAGATGTAGGCGCCGGCGCCGACATACATGTGCAGGTCGAAGTCCACACCGCTGCCGAGGATGTTCCTGCCCAGCAGCCCTGCCGCGTAGGCTTCCCTGAGCGCCGCCTCGAAGCGCGGCACGGGTTCGCCGAGGAATTCGCCGCGGATATAGTTGTAGCCCACCGTGGAACCCATCGTGTAGCCGCCGATCGCCATGCCCTCGATCACCGAATGCGGGTTGTAGCGCAGGATGTCGCGGTCGTGGCAGGTGCCTGGCTCGGACTCATCCGAATTGCAGACCACGTACTTCTGCACCGGCGAGGAGCGCGGCATGAAACTCCACTTCAGGCCCGTGGGGAACCCCGCGCCGCCCCGGCCGCGCAGCCCCGACGCCTTCAGCTCGTCGATGATCTTCTCCGGCGGGGTCTTCTCGCGCAGGATCTTCTCCCACGCGGAATAGCCGCCGAACTGCCGGTAGCTGTCCAGGGTCCAGGATCGCTCGTATTGCAGCGCCTCGAAGACGACCAGGTTCTGTTCGTATGCCATCGTTGAGTTACCCGCGGCCTATTTCAGCTCGTCCAGGATCCGGTCGATCTTCTCGGGCGTCAGGTTCTCGTGGAACACGTGATCGACCATCAGCATCGGCGCGCCCGTGCAGGCCGCCAGGCACTCCTCCTCGCGCTTGAGGAAGATGCGGCCATCGGCAGTGCTCTCGCCCGTCCTGATACCGAGCTTCTTCTCGACATAGGTGACGACGTCCTCGGCCCCGCGCAGCATGCAGGAGATGTTCGTGCATACCGACAGGTGATGGCGTCCCACCGGATGGGTCTCGAACATCGAGTAGAAGCTCGCGACCTCGTAGACCTGGATCGGCGGCAGCCCGAGGTAGGCGGCGATCGCGTCCATCAGCGGCGTCGTCAGGAAGCCGTTGTTCTCGTGCTGCGCGGCGCGCAGCGCGGAGATCACCGCCGAGCGCTTGCGGTCGGGCGGAAACTTTGCGACCCAGTGGTCGATTTCTTCGCGCAGGTGTTGTGACAGTTCGGTGTTCATCGGTCAATCTCGCCAAACACGATATCCTGGGTGCCGATCACGGCGACGACGTCGGCCAGCATGTGGCCCTGCACCATCTCATGCAGCGACGAGAGATGCGCAAACCCGGGCGGGCGTACCTTCAGCCGGTACGGTTTGTTCGCGCCGTCCGACACCAGGTACACGCCCAGCTCGCCCTTCGGCGCCTCCACGGCCGCATAGACCTCGCCTTCGGGCACGGCGTAGCCTTCGGTCATCAGCTTGAAGTGATGGATCAGCGATTCCATGTCGCCCTTCATCTCTTCGCGCCGCGGCGGCCGTACCTTGCGGTCGTCCAGCATCACCTCGCCGGGGTTCTGGCGGAGCCATGCCACGCACTGTTCGATGATCCGGTTCGACTCGCGCATCTCCGCGATCCGCACGAGGTAGCGGTCGTAGCAGTCGCCGCCCTTGCCGATCGGGATGTCGAAATCGAGGCGATCGTAGACCTCGTAGGACTGCTTCTTGCGCAGGTCCCACTCGACGCCGGAGCCGCGCAGCATGGGGCCCGTGAAACCGAGCTGCAGTGCGCGCTCCGGACCCACGACCCCGATGTTGACGGTGCGCTGCTTCCAGATGCGGTTATCGGTCAGCAGCGTCTCGTATTCATCGACACAGGACGGGAAGCGTCGCGTGAAGTCGCCGATGAAGTCCAGCAAGCCGCCGCTGCGGCGCGCATTCAGCCGGTCGACGTCCTTCCTGCCGCGCCACTGCGACACCTGGTACTGCGGCATCGCATCCGGCAGGTCGCGGTAGACCCCGCCCGGACGATAGTAGGTGGCATGCATGCGCGCCCCGGAGACCGCCTCGTAGCAGTCCATCAGGTCCTCGCGCTCGCGGAAACAGTACAGAAACACCGTCATCGCGCCGATGTCGAGGCCGTGCGCACCGAGCCACATCAGGTGGTTGAGGATGCGCGTGATCTCGTCGAACATCACGCGGATGTACTGGGCGCGCAGCGGCGGCTCGATCCCGAGCAGCTTCTCGATCGCGAGCACGTAGGCGTGTTCATTGCACATCATCGACATGTAATCCAGCCGGTCCATGTAGCCGATCGACTGGTTGAATGGCTTGGACTCCGCCAGCTTCTCGGTGCCGCGATGCAGCAGTCCGATGTGGGGGTCGGCCTTCTGGATGACCTCGCCGTCCATCTCGAGCACGAGGCGCAGCACCCCGTGTGCAGCAGGATGCTGCGGGCCGAAGTTCATCGTGTAATTGCGGATTTCAGCCATTCGGTTTCGCGTTCGTCAGCTGCGGGTCGTAGCGATTGTCGTGGCGGATCACCTTCGGCACGAGCACGCGTGGATCGATGCTTACCGGCTGGTAAACGACGCGGCGCTTCTCCGGGTCATAGCGCACCTCGACATTGCCGGACAGCGGGAAGTCCTTGCGGAACGGATGCCCGATGAACCCGTAGTCGGTCAGCAGCCGGCGCAGGTCCGGGTGTTCGCGGAACAGGATGCCGAACAGGTCGAAGGCCTCGCGCTCGAACCAGTTTGCACCCGCCCACACGCCGCAGACCGAGTCGACGATCGGCGCAGCATCGTCCGGGCAGTAGACGCGCACGCGCAGCCGCTGATTCAGCGAAACGGACAACAGGTGATAGACCACCGCAAAGCGACGGCCCGCCGGCGCCTCCCCGTCGGCCGGCTCGCCGGCCGGACCGCTGCGCGCGACCCCGCGACTGAAACCCGTGCTGGTTGCGGATGTTGTCTTCCATTCGGACCGGCCGTAGTCGAGGTAGTCGATGCCGCAGACGTCGACGCAGGTCTCGAAGCGGAACGCCGGAGAGTCGCGCAGCTCGAGGGCGACGCCGGGCCAGAGCGCGGCATCGACAATGACGGTCAGCTGCCCCGCATGCTCGGGCAGCAGCGAGACGCGCCCGGTCAGGGACGCCTCAATCGCAGCGCGCAGCTCGTCGACGCGGGTCGTCATCGCATGATCGCCTTGTTGCGCCTGATCTTGTTCTGCAGCTGGATGATCCCGTACAGCAGCGCTTCCGCGGTCGGCGGGCACCCGGGCACGTAGACATCCACCGGCACGATGCGGTCGCAGCCGCGCACGACGGCATAGGAATAATGATAGTAGCCACCGCCGTTCGCGCAGGACCCCATCGAGATCACCCAGCGCGGCTCGGCCATCTGGTCGTAGACCTTGCGCAGTGCCGGCGCCATCTTGTTGACCAGCGTCCCGGCGACGATCATGACATCGGACTGGCGCGGGCTCGGGCGGAATACGATGCCGAAACGATCCAGATCGTAGCGCGCGGCGCCGGCCTGCATCATCTCGATCGCGCAGCAGGCGAGACCGAAGGTCATGGGCCACAGCGAACCGGTGCGTGCCCAGTTGATCAGCTTGTCGACACTGGTGACCTCGAACCCCGGTGTGGCCAGCGGATCGGCGGTCGTGGCCTCTAGTCCCATTCGAGGGCTCCCTTGCGATAGTCGTACGCCAGCGCGACGACCAGGATCAGCGCGAAGATCAGCATCGCGACGAGGCCGAAGTTGCCGGTGTTGTGCAGCGACACCGCCCAGGGGAAGAAAAATGCGATCTCCAGGTCGAAAACGATGAAGATGATCGCGACCAGGTAGTAACGCACGTCGAAGCGCATGCGCGAGTCCTCGAAGGCCTCGAAGCCGCACTCATAGGGGGAGAGTTTCTCCGCGTCGGGACGGCGCGGACCCGCAAGCCAGCCAATCGTGAACAGGGCGAGACCGAGCACGGTCGCAAGACCCAGGAAAATCAGGATCGGCAAATACTGTCGCAGCATCATCCGCGTCTGGACCCGTTTTTTAGACGCGGCATTGTAGCAGGGAAGTCACAGAAACCACTTGAAAAAAGATGGTGCCGACGGCCGGACTCGAACCGGCACAGGTTGCCCCTCTAGCACCTCAAGCTAGCGCGTCTACCAATTTCGCCACGTCGGCGCATGCCATCTTTCAACTCGAACTCTCAGGGACTCTTTGCGGGGGCTTCCGGGCCGCCCGCCGGCGCAGCGGCCGGTGCAGCAGGCACCGCGGGCGCTGCCGTCACCGTCGTCGGCGCGGTCGCAGTCTGCGCCGCGCGCTCGAGCACCGACGTCGGCTCCGAACTGCTGCGCGTGCCGAGGTAGGCCAGCAACAGGCTGGTCGTGAAGAACAGCGCCGCGAAAACGGCAGTCAACCGCGAGAACAGGGTCGTCGTGCCACGCGCGCCGAACACCGTTCCGGATGCGCCCGAACCGAATCCGGCGCCCGCCTCCGCGCCCTTGCCGCGCTGCAGTAACACGAGGCCGACGATCAACAGCGCGAGGCTGACATGAACAACCAGTATGAACCCATGCAACATGTGCAAACTCTCAATGACGAGCGGCCGCAGCCGCGCAGATCTCCGTAAATTCCTCGGCATTCAGCGAGGCACCGCCAACCAGGCCACCGTCCACGTCAGGCATCGTGAAAAGGTCCGCGGCATTGCCGCCCTTTACGCTACCGCCATAAAGGATCCGCAGTTGGCCGCCTATCATAGCATCTTGTGCTGCAATGCGCCGCCGGATGAACTGGTGGACGGCCTGCGCCTGGTCCGGCGTCGCAGTCCGGCCTGTGCCGATCGCCCAGACCGGCTCGTAGGCGACAATAACCCGCCCGAATGCCGCCGCGCCGTTCATGGCGAGCACAGCATCGATCTGCCGGCCGATGACTGCCTCGGTCCTGTCCGCCTCGCGCTCCTGCAGCGTCTCACCAACGCACAGTACGGGGGTGAGCCCGATACCGAGCGCCGCGAGGATCTTGCGCGCAACCAGCGCATCGTCCTCGTGGTACCACGCGCGCCGCTCGGAATGGCCGACCAGCACGTGCGTACAGCCGACATCCTTCAGCATGCCGGCCGACACCTCGCCGGTGAACGCACCGGCCGCCTCTGCGCACACATCCTGTGCGCCGACTGCGATCGCCGAGTCCGTCAGCACCCGCACCGTATCGGGCAGGTAGACGAATGGCGGGAACACCGCGACGTCGATCGGCCAGTCGGCCTTGACGCGCAACTCAAGGTCCGTGAGCAGCGCACTGTTTGTCGCCCTCGAGCCATGCATTTTCCAGTTACCAGCTACCATCGGTCGGCGCATAAGCTTCATTACCTTCCTGGCGGAGGCTGAGGGGTAGAAAGGCGGCGCAGATTAGCCCTGCGGGCCCCGGACTGCAAGCCTAATGAGATTTTGCGGCGGCCTCCACGACCGCGGCGATTTCAGCCGCGCCGCTATGCACCAGCGCTGCATCGTAGCCTTCGACCATGACCCGGATCAGCGGCTCGGTACCCGACGCACGCAGCACGATCCGTCCCTTGCCGCCGAACTGGCGCTCGAGCCGCGCGGCCGCGGCGACCACGGCCGGTTCACCAAGCGGATCGAAGCGTTTCGCGACGCGTACATTCAGCAGCACCTGCGGATACTTCGGCATCGCGACGCTGAGCTCGGCGAGTTCCGCGCCGCTCTGGCGCATGACGGCGAGGACCTGCAGCGCGCTGACCAGTCCGTCCCCGGTCGTCGTCTGGTCGAGGCACAGGATGTGTCCCGACGTCTCCCCGCCGAGGGTGCCACCCGTCTCGTTGAGCATCGCCAGCACATGGCGGTCGCCGACCTGGGCGCGACGGAAGCCGATACCGCGCTCGCCCAGGGCATGCTCGAGCCCCAGGTTGCTCATCACGGTACCGACAACCGGACCCTTGAGGGTGCCGGCAGCCTGACGGGAGACCGCCAGGATGTAGAGCAGCTGGTCGCCGTCGACGATGCGGCCGAGGGCATCGACCATGACGACCCGGTCGCCATCCCCGTCGAGCGCGATGCCGAGCTGCGCACGTACGCCGGGTACCGTGAGCTGCAGCAGCTGCGGCGACGTCGACCCACAGCCATCGTTGATGTTGCGGCCATTCGGCGAACAGCCGATCGGCACGATCTCGGCGCCGAGGTCGGCCAGCACGCGCGGTGCCACCTTGTAACCGGCGCCGTTCGCGCAGTCGATGACGATCTTCATGCCGGCAAGCGTCATGCCCGCCGGCAGCGTTGCCGCACAGAAAGCCTGGTACTGCGTGCGGCTGCGGTCGATCCGCGAGGCGCGGCCGAGGCGCTGCGACTCCTGTGTGACGACCGGATCGTCGACGAGTCGCTCGATCTCGCGCTCGACCTCATCGGAGAGCTTGCTGCCGTGGCCGTCGAAGAACTTGATGCCGTTGTCTTCATAGGGGTTGTGCGAGGCGCTGATCACGACCCCGAAGCTGCAGCCGAGGCGCTGCGTCATATAGGCAATGCCCGGCGTCGGCAGTGGCCCGATCAGCATCACATCGACGCCGGCTGCGACGAACCCCGCCTCCAGCGCGGACTCGAACATGTAGCCGGAGAGGCGCGTGTCCTTGCCGATCAGCACCCGGCCGCCGGCAGGGCTGAGCACGCGCGCGGCGGCACTGGCCAGGCGCAACGCAAAGTCGACGGTCATCGGCGACCGGCCGACGCGTCCGCGGACACCATCGGTGCCGAAATAGGCCCCCGCCAGCTTGAAGATTCCCGTGTCCATACCTTTCAGGATCCCTGCATGACCGCAGTCACCATGCGCACCGCCTCCACGGTCGGGGCCACGTCGTGGGTGCGGATGATACGCGCACCGAGCTGTACGCACAGCGCGGCGAGGCCCACCCCCCCGTTCACACGCTCCAGGGTGCCCCGCCCCAGGATGTTGCCGATGAAGCTCTTGCGCGACACGCCGAGCAGCAGCGGCGGCCCGAGCGCGGCCAGTTCCGGCAGGCGCCGCAGGAGTTCGAGATTATGGGACTGGGTCTTGCCAAAGCCAATGCCGGGGTCGAGCACGATCGCATCGGGCGGAAGCCCGGCAGCAAGGCAGGTATCGCGGCGGCTCATCAGGAACGCGCCAACCTCGGCAACGACGTCGGCGTAGTGGGGCTTTTCCTGCATCGTGCGCGGATCGCCCTGCATGTGCATCAGGCAGACGCCGGCACCGGCGCGCGCGGCAAACTCCAGCGCGGCGCCATCGCGCAGCGCATTGACGTCATTGATGATCGAGGCACCCGCGCCGACCGCGGCCGCCATGACGGTGGCCTTGGACGTATCGATCGAGATGGCCACGTCCAGCGTTGCACGGATGCGCTCGATGACGGGCACGACGCGGGCCATTTCCGCGTCTGCGTCGACCGCCGCGGCCCCCGGTCGCGTCGATTCCCCGCCGACATCGACGATCAGCGCGCCCTCGGCGACCATCGCCACAGCACGATCCAGCGCAGCGTCAGCCTGCAGGTAGCGTCCGCCGTCGGTGAAGGAATCCGGCGTGACGTTCAGGATGCCCATCACGATGGGCCGGCTGAGGTCCAGGGTCCGGTTGAGGCAGCGCCAGTGCATCTAAAATTCAAGGCCGGTGGGATTGCCACCGGCCTTAAGGGGTTGCTGAGGACTCGCGCCCGGCGCTAGTGCTGTCCGGCAGGACTGACCAGCGGCGGCGCCGGCTTGTCGGCGGTCGGACCACGAGGCGGCGTCGGGTTCGGCGTCGAATCGTCCCAGTCGCGCGGCGGACGCGGATCACGGCCTTCCATGATGTCCTTGATCTGTTCCTCGTCGATCGTCTCGTACTTCATCAGCGCATCGCACATGGCCTGCAGTTTGTCCATGTTGGTCTTGATGATCGTGTAGGCGCGCTGGTAGTTGCTGTCGATCACGCGGCGCACCTCCTCGTCGATCACGTGCGCCGTGACATCCGAGACCTGTTTGTGCTGCGTGACGCTGCGGCCCAGGAACACCTCGCCCGATTCCTCGCTGTAAGTCTGGGGCCCCAGCCGGTCCGACAGGCCCCAGCGCGTGACCATGTTGCGGGCGAGTTCGGTCGCACGCTCGATGTCGTTGGAGGCCCCGGTCGTCACGGCATCCGCGCCGAACACCAGCTCCTCGGCGACGCGGCCGCCGAACAGCGTTGCGATCTTCGACTCCAGTTCGCGCTTGCTGGTGCTGTAGCGGTCCTGTTCCGGCAGGAACATCGTCACGCCGAGCGCGCGGCCGCGCGGGATGATCGTGACCTTGTAGACCGGGTCATGATGCTCGACGCTGAGGCCCACGATCGCGTGCCCTGCCTCGTGGTAGGCCGTATTCATCTTTTCCTGCTCGGTCATGACCATCGAGCGCCGCTCGGCACCCATCATGATCTTGTCCTTGGCGCGCTCGAACTCCTCCATCGTCACGACCCGCTTGTTGCCGCGGGCGGCGAACAGCGCCGCTTCGTTGACGAGGTTGGCGAGATCGGCACCCGAGAAGCCGGGCGTACCGCGCGCGATCACCGACGGCTTGACGTTGTCGCCCAGCGGGACCTTGCGCATGTGCACCTTGAGGATCTGTTCGCGGCCGCGCACGTCCGGCAACGGCACGACCACCTGGCGGTCGAAGCGGCCCGGCCGCAGCAAGGCAGGGTCCAGTACATCCGGACGGTTGGTCGCGGCGATCACGATGATCCCCTCGTTGCCCTCGAAGCCGTCCATCTCGACCAGCAGCTGGTTCAGCGTCTGTTCGCGCTCATCGTGACCGCCGCCGAGGCCGGCGCCGCGATGCCGGCCCACCGCATCGATTTCATCGATGAAGATGATGCAGGGCGCATGTTTCTTCGCCTGTTCGAACATGTCGCGGACGCGCGAGGCACCGACACCGACGAACATCTCGACGAAATCCGAGCCCGAAATCGTGAAGAACGGCACCTTGGCCTCGCCGGCAATGGCGCGGGCCAGCAGGGTCTTGCCGGTGCCCGGGGAGCCGACCATCAGCACACCCTTCGGAATCTTGCCGCCAAGTTTCTGGAACTTGCCCGGATCCTTCAGGAAGTCGACGATTTCCACGACCTCCTGCTTCGCCTCTTCGACGCCCGCGACATCGGCGAAGGTGATGTTGACCTGGTCCTCGCCGAGGAGCCTGGCGCGCGACTTGCCGAAGGACATGGCGCCGCGGCCACCGCCGCTGCCCTGCATCTGGCGCATGAAATAGGCCCAGAAGCCGATCAGCAGCAGGATCGGGAACGCCGAGATCAGCAGCTGCAGGAACACGGACTGCTGTTTCGGGGCCTCGCCGCGGAACTTGACGCTCTGCGACTGCAGGAGGCCGATCAGCGCGCCGTTGCTGGTTTCGGGGTTATAGGTCACGAATGTGTCGCCCGAGCGCCGCTTGCCTTCGATGATCTCGCCCTTCAGCGTCACCGAGTCGACATTGTTGCTTTTGACCTCGGTGAGGAACTGGGAGTAGTCAATCGTCGATGGCTGCCCGGTGCGCATGCCGAACTGGCTGAATATGGCCAGCAGAATGACTGCCAGTGCGACCCACAGGAGAATTTGTTTCGTCAGATCGTTCAAGTTTCACCTACGTCGCACGCGCGCTCGGCGTGCAGTTCCTGACAGCCTTTACCGGACGTTACACCATCCCAAACTGCCGCGCCAACAGATAGATTTCCGCACTGCGGGTACGCGACGCTCTGGGCTTTCTGGTGCTCACCCGGGCATAACGCCTGCGCGCATCCCGGATGATCTGGTCAAATCCCTCGCCCTGAAACAATTTCACCAGCAAATCGCCTCCGGGAACCAGTACACGGTCGGCAAATTCGAACGCCAGTTCGGCAAGGTACATCGATCTGGGCTGGTCCACGGCATCAATGCCTGCCATGTTTGGGGCCATATCGGACAATACAAGGTCGACCTTTTCGGACCCTACCTTCTGCAGGACCTCCTCCAGGACGGAAGGTTCACGGAAGTCTCCGAGTACGAACTCGACCCCCGGGATCGCATCCATCGGCAGGATGTCGGTGGCGACCAGGCGCCCCCTGCCCCCCAGCAGCCGTGCCGCGTACTGGCTCCAGCTGCCCGGGGCGGCGCCGAGGTCGACGCAGCGGATCCCGGGGCGCAGCAGGTGTTCGCGCAGCTGGATCTCCTCGAGCTTGTAGACGGCGCGCGAGCGCCAGCCATCGCGCTGCGCCCGCTTCACGAACTCGTCGTTGACGTGCTCGGCGAGCCAGCGCGCGCTGCTCTTGGTACGCTTAGGCACGAGGCACGCCTATAATGCCGCGATGGCACTCTCCGAACGACAGAAAAAACACCTGCGCCGTCTCGCCCACCCGCTGCACCCGCTCGTCATGCTCGGCAATGCCGGCCTCACTGACGGCGTCGTCGCCGAATTCGACCGTGCGCTCGCCGCGCACGAACTGGTCAAGGTCAGTGTGCGGTCCTCCGACCGCGACGCGCGCAATGCCGCGCTCGCGACGCTGTCGGAGCGTACGTCGAGCGAACTGGTACAGCGCGTCGGGCATGTCGGGTTGTTCTATCGCCGCCGCCCGGAATCACCGAAAATCATCATTCCAGACCACTAGCACGAGACCGAGGCAGGCGCCGAGGTACAGGACCGCCGCGAC
>Ga0302320_10011353_pt1 | contig 18860 bp, 14 predicted proteins | sample Bog_T0_3_FD_202130 | JGI IMG/M metagenome (GOLD analysis project Ga0302320, IMG submission 202130) | Peat permafrost microbial communities from Stordalen Mire near Abisko, Sweden - Bog_T0_3 | ecosystem: Environmental > Terrestrial > Soil > Wetlands > Peat | place: Sweden: Abisko, Stordalen Mire...
CCTGAATGGCGACGATCTCATTGCGGCCGAGCGCCTGCAACAACTCTATGGTTGCTCGCGCGCCGCCGCGCAGGTCCACAATCCGCAGCCGCTCGTTGCTCATCCGGTCGCGCAACATTCTCTCCGCGGGATTGTCTTCCACCACGCGCGCCACGTTGATAGGGCGGCCATGCATCTCCAGCAGGCGCGAGGCAAACTCCGGATTGCCCAGATGCGCCGTCCACACGATCAGCCCGCGGCCCGCTTCCAGGCAGCGGTCGATCACATCCGCGCCGCGCTCCCCGTTCTCCAGCATGGAACACAGTTGCTCATGGCTGGCCTGGGGTACGCACGTGTAGGAAACGATCAAGTCGCAAAAGGAATAGAAGACGCGATAGACCTTCCATTGCAGCCCAAGCCCTCGCTTGCCCGAGACCTGGCGCAGGTTGCCAGCCACGGCGCGGCGCTCACGCTTCAATATCAGAAAGAAAATCAAAGCGGTAATTGCCGCGAGAGGCGGCTGCGCGAAGCGCGGCATCCAGCGCATGGTAAAAAACACAATACTCAGTGCGCTCACATTGTGAAAGCGATGCCCGTACCAACGCTTCAATGGACACCTGCCTGCGTCAGTTCGCTTACAGTGTGGATCATCTTGCGCATTAATACCGAATACATATGAACAATTTCCGTGTCCTCGTATCCGATGGAGCGCAGAGTGCGCACCGCCGCATCAACGGCGGCGGGATTGCTCATGCCGAAACGGCGATGATACTCGATCTGGATCTCATTCATCTCGTGCTTTGATAGGGTGGGCGTGCCCATCGCCATGTCGTTGTATGAGAATCGGCTGGTCAGCCCCATGCGCTCTTCATCCCAGCCCGCATCGATGGCCTGTTGATTGATCTCACAACCGGGAAAGTAGCGCAGGCAGAAGTGGTAAGGCAGCAGCGACGCCTTGGGCAGTTCGCCCAGCCAGTCCAGAGTGCGCTGCGCCATCTCCCGGGTTTCGGTGGGAAAACCGTACATGGTCGAAATATTGACAGCTACATTTTGTCGCTGCGTGTAGGCAATGATCTGGCGGGCCTTCTCCAGGTTGAGATGCTTGCGCACCAGGTTTTGAATTTCTTCGGTGGCGGACTCCACCGCATACGTAAACCATATGGCACCCGCCTCGATAGCGCGATCCACAAACTTTTCGCTGGCAATATCGGCGCGCAGGCCGTTTACAAAATACATACGCAGCTTGAAACCCGCGGCCTGGATCATGTCGAACAGAGCCAGCGAGCGCTTCACATCGACGTTGAAAATGTCGTCGATGATGTAGAAATCCCGGATGCCGTACTGATCGTACAACACAGCGATTTCCTGAAAGATATTGGCGGCGCTGCGCAAGCGAATGCCTTTCCAATGGCTGAAGCAATAAGTGCAGCCATAGACGCAACCGCGGCTGGTCAGCAGCACTCCCTGGCGCCGGTGATTGTAGGCATAGCTGAGCTGGCGCTGATACTGGCCGATGTCGATCAGATCGTAGGCGGGAAAGGGCAGGCTGTCGATGGCGGCGCTTTCTAGCCGCTCGGCATTTTCAACCACCCGGTCGCCGTCGCGATAGAGAACGCCTGGAACCGCGCTGGGAGAAGCTCCTGAAAGCAGCTCGGCCAAGGCCTGTTCTCCTTCGCCTTGAACGGCAAGCTCTATTTCCGGGACTTCTTCAAGAAGACGCTGCTTGTAGGCTTTGACAATCGGGCCGCCTACGATCAGCGCAGCGTCACTATGGGCGCGCACCAGCGACGCCACGCGCTGCAATTCTTCGAGAAAAAACGCGATGGAGCGAAGGCCGACGACATCGGGTTGATACTCCCGCAGGATGCGTAGAAATCCTTCGTCATCTGGGCAGGAGAGCGAGGATTCGACGATGCGCACTTCGACGCCGGGAAGCGCCGCGCGGATGCTGGAGGCCAGATACATGAGACCGATGGGGGGAACATGCATCTCGTAGGGCATGGTCGTGCCCACCCACTTGTTCATGTTGTTGCATTCAACCAGCAATACCCGGGAGGGTTTCATCCTGTTGCTGGTCAGCATGGCCTGGGTTGCTCCTGAAAGTTTATATTTTGGCCGCGACTTTGGCTTCGACGACTGCAGTCAGGGTAGCGATGCTCTGCCAGGCGCTCTCGTCGAACTCGCCATCGACAAGCTTGATTCCAAAGCGCCTCTCAATTTCCAGAATGAGCTGCAAAATGTCGATGGAATCGATCTCCAGATCGCCACCCAATAATTGCTGATCGTCGCTCAGATCCTCGGCAGTTCTGTCCTTGATCCGCAAACCGGCAATAATGATCTGTTTGAGTTGTTGTGAAATGTTTTCCATAGTAGCTTACGGGTAAGGATAACATACGCTCCGCGCGCTCACCCATCGAATTATGAAGCGCGCGCGGGTGTGCGGAAGGCTATTGTCGCTAGCGGCTTACCGCCTGGTATAAATCTGGAAGGGGGCCCAGAAAAATGGTTTGCGAAATCTGCTCTGTGAATGCAATAAGTCAAGTTTTGCGTTGCGCAGCGCGGCCGCCGGGGCCTGGCCGCCTTCCAGGTCCTGATAGAGAGTGTCCATCAGGCGCGGCGTCGAATCGTCACTCACCTCCCAGAGCGCGCCGATGACGTTGTGCGCGCCGGCGCGAAGAAACGCCCAGGAGAGGCCCACTAATCCTTCTCCCGCATAGGAGCGCGTGCCGCTGCCGTAACAGGCCGAGATGGTCACCAGCCGGGCGTCGATGGGATGCTGCATAATGTCGCGCGCGTAGAGCTTGAAGGAAGCCTCGCCGGCATTGCCGCCGGAGAGCGTGGAACCCGATAGGATGATGGCTGAATCCAACGGGTCCGTGCGGCTGGCAACCGCATGAGAGACAAAATGAATGTAGGAGTACTGCGCCGGATTGCCGGTGAGATAGGCAGCGGGACGGGCCTGTTCTCCCGCGAAGACGGCAGCATGGCGCGCGGCAAAGTGCTTTTCAATCCGAGTCATTTCCGCGCTGAAGAGCGGCAGGCTGGGATAGTCCGGGCTGGGCGAGACGGGATTGCCCAGCAGGAGCAGCTTTCGACTGCTTCCGCGTGCAGGCTTTGCCGATGCGAGCAGGTCCAGCGACGGGGCCGAGAGCAGGGTTGCGTCTTCGATCCAGTAATGCAGGCGCGGAGCCGGTTCTACGCCATGGCCAATCTTCGGACCGGTTCCGGAGATGGGGCCGGGAGCCAGAAGGGTCTCAAAGTTTAACGGGCTCAGCCAGCTATCGGCCAGAATCATGACCGGAGAGTTCGGAGGGATGAGCTTGGCGGCGGGAGCCACCAAGATTTTATAAAGCGCTTGTCCGTCAGGATTGCCGGTTTGCAGTGGATCTTCAAGGTCGAGTAGAGCCTGGCGGTAGCTCTTGATGTGAGCCTCAATCTCAACCTGCATGGGAAGCTGAATCAGCGTAATTCTGGCGGGTGTGATAACCCACATGTAGGACTGCTCGGCTCCCAGCCAGTAGAAGAGCAGCGTTGCGCCGGATTGCCGGGCGATCTGGCGAGGATTCAGAGTTGCGGGCTGGAAGGAGGCCTTGTTCCCGGCCACGCCCAGACCTTGTGCCAGCGTCTGTGCACGACTTTGGCTGGCCACGGCCAGGGCCTCTTCGCTCTTGCCTTCTTTCACCAGCAGTTGAATGTAGTCGTCGTAGATGCCGGTGGCGTTGGCGGCGAAGGGAAGCCGGGAGTTTTCGTTCTTGAGCTGCGTCCGCGCCGACTCGAAGGCGGTCAGCGTGGCTTTGTACATCTTTTCCGCTGCCTGGGTGTTGCCTTCCAGCTCAAATAACAAGGCCAACTCATTCCCGGCGCTCAGTCGCGCGGAAGTTGGGCTTGCCGGGTTGTTTTGGATGGCGCGAAAAAACGTCTCTGCCTGCTGGTTCTGGCGGCGGGCGGCGGCCAACATTCCCTGTGTCAGCATCACATTCGCTCTCAGCCGATTGCCGCCCGCGCTCACCATGGGAATTACCTGATCGAGATAAACGCTTGCCTCGTCCAGCTTTCCAGAATCCACCGAATTCTGAGCCAGATCCTCCAGCATGTTCGTCATGTCTTCCTTGCTGTTGATCTGCCTTGCCAGATCGAGAGCCTGGCGATAGGATTGCGCGGCACGGGGCAAATTGCCTTGATCGTGATAGACAGCCCCGGCATTACTGATCCATTTGAGTTCAAGGCGAATGTCTCCGAGCTTTGCGGCGGTCTTCTCCGCTTCAAGAAACAGCTCCAGAGCTCTCTCGTCATCTCCCAACTTGTAATAGGCCCATCCGAGATTGGCTACAACAAGTTGCGTCCAGTAGTCCGAGCCTAACTCGACGGTTTCCCGGTGGGCAGAATTCAGCCAGTCCAGCGCTTCATCAAAGCGACCGAGTTGCATCTCGGCGAATCCCAGATTGTTGAGCGCGCCGACTTCCGCCCAACGGTCTTGATGGGCGCGGGCAAAGAGAAGACTCTCTAGATAATACTGACGCGCAGCGGAGAATTGGCCTTGCATGCCGGCCAGGATGCCCCGCGTCCGGAGCACATAACCACAGGATGGGTAGTCAGCGCTCTTGCAGAGGCCTTCGGCCTGAGTGAGTCCTTGATGGGCAGCGGACAGCTGTTGCTGGCGGGCAAGCGCTCCGGCCTCAATCGCCAGCTTGCGGACGGTTTCGTCCGGGTGGTTGGCATCGGGGCGGTAGCCGGCGAGAAGGCGCAGGGCATCTTTGTACATCCCGCCGCGTACCATTGTTTCCGCCTGGAGCATTAGGAATTTTGCCGCAAAAGCAGGTTGAGAAACCTGAAATTGCCAAGATCCCAATTCGGCTTCCTGCTGACTTTTTGCCAGGTCTCCGCGCTGAAAGGTCTGCACTGCATGGTCATACGCAGCCTGGGCGCTGCCAGAACGCGCATCTTCCAGAGGGGTTAGCAGAAACAGTAAAAGAATCCCAGCGTAAGGAAAAAACAAGGGCGGGAGGCTGCGCCACACGCCGCCAAACCAATCCCCGATGCCCGCCAGACCTGAAGTGAAATCCCATCTCCGGCGGGCACTCAGAGGATTCGATGGCTCTATTATCCGGTTTCCCCGTTGGATCCGCCATTCCCGACCGGCACGTGCCCAGAAGTGGGGCAGCCCAGTTGGAGATCGATCATCGTCAGGGTAAAGGTGGTCTTGCGGGGGACTTTCGTCCTCTCGTGGGGACTCTCGTGCTTCACGGTCAGCTTGGCCAGGGTGATGATCCCGAAGCCGGGAACCCTGATGATGTGCCCAAAGCTCACCCCAGGGTAGAAGCCCGGCGCCCGGTTGACCAGAGAACATTCGACTGCCTCCGAGTTACCTAATGTGGGAGATAGTCGATTATACCGTTCCAGCAACTCTGCCGGTAAATCTTTGCTGGAGCCGATACGGTCGTACTGTCGGGCGACGCGGCTGATGAAGCCCGCATCGTGGGTGTAGGGCGCGTCGTCGGCCGGCTTGGGGCCAAAGATGTTGTGATCGAACTCCAGCTCGACCGGGTACCCGGCGATGCGGAGATTCTCAAAGCGGGTGCCGAGGAAGGAGATCGTCGGCACGTGCCCAACGAGGGGGTGTTCGGTGATGGTCTGCCCCACAACGCGGTCAGCCGTGAGCACCTCCATCACATTGAGCCCTTCCACCACCGTAGTGGTTAAGGTGTCCCATCCCCTGCCCGGCTTGAGGCTTTTGCTGCCCGAGACATGGGAATATGCGGCGCTGAAGGAGAGAACCGTTTCAATCCGGAAACTATCCGAGCGCTGGTTGAAGTAGCCGCCTTTCTCCGGGAGTTGTGAGTGGGCCTGGGGCTCGATCTTCTGCGAGACCGGAAGGTCTAGTTGGCCCGAAAGTACTACAGCTTCTGCATCGTATCGGTGCGTTCTTTCATTTTCTGCAGACATGGGACTTACACCTTTCCTATTTAGGTTAGGGGGAGAACTCTATGGCGTCCCGGAGGACGCATCAATCGTGATACGAAGGTCAAAGGCGTACCGGTCGATCACGGTGCGCTCTCCATGCGCCCCGGCGCCGGAGACCACCAGTGAATAAGCACCATTTTGCAGCATTGCACCCGGAATCACCAGGGAAAGCCGCTGACCGCCGTTGTCGCTGGGAGGGGCCACAACACCAGTCCAGGCAAGCTTCCCTTGAGGATTATAGAGGTCGAGGCTGTAAGAGGCGTAGGCGTCCGGACTGGACTGCGCGGGAAGATCGACCGGAAGCGCAACTCCGTGCCGGCGGTCAGCGGTGATGGCCAGGGGAGCGCCGTCCCGCATAGCTCCGTGCAGCGGAGCCCAGGGAAGAAGGTGCGGCTGGCTGGCCTCCGCCCTCAATCCGGGATAAACGACCAGATTCTGGTAACCGACGACCAGCAGCAAGCTAGCGAAAGCGGGAACGGCAAAGGCCGGTTGCAGCCAACTGAGCCACCACTCCCGCTGAACCCTGGGCTTGCGGGAACGGGGCAGGGAAGAGACCGACGCAACGCCGGCCAGCTTAGGCAACTGGGCTTTGGCCACCTCTACGAATGCGGCTCCGGCGCGAAGATCAAGGGCGCATTCGGGGCAATCGAAGAGATGCTCCTCGAAGGCCTCACGTACATCAAGCGTCAACTCATCCAGAAGATAACGCTCGGCAATCATCTGTTGTATCGCTTCGCTATGATCCATTTTCTTCATCCCCATTACGGTCCAACCATGGATAGTGACCGTGGCGGGCAAATCGTTTCATATCCCTCATATATTTGTGCCCTGGGGCATCTGATTCCCCATGCGCTTGATGTACTCGGTCTTGAATTCCTGCTTGGCGCGATGCAGCAGCACACGCAGATAGTCGCGGTCCACGCCAAACTCCAGGCAGACTTGGTCGCGGTCGCGCTCGTCAATAAAGACGGCCTGCAGCAGCGCGCGGTCGCGCGGGACCAGGTCAAGCAGAATCTTCCGCACTTTGTCCTTGATCTGCCCGGCAGCCGCAATCTCCAGGGCATCGGCGCCCTTGGTGTGCAGCTCCGGCCGCCCTTCCGCATCCAGCGACTCGATGTGGCCGGTGGAGCGGTAATGCTCAAAAAGCACATGGTTGCATACAGTATTTACAAAGGCGCCGAGGCGCTCCGGCTCTCGCAGGCCGCCGTCCTTGCACACTACCGATAAAACGCGGGCAAAGGTCTCCTGGCGGACATCTTCAATGGCTTGTGCGGATTGAAGCCGAGTGCGCAGCTTGAGATGGAGCAATTCCGTGAAATAGCCAACGAAGTGCTCCTGTGCCTGGGGGTCACCGGCACAGAGACTCTCCACATAGCCGGCATTGAAAGAAGTGAATTGCAACGCAGACTCCGCCAGGGTAAGTGGCCAAAGTATAGCATTGCTGAGGTTACTGGCGCACGAAACTTATGAGTTCTGGCGAGTTCTGGCGAAGAACCTGACGCCGATGCGCAGTTGGGGCACTTCCGCGTCTATTTCAGAGCAATAGCAGCCAAAACAGCAAAATCAGTGACAAGTACAACCACGGAGATTTTAAAGAAATGTCCAACTTCGACTCTTTCCCGGCAAAAGCATGGGGCTGACCTGGCTTCAATAATTCGCCTGGAGACAATAACTCCGGCCAAGAAGCCGCCTGCTCCATCTGGACGGGAAACAGTTCCTGGCTGCTCTCGCGGCCCGAATTCTCATAGCTCGCCTGTAGTTGACTCTGCATCGCCTCACGCTCCGTTGATGACTTTATTCAGGTAGGATTTGGAAATAGGAATGATGCGGCGGTTCTCATGCCACCCCTGCATTGCCCTTTCCAGCAGACACGCCACCGCGGAGAGCGCCAGCCACGGGAGAAGAAACCGGCTGCCGCTCATCCAGATAGCCGGAGGCAGCGATATCAAGAAACTAAGAGAGTAAAAACAATCCATCAGGCGCCCCAACACGTCGCTGCCAAGGGTTGCGCGCAGGCGCGCAATCAGATCCCAAGGGCCGTTCTCCCTGGCCAGCAGATGAGCAATCCGCCAGACGGCCAGAGCGCACAGGGCAAAACGACCTACTAAATTGATTTCGATTATCACAAAAATTCTCCCTCCTATGGTGGCTGCAGACGGAACCCGCTCCGAATGGCGGGTCCCGTCTGCTTCTGGGGGAAGCCAGTCGATCCCTCTAACTCGTCTCTCGCAGGCAACAACCAGCCGGCGCGAACTTCGACCTTGATCTCGCTCCGCTGCTTACGTTGATGCCCGGAGGAATCAGGATCACGCCATCCAGACTGTTTCCCCAGACCACAGGAGCACAAGGATCGCTGGTGGAAGGCGGCGTATTCCAAGACAGCACCGCCCGCACCTTCACCGTCCTTGCGCCTTTGCTGCCGGGACGCGCGTGCGCCAGAACATTCACCGGCAGAAAGACCTTGTACTCCAAACCAGCGGCTGGAAGACTGCTGAAGTCATGCACCGCCACCGATGTTGTCCCCTCATATTGAAACCCCGAACCCCAGTCGGCCCAGAACACGACAAACTCCCTGCTGCCTGCCGTCATCGGCCCTCCAGCGTAACCACTGCGCCGCTTCACCGTGAGCACGCCGGTCAACCGACTCGTATTCGCGTCCAGTCCGATACTGTTCAACTGCTCGTACGCGGTGTTTCTATTGGTGTTCAGCCAGGCTTTAACCACGTCCGATAGATTGATCTCTGAAATACCGGCAAGCCATTTTGATGGGTCCAGGGCAATCGCCGGTGAGTTCACTGCCGTGCTCAGCAAGGTGGCCAGGTAGCGATGCGCGGGAACCGATGTGCCGGCATACAGTTGATGCAATTCAGCCGCGCTCAGCAGCTTCGGCTTGGACGCCAGAATCGGCGGCACAGGATGAATTGCCTGATTTATCTCGCCGCTAAACTCCACCGTGTCCCCTGCCGGAATGGCGGCAGTCGAGAAGTCACCCAGGGAGCCCATCTGAACTTCCCGCGCATCGCTATATTCAGCAGCCCGCCCCGGAGTATTCTCCTCGCGGCAGATATATTCTTCCGAGACGAGATGCAGTCCTGTTGCAGGCTTGTATGAAACCGCGCGCATATTATTTGGGGAAGCCATCAGCCAACCTCAAAACCAGCAAAATTTGATCACAGCTTGTGCCCCATCCAAGTGCAACCACGCGCCCAGCCTGCGCTGTAACGACTTACTTAGCTGGATTGCATGGGCATTCAAGTCGCTGAACTCCGGCGCTCTAAATCGCCGAACAACCTATAGTGCGAGTCCAGGCGCGATCGTTTCAACGTATTGTGGAAAAAAACCGCGGCAACTGGCGGAATGGGGAAAAACTCGAACCGGCAACCTGCTCCATGCCAAGGTGATAAAACAAAGTGGTAGCCGAAGGGCGGGACGGAAGGAGCGATATGCCGAGAAGGAAAATCGATTTTTTTGCGTGCTCTGCGGTTATGTTGGTTTTGGCAGGCGGGATGGCCGCCTCTGCGCAAACGGCGGACCAGGCATGGCTGCGCTACGATGGCTCGCACAGTCGCATCCTCATTCCCCTCCAGGTGCGCGCTCTTGGCGTGGGGGCCCTCGAGAAATCCGGTGTTCAGGAACTGCAACGCAGTCTCCCATCCATCTCCGGCGCGGGGCTGACGGCGTCCGTAAAGCAAATTTTCGACGGGGAAACCATTATCGGCACGGTGGAGGAAATGCGCCGGGCCTTCCCGGAGTTGCCCGTTCCCACCGATCTCGAATCGGAGGGTTATTGGATCTACTCCTGGAGAAACGCCACCGGAGACCAAGCCCTGATCATTGCCGGCGCGGACCAGCCCGGCGTCCTCTATGGCGTCTTCGCTCTGCTTCGCATTCTCGCCGGAAGCGAAGCTATCAATCTCCACGACTACCCGCTGCGCTCCCATCCCGCCATGCCCATCCGCTGGGTCGATGAGTGGGACAACCCCGACGGCACGATTGAGCGCGGCTACGCCGGCCGGTCGATCTTTTTTGAAGGCGGCAACGTTCGCGAGGATCTGACGGCGGCGGGCGAGTATGCGCGGCTGCTGGCCTCGGTGGGCATCAACGGATGCAACATTAATAACGTCAACGCCGCTCCGGAGCTCATCGACTCAGAGCATCTCCAGCAAGTCGCCCGCATTGCGGACGCGATGCGTCCCTGGGGCGTCCGTATTGCCCTGAGCGTGGCTTTCGCTAGCCCGCAGAAGATCGGCGGCCTGACGACCTACGATCCAGCCGATCCCGCGGTTAAAGCCTGGTGGGCGGCCAAGGTCAACGAAATTTACACTCTCATCCCGGACTTCGCGGGCTTCACCGTCAAGGCCGACTCCGAGGATCAGCCCGGCCCCGCCAGCTTCGGCCGCACGCCCGCCGACGCAGCCAACACCTTGGCCGCCGCCCTCGCGCCCCACGGCGGCGTGGTCCTCTACCGCGCTTTCGTCTATAACCACCACCTCAACTGGCTCGACCCAAAGGCCGACCGCGCCCGCGCGGCCTACGACATATTCCACACGCTCGACGGCGCGTTTGCGCCCAATGTTGTGGTCCAGACCAAGGAAGGACCGATTGATTTTCAGGCCCAGGAGCCGGTATCGCCGCTCTTCGCAGGTCTTCGCCAGACCAGTCAGGCGATGGAGATTGAAATCACGCAAGAGTACACCGGCCAGCAGCGCCACCTGGTTTATCTCGCTCCCATGTGGAAGTGGGTTCTCGATTTTGACCTGCGCGCCGGAGACAGATCCACGCCGGTGAAAGAGATCATCGCGGGCAAGAGCTTTCATCAGCCCCTCGGCGGCATGGTCGCAGTGGCGGGAATCGGGCGCGACGGCTGGCTCGGCTCGCCGCTGGCTCTGGCTAACCTTTACGCTTTCGGACGCTTGGCGTGGAATCCCAATCTCACTCCCGACGAGATCGCCGCCGAGTGGACGCGCCAGACTATCAGCAACGACGACGCCGTGGTTGGCACTGTCACCAGGATGCTGATGCAATCCTGGCCGGCCTATGTGAACTACACCGGGCCGCTGGGGATACAGACCCTCACCGACATCACCGGCAGCCACTACGGCCCCAACATCGAGTCCAGCGAGAATAACGGCTGGGGCCAGTGGCACCGAGCTGACCACCTGGGCGTGGGCATGGACCGCAGCGTGAAGACTGGCACCGGCTACTCAGGGCAGTACCCGCCTGAAGTCGCAAAGCTCAACGAGAATCTCGCCACCACGCCCGACAATCTGCTGCTCTTCTTCCATCACGTGCCCTACACATATAAGCTGCACTCGGGCCAAAGCGTGATTCAGTACATCTACGACAGCCACTACGAGGGTGCGGCGCAAGCGGCACAATTCGCACGCGACTGGGCCATGCTCGAAGGCAGCATCGACCAGCCCCTCTACGAGCAGGTCCGCGACCGGCTCCGATACCAGGCCGGCCACGCCATCGTCTGGCGCGACGCCATCGTGCAGTATTTCCTGAAACTCAGCGGCATTCCCGATGAAAAGGCGCGCGCCGGCCATTATCCCGACCGTTTAGAAGCCGAAGACGCCCGCCTCACCGGCTACAAGATCATCGACGTCACTCCGTGGGAAGACGCCTCCGGCGGAAAGGCCGTAAGCTGCGACGAGCCGCAGATACCACCGCCTGGCAACGTCTGGAAACCCTTCTGCAAAGCCGAGTGGACATGGACCGGAGAGAAAGGTCTGTACGATATTGCTGTCCAGTACTTCGATCTTCAATCCGGCAACGCTAAATTTTTCTTAGAGCAAAATGGAATGATAAGGCTAGGACCAATGGGGCTTTGGTGGACTGCAGACGCCATGCTGCCTTCAACCCGGCCTCATGGCGACAACTCCACGCGACATTTGATTCGTGGAGTTTGGCTGAATCCGGGGGATGTTATCGGAATTCGCGGAATACCAGACGGCAACGACCGTGCCACTCTTGACTACATTGAGGTAACACCTGCTCAGCACAATCGCGAGCTAATGACCGATCTGACTTGTTCTGAGGGAGAGCAGATCAAAGATTTGAAAAATGCCGAAGAGGCTTGGGAAATGCCTGTTGGCCCCAACCTCGCCGGCTGGGCTGGAGAAACTAATGTCGGCACTCCCATTGAGGGGATGCTCGTCGAACTCTTCCACCCCGGAGACAAATCGCCCATCGCCACCACCCGCACCAATGAGGAAGGCGGCTTCCGATTCCCCGGCCTCGCTCCCGGCCGCTATCGCGTTAAAGCCAGCGGCGTGGTCGAATCCGGAGCCGACGCGATTGTCCGGCTTGACCCCGCCGCCAAAGCTCAACTCTGCCTCGTCGTTGAGTGATCACAGAAGCGTGACTCCCGGAATGCGTAAAAGTCCCGGACTCGCCATCGAGTCCGGGACTATAGCATTTTCCGAATTGCCGGGTGCTCCTCAGGTCTAACCACAAACCTCAACCAGCCAAGCCTATCACCGCCAATCGTTCAGTTCAGCCAGCCTGGGACGCATAGTTCTTGCGGCGTTCGGCCAGATCGTTTGCTATCGTTTGATTTCCTTCTCGCGAGATGGGATAAAAGAACAGGCAGGCTGCCACGGCGAAGAAGGCCAGTCCCGCATAGATGCTGGCGGTCAACAGGATACCCGATTGTGCCTGCGCTGACTGCACCTGCGCTTCCGATACAAAGCCATAGAGAGAGAAGAGCCAGCCTGCGATAGCGCCGCCGAGGGCAAGCCCTGCCCAGAGGGCGAAGACAACCGCGGATGTGACCGTACCGCTTGCGCGGCGGCCCGTTTTCCATTCGCCATAGTCGGCTACGTCGCCCATCATCGCCCAGATGATGGGACCCGACAATCCGTAAGCGAACTGGCGGAGCACTTCGGTTACAACGATCACCACAGTAGAACTGGGCGGAATGATGAACAGCGCCATATTGAAGGCGCCAGACAATAACATACTGGCGATAAAGAGCTGGCGCTTGCCCACGCGGATGGAAACTGCCGTGGAGCATGCCACGCCCGCGAGCAGTGCGGCGAGTCCGAATCCATTGAACCAGGCGAAGAGGTCCACGTTGCGTGCGACGAAGCGAAAATAGGGAAGCATGACGTTGCCGCGTATCACGATGGCCGTGAAATAAAACAGTGTGGCCAGAAACAACACCACCCAGGGACGGTTTTTGAACAGGTCGGCGAGATCCCGGCTGAGAGAAGTCTGCTGTTGCGGGTCGGGCTGAATGCGCTCCTTGGTGGCGAAGAAGGCAACGATGAAAAAGATAACGCTGAGAGCCGACAGCAGACCCATAGTGTACTGATACCCGCGCGCATCGTCGCCGTGACCAAAGAACCTGACCATCGGGATGGCGAGGGCGGCAACAATGAAGCCGGCGGAGTTGGCCGCGATCTGACGGTACGACGCGATGCTGGTCCGCTCGTCGGGGTCCGAGGTCATGACCGCCGTTAGCGAGGCATAGGGCACGTTGTTGATCGTATAGATGATTCTGAGCAGGATATAGGTAGTCCACGCATAGATGATCTTTCCGGCGGGGCTGAAACCGGGCGTTGTGAAGGTGAGGACGCCGATGATGCCGAAGGGCACGGCGGTCCATAGCAGCCATGGACGAAACTTTCCCCATTTTGTGCTGGTGCGATCGGCAATCACGCCCATGACCGGATTGAGGCAAGCCACACTCAGGCCGACAACGAGAAAAAGCGTACCTGCCTGCGCCGCGGTGAGGCCAAAGGTGTGAGTGTAGAAGTCCAGTTGCAAGGCGAGCATGGCCTGGAAGACAAAATTGGCCGCCATGTCGCCCAGGGCATAGCCGGACTTTTCTGTGAAGGAAAGTTTCTCGATCATTGCCGCCTCGTCTTTCGCCGGCGCTCCCCGCCGCGCCTACTTTGTCACCTGCAGAATCAGTTTCTGAAGATCGGCGTCCCGCGAAGAATTGCCGACCATGATCTCAAAATCGCCGGGTTCCACAACATAGTTCATGTTCACGTCAAAGAAGGAAAGCGCCGCCGGCGTAATGTCCAGCGCGACCGTCGTGCTTTCGCCCGGATTCAGGGAGACCTTCTTGAAGCCCTTGAGTTCCTTGATTGGCCGCGTCGCCGAACTGACCAGGTCGCGGATGTAAAGCTGCACCACTTCAGCTCCGGCGCGCTTGCCCGTATTGGTCACATCCACCAGAACCTGCGCTGATCCATCCAGGCGAATCCTCTTTTTTGTCAGCCTTGGGTTTGAGAGGCCGAAGCTTGTGTAACTCATTCCAAAGCCGAAGGCGTACAACGGCGATACATCGTCGAAGAGATAGCCGCGACGCGCCGAGGGCTTGTAGTTGTAGAAGACCGGCAGGTGGCCCACAGAGCGCGGCACGGAAATCGGCAGCTTGCCGCCGGGGTTACAGTCGCCGAAGAGCACGTCGGCAACAGCGTGTCCGGTTTCCTGGCCGAGATACCAGCACTCGTAAATCACCGGCACATTCTCGGCCACGTAGTTGATGGAGAGCGGCCGGCCGTTGAAGAGGAAAACGATGACCGGCTTGCCCAGCGCAACCATTGCTTTCACCAGCTCTTCCTGACGTCCGATCAGGTCCAGGCTGGTGCGGTCACCCATGTGGTTCAGCGCCCATGCCTCGCGCGAGGTCTGCTCGTTTCCGCCTATCGCCAACACGATAACATCGGCCTTCTTTGCCACCGCGACTGCTTCGGCAATCTGTTTGCGGTCTTCCTCGGGATCGCTCGGCACCACCTCATCCTGGTTCCACGAGCCGCCGATGGTGATTTTACAGCCTTCGCTGTAGAGGACCTTCACCTTCTTCCCGGCCTTTTCGCGGATTCCGTCCAGCACCGTGACATTGTGTTTGGGTACGCCGCTGTATCCTCCCAGCAGGCCGCGATTCGCATTGGGTCCAATCACGGCGATGGTTTTAATGGAGTTCAGATCGAGAGGCGCAATGTCATTTTCGTTTTTGAGCAGGGTAATCGCTTCCTGCGCCGCCGTGAGCGCCAGATTGCGATGCTCGTCGCAGCCGACCACGCGGTCCGCCTCTTCGGGATCGACGTACGGGTCGTCGAACAATCCCATCTCGAATTTCCAGAAGAGCATCGGCGCAACCAACTCGTCGAGCTCGGATTCCTTCAGCACACCCTTTTTCACCAGCTCCACCAGATGGAGATAGCAGTCCGGATCGGGCAGCTCGATATTGACGCCCGCTTTTACGGCCAGCGCGCAGGATTCCTTCTTGTCTTTGGCGACGTTGTGGCCGTGCGTGTCCGGCCGGTAGCCCAGCTCCCAGATGGCATAGTAATCCGAGACAACAAATCCCTTGAAGCCCCACTCCTTGCGCAGCACGTCCCGCAGCAACCACTTGCTGGCGTGCGAGGGCACGCCGTCGATCTCATTGTAGGAGGCCATCAGCGTCACGGCTCCCGCTTCGCGCAGAGCTTCCCTGAAGGTGTAGAGGAAGGTCTCGCGCAGAACGCGCATGGAGACGTTTGCCGGAGCGCAGTTCATGCCCGATTCCGGTTGCCCGTGCCCCACAAAGTGCTTCAGCGTCGCCAGCACGTGGCGCTTGTCGCGGAAGTTTTTGTCTCCCTGGAAGCCGCGCACCGCCGCGATGCCCAACCGCGAAACCAGGTAAGGATCTTCGCCATAGGTTTCCTCCACGCGTCCCCAGCGCGGCTCGCGCGCCACATCCACCACCGGGGTCAGCGCATGATGAGCGCCGCGCAGGCGCGCTTCCAGAGCCGTCATCGTGAACAGCGACTCGACCAGCGCGGGATTGAAGGTAGCGCCCAGGGCAATGGGCTGCGGAAAACTGGTTCCACCGGGAGCCGCGTGGCCGTGCAGGCACTCCTCGTGGAAGATCACGGGAATGCCCAGGCGGCTATGTTCGAGGAAAAACTTCTGAATGGCGTTGGTCAGTTCGGCCATGCCGCGAGCGTCTTTGCCTCCGCCGGCATCACTGGGCCGACCGACCTGTCCCAGTCCGCGGCCATTGCGAAAGGCATTTTTCGCCTTGTGGAGATCGAAGTTGCCGTTCGCATCCAGCAGCGTCTGGGCTTTTGTCTGCCAGACGCACAGCATCTGAGCGGCTTTTTCCTCCAGAGTCATGCGCGAAAGCAGATCCTTCATACGCCTGGCGGAGGGCTGTTTCGGGTCTTTATACGCGGGAGTGGTTTTGAGGGCGGCGGACTTCTGTTTTTTCATGCGCTTCATTCCTCGAAATTGTTCTTGTGCCAAACTATATCAAGATGCGTAAACTCGCCAAACCGGAATCTCCATTATGCCTCTAAGCTACAGACAAATATACTCCCCGCCGGCCCTGCCCGCGATCTTTTTCACGGAACACAAGGCCAAGTCGCGAAGTCAGCCTCTCCATCGATCCCCGCTCGCTGTCGAGCGTCAACGGCAAAGGAATCCGCTCCATCCTGCCCGGCAAATACACTCTGAGTCTGGGTGGCGCCCAACCCCAGGAGACCACAGCCAAATCCGAAGCCGGCTTCACCGTCACTGGTTTGCTGGAGTTGACTGAATTGCCGCACAGCTGCGGCAGGATCATGCATATAGTTTGCATAGTAAATATAATAATCAGGCTTTCTGCTGGGCGGCCTTTACGGGTCGCCCAGCGAGCGTGTGGGCGTGTCAAATTTATATATTTTCACAGGAATGCATTAGGTGTTAGACTAATTTCTCAATCTTGTTGGCCTGTGGATTGAGGCGGAAGCGGTAAAATGACATCACATGTAAAGGTACTTCATTCAATAGTCGAAGTATTGCGGGGTTTCCAGGGAATGTTAACTGATCGAGACGATGATGAAAAATGCTTTTGAAGTTAGGAATCCCGATTTAAATCTAAGCCCGCTGACCGGGATGACCAGGAAACACTACATCGAATGCGCCAAGTATGTGCTCGAACGGGCATTCCGGCACGTGAAGTCGTTTGACTCGCCAATCGTGTTTCCGAAGGTGCCGGGCAAGTCGTATCCGCAGCCGAATGCGCCGGAATGGCGCCATCGCTCCAACGAGTTCGAAGCGCTGGAGAGGACCTTCAATCTGGCGGCTCCGCTGATCCACGTCGATCCCGAGGTCAGTATCGGCGGCATCAAACTGCGCGATTATTATGCCCATCAGTTCTACAATGCGATGACGCCGGGGCATGTGAACAGCCTGCCCTTGCCCGAGGACCTGCCGGACGCTACCTATCAGTTCACTTGCGAATTCGGCGGCCTGGCCAAGACGCTGTTGCTGATGCCCGATGTTTTGTGGCCGTACCTGACCGAAAAGCAGCGTGATGAAATGGCCGTCACAATTTCCAAGTGGGCGCATCACCGCACCACGCAGAACAATTGGCGGCTATTCAATATCTGCGCGCTCTCGTTCCTCAAGAAAAACGGATATGACATCGACGACGATCTGCTGAAAAATCACTTGCAGTGGGTCGCGTCGTATCACGCGGGCAACGGCTGGTATCTGGAGCAGAGCTACAACTACTACACCATCAGCCTCTTCGTCGTTTACGGCACCATCTGGAGCCGTGCCTTCGGCCGAGAGCATTATCCGGAAATCGCCGCCGTGCTCGAAAATAGTTTTCGGGAACTGTTCAAAACGTATACCAGCTTCTTCGGCCGCAACGGCTATATCAACATGTGGGCCAGAAGCATCTGCTACCGCCTCTGGATTTCAGGCGGCTTCCCGGTATCGTTCCTGCTTGACTCGGAACCGCCGCTCGATCCCGGTTGGGCCAGGCGGCTCTGCTCCGGATCGATTCTGCAATTCACGGCACGGGAAGACTTTTACGAGAACGATATTCCCAGTCTCGGCTTCTATCCCCACCGGGAATTTGCAATTCAAAGCTACAGTTGTTCGGCCAGTCCCTTCATCATGTTCCTGCCGATCATCAGCCTGGCGCTGCCGGAAGATTCTCCGTTCTGGACCGCGAAAGAGAACGATGGAATGTGGGAAGGCTTGGGAAAGCGCTCGAAGCGGACCGTGCTCGAACGGCCGGGCATCGTTCTGGTCAACCACGGCAGCAGCGGCGCTTCCGAGATCGTCTCCGGCAAGGTGTACGACGGCGATCACAACTACTCCAAACTGGTATTCAACACCCATTTCCCATGGGAAGATCACAACCCGAATGGCGGCACATCACAGGAATATAGTTTCCGCAGCCTGGACCCACGCGATCTGAGCGGCGTGGACATCAATTTTTACCTCACGGGGCGCGCCGTCGATAACGCCGCTGCGAAGAGCACTGCCTACGTAACCTCAAAAAGCATTCTCTTCAACGGCGTTCGTGACGGCGTGCTCTACCGCCAATTGATCATGCGCAAACCGCCGAATAACGGAGTTGGATACATCATCGACCTCGCGGAGATCACGGTTCCTGGAGGCGTCCTCCGCGTTGACCGCTGCCGGCTGGCCTTCGAGCATGAACTTACGCTCGGCCATTTCGGCCTGCCGCATTTCGGCGGGAAGAAGGCCGCGTTGCATGTGTTCGAGGACAAGATGAAACGGGGGATAACGGCCTCGATTCCAGGCAGATCAGTGGCGATGATCGCTTACAACGGCTGGGACACGATTCAGAGTCAGGTTCACAGCGGCTTCAATGCGGAAGCGGAGGAGAGCACCGTGCTGTTCGTCCATCGTCAGCGCGCCACCAAAAACCCGGCGATGGAATTGATGATAACGGCAATGCTGCACAAGACCGATGACACCCCATGGACGCCGGAAGAATTGGATCCGGTGAAGGTTATCCGGATCACGGAGGTGACCGCTTCCGGTTCCATCTTAGGTGCGGAAATCACGCTGGCAGATGATGCGACTTATCAGGTTGACTTTAAGAATATCGACGGACTTAAGAACTGCTGATACAGTAGGTGGGGAAGTTTCGGAAGTTGTCCATTGATATGCTTCCT
>Ga0302320_10011355_pt1 | contig 18857 bp, 12 predicted proteins | sample Bog_T0_3_FD_202130 | JGI IMG/M metagenome (GOLD analysis project Ga0302320, IMG submission 202130) | Peat permafrost microbial communities from Stordalen Mire near Abisko, Sweden - Bog_T0_3 | ecosystem: Environmental > Terrestrial > Soil > Wetlands > Peat | place: Sweden: Abisko, Stordalen Mire...
AATCGCCACTGCCTGCGCTGCCACGTCTTGGGCAGGAGCATCGTTCCCGATCTTCGCAAGCTCACCCCCGCGACGCACGCGCTGTTCAAATCGATCGTCCTGGACGGCGTCTATGTGCCGAAGGGAATGGGTCGATTCGACGACGTGCTGTCCGCGACGGATCTCGAGGCGCTGCACGATTACCTCATCGATCAGGCGTGGCAGCTCAAATCGACCGGTCATTGATACGCTTAAGCCTGCGCATCCTCCTGCACGAAGGGCGGATTTTTGGAGTGCTATACTCAATGAGTGTATTTGCGATCGGTTCACTCCATGACTCAACGCCCCGACATCCGATGAGCATTCGATTGCTCAAGCTGGTAGTGCTGGCGGCGTTTGCGACCGCGGCACAGGGCGCAATCCCGCAACCGGCTGCGTCGACGCAAGATGCGGACGCCGCGCGCGCGATCCTCACTCAGCTGCTCGCGATCGATACCACCTATGAGAAAGGCACCGTCGCAGCCGTCGAGGCGCTGCGCACACGCTTCCTCGCGGCAGGATTTTCGTCGGCCGACATGGTGGTCGTGGCCAACCCCTCCAATCCGTCGCAATCGAATCTCATCGTCCGGATGAAAGGACGAGGTACCCAAAAGCCGCTGCTCTATCTCTGCCATCTCGACGTCGTGGCGGCCAAGCCCGCAGACTGGACGGTGCCGCCGTTCGCCTTGACGGTAAAGGATGGCTGGCTTTACGGCCGCGGCAGCCTCGACATGAAAGGCGAAGACGCGAATGTCGCCGCCGCGCTGCTGCGCTTGAAGCGAGAAGGGTTCGTGCCGGCCCGCGACATCATCGTGGCGTTCACCGCCGACGAAGAGGCGGGTGGAAATGAAGGTGTGGGCTGGCTGGTGAGCGCGCATCGCGAACTGATCGACGCGGGATTGGTATTGAATCCGGACGCGGGTACCGGCGCATTTCGAGGCGGTCAACGCGCTTTCTACGGTGTGCAGACCAGCGAGAAGACGTACGTGACCTTTGCGCTCGAGGCAACCAACAAGGGTGGCCACAGTTCCGAGCCGCGCCCGGACAACGCCATCTACGAATTGACGGCGGCGTTGAATCGGCTGGCTGCCTTCAAATTTCCAATCAGGCTGACCGACACGGTGCGTGCCTTTTACGCGAGTCAAGCGCAGTTCGAAACCGGTGCGCGCCGCGCCGAGATGAGCGCCATCGGCAAAGGCGACGTGTCGGCCGCGGAGCGACTGGCGGCGGATCCCACCGACAATGCACAGGTGCGCACCACCTGCGTTGCGACGATGTTGGAAGCGGGTCACGCCGAAAATGCGCTGCCACAGCGCGCCCGGGCGACGATTCAGTGTCGGATGCTGCCGGGGGACACGCAGGAGCAGACTGCCGCAGCACTCACGCGAGTCGTCGCGAGTCCGGCGGTGCGGGTGAGCGTCATCAAGGCGGCGAACGCAGGTCCTGAGTCGCCGCCGACCGCGGCTGTCATGTCGGCCTACACGCGCGTGGTGCAGTCGATGTGGCCCGGGCTGATCGTGATGCCGAGCATGGATGCGGGTGCCTCGGATTCGAAGTACACCCGAGCCGCCGGCATGCCGAGCTACGGTGCCACCGTGGATTTTTTCGACCTGGAAGACATGCGCGCCCACGGCCAGGATGAGCGGATCAAGGCCGATCGCTTCGCCGAGGGTACGGAATTCGCTTATCGGCTGATGAAGGCTTTTAGCGGCCCGGGCGCGCCTTGAGCGGGCGAGGCTGCGCGCGTCGCCCATGCCGGACTGGAATGACTCCTACGCCAATTTCCGCCTCAATTTCGAGCAGCGGAGTGAACGCGCCAAGGAGCTGCTGAAAGCTGCGCGTGCGGGAGAACCCGACGCGCTGACGCGCTTCAAGTCGCCGCCCAAGCTCGCCGAGGCGCAATATCTGATCGCCCAGGAATTGCGCTGCGAGAGTTGGGCGGCGCTCAAGCGGCACATCGCCGACATGACGCTCGCAAAGGAGGCGATGAACTCATCGGTGCTCGACGGTGAGTATCGAACGCTACACGTCCGCTGCGGCGTCGATATCAAGGATTCGCTGCAGGAAGCCGGATTTCGCGGCGACTTTTACGCCCACGATTATCCTTGCCTCATGGGTCCGGTGCGCGAGGCGCCGGATTGTCTACGACAGCGCGCGCGCTTCATCGTCGACAGCTACGGCGAGTTCTTCGACCCGGCGCTGCAAAGCGTGGGGCAACCCGAAGACGTCGAAGGGCAACTGGAAGCGCTGGAGGGAAAGGAGCGCGAGCTCGACGACTCGGCAGACTATGAACGCGTCTGCCTCTGGTTCGAACACGATTGCTACGACCAGCTCGCGCTTGTTCGCCTGCTGGGACATTACGCAAGACAGCGTCGTCCGCCGCGCCTCGAACTCATCGCTATCGGCGATTTCCCCGGCGCCAAACGCTTCGACGGGCTGGGCGAGTTGCCCCCGGAAGCGTTGCGACTGCTGTGGACGACCCGCAAACCAGTGACCGGCGCGCAATTGGCGTTGGGCCTCGCGGCGTGGCGTGCGTTGGCTAACCCCGATCCGCGACCGTTGGCGGCGATCATGCACAGCGGTACCGCTGCGCTGCCCTTGCTCGCCCGTGCGCTGCATCGCCACCTGCGCGAACTGCCGTCAATCGTCAACGGTCTTTCGCTCACCGAAGAGCTGGCACTGACGCTGATGGCGGAGCCTCTCCCGCACTGGGACGGCACGGTGAATTTGCGAAAAATCTTTTGGACCATGGTTTTGCATACCGATCCGCTCCCCGGTCAGGGCGACTGGAGCGTGCGCCGGCGCCTGCTGAACATGGAAAGCACGAGTGCGCCGGTATTTCACCGTTCGCCCGGCCTCGATCGCGAAGGCAAAGCCCACCCTCCAGCCACCGACGTCTATGTGATCACGGAGCTCGGGCGTTGCGTGCTGCGCGGCGAGGTCGATTTCCGCTCCCTCAATCCGACTCCGCGCTGGGTCGGCGGCGTTGAGATCGCGCCCGGCAGAGCGGATTGGCGCTGGGACGAGGAGTTGCGATCCGTTGTCAGGCGGTGATGGCCCGTTGCTTGATAGCAAGCGAGTACCCACTTTGGCAGCGTGTGATACTGCGCCGATGCACCACGACTCGGAGAGCCATTCATGCGCATCCATCCGCCGACCGACTGGACCGCGCGGCTCGCACGCTTAGCTGATCGCCTGCCGCCGCGCGCAAAATTCATCGGCGGCATCTCGCAAGGCCTCATGTCCGCGACGGCTGCGATTCTTGCGTATCTGCCCACGAAACCTTTGGGACTGCAGGAGGGGTTTTGGGGGTCGATCACGGCGATCGCCGTGGTGCAGAGCGAACTCAGCGCGACGCGCAGTTCCGCGCGGGACCAGTTTGCGGGCGCCGCGATCGGCGGCGTCACGAGCGCCGCCGTGGTATCACTGGCCGGCCAATCGTTGGCTGCCTATGCCCTTGCCGTCGTCATTGCCATGCTGGCGTGCTGGCTTTTCAATGTGAGCAGCGCAGCGAGATTGGCGGGTTCAACCGCGACGATCATCGCGCTGGTGCCGCATCATGGCTCGATCCCGGGAATGATGCTGTCGCGCATCGTAGAGGTCGCCTGGGGCTTAACCGTCGGCGTCGGGGTCGTGTGGTGCGTCAATCGAGTGGAAACACGCGTCGATGGTTGGAACCAGCAGCGCGCGGCGTCACGTCAATCGAACTGACGCAGCCAACATCGCGGCCGTTCGGCCGGCGCTTTAGTGCCGGTGCGGTGCCGATGCCGAGCCCGTGTATCATTAGCGAAATCCGAACAGCCGGGCCTCGGGCGCCGCCGTTCCGCAAATGGCTGCCGTAATCAGTTGGCTCGCCAACATGGAGAACGTGATTCCATTACCGCCATAGCCCATGACGGCATAACAACGGGGGTATCGCGGAACCGCGCCGATCGTGGGCATACCCGTGCTGTTTGAGGCAAACGTCCCGGCCCACGTGTAGTCGGGTTTAGAATTGATCGCGGGCATCAAACGGCCCAATTTCGCCGCGATGCGCGTCGCCTTCGCTTGCGTCAATTGGTCGCGCTTGGCCGGATCGGAAATCTCCGCGTCCTCGCCGCCGCAGATCACCCGGCCGTCGCGCGTCGAGCGCAGGTACAGATACGGCTCCGAGGATTCCCAGATCAGCGCCTTCTGCGGCCAGATGGCCGCGGGTTGTGGCGATGTCGCAATCGCCCACGTGGAGATCAATTTATTGCCGGTGGCCGGTACGATCTTCGCGAGCTCGTAGCCCGTGCACAGCACGACATGGGACGCCTGAATGTGGATACCGTCCTTGGTCATGAGCTCGACGCGCCGCCGACCGCAATGCAGATCGACGACCTCGTGAGGCGCGTGCAAACGGGCGCCGCCTTTGAGTGCCAGCCGCCAATAGCCGGCCGCGAGTTGCACCGGGTTGGCCTCCGCGTTGCCATGATTGAGGAGCGCGGCGTCGCGCACGATCCCAAAATGATGGTGCAGGGATGCTCGATCGAGGTACTCGCTGGCAAGACCGATGGATTGGCGCAGGCGAACTTCTCTGCGCAATCCTCGCGCATCGAGCACGTTGCCCGACAAATACAATGACGGACGCGACACCAACCCGGCGTTGATCCCCAGCCGATGGGAGCGGGTCCGCAATTCATTGAGGGCGTCCCTGGATGCAATCCAGACTTTGGCCGCGCTACGCGCACCGATCGAGCGACTGAGCACGGTCAGCGGCGTATCCAATTCGAATTGCAGCAGTGCCGTGCTGGCCGCGGTGGATCCGAGAAGCGCTCCACGACGCCTGTCGAGAATAAGAGGACGAAAACCCGCCTCGGTCAACGACTGGGCAAGAATCGCTCCGCTGATGCCTGCGCCGACGATGACGACGTCGGCGCGAGTCGAGCGCCTAAGTCTCGTGCCGACAATGCGGGGCGTGACATAGCTGCTCCAGACCGCTTCCCCATCGCGAAGATCCTTCTTGCGCGTTAATGCCACGAGAGCGCCAAAACCTTACGTCGACTGACGCGTCGTAAAGTAGGGTTATCGAATTCACATGTTTTAGGCATGACGATTCCTTCAATCGAGTGGCGTGATCAATCCGCCAGCATGAATGACAGGGATCGCTTCTTCCGTAGGACAAGGGAGTCTCTCGCAGTAGGCGCCTCGCTCGGCGCTGTCACTGCACCAAGCGAGCGTAGAACGACATGACAATTGCATTCCGCCAATTAACTTATTCGGCACCCGACATCGAATCGTGCGAATTTAGTGCTGCGAGATGAGCGCTTCATCAGCGTCGAGCGTTGCCGCGATCTATACTAGAGGCACACCTCTTTTCGAGCTGACTCCCATGGCCTTCAGGTATTTCCCCCAACTGCTCGGTGCTTTCTCGATGAGCCTTTTGACATGGAGCAGTCAAGCGCAGTCGCAGTCGCATCAGGACTTCTCTTGCGCGTCGAGCTCCTCGAAGCGCACCGTCACCATCATCACGTTTGCTCCGTCCGAGCGGCAGCCGCGCGGCGGGTGCCGAGTGGACTACACCAAGGACGGCGCGACCAAGGAGATGTGGTCGTCCGCAACCGGCCACGCCTATTGCACCAAGCAGGCAACCAAGCTCGTGACCAAGCTCACCGAAGCGCACTATGAGTGCCGCCTGCAGACGCCGCAGCAACCCAGCGATTGAGGGTGGCGCGTTGCGGCGGCGTGTTTGAAAAAAGTACAAACACGCATCGATCCCTTCGAGCGTGGTTGGGTGGGCCTCCGTCGCTGCTCTGTTGCCGACGTATACTGTCGGCAGGACTGAGAATCAGAATGCGTTAATGCCTGAACGTCGACCCGCGAACCCCGCGCAAAATCCCAGAGCACCGTCAAGACCCGCTTTTTTGCAGGGTGGCGGGGAGATGGGCGCGCTTATGCGAGCGCGCGATTGGGCCGCCACTCCGTTGGGAGATCCCAAGGGCTGGCCGTTGCCTTTATGTACGGCACTCGGCGTCATCTTGAACACCGGACATCCGATGTACATCTGGTGGGGTCCGGAGCTCATCTGTTTCTACAACGACGCGTATCGGCTGTCGATTGGTCCTGAGCGACACCCGAGCTCGCTCGGGCGCCCAGGGCGCGAGGTCTGGGAAGAAATTTGGGACATCATCGGACCGCAGATCGATCAAGTCATGTCGGGCGGCGGCGCCACCTGGCATGAGAATGCGCTGGTTCCCATTACCCGCAACGGCCGGCGCGAAGATGTGTATTGGACCTACAGCTACAGTCCGATCGTCGACGCCTCATCCGCCTCCGGCGTCGGGGGGGTTTTGGTGGTATGCGCGGAAACCACCGCGCACATCACGGCGGCGCGGCGCGCTGCCGACGAGAGGCGGCGTTTCGCGCAATTCTTCGAACAGGCGCCGAGCTTCATGGCCATCCTGCGCGGGCCCGAGCACCGCTTCGAAATGACAAATCCCAGCTACCAGCGACTGATCGGAAATCGACACGTCATCGGCCGCACGGCGGCGGACGCGCTGCCGGATGCGGCCGCTCAGGGCTACATCGAGTTGCTGGATCGTGTGTATGCGAACGGCGAACCTTATATTGCGAGCGGCGCCAAGTTCGCGATGCAGCCCACCCCCAGTCACGCGACCGATGAACGGTATTTGGATTTCGTCTACCAACCCATCAAGGACGCCGACGGCAGGGTCGACGGAATCTTTGTCGAGGGATACGACGTGACGAGTCGCACCGTGAGCGACGCCGCTCGCTTGCGCAGCGAGGAGCAGTTGCGTCTCGCGACCGATGCCGCGGAAATCGGCCTATGGGACGTCGACGTGGGCACGGACACGCTCTTTTGGCCGCCGCGGGTCAAAGCCATGTTTGGCATCTTCACGGATCGGCCGGTATCGATGAGCGAAGACTTTTTTCCCTGCCTGCATCCCGAGGATCGCGAACGGGTCGAACGGGCGTTTGCGGCGGCGCTCGATCCCGAGCAAAGAGCGCTGTACGACGTCGAATACCGAACGGTCGGCAAGGAAGACGGCGTGGTCCGCTGGGTGGCCGCGAAGGGGCGCGCAGTGTACGAAGGTGGGCGATGCCTGCGGGTGATCGGCACTGCCATCGACATCACCGCCAGGAAAGCGGCCGAGGCCGAGTTTCAAATACTCAATGAGCGCCTCGAACAGCGGGTATCGGAGACCCTGGCCGACAAGAAGGTGTTCGTCGATATCATCGAATCGACCGACGCCCGCGTGCAGGCAATCGATCGCGAGTTTCGCATCATCGCCATCAATAAGGCGATCGCGGACGACTTCGAGCACTTGTACGGGGTGCGGCCCAAGGTCGGCGATTATTTGCCCGGCGTACGCGACAACATGACGGCAGACCAGGCGACGGTCGTCGATCTGTGGCGTCGCGCGCTTGCCGGCGAGGAATTCACGGCGGTGCATGAATTCGGCGATGCCACGCGCACGCGCCGCCATTTCGAAATGAAATTCAATCCACTGCGCAACGCCCGAGGCGAGGTCGTCGGCGCTTTTCACTTCGTCTACGATGTGACCGAGCGCCTGCGCGATCAAGCGCGCTTGATCGAAGCAGAATCCCACGTGCGGCAGGCGCAAAAATTGGAAGCCCTGGGACAGCTGACCGGCGGCGTCGCGCACGATTTCAATAATCTCTTGATGATCATCAAGGGAGGCTTGAGTCTCCTGAAGCGGCCGTTCTTGGAGCCCGAGCGGCGGCAAAAGCTGCTCAACGGCATGGAACAGGCCGCCGATCGCGGCGCGACGTTGAGCCGCCAACTATTGGCGTTCGCCAGACGCCAACCCTTGAAAGCGGAGTCGGTTGACCTGCGCCGCCAGATCGGCGGCATGCGCGAGATGCTCGATCGCTCGCTGCGCGGCGATGTGCAAGTGGAGCTCGATTTTGCGCCGGACCTCTGGCCGGTGCAGGTGGACCCGGCGGAACTCGAGTTCGTGATTCTGAATCTTTGCGTGAATGCCCGCGATGCCATGCCGAGCGGCGGCGTCATCACGATCACGGCGCGAAACCAGGCGCAAGTGAGGCAGCTGAATCTTAACGGCGATTTCGTCGCACTCAGCGTGATCGATCCGGGAACCGGGATGTCTCCCGAAGTGCTCGCTCATGTGTTCGAGCCTTTCTACACGACCAAGGAAATCGGCAAGGGATCCGGGCTCGGATTGCCGCAGGTTCATGGATTCGCCCAACAATCCAGGGGTGGGGTCAAAATCGACACGGCGGTCGGCCGTGGCACGACGGTCACTCTGTTGCTGCCGCGTACCGAAAAAGCGCCGACGAACGTCGCGCCCGCAATGGACCTGGATAGCTCGCAGCGGCGGCGTGCCCTGATGGGTTCGATCTTACTGGTCGAGGACGACAACGAGGTGGCGGCGCTGGTTACTGAGATGCTGCGGGAATTGGGCTACCGAATCACCCGAGCGGCGAGCGCACAGGCGGCGCTCGGCGCTCTGGCGGATGAGCGCGATATCGATCTCGTGTTCTCCGATGTGTTGATGCCGGGCGACATGGATGGCATGGCGCTGGCCGACGAAATCGCGAGGCGCCGCCCGCACTTGCCGGTGGTGCTGACGACCGGGTATTCAAGCGACGCGTCCTCCAAGACCGAGAGAAAGGACGTACACGTGTTGCACAAACCGTACGACATTCAGTCGTTGGACGTCGCGCTTCGCACGGCGCTCGGGCGCAAGGCCTCTTGACGCGCACCGAACAGACCGAGGCCGCGAGAGCGATTGGTATATTTTTGAGACTAAGGCGCGCTACCAGAAGCCGCCGAGAGCCACGGTGAGCGCCTCGCCGTTCACGCCGCCGGCCGCATCGCTGCAAAGGAATGCGATCACGTCGGCCACTTCGCGAGGCTCCAACACCCGTTTGCGCGGGTAGATTGCCGCTCGCTCCTGCCACACCTGCTCGACGCTCACGCCGCGCCGCTCCGCTTCGGTCTTGGCGGAGCGCTCGGCCATGGCAGTGCGCACCCAACCGGGAAGCACGGCATTGGACGTGACGCCGAACGGTCCTGCATCCTGGGCAACGGCGCGCGCCAGTCCGATGACTCCATGCTTGGAGGCGGTGTAGGCGCTGCCGGACCGTTCCGCCTTCTCGCCGGCGGTCGAACTCGTGAACACCAGCCGGCCGAAGCCGCGCTTGCACATGCCGCCGACGGTCAGGCGTGAAAGTTCGAACGGTCCGTCAAGGTTGATGCGCATGGTCTCGCGCCACACGGCAGGGTCCTGTTCCCACACCAGGCGCTCGTGAGCCGAACCGATGCCGTGATTGACGACCAGCACGTCGATGGGCCCCAAGCGCCGCTCGGTTTCACCGACGGCAAGAGCGCAGCCCTCGGGGGTGCCTAAATCGGCTGCAACATACGGAAGACCCACACCCGCGAGCTCGGCCGCGCTGCGCGCGACGATCATCACGCGCATCCCGGCTGCCGCCAGTAATTGCGCCGCCTCGCGTCCGATTCCCCGGCCGCCGCCCGTCACCATCGCCACACGCTGCTTCATGGTGTTACGTTGACCTCAGCCGGCACAATCGTCAACTCCTAAAGCGGAGCCAATCGCCGCCAATGCCGATCCCGAGCGCACCAGCCGCGGGCATATTCCGCGGCCGCGTAAACGATGGCGGCGGATAAAAACGATTCGATCGTAGGCACTCCGGTCAGGGAGGTGTGCGTGTAGTACATCACTAAGCCGAGAGTTGCCCCGACGAAACATCCGGCGAGTCCGTTGAGATTGGTCATGGGATTTTCGAGATTACCGACGTCCGAGAAGTCGCGGCGGCCGAGAATGAAAAAGTCGGTCAGATACACGGCTGCAATCGGCGGTACCACGAGGCCAAGGATCACCAGGAAGTTGATCAGATGATCCGCCACGCCGATGACGGCGAAGACGGTCCCGATGACCCCGCTCAATAGAACCAGGCGGCCGTAGCTCACGCGACGAAAGGCGGTCGAGGTGACGAGACCGGTGGAGTAGAGATTCACCGCGTTGATGGTCCAGGTCGACACGACGAGGACCGCGAACGCCACGCCGACGAGACCCAGCACGGCCATGTATCTCATGGGATCGATCTGGCCGAACGCCAGGGCCGGCAGCATCGCCAAGATCAGGGCACCGGCTGCGCCTACCCCATTGCCGACGAAACTTATCACGGCGCACTCGAACGTGGAGCGGGAGTAACGCGTCACGTCGGGCATCAGCACGACGTTCACGATCCATCCACCGATGACCGCCGAAACTCCGGTGGCGAGATCGACATGCGTGCCCGGGATGGCGTAGATCGCCGCCCAGGACGAGTGCCCCAGGGCGCGCCATGCGACCAGGACGGTGAGCGCTACCAGCAACGGCGCCGCCATGAGCGACAGCCGATTGATGGCGCCAAATCCGAACACCGTGGTCGCGATGACCAGTGCGCTGCTCGCCACCGTGAAAACCCAGACCGGAATATCGAATCGAAGGTACGGTAAGGCGGTCAGATAGAAGGTGCGCCCGAAGAGTTCCGCGGTGACCGCATACCAGCCGAGCAGCACGATGGCGAGGATTAGATTGACGACTTTGGAGCCGCCCTCGCCGAACACATGCGACACGATCATGTAAGTGGACAGCCGCGTGCGCGCGCCGACGACGGCGGCCGGCACGGACATCGCCGTGAGCACGATGGCGCCCAACACCGACGCGCGAATGCCGGTCGGCAAGCCGAGCGAGGTGGCCAGCTCCGAGCCCGTATAGAGTCCCGTGAGCGTGAAGGCGATGCCGACCATCACCAAGGAAACCCGAAATGCCGATACCGACTGATCCAACGGAACCGGCGAGGTGGAATGAGCGTTGGCGATGCCGTCGAGTGCACCGAGTATCCTATTCCACAGGGCCTGTTTCAAAACTGGTAGCTCCCACCGATACCGTAAGTGCGAGGCCTTACCGTCACGCCGTATTCCACCAGCGCAATGTCCGGCCGCTGAATAGCCTTGTGCTGATCGAGCAAGTTGGTGATAAAGAAGGACACATCGAATGTTTCCCAACGCACGCCCGCGCTCGCGCCCATGGTGAAGTAGGCGGGACGATCGAAATCCGGATCGCCGTGGAAAATAGTACCTTGGCTGGGGCCGACCCACTGTGCATTCGCGCGCAAGTCGCCGCGGGCACCGCTCGCGAACGGTTGGCTGTAGTCGAGCGACGTGGAAATCGAATAGTCGGGAACGCCGGGCACGTGGTCGCCTTTCTCCACGCCGAGCAGGGTCACGGGCTGGATGATCTTGGCAGACGTATAGTTGCCGCCCAGGGTGACGGTGAGGCGATCGAGCAAACGCTGCGTCACCTCGAGCTCAAAGCCTTTGCTTTCGGCGCTGCCGATGTTGTCCTTGATGTCGAAGGTGCAGGTGGGCAGTACGATGTCCGTCTGGATGTTGTTCCAGTGAATGTCGAATAGTGCGCCGGAGATGACCAGGGAGTTCTGCAGCGCCTTGGTCTTGGCGCCGAGCTCGTAGCTCCAGAGGCTGTCCGATTTATAAGCGGTCGGCGCCTGGGCGAGGCCTAATTGTCCGAGATCCGCGCTGCACAGGGGGATGGGGACCGGCCGATTGACCCCGCCGTCGCGAAAGCCTTCGGCCGCCGACGCATAGATCATGGTCGCCGGCGACACATCGTAGGAGATCACTGCCTTGGGCGTAACCTTGCTGCCATCCGCGCTTCCCGAAAAGGGCGGCGTGCCACCGGCAAAAAATCCGGAGCTATTGAAGTTCAAGTCCTCGGTAGCCTTTTCGTAACGCGCTCCGGCGGTTACTTTGATCCCGGGCGTGAGCTTATAGCTTACCTGGCCGAATACCGCCTTTTCGGTATTCACGAATTCGGTGAACGCATCGTAGACCAGGTCATTGGGAAACGCGGCGCCCAGAATATCCAGTGGCGTATCGTTGTAGATGGATTCGAAGGTGGCGTTGAAGCCCGGAATATGTTCGTCGTCCAAGAGACCGGTGCGGGTCCGCGAGTAATAGAGACCCGCGATCCAAGCCCACTTGTCATCCGCGCTCGGCGGTTTGGAGGCGAGGCGTATCTCCTGGTGGATTTGATTGATGTTGGAGTCGAACTTCGCGGGCGCGGCCAGCGCTGAGATCGCCGCGCCGCCGTAGCCCAATTGCTGCTGAAGGGTCTCACCGATATAGACGCTGTCATAGAACGTGCCGTCGATTAGACGGTCGTCTTTGCGCCAGAAGTAGCCGGTGATCGAGGTCAGGTCGGACCAACCCATCGCGTATTTCACGGTTAGACTGGTAATGGCGTATTCGTCGCGCGAGGTCTCGGCGAGGAGCGTCGGCGACTCGAATTCCGGGAGCGCCAGACCGAAGGTGTCCTGGCCACCCGCGTCCAAGCGTTGTATGAACACCGCGGGCGTCACGGTGAGGCCGTCGGTCGGACGCCACTCGAGCATTGCGCGGAGCACCGTCGTGTTCTGATCATTGAACTTGGTTGCTGCGGTCGTGCCGTCCGGATTCATCCGGTCGATCCAGCCGCTTTCGTGATCGTACAAGGCACCGATGCGCAGCGCCGCGCTGCCCTCGACCAGCGGCAGGTTGACGACGCTGTCGCCTTCGTAGTTGATGCCGCCACCCTGCGTGCCGCTCACCGAGGAGTGCACGGCACCGGACAAGTTATTGAGATCGGGCTGGTTGCTGACGAAATGCAGCGTGCCACCCATCGAGCCCGCGCCGTACAGCGTGCCTTGCGGGCCGCGCAGCACTTCGACGCGATCGATATCGAAGAACCTCGGCTCGGTCGCACCCGTGGTATAGATGTTGAGTACATTGATGGGCACATCGTCGAGATAAATGCCGGTCGTCGCCGAGCCAGCTTGCGAGCTGATGCCGCGGATCTCGATATTGTCCTGGCCGGGGCCGCCGCCGCTCGAGAAAGATAGGTTGGGTACGGCGCGGGACAGGTCCGCGTAATCCGTGATGTGCTGGTCTTCCAGCGTCGCGCCCGAGACGGCACTGATGCTGATGGGGATGCGGCTGAGAGGCTCCGCGGTCTTCTGTGCGGTGACTACAACTTCGGCGAGCGATGACTCGGGGAGCGCTGCGTCCGTATCCGCAGCCAACGCCACCGCCGACGCCAGCGTCATCATCACGCACAGGGACATCGCCCGCTGAATCGCTTTTTCCGCCTTCATAGTCGCCCCTTCTCTACATGATAGAAGTCATCTTCTGCCGACTCGACCGGTTCGCAGCCTCAGCGCGCCAGCGGGCGATACTCGACTCCTTCCAGGCCAAACGCGGTCGGTCCCACCACCGCAAGTGCTTGCGGTGTCCGCAGCAACGGATGGCACGGTAGTCCCAACACCGCCACCCGCTGACCGTAGCGCAGCACATCCGTGGTGATGGCGTGTCCGCTGTCTACGTCAAGAATCACGACGAGATCGGGCACGCACACTTCGACGCCGTCACGCTCGAACGACAGAAACTCATTTTGAAAAGCCACGCGAGCGCGCGATCCGGCGTGTTTGTCGATGCCTTCGAGCGCCAGCTCGCCGACCGAGAATCCACCGCGCAGATGACGCTGTAGATCGACGATCTTCGCGTCCATCAAATGAATGCCGCGCTCCTCGGCGCAGATGAGGTCGATGGCGTTGCGGTGGTCGCGATTGGCGCCGAGGACCAGGCCTCCGAGCCGAATTGCCTGAGTCACGGTTCCCGGTATCGCCGCGCGCTTCACATACACGCCCCGCATGGGCGCTTCGGCGCCGACGGCGGTGCCCCCCATGGCGACGACCGTCGAGCGCGCCAATTTTTCGAACCAAACTTCCGATGCCGTGTGTTCGAACAACACCACGTTGCCGCGCTCGTCGGCGAGCGCCGCGGGCGTGGAGCGATGCCCATAGATGCTAAACGTGGTCATCTGCATCTCGGGAAAGGCGCGTCCCATGCCGTCGCCGTCGACCACCCCGATACCGGCCGCGGCGGCCGTCAAAATCGGCTCGAGTGCATTTCCGCCGCCGATTTCCCCGGCGATTAGCGCGTCGACCCGGCGCCCGGAGAATGCTTCGAGCGCCCTCAATGCGCGCAAACCCTCGTTGCCCTCCTCGAGCTTTTCGATCGACACGATGGGCGCGCCGATGCCGCCGATCGAAACGATGCAGGCGTCATCCGCCAATTCGTCGAGTCCGATCAGCGGTATTTGCCGGCCGCGGCGCAGTTCCTGCAGGCAGCGCAGCTTGCCGATATAAGGATTGCCGCCGCCGCCGGTGCCGAGAATGGCCGCGCCCACCGCCAGGGCTTCGATATCGGCTTCGTTCAGGTAGCGCATGAATCAGATCCTGAGATCGCCGACGACTTTGACGCGCACTCGCGTGGCGTTGCCGCGCAGGTATGCGAGCGGCACGTCCTCGCGTTCTGTAACAATCAGCGACTCGGCAATGGCGCCGGATTTGATCGCCTTGTCGCGCGCCTCGGCTTCAGCGCCGGCGAGTGCCGACTCGCGCGTGAACTCGTCCAGCGAGCAGATTCGATCCACTTCGCCGCTGGTCTGTGCAATGGCGGCGCCGATCGCGTTGGCGACCGCGAAATGCGCCGGCCGAGTTACCGCAAGGCCTCCGAGGCGCTCCGGAATCAGAATGCTGCCGCCGCCGACGGCGAGAATCGGGATCGGCGCCGCCGAGACGCGGCTTCGGTCCACCGCGATCTCGAAGCGTCGCTCAATCACGCCACGAATGCGGGCAAGGAGCGCCGCGTCCAAGCCGGCGACGAGCGCGGGGTTGCCGATGCCAGCGTGCCCTAAGGCGACCGCAACGTCGGTGGCTGTCAGCACATCGCCACCAAAGACGCGCGCAAGCTTGGTGATTTCGTAGCCGACGCTTTGCGGACCGACGACAGGCTCCGCGCCGTCGAGCCGCACGATAGACCCGCCGCCCAGGCCGATGCTGAACACATCGGGCATACGGAAATTCGTGCGCACACCGCCAATGTCAACCGTGGTGGACGCCTGACGCGGAAAGCCGTTCTGCAACAAGCCGATGTCGGTGGTGGTCCCGCCCACGTCGAGCACGATCGCGTTCTGATGGCCGGAGAGAAAAGCCGCGCCGCGCATGGAATTGGTCGGACCGCTCGCAAAGCTCAGGACCGGAAAGCGTTGCGCCTGGGCGGCGTCCATCAGCGTGCCGTCATTTTGACTCAGGTAGAATGGGCAATGGAGGCCGCACTGCGCCAGACCTTCTTTCAGCGCACCGACGGTCCTGCGTGCAAGATTGATCAATGCGCTGTTCAAGATCGTCGCGCTCTCGCGCTCGAGCAGACCCAACTGCCCGATGGACGATGACAGGGTGATCATGGCATCCGGGCAAGTTTCGGCGAGAATCTCCGCGGCGCGACGTTCGAACTCATCGTTGACCGGCGAGAATACGCCGCACACCGCAACGGCCCTGAGTCCCCGGTCGCGAATGGTTGTGCCGATGCGCGCGATTTCGGCGGGATCGAACGGCGCGATCGGCGTGCCGTCGAACTCCATGCCGCCGGAGGCGAGGAACAGATGATCGCCGACGGCGGCTCTCAGATCGTCCGGCCAGTCCACCATGGGGAGGAGGCATTGCGCCGCGGGCAAGCACAGCCGCACGACCGCGGTCGACGACAACTGCCGTCGTTCGATGACGGCGTTCGTGAAATGAGTCGTCCCGATCACGACCATGACGACATCGCTCGGAGAAATGCGTGCGATCTCTTGAACTTGTCTCAAGGCGCCGATCAAGCCGCTGGTCACATCCGCAGACGTGGGAACCTTGACCGCAGCCAGAATCTCACGTCCCGCCATAATGACGGCGTCTGTGTTGGTGCCGCCCACGTCGACGCCGATCCGGTACATAGAGGTATCCCGTGAAACCAAAAACCCGAAGGAACTGGCTTCGATGCTAGCGCGGAGGATAGGACAGGTTTTTACCCAAACCGGTCAGGTTATAATCCGGTCACGTCATGATTCCGCGCTGCCGGGCCGACTCGAGCAGGGCCGCGCGGGAACTGACTTTGAGTTTGCGGAACAGATTGCGGAGATGAAATTTCACCGCGCTTTCGCTCAACCGTAGCGCCCGCGCGATCTCTTTGTTGGTCGAGCCGTCCGCAAGATGGGACAGCACGCGGTGTTCCTGACGCGACACCCCTGCAAGCGATTTGGCGAGCATCGGCGCCGACGGGAGGGTGTTGAGCAGCCGCACGAAGCGCTCCGCGAATGCCGCGACGCGTGCGTTGCCCGGGCCGGGCTCGGCGATGAAGATCGGCAACAGCCGCTCGAGGAATTGGCCGTCCTCCACCAGCACGCCCAACAGATTTTCTGCTTCGGCATGACGCAACGCGACGCTCAAATGGCGGCGCGCAAGCCCGTGATCCTTGGCCCGGTAGCGTAGTTCCGCTTGCAGAATGGAGATGGAGATCTTCTGCCGAGGCTCGAGGCCCGGCAGGGCGGCCAAGGCGTTGGCCGATTGCAAGGGTCCGTCGCTGAGCCGCTCCTGAACGACTTGTTGGCGCAGACGAATAAGACTCTCCTCCGCCTTCAAGTGCGGTGAGTGCTGATCCGGCGGATCGAGGTCGTATTCTTCGAGGTGCATGGCCGCTTCGGCGTAGCGCCGGGCGATCTGGCAAAGCCGGATTCGAATCAAGCTGAGCGCGTGCGCCTGCGATGCTCCGTGGCGTCGACTTAAGGTCAGCACGCAATGATCGAACCGGTCGAGCGCTTTGCGAAGACCCTGCCGGTAAAACGCTGTGAACACGATATGGCCGGCGGTAGTCGATATCAGATCGGGCCAGCTGTCGCCGCGAAGCAGGGCCTGCAAGAACGGCTCGATGTCAGTGGGACAGTCGGCAAACCGGCCTTCCTCATACGCAATTCGTGCCCGGAAGGAATCGATGATGGCAAGTTCTGAATTGAATTCGAGATGCGAGGTACGCAGTGCCGCCTCAGCCGCGTGCAAGTGGCCTGCGGCATCTCTCGGGCGTCCCTGCCTCAGCGCCAGATCGCACAAATGCAGCAGCATGAAGTGCACGAGGTAAGGCGAGCGGCCACGCTGATAAGCGGCGATCGCTTCCTCGGCGAGTTGCTTGGCTTCGAGCAAAGCGCCCGCCTGCAGGAAACCGATCGCCATGGTGTTGTACAGCACGCCGCGCGCAAGATCATCGTCGTCGGGAAACAGTGTCTCGAGCCGTCCCCAGCCGGTGATCATATCCACCGACGGCGTCGCGTCGATATCCAAACTGATGTCGATGCGCGAGAGAATCGCGTGGGGTGGGTGAGTCAGGCGTTGCCGGCGCAGGTCGACCGGGAGCCCCGGGTACTTCGCGTCCAGGCGCAGCAGCGCCTGGCGTGCCCGGCCACTCTTGATCAGCAAATAATGGCGCGCGAAGAACAAGCTGTCCGTCCGCCGTTCCCATTCTTGACCAAATCTCTGTAGTACGGCGTCGAGCGCCTGAAATCCGTGCAGGTAGCCGAAGAACATGCCGCCGGCGCGTTCGAAGACTTGGATGGCTTGTTCAGGCTGTCCGATTTCGATGAGGGAAATAATCGATCGCGCGGGGTCGCCAAAAGTGCTCCGAACGTGAATCAGTGCCTCGACTACGGCCGGCGGTAACGAATGGGCTGTGCCGCGCAAAGTGAGGAGCGCTTTGCGCAGCCACTCGCCGGCGACGGTCGTGCCGGCGTCCGTCGTCGACAGGAGTGGATGGGTTCGCTGGTTCTGCCCGAATAAATAGCCGACAGCGGCAGGCGCAAGCGGGGCCGCCAGCGCACCGAGCAGGGCGGCCACGAGCGCGGGCGGCAGATGCGGCAGGACCTCGCGATGCAGGAAGTCCGGAAGCATCGCCTGAATTTCGGCGCCACGGCCGCGAAGCCAGGCATCGACCAGGACCGGCCAGCCGCCGGTCGATGCAAACAGGCCCGGTTCGCGGTGGCAGTCGTTCGCGTTTGCGAAGAGTTCACCGTCCTCCACGAGTTCGACCAATCCGTATACGCTCGACATGAGCAATGCACCGGTGAGGGCATCGTTTGGCGATGAGGCGACGATTACGCGCCGCTTCGGACGGCCGTCCAAGATGCCACTTGCGGCGAGTCCTTCCTGGGTCGCGTCAGCACTTCGATGATCAAGGACCAACCAATCGGCAAATTGCGATGCGTCCGCGCCCGTCTTGAGATTCAATAGAAAGCGGGTCTTGCCCGTCCCCGGCATGGCCCTCAGCCAGACGACTGGTTTGGTCGTTTGCTTAAGCCGCGCACGCAAGCGAACCAAGCGGGGCTGCAGCGGGTCGTGCACATGGCGGTTGGCGGCGCGTTTGCGTTTCATCGGAGCGGATCGCAACGAGTGACTAAAGCCATCGTAGTCTGACCGGGTCGGCAAGGACTATCTACGCCGCGCGGTAAAAACGCCGCCGCCTACGCCGGGGGTGTTCGGACGAAATCCCGTCGTTGAAATGGAGATAAGCGCTTTTCAGGGGTGAATGACGGCCACGCGACCCGGCTTTCCCGCAAGAAATAAATTTGCCGGTGGCGCCGCCGGGCCAATTCATCACGGCGGAGAAACTTGAGCCATGGGCGCATCCATTCTGGTACACGGTGAGAGCGCGATTGCGCGGTGTATTTTGTTCTCTGCAGCGATGACGAGCTACGGTACCGGCAACGACGACCCCAACTCTGCCTTGAGCCGAGCCTTCCAGTCCGCCAAGCGGTCCGGCGGCACTTGATCGCGAAGATCGCGATCTTCATGGGGGTCGAGACTCAAATCGAACACGCGGTCTTCGCCGCTCTGCTGATCCGTCGAGTACTTCCAGACATGCGAGGGGTCGCGGTGATCGA
>Ga0302320_10011357_pt1 | contig 18856 bp, 16 predicted proteins | sample Bog_T0_3_FD_202130 | JGI IMG/M metagenome (GOLD analysis project Ga0302320, IMG submission 202130) | Peat permafrost microbial communities from Stordalen Mire near Abisko, Sweden - Bog_T0_3 | ecosystem: Environmental > Terrestrial > Soil > Wetlands > Peat | place: Sweden: Abisko, Stordalen Mire...
TCTCCTACGGCCTCGGCGGCCTGATCGCCGCGATCGAGCGCTTCGACCTGAGCCGCGAGATTCGCTTCGAGACCTACGCGATCACCCGAATCAAGGGCGCGATCCTCGATGAGCTGCGTGCGCTCGACTGGGTGCCGCGCTCCGTGCGCGCTCGCGCTCGTCAGATCGAGCGCGCCAACATCAAGCTCGAGGCGAAGCTGCAGCGCGTGCCGACCGATGAGGAGCTCGCCGCCGAGCTTGAGATGAGCGTCGAGGAGTTTCGCGCAGCGCTGCTGCAGATCGCCAATTCGTCGATCAGGGCGCTCGACGAGCTTTGGAGCCCATCGGATTCCAGCGGCGACAGCATGTCGCTGCTCGACACGCTGAGCGACGCGGGCGCCCCCAACCCCGAGCGAATCGTCGAGCAGAACGAACTGCGCGACCGAATCGCCGAAGCGCTGGAGCGGCTGCCCGAGCGCGAGAAGCTCGTGATCGCGCTGTACTACTACGAGAACCTCACCCTGCGAGAAATCGGGGAGGTTCTGCGCGTGACCGAGTCCCGCGTGTCGCAGCTGCACACCAAGGCTGTGCTCGGACTGCGCTCGCACCTCACAGCCGCCAGCTGATCCACCTGTTCGCGCCGGGGCGTTCGCGCTATGTTGAGCTCCCCGAAGGAGAGGAGAGATCGCATGGCTTACAGCGCGGAGGCGATTCGCAATGTGGCCCTCGTCGGCCATCGCGGCACCGGCAAGACGTCTTTGCATGAGGCGCTGCTGTTCGAGGCCGGCGTGCTCGGGCGCCTGGGCTCGGTCAGTGAAGGCACGAGCGCGTCCGATACCGAGGCAGACGAGCAGGCTCGCCAGATGTCGATCTCGATGACGCTCAGCTCCTTCGAGTGGGCGGCCCGCAAGATCAACCTGCTCGACACGCCGGGCGAGCCGAGCTTCATCGCCGACGCGCTGGGCGCTCTGCGCGTGTGCGAGTCGGCGATCTTCGTGATCAATGCGGTGATGGGAGCCGAGGTCACGACCCGGAGGCTGTGGAAGGTTGCGGCTGAACGCGATATCGCTCGCATGCTGTTCGTCAACATGCTCGACCGCGAGCGCGCCGACTTCTACCGCACGCTCGAGTCGCTCAAATCGGCCTTCGGCCCACACGTCGTGGCAACCGAGATTCCGATCGGCAGCGAGCAGTCCTGCGACGGTGTCATCGATCTCGTCGACATGCGGGCGTACCGCTACGAGGGCGCCGGGCGTGGCAACGCGACCGAGATCGAGATCCCCGAGCAGGAGAGCGCTCGCGCCCAGGAATACCGCGAGAAGCTGCTCGACGAGGTCGCAGAGGTGTCTGACGAGCTGATGGAGCGCTATCTCGAGGGCGCCGAGATCTCCCACGAGGAGATCGTCGATGCGCTGAAGCGAGGCACCAACCACGGCTCGATCTTTCCGGTCGTATGCGGCGTTGCCACGCGGAACCTGGGGACCAACCGGTTGCTGGAGGCGATCGTCGAGGACCTTCCGTCGCCGGTCGAGCACGGCGCCTTCGAGACCGATGAGGTCACGCTCGAGCCGGTCGCGGAGCGTGAGCTGTTCGCCTACGTCTTCAAGACCCGTGCCGACCCGTTTGCCGGGCGCATCAACCTGCTGCGCGTCTACCAGGGGACGCTGGCGCACGACACGCAGCTGGCGAACACGCGGACGCACTCGAAGGAGCGGATCGGGCAGCTGATCGTGTTCGCGGGCAAGGGCACGACGACCGCTGACTCCTTCGGCCCTGGTGACATCGGCGGCGTTGCAAAGTTGAAGGACACGCGCGCCGGCGACTGGCTCGCGGCGCGTGACGAGCCGGTACGGATGCCGACCGAGCGGCTGCCGGCCCCGGTCATGGCCTTCGCGATCGAGCCCAAGACCAAGGGCGACGAGGACAAGGTGTTCACCTCGCTGCGCAGGCTGCAGGAGGAGGATCCGACCATCGATCTGCACCGCGACGCGCAGACCGGTGAGCAGATCGTCGCCGGGCTCTCGCAGATCCACGTCGAGGTGATCGTTGACCGGCTGCGCTCACGCTTCGGCGCGGAGGTCACGCTGAAGCCGCCGCGCGTGCCCTACCAGGAGACGATTCGCTCTGGCGCGAAAGCGCACGGTCGCCACAAGAAGCAGTCCGGCGGGCGCGGCCAATTCGGGGACTGCCACATCGAGATCGAGCCGCTCGAGGCGGGCGGTGGCTTCGAGTTCGTCGATCGCATCAAGGGTGGGGCGATCCCCGGCTCGTTCATCCCGGCCGTGGAGAAGGGCGTCCGCGAGGCGATGGAGCACGGCGTGCTGGCCGGCTATCCGGTCAAGGACGTGCGCGTGACGCTGTTCGACGGGTCGTTCCACACCGTCGACTCCTCCGAGCTCGCCTTCAAGCTGGCCGGTTCGCTGGCGATGAAGCAGGCGCTCGAGCAGGCCAATCCTGTGCTGCTTGAGCCGATCATGGCGGTCACGATCAGCGTTCCAGAGGACACCGTCGGCGACGTGATCGGCGATCTGAACTCGCGCCGTGGACGCCCGCAGGGGATGGAGCCAAACGGCTCCATCACCGAGATCAAGGCCGAGCTGCCGATGGCGGAACTGCTGGCCTACGCGCCGGATCTGCGCTCGATCACCGGTGGACAGGGCGACTACACGATGGAGTTCCTGCGCTACGAGGAGGTCCCCGGCCACCTTGTGTCAAAGGTGCTCGGCGCGGCGGCAACCGAGCCCGTGCGCGCGTAAGCGCGCGGGCTCGCCGGCGGTGGCAGCCGGCGTGCTGCGATAGGGTGCTCGCGATGGCGACCCGCCAGCTGCAAACCAGCCAACCGCCCATCACATGCGAGGTCTGCGGGCGCTCGCTGCTGCGCGGCGAGCACGCCGCATCGTTCCGCAGCGGAGCTGACATTCACACCGTCTGCGAGCTGTGCACGCCGCGGGCACTGGGTGAAGGCTGGATCCGCGAGGGCGCAACCGTCGCGAGTGCGCTGGCAACTCGCACGGTCCGCGCACGCTCGCTCGTCGGTCGCCTGCGTGCGCGCCTGGAGGACAACCACGGCCCGGCGGCGTCCGGCGATCGCGTCGAGCTGGCTGCCGCGGAGCGCCACGTGCGCGCCGTGCCCGCCGACCAGCACGGCCAGCTCGCCCGAGCGGTGACGCTGTTCAACGCCAGCGAGCACAGCAAGACGCTGTTTGGCGTGATCCGCTCGCTGGGTGCGCCGTATGTGCACGTCGGCCCGGTGCAGGACGAGGTGCTGGTCGAGATCCTCGTCGCCTGGGAGCTGTGCTGGTATCGCTTCGAGGCCGATCTCGAGGGGGATATCGTGCATCGCCGTGCCCAGGGTTACGAGCTGACGGAGCTGGACGCAGACCTCGCCGAAGCCAACGCCGCTGCCGACCCCGACGGCAGGCTTGCGCTGGCAGTGTAAGCTGCGCGGCATGATTTATTCCGTCGTTCCCCGCGAACTTGAAGATCAGCTGTTCGAGCGTCTCTCTGCGCACTACGCCGAGAACGCCGAGGTCGAGGTGATCGTCGACCGCCGCCAGGGCGACCGCCGCGCGCGACGCGCCTCTGCCGACGCGCAGGTGCGTCAGCAGCGCGAGCTTCGCGATCGTCGCCGCCGTCGCGCCGGCGGCGATTTCGCCCCGCTGCTCGGCGAAGGATCGCTGATCACCGCAGCGTGAGGGTGGTCGTCCACGTCGACGGCGGTTCCCGGGGAAATCCGGGACCGGCCGCCGGTGCGGCGGTGATCAGCACTCCCGAAGGTGAACGCCTCGCGCAGGCCAGCGAACTGCTCGGTGTCGCGACCAACAACGTCGCCGAGTACCGCGGCCTGCTGCTCGGGCTGCGCCGCGCCAGTGAGCTCGGCGCGACCGACGTCGAGTTGATCAACGACTCCGAGCTGGTCGCCAAGCAACTCAGCGGCGTCTACAAGGTCAAGCACCCCGACATGCGTCCGCTGCACGCCCAGGCCATCGCCGCGCTGCGGGCGTTCGAGCACTGGTCGATCCGCTCGGTGCCGCGCGAACAGAACGCACAGGCCGACGCGCTGGTCAACGCTGCGCTCGACGGCGCGCGCTGAGACTGCGCCCAGGCCGGGCCCCCGGCGCGCCCAGGCACTAACCTTCGGCGGTGCTCAGCGCTCGCAACCGAGAGCTGATCGGTCTGCTGCCGGCGGCGCTGCTGGTGACCGCCGGCTTCGCGGCGATCTTCATCCAGTCCGGCAACACGCTCTCGACGGTCTCGCTGACCTACGGTGGCGCCTTTCTCGCGCTGTGCCTCGCAGGCCACATGGTGATCCGTCGCGCGCTGCCCTACGCCGACCCCTACCTCTTCCCGCTCGCAGCCGCGCTCGCGAGCGTGGGGATCGTCGAGATCTACAGGATCAACCCAACGCTCGCGCGCGACCAGGCGCAATGGCTGGTCGTCGGCCTTGTGCTGTTCGCGATCACGATCGTCGCCTTGCGCGACGGGCGCTACCTGCGCCTGGAGAACTACCGCTACCTGATCGCGATCGTCGGCGTCGGCGCCCTGCTGCTGCCCCGTCTGCCGGTGATCGGCGGGCAGCAGAACGGCGTCTACCTCGCCGTACATGTCGGCGGCCTGAGCTTCCAGCCGTCCGAGTTCGCAAAGATCGCGATCGTCGTCTTTCTCGCCTCCTACCTGCGCGACAACCGCCAGGTGCTGGTCACAGCGGGGCGGCGGATCCTGTGGCTGACGCTGCCGCCGATGAAGCAGTTCGGGCCGCTGCTCCTGGTCTGGGGATCGGCGATGGCGATGCTCCTGGTCACGCGGGAGATCGGCACCTCGCTGATGTTCTTCGGCGCCTTCCTGGCGCTCCTGTACGTCGCGACCGGACGTTTTTCGTTCCCCTTTCTCGGGCTGATCCTGTTCGCGCTCGGCGGCTACTACCTCGGGACCCATGTCGCGCATATCCACGACCGCGTGATCGCCTGGGAGCACCCGCTGAGCGCGACGTTGTACAAGAGCGGCACCTCCTACCAGCTCGCCAACGGGCTGTTCGCCCAGGCCGACGGCGGGCTGCTCGGCGTCGGCTTCGGCCAGTCGCTGATCGGCCTGATCCCGGTCGCCGAGAGCGACTCGATCTATGCCGTGATCACCAACGAGGTGGGCCTCGTCGGCGCGATCGGGCTGCTCGTGACCTACCTGCTGTTCATTGCGCGCGGCTTGAAGATCGCAACGCTCGCCCGCGACTCGTTCTCCAAGCTGCTGGCGACCGGCCTGTCGTTCATCGTCGCGATGCAGGTGTTCGTGATCGTCGGTGGCGTGACCGCTGTGATCCCGCTTACCGGCGTGACGTTGCCGTTCGTCGCCTACGGAGGCTCCTCGGTCGTGATGAACCTCGTCCTGCTTGCGCTCTTGCTGCTGATCTCCGACCGGGCGCGGCGACCGGCCTGAGTGTGGGCGGCGCGGCGCACTAGCGCCGGCGTCCGCTGCCGAAACTCTGGATTGGCGGCGCGACCGCGCGAAAGCCGGCGGCTGGCGCGCTCCCCTCGCCGGGCACCGACGGGGAGTGGACATCGCGCGCAGGCAGGCGGGCGATCGGCGCCGCGGCGATCGTGGCCAGTTCCCCGTCCAGCGTGCGCAACTCGCTTGCGAGCACGTTTATCGTGCCGCTGCCGGCCGGCGGGCGTTCGAGACGGCCGTGGGCGAGAATCAGCGGCTCGGCGCGAACCAGGTGGCGAGCGCGCTCATAGAGGGCTGGGGGGACGATCAGGTTCACCGATCCGTGCTCGTCCTCCAGCAGCATGAAGACGACCCCGCCGGCCGTCTCCGGGCGCTGGCGGGCGACGACCAGCCCGGCGATCGTGACCTGTGCGCCGTGACGGAGACCTGCCAGTTGCAGGCTGGTGGCGACGCCCGGCAGGCGGGGGCGCAGAATCGCCAGCGCGTGGTCGTTCAACGTGACGCCGCTGGTTGCGTAATCGGCCAGCAGCGCCTCCCAGCGGCCAAGCTCGCGCAGCTGCGGGACCGCCCCGGCATCGAATGCGAACGCGAGCTGGGTGCCGCCGGCAACGCGCCGGCCCGGGGTCGCGACACCCAGGTCCCACAGTGCCCGGCGGCGCTCGCCGGCCAGCGCATCGCAGGCTCCAGACCAGGCGAGCTGCTCGAGCGAGGGGCGCGCCGCGGGAACGCGGGCGGCCAACTCGGCGACGCTGACGAACGGGCCGCCCTCCTCGCGCGCGCGCACGAGCGCCGCGACCTCCGCGGCGTGCACGCCGCGTACATAGCCGAGCCCGATACGCACGTCCCCGTCGCTCGCCACGGTGCATTCGGCGAGCGAGGCGTTGACGTCGACGGGGCGGAGCGTGATCCCGCGCCGCTGGGCCTCGTGGGCGAGGCTGTCGGGCGGATAGAAGCCCATCGGCTGCTCGTTGAGCAGCGCGCACAGGAACTCGGGGCCATAGTGGACGCGCAGCCAGGTGGACTGGTAGGCGAGCAGACCGAAGGCAGCGCTGTGGGCCTTGGGGAAGCCGAAGCCCGCGAAGCCCGCAACCATCTCCCAGACCCGCTGGGCGAGCGCCTCGGGTGCACCGACGTGAGCGGCGGCGCCCTCGATGAAGCGGCGGCGATAGCGCTCGATCGCGACGCTTGCGCGTTTGCGGCTCATCGCGCGGCGCAGCCCGTCGGCCTCGCCGGGACCGAAGCCGGCGAAGGCCTGCGCGACCTCGAGCACCTGATCCTGGAAGATGATCGTGCCGAGTGTCTCGCGCAGCACGCCGGCCAGCGACGGGTGCAGGCACGGCGGCTCATAGGCTGGGTCCTCGCGCAGCCGCTGGCGGCGTTCGATGTAGGGGTTCACAGCCCCGCCCTGGATCGGCCCCGGGCGGATGATTGCGACCTGGACCGCCAGCTCCGCGAGGTTCTCCGGCCGGGTTCGCCGCAGCGACTGCATCTGCGCACGGCTCTCGATCTGGAAGACGCCGGTCGTCTCGGCCGCCGCGATCGCAGCGAAGGTCGCTGGATCGTCAAACGGGATCCGCGAGAGGTCGATCCGCTCGTCACGCGTACATGCGATCGACTCGACCGCTCGCTCGACCGCCGAGAGCATCCCCAGCCCGAGCAGGTCGATCTTGAGGAAGCCGGCGTCGGCGCAGGAATCCTTGTCCCACTGCACGAGCTGGCGACCCTCCATCGCCGCTGGCACCACCGGGCAGCAGTCGATCAGCGGCCGGGTAGCGACGATCATCCCGCCCGGGTGCTGGGAGATGTGGCGCGGCAGCCCAAGCGCCTCCTGCGCAAGGCGTGCCAGCCAGACCCAGCGACCGCCGTGCGCGCGCGTTCCCAGCGCGCTTGCGAGGTCGCGCTCGACCGCGTGTCCGAAGCCATCCGCGCCGCGGGCGACGCGCTCGATCTCGCCCGGCGGGAGACCCAGCGCCTTGCCCAGCTCGCGGATCGCGCCGCGCGCGCGAAAGCTCGGGAAGGTCGCGACGAGCGCCGCGCGGTCATGCCCGTAGCGTTCGTGGACGCGCCGGATCAAGACCTCTCGGACGTCGCGCGGGAAGTCGATGTCGATATCCGGCAGGGACGTCAGCTCGGGATTCAGGAAGCGCCCCATCGCCAGCCCACCGGCGAGCGGGTCGATGTGCGACAGGCCGGTCAGGTAGCAGACGATCGAGGAGACCGAGGAGCCGCGCCCACGGCCCGGCGGCAGCAGCGCGCGCGCCGAGCCGGCGCCGCGAACCTCGGCTGCGACCTCGCGTGAGAGTTCGAGGATCTCGTGGTGCAGCAGGAAGAAGCCGGCCAGCGAGAGCGTTTCGATCACCGCCAGCTCCTGTTCGAGCCGGGCGCGGGCATCGCGCAGCGCGATGCCCGCGTAGCGTTCGCGCAGCCGCTCGCCGCACAGCTCCGCCAGGCGGCGCTGTGCGGTCTGGTCCTCGACGCCCGGGTAGCGGTAGCCGAGATCTCCGGTGAGGTCGAAATCGAGTTGCTCAGCCAGGGCGCGGCTCTCGGCCACCGCCTGCGGATGGTCGCTGAAGCGGGCTGCCATCGACGCCGGGGAGGCGAGCACGTGCGAGCTGTTGGGGCGCCGTAGCGGCTCGCTCGACTCAAGCGTCAGGTGGTGGCGGCTCGCCACGAAGGCGTCCTGGAGCGGGGCCCGCGCCGCTGTGTGGGCGTGGACGTTGCCGCTCGCCACGCAGCGCAGGCCCAGCCGCGCGGCGAGCGCGGCGAGCGCGCCGTTGCGGGCTCGGTCTCCGGCGAGGAACGGGCGCTGCAGTTCGACGCGCAGCCGTTCGCGGTCGAAGGCCTCGCGCAGTCGCCGCATGCCGGCTTCATCGTGCACGCCGTGCTGGGCGCAGCCGGTCAGGCAAACCAAGCCCTCGGCGTGCGCGCAGATCGTCTCGAGCGAAACGGCCGGCGGGGTCGGCCCTCGTGGGCGTTCGCGGGTGTGGGCGTGGGCGAGCGTCAGCAGGCGGCAGAGGTTGCGCCAGCCACGCTCGGTGGCGACCAGCAACGTGAGGTGGCGGCCGTCGGTGAGGCTCAGCTCGGCGCCGTGGATCGGTCGCAGCCCGAGTCCGCGTGCGGCATGCGCAAACTCCATCGAGCCGTAGACGCCGTCATGGTCGGTCAGCGCGAGCGCCTGATGGCCGAGCTCGAGGGCGGTGGCGGCGAGCTCCTCAGGCAGCGAGGCACCGTCAAGGAAGGAGTAGGCAGAGTGACAGTGCAGCTCGACGTAGGGGGAGCTCACGGCTCACGCCCGCTTCCAGCCGGTGCCAGGGGGAGTTGGCCGTCTCCCGGGCGGCGCCGGACGAAGCCTTTGGCGCTCATCGCTGGCGAAACCAGCGGCCGTCGGCGAGGTCGTGAAAGACGACGAGGTCACGCCCGGATTCGCTGACGAGCTCCCAGTAGCGGCGCCGCAGCGGCTGCTCGGTCCACCAGCGATCTTCGACCAGCCAGGACTCGCGCACGTGCGCGATGATCCGCCCGTCGACCGCCAGCGGCGCTCCGCCGGGGGCGGCTCGCACCCGCGCGGCGCGCGGCAGGGCGAGGCGGCGCGGCGCGCTCACGATTCGAACGGGGTGAGCATCACGCGCCGCTCGGGAACGCGTGAGTCGAGCTCGAGGCAGTGGACGCGCAGCGCAGCGTCGGCTCCGGCGGCACTGCGCATCTGCTGGACCGCCTCGCGAAGTCGCGCACGGCGATCGGCGCCTGCCTGATCGAGCAGCGCGCGCTGCTCGCCGGCCGGCGGGCCAAAGCGTTCGGCGGCCAGCGTCAGCACGCTCGCCGGAGAGGGCAGCGCCTGCAGGCGTGGCAGCAGCGCGAGCGCCATCCTCTCCGGTTGGGCGAGCGCCTCGCGGAAGGTGACGCCGGCGCTCCAGCTGCCGCCGTCGATGAGGCGTGCGGCGAGCGTCGCCGCACGCAGCGTGCGCCCGCGGCGCTCGGGGCGAGCCAGCAGACGGCCGATCAGCAGCGTGAGCGCGCGCTCGAGAGCCGGACCGCTGGTCGCCTCGGGCAACTCGAGCGACTCCCGCAGCGCAGTCTCGATTCGCCGCGGGCGGGGCGGATGATCCTCGCCGCAGGCAAGTCGGTGCGCCTCGATCCCGGCCGGGCCGAAGCGGTCGGCGACGGCGGCGCGGGGGAATGCCGCGAGCTCGCCCAGCGTCGAGATCCCGAGCCGCTCCAGGGAGTCCACCAGCGGTGCGGTGCGCTCGCGCGAGCGCAACAGCGCGACCGGCAGCGGCGCGAGGTGCGCACGGGCGCTCTCGCGCACGATCAGCGTGCGCCGGGGGCGGGTCGCGAGTGCGCCCGCCAGGGCGCAGAAGCGCGTCGGTGCGGCTGCCAGGCGGGCGGGGCGGTCGAGCGCGCGTCGCGCCGCCACCAGCACGAGCTCGTCGCTGCCCCCGTACAGCCCGCGCAGCCCGTCGAGCGTGAAGCAGGCGAGGCCCGGGCGCGCGGGCTCGACGCCCGCGCCGATTTCCTCCAGCGCGCGGAGCGTGCGCTCCCAGGCGGCGGCGACCGCGATCGGGTCCGCGTCGAGCAGCTCGAGCGCCGGACAGCGTGCGAGCGCCTCACCGAGCGCCATGCCAATGCGCACGCCAAAGGCCTGGGCGGCGCCGGAGACCTCGCCGATCGGCCCGGAACCGCGCTCAGGGGCGATCGCGACCGCGCGGCCGGCCAGCGGCTCGAGTCCACCGGCGGCGACCGCGAGCTCGAAGCGGGGAATCAGGACGCACGCAACCATACGAACGTATGTTCGCATCTAATTCGCGTGGATACAAGTAGTCGCCGGGCGGACCTTCGAGGCTTCGCGGCAAAATCTGCGGGCGTTCGAACCCGGAGCCTGCGGCAGGAGCTCCGGGCGGGGAGGGCCTACCACGTACACTTCCCGCCATGTCGACCTTCGATCCCAACTTCAAGGGAGTCTGCATCGGAATCGCCGTGGCGCTGGTGATCGGCGTGGCCTCCGGCGTATGGGTAGTCGGGATCGTCATCGGCATCGCCGTCGCCGCGTCATTGTCTGACCGGATGCGCCGGCGCGCCGCTCCGCCGCCGCCGATGGTCGAGCGGGGACGCAAGAAGCGCAAGTCCGGCTGAGCACGCGCAACAACCGACGGAAATGTCGCGGGCGGGCGCACGCGAGGCCGTCGCTCCGCCACCGGCCTCGCCCGAGGGCTACTGCTTGAAGCGCTCGACGGTGTCCGCGGAGCGCATGCTCACATCATCGGGGTTTAGGCCGAACTCCTCCTGCGCGCGACGCTGGCGCAACAGGTCCCAGTAGCGGTCGAGTGACACACGAACCTCGTCCAGGCGCGCCCGTTCATCGATCGTGTGCCCACCCTCGCGCCCGGCGGCTTCATACAGCCGGCGCTCCTCGGCGACCAGTTCTTCGATGTGATCCTGCACAACGCTATCGTCCATCCTGCCTCCTGCTCGATCGGCTCCTCGATCCACCACCGGCCGTGGCGGGGCGCCATCGCAAAACGCGCTGCGCTGGAGAAGTCTTGCAGCGTGCCCCGCCCATGTCGAGCCGTTCCGCGGATCGGGCGCAAATCTAGACCCCCCGGCGCGAATCGGCGCTGCGATGGCTGCAAGGATTCTTTCCGCTCCGCGCCGCAGGATCCGTAACACTGTTTGGTGTCATGTGCCACGAAGATGGGGAGTGGGGGATCGGCTGATGGCGCAGCCACCGGAAGAGCCGCCCGAAGACCTGTTCGGCGAGCCGGAGCAGGAGCCGGGCGACCGCTACGCCGAGCCGCCTGAAGAGCCCTATCGGGAGGCGCCCGAAGAGTCGAGCCACCGCTATTCCGAGCCGCCCGGAGGACCGCTCGGGGAGTCGAGTGACCGCTACGTGGATGACGCGCCGGCGCACGGGCGCGAGGAGCCGGACGCCTGGTCTTCAGAGCCGCCGCAGGAGCGGCCAGAGGAGCCGGCCGGTCATTATCCGCCGCCGCCCGCGGATCCGCCGCAGGAGCCCCCGCGGCACTTCGACGAGCCGGATGCGGAGGACGAACCGGCCCCCCACCCGCCGTCCGAGGCGGAGGACTGGCGCAGCCACCGCCACGACTCGACACCGCAGTGGCCCGGTGGCGGCGCCGAGGATCCGCCGGAACCGCGTGAGTCGCCCGGGAACCTGCCCGGCGAGCGCTTTGATGGCGATCGAGACCACCCGACGGGCGAGTTGTACGGGGATGACGGCGAAGAGGTGCCGCATGATCGTACGCTGCCGCCGCCGGCGGCTCTGCTCGGAGACCTCGGAGAGGAGGTTCATTCAAGGTCCGAGCTGGCCCAGCGCCGCGCGGAGGAGCGCGCACTGCGCCGTCGCGCCGGCCGCCAGCGGCTGGCGGTCGTGGTCGGCGGTCTCGTCGTGGTCATCGTGATCATCGTGCTGCTCGTGGGCGGCGGATCGAGTACGCCGACCACGACGACGACGACCCACGGCAGCCCCTTGGCGGCAGCGGGCACTGGCGTGGGCCATCTGCTCGCGGGCTCCTCGACCGGGGCGCTCACTTCAAACATCCTCGTCGCCGATCGCAACAACAACCGCCTGATCGCGCTGACGCCCCAGGGCCGCGTGGCCTGGACGCAGCGTCTGACCGGGCCGAGCGCGGCGTTCCTCAGCCCGACCGCGCGGTCGATCACGGTCACCCAGCCCGGGACTTTCGTCGTGCTGCAGCTGGCCGTCGCCGACCGTAGGGCGTTCTACCGCTATGGCCGCAGCGGCCATCCGGGCAGCTCGCACGACGAGCTGCGCGACCCCGGGACGGCGCAGGAGCTGAGCGACGGCAGGCTTGTGATCGCCGACAAGTCGAACTGTCGCATTGTCTTCCTGACGCCGCCCAAGCGGGTCCCCACGGCAACGCTCGGGACGCCCGGTTCCTGCGTTCACGACCCGCCGAAGTCCGTGGCCTACCCGGACTCCGTGTTCCCGGCGTTCGGCGGCGGTATCGTGGTGACCGAGACCGACCCGAAGTGGGTTGACGTGCTGAGCCCGGCCGATGCCGTTGTCGCGGCGATGCAGGTCCCCGGGCTGACCGTGCCCGACGACGCCTACGAGTACGCCAAGGACAAGCTGATCGCGACCAGCCACACCCATCCTGGCGTCGTCGAGGAGTTCGACACGGCCGACAAGGTGACCTGGACCTACGACCCCACCAGCGGCAGCGGGGAGCTTGATCGCCCGTCGCTGGCCGAAGTCCTGGCGGACGGCGACGTGCTGGTGTGCGACTCCGGCAACGATCGGGTCGTGGTGATCGATCCCCAGACCGACACGATCATCTGGCAGTACGGGCACACGGGCCGGCCGGGCAGCAAGCCGGGCTACCTGCACACGCCCGACAGCGCGGTCCTCGTGCCCTGAGCACTAGTGCCGCTGCGCTCCGCGAGGGTTGTGGATCCCCGCCAGCCCGATCAGCGCGCCAAGCGCGAGCAGCGCGGCGGCGATCGCGATCCCCAAATGGAAGCTCGACAGCGACGCCGCGTCGGCCGCGCGCAGGATCGCGTTGCCCTCCGCCGTCGGCAGGCCCGAAACCGGCGGGCGCCCGAGGACCAGATGCTCGGCCGTGGCTATCGTCGCCTTCGCGCCGGGCCCGAGCGTGACCGTCGCGAGCCGTGCGTGCAACGTCGCGGCGAAATGCGTCGCCACGATCGCGCCGACGCCCGCCGTGCCGAGCAGGCCGGCGATGCGCGCGACGGCGTTGTTGACGGCTGAGGCGATGCCGGCGCCCTCGGGTTCGACTCCGGCCAGGACGGTGGTCGTCAGCGGCGCAACCGTCAGCGACAGCCCGAGACCGAACAGCACGACGGCGGGGAGCAGGTCCGAGAAGTAGCCGGGGTGGCGGCCGATCCGCTCCGCCAGCAGAAGCCCCGCAGCCGCCACTGCCGGTCCGCCACTCATGAACAGCCGCGGCCCCAGTCGCGCCGACAGCCGTCCCGCGTAGCGCGAGAGGCTGAACATCACGACCGTGGCCGGAAGCAGCGCCAGCCCGCTGCGCAGCGGGGAATAGCCGGCCACCTGCTGGAGGAACAGGACCAGGAAGAAGGAGAAGACCGCGAGCCCGGCATAGAGTGCGAAGGTCTCGACGTTGGCGGCCGCGAAGTTCTCTCGCCGGAAGATCGCGAGTGCCAGCATCGGGTCGCTGGCCCGCCGCTCCCGCAGCACGAAGCCGGCGAACAGCAGCGCCCCGGCGGCCAGCGCGACGTCGATTTCCGGATTGGCCCAGCCCAGTCGCGGCGCCTCGATCAGGGCGAAGACGACACCGGCCAGGCCGCAAGCACACAACAACGCGCCCGCCAGATCGACGCGGCGGCGGCGCTTTGAAGAGGGCTCCGCGCGGGGAATCACGGCCAGGATCAGCCCCAGGCAGACGACGACTACCGGCACGTTGATCAAGAACAGCCAGCGCCAGGAGGCCAGCGCCAGCAGCTCGCCGCCGACGAGCGGCCCGATCACCGTCGCGACGGCGCCGAACGCCGTCCAGGTGCCGATCGCCGCGCCACGCTCCTTATCCGGGAAGGTTGCCGCGATCACGGCGAGCGAGCTCGGCGTGAGCAGCGCTCCGGCGACGCCCTGCACCGCCCGTGCGGCGGTCAGCACGCCGATCGTCGGCGAGATCGCACACAGCACCGACGCCACGCCGAAGCCGGCGGTCCCGATCGCGAACACGCGACGTTCGCCGAAGATGTCGCCGAGCGAGCCGCCGACCAGGATCAGCGAGCCGAGCGTCAGCAGGTAGGCGCTCGAGATCCATTGCTGTCCGGCGAGGCCGCCGCCAAGACTGCGTTGAATCGTCGGCAGCGCCACGCTGACGATGGTGCTGTCGAGCACGGCGATCGCCGAGCCGAGGATCGCCGCCGTCAGTGTCAGCCGTTTGACCCGCTCGGACGCCACCGCCGCCCAGTCTATGCGGGCCGCGCCCGGTGTCCGCGAGGCGCTAGATTTCCTCGCGAGCGCGGATTCCGGATCGGCTTTGATCCGTTTCGGGCCGCAGCTGCTGCGATCGCCACCAACCCGAGGATCGAGATGAAGCTGAGAACGACTTTGGCCGCCGTGTCAGCCGGAATGCTCGCAGTGGCCGCGATCGTGCTGGCGGCCGCGCCGGCCGCGAGCAGCGCGGCCGCGAGCACCGCCGCCGCCAGCTGCGCGAAGGGGTCGCTCTCGCTTGTGCACGCCGGCCAGCTCACGGTCGCGACCGATTCGCCCGCCTACCCACCCTACTTCGAGAACAACAAGCCGGCCAACGGCAAGGGGTTCGAGAGCGCGGTCGCCTACGCGATCGCGAAGGAACTCGGCTTCTCGGCCGGCGAGGTGAAGTGGACGGTCGAGTCGTTCGACGACTCCTACGCGCCCGGACCGAAGTCCTTCGATTTCGACATCAACGAGATCTCGATCACCGCCGCGCGGGCGAAGGCAGTTGATTTTTCGACGCCCTACTACACCAACCCGCAGGCGGTGATCGTGGTCAAGGGCTCGAAGTTCGCCCACGTCACGACGCTCGCCGCGCTGCGCGGCGCCAAGTTCGGTGTCCAGGTCGGCACCACCAGCCTGACGGCGGTCACCTCCGAGATCCACCCGACGCAGCAGCCGCAGGTGTTCAACAGCTCAAACGACGTGATCACCGCGCTGCGCGAGCACCTCGTCGACGCGATCGTCGTCGACCTTGCAACCGGCTTCTACCTCACATCGGGCGAGATCCCCCACGGCCAGGTCGTCGGCCAGTTCAACGCTCCCGGCGGCGACAACTGGGGCGTGCTCCTGAGCAAGGGCTCGAAGCTGACGGCCTGTGTCGATCAGGCGCTGGCGAAGCTGCGCTCGGGCGGAACCCTCGCCTCCCTGACGAGCCGCTGGATGCAGTCGGGCGCGGGCGTTCCCGTGTTGAAGTAGCAGTCTCGTGCACACGATCCCGACGAGCCGCGCCGAGCGCCAGCTTGCCCGGCGCCGCCAGGCTCGCCGGTCCGTCGCGCTGTCCGCGACCTCGACCATCGTGGTCCTGGGCGCGGTGGCCGCGGGGATCGTGCTCAGCCCGGGCTGGCGGACCGTGCGCTCGACCTTCTTCTCCTGGCACTACTTCCGCGCCGTGCTCTCGAGCCTGCCGGCGGGCTTCTGGCTCGATGCGCGGATGTTCATCGTCGTCGAGGTCGTGGTGCTCGCGCTCGGCTTGACGATCGCGCTTGTGCGCACGCTGCGCGCACCGCTGTTGTTCCCGCTGCGGCTGGTGTCGGCGGTGTTCGTCGATGTGCTGCGCGGGGTACCGCTGCTGATCCTGCTCTATCTGATCGGATTCGGCGTTCCCGCCCTCGACTTCTCGTTCCTGCCGACCGACGAGACCGTGCTGGGCGGGGCTGCGCTTGCGCTCTGCTATTCCGCCTACGTCAGCGAGGTCTTTCGCGCGGGCATCGAGTCGGTCCACCCGAGCCAGCCGGCCGCGGCGCTCTCGCTCGGCCTCACCCGCACCCAGGCACTGCGTCACGTCGTGCTCCCGCAGGCCGTGCGACGCGTGGTGCCGCCGCTGCTCAACGATTTCATCTCGCTGACCAAGGACGTGGCGCTGGTGTCGGTGCTGGGGCCACAGGAGATCGCGCGGATCGCGCAGATCAACAGCGACCTGAACTTCAACTTCACGCCCTATGTCGCGGCCGCGGCCTTCTACCTGTTGCTGACGCTGCCGCTGATCCGCGTGGTGGACCACATGCGCGGCCGGGCGCTGACGCGCCAGAACGCGGTGGTGATGCTTTGAGCGGCGCGCCGGTGCTCGAGTTGCGCGGCGTGACGAAGTTCTATGGTGAGCGCGAGGTGCTCGGCGGGATCGATCTCGAGGTGCGCGAGGGTGAGGCGGTGGCGCTGATCGGGGCCTCGGGCTCGGGCAAATCGACGCTGCTGCGCTGCATCGACCTGCTCGAGGAGATCGACGACGGCGACATCTACCTCGACGGCGCCGCGATCACCGATCCCGGCAGCGATCCCGTGCCGATCCGCCGCCGCCTCGGGCTGGTGTTTCAGGCCTACAACCTGTTCCCGCATCGCTCGGTGCTCGAGAACGTCGTGCTCGGCGCGATCCGCGCGCAGCGGATGCCGCGCGGCGACGCGCTCGCGGCCGGCCACGCGCTGCTCGAGCGCTTCGGGCTGGCGGGGCGCGAGCACGATTACCCCGATCGCCTCTCGGGCGGGCAGCAGCAGCGCGTGGCGATCGTGCGCGCGCTGATGACGAAGCCGCGGGCGCTACTGCTCGATGAGGTGACCAGCGCGCTTGACCCCGAGCTCGTCGGCGAGGTTCTCGGCATCATCCGCGAGTTGAAGGGTGATGGCATGACGATGCTGATCGCCACCCACGAGATGGGCTTCGCTCGGGAGTTCGCAGACGAGGTGTGTCACCTCGAGTCCGGCAGGATCATCGAGCGCGGCCCGCCCGAACAGATCTTCAGCGATCCGGCGCATCCGTCAACGCGGCGCTTCCTCACGCGGCTGATCGACGGCGCCCGGGCGTGACACGTGGTGCCCGCACGCCGCTGCTTGCCGCGGCGATCGTGGCGGCGATTGCAGCGCCCGCGGCAGGTGCCTCGAGCCCGCCCGACCCCGCCACAGACATCCCGCTCGGGCCGCTGCCGGCGGCCTGCCGGCCCGCTCCCACGGGCCGGCGGTGCGAGGCGGCGGCGATCGCTCGCCTCGACTACGCCCGCTCCAAGCTTGGGCTCGGCCCCTACCGCTTGCCGGCCGACTTCGTCGCGCTGGCGCCGCCGCGGCAGATGCTGATCCTCGCGAACCTCGATCGCATCGCCTATGCGCTGCGGCCGATCGCCGGCCTCAGCCTGACCCTCGATTCGATCGCCAAGCAGGGGGCGCGGGCGCGTCAGGATCCGAACCCGTGGCCGCAGCTGGCCGGGCTGCCGGGGCAGATGCTGATCGGCTTCTCCTCCAACTGGGCAGGCGGAGCGCCCAATACACCGGTCGCCTACTTCGAGTGGATGTACGACGACGGCTACGGGAGCGGCAACATCGATTGCCCGCGCCCGTCCTCACCCGGCTGCTGGGGGCACCGCCACACGATCTTCGCCTTCGCCGCAGCCCCGACGCTGACGATGGGTGCCGCGGTCGTGCCGAGCCGGCTGAGCTACGCGCTGACGATCGTCGAGACCTCCAAGCCGGCTTGGCCGTACTCATACACCTGGGCGCAGGCGGTCGCCGACGGCGCCGGACCCTAGGCGCGTCGCGCCCCGAGCAGCTCGCGCAGGACTGACAGGCCGTCCCAAACCTCGGCGAAGCGGGTGCTGAGCGGCGAGAGCCCGATCCGCACGACGTCGGGCGCGCGGTAGTCGGCGAGCACGCCGCGGCCGGCGAGCTGCTCGCACAGCGCGGCCGCGTCGGCGTGGGCGAGGGCGACGTGCGCGCCGCGGACCGCGCCGTCTCGGGGCGAGGCGACGCTGACGCCATGCTGCGCGAGCCACGCGTCGGCGAGCGCGATCGCGAGCTCGGTCAGCGCGATGCCCTTTGCGCGGATCCGCTCGATTCCCGCCCGCGTGACCATTTCGATCCCCGGCTCGAGCGCGTGCAGGGCGAGGATCGGCGGGGTTCCCGAGAGGAACGCCCTGATCCCCTCCGCCGGCTCGTAGCCGGGGTCCATGCGAAAGGGGTCGAGGCGGCCGAGCCAGCCCCAGATCGGCTGGCGCAGCGTGTTCGCCAGCTCACGGCGCACGTAAATGAAGGCGGGCGAGCCGGGCCCCCCGCAGAGGTACTTGTAGGTGCAGCCGACGGCCAGATCGGCACCGGCGCCGTCCAGCGATACCTCCACGGCACCGACGCTGTGGGAGAGGTCCCAGAGTGTCAGCGCGCCGGCGTCGTGCGCAACGCGCGTGATGGCGGCCATATCGAGGATGGCGGCCGAGCGGTAGTCCACGTGCGTGAAGGTCACCAGTGCCGTGCGCTCGCCGACCAGCGCCGCCAGCTCCGCCGCACTCGGTCCGCGTGTCGGGTCGGCCGGCTCGAGCCAGCGCAGCCACAGCCCGCGCGCCGCGGCGAGGCTCTCGATCACGTATCGGTCGGTCGGGAAGTTTCCCGGGTCCGTCACGATCTCCGTGCGCCCCGGGCGCGCGTCGAGCGCCGCGCAGGCCGCCTTGTAGAAGCAGACCGTCGTCGAGTCCGCGACCGCGGTCTGACCCGCGGCGGCGCCGATCAGCGCGCCGATGCGGTCCCCGAGCTCGAGCGCCAGGTCCATCCAGCCCTCGGTCCAGGAGCGGATCAGCCGCTCGCTCCAGCCGCGCGCCACGACAAGCGCGAGCGCTTCGGCGACGCGTGCCGGCGGGCGCCCGAGCGAGTTTCCGTCCATATAGACGGTCGTTTCGTCGGGTATCAGGAACTCGGCGCGGAAGGCTGCGAGCGGGTCCTCGCGGTCGAGCTGCTCAACGGCAGCGC